>Ga0181523_10004537_pt1 | contig 11945 bp, 10 predicted proteins | sample PEATcosm2014_Bin_43_FD_119752 | JGI IMG/M metagenome (GOLD analysis project Ga0181523, IMG submission 119752) | Peatland microbial communities from MTU Mesocosm Facility, Houghton, MI, USA - PEATcosm2014_Bin05_30_metaG | ecosystem: Environmental > Terrestrial > Soil > Wetlands > Peat | place... | reverse complement strand
GCGAAGGACACGCGGCCACTGCAGCTTGGGAGGGTAGCCTGGCTTACGGCAACTTTGCCGATCACAGTGGCGGGACCGCGGCCGGTTTTCACGGCACTTCCCCACTTCCCGAGCTTGCAAATTATAGTTTCAGTGTACGGTGGCTGCGCAAAGGTGTCAATCAAACGAAGCCTAATCGCTGTCGATGTTCAGCGATTCTTCCAGTTGGGTTTGCGTTTTTCGACCAGAGCGCGCAGGCCTTCCTGGGAATCTTCCAGGCGATAGAGTTCGTTCAGGAAAATGTTCATGGAATTCTTGAGGCCGTCGCGGAGGGAGAGACCCATGCCGCCGAGAATGGCCTTCTTGGCCATTGTCAGGACCGGGCCGGAATGGCCGGTGATCCGGTCAATCAAGTCATTCACGGTTGCTTCCAGCTTAGATTCGGGCACAAGACGGTTGATGAGGCCAAGTTCGAGAGCGCGCTCAGCCGTGACGGGTTCTCCCAAAAGAACCAATTCGAGGGCAACCTTAGGACCGACGAGAAACGGCAAGATTGTGGAAGCCAGCGGCGGGAAAACGCCGATGGTGATTTCCGGCTGAGCAAAACGCGCCTTTGGGGTTGCCACAACGAGGTCGCCGAAAGCCGCGAGTTCAGCGCCTCCTCCAATCGCCGGACCGTTTACCACGGTGAGAACCGGCTTGGAGGTTTCCATAATGCCGGAGAACACGGAATGGAATGCATCGAGCATTTGGAAGACACGCTCCGAAGTGTATTCGCCGACATCGATTCCACCAGAGAAAACTTTGCAGGAGGAATCGAGAACGATGAGCTTGACGTCATCGCGCTCGGCAACAGAGGCGATGCCGTCAGCCAGTTCGCGAAGCATGGCTTCGTTGAGCAAATTGTGTTCCGGACGGTTCAGGGTCATGCGGGCGACGCCGGATTCGACGCGATGCTGAATGAACTGAAATTCTTCGGGCTGGCGGCGCTTTGGTTCGGTGCGAACCTCTACGGAGGCTTGACGGATTGGCACGGTGGAATGCTCCTTCCAGAAGACATAGTTCTGGCTTCGAAATCGATGCTAGCACGCGGCAGAGACTGCAAAAGGGTTTGCGTGCGGGCGCGTGCGCAATGAGTCTGCTGGCCCAAACGGCAGTTTGCTCTGAATGGGGGGTCAGAAATGGGTGTCGGGTAGCACGAACAGCCTGGACGCACTATGATGGTGGCCATGAAATGGAGAATCTTGCTGTTCGCCGCAACTTTATCTGTATCTGGCTCTGTTTCGCCAGGTTGGCTGTCCGGGGTGAATTACACAAACAACACCATGAATATAACTTCTCGTGACGATCCGAAGAGTACTCCCACCGCCGTTGCCGTTCGCTTGACGGACAAAACGGATACTGAAGGATTTCCGGCCAAATCTTCGTGGGAGAAGGCGCCTTCGTATCGCTTTGATCAGGACTGGAAGGGAGGAAATCCGGATGCACAGCGGGCCACGGAAGTTCGGCTGGTGTGGACGTCGGAGACGTTGTTCCTTCGCTTTCATTGCAATTACAAAAGTATCTTCGTCTACCCGGATGCGCGTGCGGATGGCTGGCGCAATGAACTCTGGGACCGGGATGTGGCGGAGACGTTCTTGCAGCCGGACTCGAGTGACCCTTTTGTTTACCGAGAATTTGAAGTGAGCCCGAACGGATATTGGATCGACCTGGCGGTTTCGCATGGAAAGATCGAGGAGTTGCACAGCGGTTTGCGACGGCGGGTGGTCATGGATGAAAAAGCCAAAACGTGGACGGCAGAGCTAGCGATCCCAATGAAATACCTGACGACGCAGTTCGACCAGAAACACTCCTGGCGGGCGAACTTCTACCGCATTGAAGGAGAGACGGAACCAAGATTTTATTCGGCGTGGAGCCCGACGTATTCGCCCAAGCCAAGTTTCCACGTACCTTCGGCATTTGGGACGCTGGAGTTTCATGAGAAAGACTGAAAATTCTCCCCTGCCGCGCGGGGTGCAGTTCTGCTAGGCTCGCGAATTGATTGTTATGGCCTCAAATTCGCGTACTCAAGGTAGTCCGATTCAACGCTCATCCCGGGTGTGCCTGATCTCTGTTTGTCTCGCATTCTGTTGCACGTTCTTTGTACGCGCACAAGAACGGGTCGACCCCAACGCCCCGGTGGTCGAAAAAGTGGAGCCGCCCAACTGGTGGATTGGATTGACACAGGACGTGATGGTTTTGTTGTCGGGCAAGAATTTGCAGGCGACCCACGCGCAATGCAATTTACCGGAGGTGGACGTCAGCCGCACGCAATCCTCCGTCAACGGAGATTATCTTTTCGTGTGGCTGAAACTTTCGCCGCAATTGAAGAGTGGAACAGCCGTATGCCGCATTACGACGGCCAAAGGGGAGACCTCCTTCGAGTTCCCGATCGCCGCCAGAAAGCAGATTCTTGGCCGAAATCAGGGGCTTTCCGCAGACGACGTGATTTATCTGATCATGCCGGATCGTTTTGCCGACGGCGATCCTAGCAATGATGAGCCTGCGGAATTTCCGGGTTCGCACGACCGGTCCAAGCCTCGCGCGTACCACGGCGGCGATTTGCGCGGAATTGAGAAGCATCTCCCCTATTTGAAGGATCTGGGAGTGACTACGGTGTGGCTGACGCCGATTGTCAAGAACGGGGCTGCTGCGGGCTATCACGGGTATGGTGCTGTGGATCTTTATGCCGTGGATCCGCACCTAGGTGCGCTACGGGATTATCAGGAATTGGTGGAAGCCGCGCACAAGCAACACATGAAGGTGCTTTTTGACGTGGTGCCGAATCACGTGGGGCCGTTGAATCCATGGGTGAAGGATCCCCCGATGGCGGATTGGTTTCATGGGACGGCGGAACAGCACCTGTCCACGTATTCGCCGTGGAAGGGCGATTTCTATGGACAAACAGGAAAAAAGGAAAAAACCAGCGACTTATTTGAGGTGCTGGCGGACCCGCATTCTCCACCACAAATGAGGAAAAATTTGACAGACGGATGGTTCTTTGGCGTTTTGCCAGACCTGAACACGGAGAACCCCATCGTCGTTGAATATCTAATCCAGAACAGTATCTGGTGGGCAGAGACATCGGGACTGGATGGATACCGGATCGATACATTTCCGTATGTGCCGCGGGCGTTTTGGGGGCAATGGCATCAGGAGTTGCGGCGGATTTACCCGCGACTGTCCACCATCGGAGAGGTGTTTCATCCGGATCCCACCGTGACATCCTTTTTTGTTGGTGGGCGCAAGGAATGGGATGGAATCGATACGCAACTGACGACGGTGTTCGATTATCCGCTGTACTTTGCGCTGCGCGATGTTTTGTTGAATGGCGCTCCTGCCGGGCGCATGACCAATGTGCTGCGGCAGGACTCGCTTTACCCTCATCCAGATTTCCTGGTGCCGTTTTTCGGGAATCACGATACGGCGCGGTTTGCAGGAGCTGCGGGCGCAACTCCGGACAAATTGAAGCTGGCCTTTGCATTGACGCTGACCATGCGAGGAATCCCGGAACTCTATTATGGCGACGAAATCGGGATGATGGGCGGAGGCGATCCGGACAACCGGCGAGATTTCCCTGGCGGGTGGCCGGAAGATGCGAAGAATGCATTTGTGCGGGAAGGAAGAACACCGGAACAGCAAGAGATATTTGAATATGTACAAGCGCTGCTGCGGCTAAGACGCGAAAATGAAGCGCTGCGCGGGGGAAGATTGTGGCATCTGGCTTGTGACGAGTCGAGCTACGTATTTTTGCGGGAAACGGACGAAGAGAAACTAGTGATTGCGTTTCAAGATGGGGCGAGCGCGAAGACTTTGAGTGTCTCGTTGCAAGGCACGCCGGCGGCAGCAGCGGCGGGAATTTCGACAGTATTCGGCAATGGACAAGCGGATCTGGCCGGGCAGCAGCTGAAGTTCGTTCTGCCGCCCGAGAGCCTCTCGATTTTTGCATTGCAATGAACATTTGGTTCATGGGAACAGCGGAGCATCCCCAGGGGAGGGCCAACGGGGACAGGCGGAGCCCGGAGATTGCGATTGACGAGAAAAAGACATGTCCGCGACAATGCTCGCTGTCACTTGTGGTACTGTTCACGGGCAAAGTGATCTTTAGGCTATCGAGGGTATGCAAATGAAAAAATTCTTTGTGCTGATTGCACTTTTGGGGATGAGCGCGATGGCAGCAGATAGAACGGTGTATGACTTCACATTGAACTCGATTGATGGGCAAGCGACTCCGCTTTCGACCTTCAAGGGCAAAGTGCTGTTGCTGGTGAATGTAGCGAGCCGGTGTGGATTCACACCGCAATATGCGGGGCTGGAATCGTTGTACGAGAAATACAAGGACCGCGGATTCGTGATCGTGGGCATACCGGCGAATAATTTTGGCGCTCAGGAGCCGGGGACGAACCAGGAGATCAAGACGTTCTGCAGCGCGAAATATCATGTCAGCTTCCCGATGATGGCGAAGGTTTCGGTAAAGGGGGACGACATTACGCCGTTGTATGCGTTCCTGACCGACAAGAGCGCGCATCCGGAAACGGGAGGAGAAATCGGGTGGAATTTCACGAAATTCCTGGTGGGGCCGGACGGCAAGATCATTGCGCGGTTTGATTCCAAAGTGGAACCGGAGTCGGCAGAAGTGACCTCGGCGGTGGAGAAGGCCCTGGCGGGGTTGAAGCAGTAACGGACAGATAGACGGAACTTCAGTTCACAATCAAGAGTTGACCAACGGAAGCGGCGAACAAGGGATGCGCGCCGGCCGGTTCCATTTTGGGAATGGGTATGGGCAGCGCTCCCCCTGTTTGTACGGTACAGCATCATTTTATTTATCATCTGTAGACTATTACTCTAAGTGTAAGTCATTCGAACAGGCAGAGTACCGGGCAATCTCGGAATGAGGACTGCCGATCGACCGATCAGGGCCAGCCGGCAGAAAACATCCCACTTGACGCCACCGGGTCGTCTGGGGCGCTGCAGGTATTTCGGGCAGCGATAGGTATCGCCAGGGGTGACTTGTGCATCGAACCAAAATCATTATCATGTGAGGCGCCCCTCGAGGCGCTCGCGCACGGGATTCCTTCGTTATGACAAAGAAGCCTTATATTCTCGCTTTGGATGACGACCCTGCAGTTCTGCGGGCGGTCGAAAGAGACCTGAAGTCCAGATTCTCCGGGGACTACCGCATCCTGGCCGCCGATGCACCGGATAAGGCCATGACGTTGGTACAGCAACTGACCACGCGGGGGGACCGCATCGCGCTGTTTTTGGTGGATCAGCGCATGCCGCATATCAGCGGCACCGAGTTCCTGATGAACGCGCTGCCGCTACAGCCGGATGCGCGGCGCGTGTTGTTGACGGCTTACGCGGATTCCAACGCCGCGATCGACGCGATCAACAAGGTGAAGTTGAATCACTACCTGATGAAGCCGTGGGAACCACCGGAGCAGAATCTCTATCCCATTCTTGCGGACCTGCTGGAGGATTGGAACGCGACCAGCCGAGAATCGTTCGAGGGCATTTATGTGGTTGGCACGCGCTGGTCGCCGAGCACCCATGAGTTGAAGGATTTCCTTGCGAAGAGCCAGATTCCCTACCGTTGGATCGAGCCGGGGTCAACCTCCGACCCGCGCATCCAAGCGGCGGTTGGCGATTCTCCCTCGGTTCTCCCCGTGGTCATTTTTCCGGATGGTTCGGTTCTGCAGAAGCCGGCGTTGCCGGCGGTGGCGGCCAAGCTTGGACTTACCACCACACCGATTCGCGACTTTTACGACGTCATTATTATCGGCGCGGGCCCGGCGGGTCTCGCATGCGCACTCTATTGCAGCACCGAGGGATTGCGCACGATTCTGGTCGAGCGGGAAGCCGCGGGCGGCCAAGCGGGGCTAAGTTCGCGCATTGAGAATTATCTGGGCTTTCCTTCCGGTCTCAGCGGCGCAGACCTGGCCCGTCGCGGCGTTTCCCAAGTCAAACGGTTCGGCACGGAAGTCCTGGCACCCGTGCAAGCCGAATCGCTTTCCGTCCAAGGGGAATACCGGGTCGTCAAGCTTTCTACCGGTCAGGAACTCGTCGGTCACAGCGTTGTGATCGCCTCCGGTGTGCAATGGCGCCGCTTGGACATCCCCGGCATGGAGCACCTCACAGGGGCAGGCGTTTACTACGGTGCAGCGAACACCGAAGCATCGTCATGTAAAGACGAAGATGTTTACATCGTTGGAGGGGCGAATTCCGCAGGCCAAGCCGCCGTGCATTTTTCGGGATACTCTCGCTCGGTCACCATGCTGGTTCGCGGGGAATCGCTCTCGCGGTCGATGTCTCACTATCTGGTGGAGCGCATTCAGACCATGCCGAATATCAAGGTGGAACCGCACACAGAGGTCATCGAAGTTTATGGCGAAGAGCGTCTCACCGGGATCAGTATCCGCCACCACGAGACAAACACCACCGAGAAACGCGCCGCGGGCGCGCTCTTTATCTTCATCGGGGCGGAGCCGCGCACGGATTGGCTGGAAGGCACGCTCTGCCGTGACGCCAAGGGCTTTCTCCTCACCGGCGCAAATCTCTTGCGCGATGGCAAGCGGCCTCCCGGCTGGACGCTCGAGCGCGACCCTGCTTTGCTGGAAACCAACGTTCCCGGAGTCTTCGCGGTTGGCGATGTACGCAATGGAGCAGTACGGCGCGTTGCGAATAGTGTTGGCGAAGGTTCCATCGTGCTTTATTTCGTGAACCAGTATCTGGCGAACCGGTAAGGAGGTCTGGCCATGGCACCCGATCCCTGCGAACGCCTGACCCCCGAGGAACTCGCGCGCATTCCGTTGTTCGCCGACGATGATCGCACTGCGCTTGCATGGCTGGCGGAACATTTTCTAGTGCGCTGCTTCGAATCGGGCGAAACCATCATTCATGAAGGGTCTCCAGCGAAAGATTTTATGGTGGTCCTCGAGGGGGAGTTTCACATCCGCCGGGTGAACGATCCCTACGCTCCGACCTTTGTGCGCATCGCCGGGCAGCCGACCGGGGTGCTGCCGTTCTCGCGCATGAAAGTGGTGGGAGGGCGAGGCATTGCCGTCGGCCGCACGCGCATCGCCACCATGCCGGCGACGGAATTGCGCGAGCTGGTGTACCGCGCGCCGAACCTGGCGCAGAAACTCGTCTCCGAAATGACCGACCGCACGCGGGAAACGGCTCGAATCGAAGAACGAACCGCGAAGATGTTGGCGCTCGGCAAACTCTCGGCCGGGCTCGCCCATGAACTGAACAATCCCGCTTCTGCGACGTTGCGTTCCGCCACATTGCTGCGGGAAGCGCTGGTGCAGCGGCGTCGAGTAGCCATCGCCATGCGCGGGGAAGTGCTTTCTCCCGAAGTGCAATTGCTGATGAACAAGCTCAGCGAGACCGTGGCCGAGTGCGGCGGAGGAACAAGTAAGATGGACGCGCTGGAGCGCGACGACCTGGCGGCGGAGCTCGCGGACTGGCTCGAGGAGCGCCATTTCCCCACCGATGTCGCGGGCGATTTGGTGGACGCGGGTATTGGCTCGGAAGATCTGGCACCGCTCGAAAAACTGCTGAGCGCGGAGAATTTCGCGCGCGGCCTGCGCTTCCTTGCGTACGACCACCAAATTCTCTGCTTCAGCCGCGAAATCGAGGAAGCTTCGCGGCGCATCTCCGACTTGATCCAGGCAGTGAAAGCCTACTCGTACATGGATCAGACGCCGGTGAGCGAGGTGGATGTGGAAAAAGGCATCGATGTCACACTGCGGATGTTCCAGCACCAACTAAAGCATGGATTTGAGGTGAAGCGCGAATTCGCCGGCAATCTCCCCAGGATTCCCGCGAATGGAAGCGAGCTGAACCAGATTTGGACCAACCTCATCGACAATGCCATCAGTGCCATGAACTCGCAGTCCAATGGTCAAAAGACGCTCAACGTCCGAACACGCCTGGAACCCGGACATGTCCTGGTGGAATTTGTGGATAGCGGTCCCGGAATTCCTCAGGAAATACGAGGCAAAATCTTCGATCCGTTTTTCACCACCAAGCCAGTGGGAGAGGGGACGGGCCTCGGGCTGGATATTGTGCAGCGGATCGTGCGCACGCATCAGGGATCAATCCACGTGGATTCACGCCCGGGGCACACAGCGTTTCGGATTCGTCTGCCACTTGTTCGGCAAGATTAACCGGGCTACCAGCCTGACCAGCAATTCTAGTTGTGAACGACCCTAGAAAAATACATGGCCCAGCGACTGGTTGCCGGGCCATGGAAGCGAAACGGGTCGGTTAGCTCAGAAAGTATAGACCAGAGCGAACTCCATCGTGCGTGGGTTAGTCAGGGTTTGCGAGTCATTGCCAGAGGTGGTGGATACATCCGACTCGTCTTGTAACGTATAGGCATCGAGGCGAACGCTATTGGCGACATTGAAGACGTTCCAGCAGAATTGGAGGGTGTGAGTTTCCGTGTGCGGGATCCTCCAACTCCTCGAGAGGTTCATGTCTGTGTTGAGGAAGCCTTGCCCTCGGATGGAATTGCCGGTGCCACTTTGGCCGGGGAATGCGTAACTCTGAAAGCTTCGCTGGCTTCCGCTGGGTTTTTAAAGATATTGGGGGATCCATTCGAAGTGGATAAGCCGGTTGCCACATATCCGGTCAAATTCGCCGAGCCCCTCTCGTCCCAGTGAGTTGGCCAAACGTAGCCCATGAAGACGCTGGTGGGGAATCCCAATGTCCAGCGCGTGGTGCCGCCCACAAGCCAGAAGGCGTTGATCTGGTGACGCAGATGGTAATCCGCAGGACCACACAGTTGATTGCGGTCCCACGGGTTGATGACGCTGTTGGTGAGCGGGCGGTCAGCTGTTGACGATGGATTCGAGGGACTGTTTGTTTTTGATGATGAGGGTGGAGCCCATCACCTGGAGAATTTGTTTTCTGCGGAAGTCGGCGAGGAGGCGCGTGACGGTTTCGCGGGAAGAGCCGATCATCTGGGCAATTTCTTCGTGGGTGAGAGTGATCTTGATGCGAATTTGACCTTTTTCTTCGGGATAATTCGAGGCCCATTCAAGGAGGAAGCGAGCGAGTTTCTCGCCGGCAGAATGCGAAAGGCCGATGGTGCGCATTTCGGAGATGGCGGAATGATAGGTTTCGCCAAGTTGCTGTGCAACGCGCAGTGCAGCCTCACCGTTGTCTTTGAGGAAGCCGAGAAATTCGTTGCGCCCGATGAAATTGGCTTGGGCGGGTTCAATCACATCGGCAGTGAGTTCGTAACATGTGCCGGTGACGGTAGCGGGGAGGCCGAGAACTTCACCGGGCTCGGCGATGCGGAGAATGAGAGTTTTGCCGTCGGCGGAAGAGGTGGAAAGTTTGACGCGACCGCTGCAAAGAATAAAGACTCCACGCGCGGGCTGGCCTTCGACGAAAAGGGTGGCTCCCTTGGGATAAGCGGCGGACGAAGTAATAGCAGCCATGGCCTTGACCGCAGCGTCCGAGAGATTGCAAAAGAGGCGCTCCTCGCGGTGAGGGCAGGAGAGGCAGTTTTCAATAATCTCCAGGCCATAGGGAGTGCGCATACTGATTCCCTCGGGGAGTAATCCGCCCTCAACCTTATTCACTAACTGAAAGCGATTGCCGTTGCGGCGCCAACCATTAAGCATGAAATCACCTGCATATGTGATTTTGCACGCATAGGGGGTGGTAGTTCCCGTGATTCAAGTCACCCTTGAATGTGACTATAGTCACAGACACTGCGCGGTTTCGGTGAGAAACGTAAACTGGGAATGTATGACCATGCGGGACAGAAATCGGCTCCTAGCAATCCTGAGAGCGGAGCTGGCCTTCCTGGAACAAGGCGGATACCGGCGTGGGCCACGATATCCGTGGCGACCGAACTTTGTGTTCGAAGATTCTCCCACGTGCATCAATTTCCACGATAAACAGGAACGCCAGCCCTGTGAGGAATGCCCTCTGATTGACTTTGTGCCGCCGGACAGCCGGAAAACGCGCTTCCCCTGCCGGCATATCCACTTGACGGAGCGCGGCGAAACGGTGACGACATTCTATGAATGGGGAACCGAGGAAGAACTGGAAACCGCGTTACGCAAATGGCTAACGCGGACAATCGAGGTACTCGAAGCCGAGCGACCAGCGCAATAGCAGATGGCCTGAACTAGACAAGACACTCGAAATAAGACAATTCACTCAAAAAAAGGGGATGGCTATTTCTGCCCATAGTAGGCGGAGGTGCCGTGCTTTCGGAAAAAGTGTTTTTCGTGGAGGACTTTGGAGATGGCGCGAGCCTTGGGGTTGGCGATGAGAGTGTGCAGAGCCATAGTGGCGATTTCCTCGACAAGTACGGCGTTGTGAGCGGCATCGGAAGGAGTTTTTCCCCAGCAGAAAGGAGCATGTCCCGCGACGAGGACACCTGGAAAGTGCAGGGGATCGCGTTTGGCGATGCGACGAACGATGGCCAGGCCTGTGTTCCGTTCATAGTCATCGCGAATTTCAGCAGAAGTGAGCGGCTTGGTGACGGGAACCGCCCCGTAGAAATAATCCGCGTGGGTGGTGCCAAAGCAGGGGATTTCGCGTTGCGCCTGAGCCCAGGAGGTGGCGGAACGGGAATGAGTATGTGCGATGCCGCCGATGGTGGGAAAAGCTTTATAAAGGACCAGGTGCGTGGGCAAGTCGGAAGAAGGGCGGAGGTCGCCTTCGACAGACTTGCCGTCGAGATCAACGATGACGAGATCTTCAGGCTTCATCGTGTCGTAGTCGACCCCGCTGGGCTTGATGACCACAAGACCGTCCGGGCGGGAAATACCGCTGGCATTGCCGAAGGTGAACAGGACCAGACCGCGACGGACCAGTTCGAGATTCGTGTCCAAAACCTCTTCGCGAAGAGTCTTGAGTTTCATGTGTTCCTTCTGGCATCTGCAGCGAGGTGCCTCAAGGTTGGTAGGATGCGGCCAATGGCAACGGCAGGGGCGTCGCTCTTCCCTAGGCCAAAATAGAGGTCTCGGTACATGTCATAGAGTTCTTCGTAGACCTTGGCGGCCTTAGGGTTGGGTTCGACGACACGATGCTTGGGGCAAAGCGCTTCTTGAGCGGCTTCAATGGTCGGAAAAGCGCCAGCGGCCAGAGCAGCGAAAATGGCGGAGCCCAAGCTGGTTACTTCGGATTGCGGAATGAGCACCGGTTTGTTGAGGACATTGGCGTAGATACGGTTAAGGACTTCGTTTTTCTGAGGGATGCCGCCGGCATTGATCACGCGATGAATGGGGACGCCGAATTGTTCCATGCGCTCAAGGATGACGCGGGTGTGAAAGGCGGTGCCTTCGATGGCGGCGAAAAGTTCGTCCTGTGCGGTGGTCTGTAGATTCCAGCCGAGAGTGACCCCGCCGAGTTCGGGATTAACGAGGACGGTGCGGTCGCCATTGTCCCAGGTGAGGCGAAGCAATCCGGTTTGGCCGGGACGAAAATCATCTAGGCCAAGGGAGAGTTCGGCAATGGATTTTCCAGCGCGACGGGCGATGGCTTCAAAGATGTCTCCGGTGGCGGAGAGGCCAGCCTCGACGCCCGTTTTTGCGGGATGAACAGAGCCGGGAACCACGCCGCAGACGCCGGGGATGAGGCGGGTGTCGTCACTCATGGCGATGATGCACGTGGAGGTGCCGACGACATTGACGACATCACCGGTACGCGCGCCAGCGCCGATCGCATCCCAATGAGCATCGAAGGCCCCGACAGGAATGGGAATACCGGGACGAAGGCCAATTTTCCTAGCCCAATCAGGATGAAGAGTGCCGGCAATCTTGTCGCTGGTTTGGTACTGGCCCTTAAGTTTAGAGCGGACACCGGAAAGAAGCGGATCGACGGCGACGAGAAAATCTTCGGGAGGGAGTCCGCCGAAAGAGTGATTCCACAGCCATTTGTGGCCCATGGCGCAGATC
>Ga0181523_10004535_pt1 | contig 11952 bp, 14 predicted proteins | sample PEATcosm2014_Bin_43_FD_119752 | JGI IMG/M metagenome (GOLD analysis project Ga0181523, IMG submission 119752) | Peatland microbial communities from MTU Mesocosm Facility, Houghton, MI, USA - PEATcosm2014_Bin05_30_metaG | ecosystem: Environmental > Terrestrial > Soil > Wetlands > Peat | place... | reverse complement strand
GGCTGATCTACGAAGTTCGGGGAGGACCGGTGGGCCAACCATTTATCCTGCCGGACAGTTTTCCAGCGGCCCGCACTGCCTTGGCCGAGCGCTTCCAGTCTGCCAGGCAGGGCGTTACTGCAGTGCTTGGTGACATGGAACGCCTCGCGGTCGGCCTCGGGATGCTGAGCCGGGGTCGGGAGGCATTCCGCAACCCGCGAGAAGGTTTCGGCGCACTCTTCAAACTGGCGCCGATGGTGCGCGACTGGCATCGGTCCGTCACGCAGCTCTTCGATCGTGCGTTCGGCAGCGACGAGGCGGTCAAATGCGCGTTGGCCGCCAATCTTCCCTATTGGCACGATGATCCCGACACGCTGTGGTGGATTCTGTTCGGCGTCGCGGCGGGCGACCTTCACGCCCACACCGTCGTCCCAGCTTCATCACCACGGCTAACGCGGTATTATACAAAATGTCTACGAGGCCGCCACATCCCGCAGAATCCCGCGCATCGAACGGCATATTCTTCAAAGTTGTAGGCGAGGCCGCATTGTCCTTCCAGCATCGGATCTCACGGCGCCGGAATGCTCGCCAACGGATTCCGCTCAGCCGTTCATGTGGCTCAGTGCGGTACGATTGCGCAGCACAATGCTCCGCCGCGACGTCGGCAACTCGATCGCTGCCGAGTCTTCTAGGGATGAGAGCGTCCGCGAGACAGTCTCAATCGTTAAGCCAAGATAATCGGCAATGTCCTGGCGCGACATAGCAAGCTCGACGGCGTTGCCGGCCGGCACGCGCTCCGCCATTTCCAAGAGGAAGCCCACGACGCGCTCCTGCGCGGTCTTGATGAGCATCAGGACGCGCTCTCGCATACGCCGCACCTCATACCCGGCGAGCGCAAAAAGCTCCCGGGCAACTCCGGCATCGTGGGTAGCGAGGGCGGTGAGCATGCTACGCTTGATCACCAGCACATTCGCGTCGGCGATCGCCTCGGCCGACAAGGTGTGCTCGTCGGAGAATTCGAGCCCGAAAATGTCACCAGGTAGGTAAAATCCTTCTACCTGGCGGCGACCGTCGCTCAGAATCTTGTAGGTTCGCACCGCGCCGCTGATCACCTTGTAAAGGTAGTCGGCCGGCTCGTTCTCGCCGTAAATTTCCGCATTGCGCGGAAAGGACTTGGCGGCACTCATGAGAAAAATCGATTGCCCGAGTGGCTTGCGGTCCTTCGCGCCATCAAACACTTTGGTTGCGGCCGGCGGAATGTTGCGTGTGGGTGGGACTGGGTGGCGGAATGCATCGCGGCGGATTGCGGTTTGAGTGAGCATGGCCGTTTACCTCCGGGGTTTCGCGAAGTATTGGTAAGCCGCTCGCGATACCGGAAAAATTCAGATAATGCCCCTAAGGGTTGTCCCGGAGGGACAAATGGGAGTCGCGGCGGCAGACGGAATTTAAAATTTTGACGAAATGCACCGAGAAGAAAGAACGCTGATGAACCCGGCACAACATTCCGTTAGGCAGGATAATCCCTGCGAGAGTCAGCCACTCGGCGAATGGCACCAATCGTCGCCGCAGCTGTAGTTGCGGAGGACATTCACGCGACGCCTGTTGCGGCGCAGCGATATGTCCGGCTCCCTGACCGTGTCCGATCGTTCGGGGGCAATCGCAAAATAGTGCGTAACCCTAATTTTAAAAGGAGATTTGACTTTTCGTCGACCGTTATGCGCCCGCAACAGTCCAGCCTCATTTGTCTGCTACAGGCCGATCTGAAGCGCGAGGAAAAGAGAACATGACCGCGTCAACGAGGACCGATCGTCGGCTTCTTGGGTTTGACATGGGTGACTGGTCAATACTTGGCGGAGGTCTTGCGCTTGTCGCCTCGCTGATTTTACTGGTCTGATCGCCCCAGGAGTACCCGATGTCATTTAAGTTTTTTGTTGGGCAGGCGGTTGAGTACACGCCCGTCGGCGAGAAGAGCCCCGCTCTTTACAGGATTGTGAGGCAGATGCCGGTGGAAGAGCAGGCGGCCGACTTAAAATATCGCATCAAAAGTGAGACCGAGGCCCACGACCGTGTTGTACTCGAGTGCCACCTAAGTTCGGATGTTGGGCATGAAAGCGAATATGCCACTATCAAGCGCCGTCCGTGGCGGCGCTCTCACTAAACAGTGATCTCGAACATCCTTTCGCCACGCGGATTACTCAAGCTCCTCTGCTTTCTTCCAAAAGTAAAATCCGAGACGTGAATTTCAATACGCCTAGCGTGTCACCCTCCCGACTTTTAGTCGGCGGGCGCTTTCAGACGAGGTGCCAGCGGTAAGCGAGCGGTCGAAGCTTCAGCATCCGCACGTGACGCCTGCCCTAGCCACATGAGAGCCGTGTAGAGATAGATTAGGCGCTCTTTCCTGGTCTGAGCCCCTCGTGCCGACCGGAGGCATTCGTCAGCTATCGTGCGATATTCGTCGAGTTTGGGCACGGCGCACCGACTACGTCACCGCCGACCGAAACGGCCTTACGACCACCAGCTCCAGAACCGGGATAACAGAGGCGCCAGCTATTTCAATATAAATAGAAAGCGGCCAGGACCGGAACCAAGAAGGTTCGGTCAAGGCCGTCGGCTCAAGTTGTCATTAGAGACTGGAGAACTTGCTATTGGTTTCGAGCCGAGCGTGAACAGTACGCGCCTTTGCGCAAGCGGAGTTGATCCAAATCAATGGTCCTGCTGCTACCAGGTGTTGATCTAACGCCGAGCACCTAAGGGTACCTAACATGTTCAAAAGCGGAGATTAAAAATGGCGCGCGGCACCGTGAAGTGGTTTAACTCCCAAAAAGGGTACGGATTTATTGCGCCGGAAGGCGGCAGCAAGGATGTATTTGTTCATATCTCGGCTGTCGAGAGAGCCGGCCTCAGCAGCCTCAATGAGGGGCAAGTCGTCGAATACGAGGAAGTCGCGAACAAGGGAAAAACATCGGCAGAGAATCTCAAGCTTCAACGCTGATCTTGCTGAGATATGACTACGGACGCGACGTGACTAACATTCCGCGTGAGGTGAGCATCTGTTTCAGTTGCCAGATCGCGCTGTCCTCTGTTGCGGAACTCCTGGCCTGGTCCATATGCCGGAGGAGGGCCTTTAGAGCAGGATCTTTGTCCCTGATTGTCCACCGGCACGCAAACACTTTTGCATCATAGAAGCTTGCTATTCGAACGGCTTGTCTAGCACCGGGCAAATGGGCGTCAAAATAACTCGTCTGAGGAAGAGTCATGCTCCGCCCCCTCGCGTTTCTCTGTGACTTATGAGCGTCGGGCCTCCGAGGATGGCTGAGGGCTGCCCGATTCAGGTTTATTGCCCCGACGATTTCCCTCTGACCCGAGCACGACGGTAAGCGCCTTTGCGCAAGCGGTTTTGATCCAGATCAATGCAATTATTGGCGCGCACACGAAATACTACTTGAGTGCGTGTGTGCCTGCAGGCAACCACGTGGAGTTGTCCCTTGGAACGGTTCTTCAGTCAGCAGAACATTGAGCGTTATCGAAAGCTACTCGATATATCCACCGACAAGCCTCAGCGCCGGCTGATATTTAAGTGGTTGGCAGCGCAAGCGCGTTCTATGCGAACAGCCGCCACCAGTGAATTGAGCGTCCGAGTTGAGCAGCGCGGCGAAAACTACATTTGGGAGCTTCACCGCGAGGGCCATTTTCAGTCCGTGAAATTTTCCGCACCTGTCTACTTGTCAGAAGAAGCGGCCAGAGTTTTTGGAAACGAAGCGCGGATTCGTTATTTGGCCCGTTTGGCCGCTAAACGGCCAAGAGCAAAACAATATGCGAATCCTACCGGCGTTAATTAGTGGCCACGTCCGACAACCAATCCCCTCCCGTGGCTCAACCAAGACCCTCCAAAATCCGTGACGCAGTTTCAGTTTCGACCATAGGAATAAAAAAGCGGCTAGGACCACAGCCGAATAGGCGCGCGCCCCTCAGCGCCACGACGTCAGGATGCAATCCAGCATGGCTACGGCGCCCACCGCACTTCTCGCTAGCGGCGACCGCGGTCCCGCGCCGCCTTCAGCTTGGCGACGCTTTCTGTGCTGGTTGGATTATCTTGATGTACTGGCGCGCATAGCGTTTCACGGTTTGCCTGACATTGCCGTCCCAGCGCACGACGTAGTTATGGTCCTTGAGGCCGACGATGGTGCCAGTGCGGTCCGGCTTGAGATAACCGCGCTTGCACAACATCGCGACGCCTTCGTCGCTCAGCATGCAGCGCCGGCCTACTATCGCACTACCCATCGCGGCAACCCGGTGACCTTTTGGTTTGTCCTTCACGCCTTGCGTGCGGCCTTGATGGCCTTGGCCAGCTCGGGACAGCGCTCGAGGGCGTCGGCACCCTTGCCGGTCCTGAGCCGCTGGCGCAGCCTGATCACCGTCGCGGCGTATAACCCGCCGCCGGTGGGGGGATAGTGAGCCGCCCGGTCGGCCTAATGAAAAGAAAAATATGTAGAGCGTTTGGCAGTTGCAATGGGCATCGCTCGGCAATGTGGCGAAGCGACGGAACCGGTCGTAGCCGCTAGCTCCCCTCCATGAGGGGGTGAGGTCCAAAAGATCGAATGAATTAGGCGCTTTTAAAATCGCTCAGAACTTTTTTTGTAGAGTGATTTGATAGTCTCATGGTTACGTCGAGCCTCGGCAAGTGCAATAAACGCTCCCGTGTTTGGACAATAAGTTTCCCACACCGGGTTGTTAGGATCGCGCTTCAAGTCCACCGCACAGGCTTCCCGAGAGCCACAACTCTTGCAGCGTCGCATGATCTCGTCGAAGGTGTCGCCGTTTGCCGCGTCGAGATTGAGACCCAGCACGGCCAGTCGGCAGTCGAGTAGCTCGTCGTATTCGTCAGGTGTCGTTTGCATCGAAATCCCTCTTCGTTCTTGGGGTTAAATCACCCTGAAAACTATCCATTTGTGCATTGACATAAATCAACCGCGACGAAAAAAATTGAGCGCGTGAGCAGCGCCGTGGGGTATCGCTCGGTCGGCAGGCCGAACAGTTGGGCGGGTGGATGGTGTTCGTGCTCGGTCTGGGTCTCCTGATCTTTATTCTTGTGGCGGAAGCCGAACAGGCGCTGCCGGGACCTCTTGAGTTACGTTAACTACATTGTCCCATGGGCTGCTGACGACTTAACTAGCGAAGGCTCGCCCCTATTCAAAGAGGGCGGCCATTGTTGGGGCGGATGCGCCGCCACAGCGGCTCGGCTGGTGGCCTTGCGGTGAAACTGCCAACTGATGGGCGAACGCGGCGAAGCGATTGAAAGCGAGGCGGATCAAAGTGAAGTGGACCAGAGCGAGGCAGTGGCACACGGGAAGCATCTTGCGGCAACCACCCTTCCTGATCCAGGGCAGCCTCGACGGCTTCAAAAGCCCTACGCCGCCATAGCGGCTCGCCTGGCGGCCTTGGGGTAACGTTGCCGACGCGAAGCGGCGGCACACGGGATACGCCCTGCGGCAACCACCCTTCCTCATCCAGGGCCGCGACGATGGATTCAAAAGCCCATTCTATGTCTTTCGGCTTCCCGGCCTCAGCAGCGGTCACCAATGCTTTCCCGGCCTTTAACCAGTGGGCACGCCTCAAAAACCCCGAAGGCAGGTCAGCGATAAGTGCCTGCTGGGCATCACGCAGCCTGACCATCTTTCGCAATGGCCCGCTCTTTGGCGTGATGAAGAATGTTAAACGTGTGTCCCAATCAGCCATTGTGAGATTAAATGTGCGGCGACAAGCGTTAACGGTATGGTGTAACAACTGTTGCGCCTGCGGGGTGCGCTGCTATTTTTTGTTTGATAGGCCGACCGGGCGGCTCCCCATCCCCCGACACCTCGCCGCCCGGCCTAGAAGCCTAAGTGCAACAAACTCCCCCAGCCCCAAGCCAGTAGACTGCTCGGGGCTTTTCTTTGTGGCAAGCCGGTCCTCTGAGAGTCAGCATTTTATTCGCGGGGCTGTGATATTTTAGTCACGTCTCGTAAAATGATTTCCATCGCCAAATGGGCTTTGTGGCGTTTGCGCCATAATATCGGGGAACTTGCCCTAAACTGCCGCAGTTTCAATGCCGCGTGTTTGGCGATGACCTGGTAGCTGAACCGCGCGGCCGGCGCCGCCGACCACACCATCGAATCCGGCGGCAGCAGCGGCGGCGGTCGCCCCGATCGCCCGAGCTCCAGCGTTCGCCCAGAGAAGCGAATTGCTCTAAAACGAACTCGCCGACGGCGGCCTTGTTGCGGGCCCGGCGGGTCGCGCTGTCAACCGCGCGTCAATGGATAAAGATGAGCGCGAGAGAGGGTCAGCGTGGGGTCGTTTGGGAGCCCTGGAAAGGGGAAGTGAAGCTTCCGTAACAACCCCGTAACAACAAATCACATCCCTTCACTGGCAGACGGAATACGGGAATGGGAGGCTGAAGGCCAGTTGCCGAACCCCCCGGGGGCCATCGAACTCGGGACGGTGAAGCCGCCAACAGGAGAGATGTCATGAAAAACTTTTACGTTGTTGCCATCCTCGCCGCGACGCTAGCGGTTCAGGCTTTGGAATCTGCCTCGGCGGAACCGGCATCGAAGGCCGCAGTCAAGAACGTTGTTCTGGTGCACGGCGCATTCGCCGACGGCTCTGGCTGGAAAGCCGTTGCCGAGATCCTTGAGAAGGACGGTTACACGGTGTCGGTGGCGCAGCCCCCCGAGACCTCCTACGCCGAAGACCAAAAGTACACGAAGGCCGCAATCGACGCCATGGGCGGGCCAGTCGTTCTGGTCGGCCACAGCTACGGCGGGTCGATCATCACCGAGGCCGGGAACGACCCAAACGTTGCGGCACTGGTCTACATCGCCGCATTTGCGCTCGATGAAGGTGACAGCTGCGCCTCGATCGAACAGGCCCTGCCGCAAGCCTCCAAGGCGTTCAAGCCGGACAGCAGCGGCAACTGGTGGATAGAACAGGAGCATTTCGCGGCCGATTTCGCGGCGGACATTCCGTCGGCCGAGTCCCGCTTCATGGCTATATCGCAGGTGCCGATCTCCACCGACTCGTTCACCCACAAGGTCACGAACCCCGCCTGGAAGAGCAAGCCCACCTGGTACATGGTGGCCTCTGCAGACCGGTCGATCAATCCGGAGCAGGAGCGCATGATGGCGAAGCGCGCCCATGCCACCACGGTCGAAGTGAATGCCAGCCATGTGGCCTACATGTCTCATCCGAAAGAAACGGCCAAGCTCATCGAGGAGGCTGCTGCCCACGCGCCGGCTAATCAGTGAGCGACAACGCGGCGCGAGAGCAGACCGATCTCTTCTTTCGCGCCGCTGGGCTGATGGCCGATTAAACGGTCTCCTGCGCTCTGACTGAGGCCAGTTCACGTGCCAACGCGCGGCTGTTTATTGGCCAGAGCTGCAGGGGACTCGTTTCAAGGCCATTTATCGGGAGGGTCTCATGGAAAAGCAAATTGTGATCGAGTCTCCGGATGGAACGTTCCGCGCTTACATTTCGCGGCCGACGCGTTTACCCGCGCCGGCGGTGGTCGTTCTCCAGGAATTGTTTGGCGTCAACGCCGACATCCGAGCGACCTGCGACGAGTTGGCAGCGCAAGGATTTATCGCCATTGCGCCGGACCTATTCTGGCGACAAGAGCCTGGAGTCGATCTCGACGTGACTTCTGAAGCCGACTGGCAACACGGTCTACGACTATATGCGGCGTTTGATCGCGATGCGGGCGCGAAAGATATCATGGAAACGGTCCGCACCGCCGTTGAACTGGGAGAATCGACCGGAAAGGTTGCCCTGCAAGGGTACTGCCTCGGTGCATTGATGGCCTTTATCACGGCCGCCCGCTATGAGGTCGACGCCGCCGTTGCTTATCATGGCGGCGACACGGAAAAATACCTCGGCGAGGTTGGCGGGTTGGACGCCCCCTTGCTGATGCACCTCGGCGAGGAGGACGAATTCATCTCAAAGACGGCGCAAGCTCAGATCAAGGTAGCGCTCGCGAAAAAGCCGAACGCGACCGTTTACAGCTATCCGGGTCAGCGTCACGCGTTCTCCCGGCACAATGGGGCGCACTACAATGCCGCGGCGGCAGCGCTCGCCAACAGGCGGACAAACGAATTTTTAAATCAACAACTGCGGTGACCTTCGGTCGCTCCAAGCGTTTGGGGCAACTGGAGCGCCCCCTTCACACGCCGGTAAGACGGGCCAAGCACGATGGGGATGGGATAGGAGGCAACGGTGACGGTTCGAGATGTTAAAACAGGTCAAACCGCGCCGCTGGCGACCCCGACGGGTTTAAGCAGCCGAACAAATATCGCCGGGCTGATCGCGCTCGCCGGCTTCTCTTTGACGATGCTGCTGACCGGCACGGAAAGAGCCATGGCCGATTCCACAATCGCCCGGCGCGTCTTGCAAGTCGAACATATTACGATCAGAACGACGAAGAAATTCGCCGAGGTTGAAGCGGCGCTAGAAAAGAGCGTTCCGCAGCTGGACCCCGCGATAGCGGCGGCGCTCGCCAATGGCAATGAACAGCGGGCGACGGAGCTAGAACGAGGCGCACAGCTTTTCATCTTCCTGAAGCGGGATCACGGGGCGCTTCTGCAAGTTACCGGACGACCCCGCAACGCACTGCAATACGAAATTGGCAATCCACATACTGCATCAAAGATGACCCGCCATCGTTTGGCGGCCGGCCTTTATGCGCCGCTGCGCGTCATACTCTACGAAGATGAAACGGGTGGTTCAATTTTCGAATACGACAGACCGTCATCTTTCTTCGGTCAGTATGGCGATGAGCGCGTGACGGAGGTGGGGCGCTATCTCGACGCCGCTTTGGAAGCTGCTTTGCGCAATGCAGCCGAGTAAAGGTTGTGGCTGCAGGCACCTCCCTGCTCCGCAGCCGCAATCGGACCGTGGTCGGATATTCTTAAATCGTGAAAGTAAAATTCGATGATGTGCAACGCAGCAAAATTGATCACCGAACGGCAGAGATGGGTCATCAACTGCCGCGCCGGCCATGGACCCAGCGCGGCAGCTAGACACCTGATAACGGACACGAACGCAGCCGGTCGACGCGGCAGAGATGGGCCATGAAGAGACTCATGCACTGCAACATGATCGCCCGGGCTCAAACAGAAAGAGCGCGTCGTGCGGCGGTCTAAATCCGATCAGGTGTTTGGATTAGACGATTGCGATAGGCGCAGCGCTCTTCCGCTTCCTGTGCCAGCCAAACAGACCCAACGCGCCGAGACAACGATCCTGGCGGCGTACACCCCCGGCACGTTTGGCCCGACCACCATTCCGGCGACTAGGTAGCCCAGCAACAGCGGTTGACGCAGCAACTGGCAGATGACGGTGGCGAGCGCCGGGACGCACAACACCAGCGCCATGTCCTCCAGAAAGTTATACGTTACAAGAGACATTAGCGCGTTCCCAGGAGTAAGAGATGCCCAAAGGCGACTACGCAGCTTTTCGCGCGCTCGACCCCTTCTTCGCGGTTGTCATGAAGGGTCTCTCGAAGTTCGTAGACGGTGAACACTATTTCGATACCCTCCACGACGACGTTTTATTTGAGTTTCGCTACGATTTTCCAGGTTGGCCGCAGGTAACGCGCGGCCGCGCCAACCTCGTGGCGCTTTATTCTGGATACGGTAAAAACATCCGGCTTGATCGCGGCGATTCGCTGATCACGCATCCTTCCGACAACGGCCATGTCGTGACCCTCGAGTACGAAGTGCACGGGAAGGTACTCGCCACCGATACGCCGTATGACAACAGGTTTGTCTCGATCGCTACGGTTGAGAATCGCAAGATCGTGCGCTGGCGGGATTACATGGATTCGCTCGCCGCATGGAGGGCGTTGAACAGGGTCACCTAGAGATTGCCGACTTCGGGAACCACACTATGCGTTGGCCGCAATTTCGAACGAGGCACTCTAGCCGCTGATGCGATCACGATCAGACGAACGGCCGTGTTTGGGGAGTGAAAAATGGCTGGGTGGATGCCCTGCGCCGACTGGATGACTTTCGGTATCTCGACGGAGGTGCGGACTTGGATGGTGCATATACGATTGGCTATCGGATCACCGACGATGGGGCAGACCCATGGACCGCGCGATTCAACCGGTTCAAGGCTAAGGATGCGGAAGCCGTTGTCGGTGGGGCCGTGGCGGTTTGCGGGGGGACGTCCGGGCTACTTGCCGCGCTCGGCGTGAATCCGGCGGATGCCATCTTCGTGCCCGCACTCGGCTCGGGGGAGACACGGGCCGCTGCGGACGGTCAGATGGCGCTTCTCGCCGGCCAAGCCGCCAAGGCGAGCGGTGCCCGCTTTGAGTTGAACGCCTTGAGCAAGCTGTTACACAAGCCGATCCACGGCCTATTCAATGCGGGCGAGCGGGAAGCGGAGCTCGACAAGGGAGCTTACGCCGCCGGAAAGCTGCCGGCAAAGAACGTGTTCGTATTTCGACGACCTGATCACCCGCGGGAGCACTCTCACGCGCACGGCAATCCTCGCGCTCGTGCAGCCTAACGGTAACACGCTTGTGCCTTTTTGCGGGATTTTCCTTGTCATCTATGTAGCCTCGGTAACAATTGGTAACCACAACAGAGGCTGCCATGAGCAAACTCAAGATCGCCGTCGTCATCAGCACCACCCGTGCCGCCCGCTTCGGCCACAAGCCGGCGCAGTGGGTCCAGGATATTGCCGCTCAGCGCGATGATATCGAAACTCAAATTCTCGACCTACGCGATTTCCCGATGCCGTTCTTCGATGAGGTGGCGACGAATGCTTGGGCACCGACCCAAAATCCGGTCGCCCAACGCTGGCAGAAGAAGATCGCCGAGTTCGACGGCTATGTCTTTGTGACCGGCGAATACAATCACGGCATCCCGGCGGTGTTAAAAAACGCGCTCGACTACGCCTATCCGGAATGGAACAAGAAGGCCGCCGGCTTTGTCGGTTACGGCGCCGTGGGCGGCGCGCGCGCGATCGAGCACTTGCGCCTCGTTGCCGCCGAGCTGCAAATGGCGACCATCCGCACCGGCGTCTATATTCAGGGTGCCGACTTTATGGCGGTGTGGAAGGAAGGCAAGGACCTAAAGGACATCAGCTATCTGCAGACCGGCGTCAAAGACATGCTGGATCAGTTGGTCTGGTGGACGAAGGCACTCAAAGCGGCCTAACATCCGGCGCACGCGCGAGCCGAGCACGTCGAGAGCTGTGGCGACGTCCTGTCCTGCACGTAATCAGGCGAGTTCAGGTGCGAGATGGCGGGCGGCGTATCGGTCACGCGCCTCAGCCGCGCATTTTGCGGCATGGACATCGCGGTTGATCGCCCGAAGGTTGGGCAAACCCCAATAATCGAGCAACTGCGGCCACGGGGCGTGCCGGTATTCGCTCCACACCCGAAACAGCGGGACGCGGTGGTCCACCTCGGCGCTCTTCCATAACCGGCCGCCGGTTTCGCCGCAGCGGCGAGCCTGCAGGCGCCGCAGGAGCCGCGCTTCGCCACTCGGCGCGTTCCAGAATTGCCATGCGACCACGCACGCGCAGTGCCAGGCCGCGTTCTTGTTGGCACCGGCGTCCCACAGATCGACATGCCAGCCGAAGCGATAAACCGGTTGCCCGCACACACAGCAGAATCCAGGATCCCGTGAGTATGCTCGTTCGCGATAGGGGGCCGGCGGGGTCCGGAATGTGACTGGTAATCCGTTCTTGCGGTCGCCGCCGAGCCGCCAAGTCCAGCCGCTAGGCGCTCCGCTGCGGGCAGCAAGGGCGCGCGCCAGGCGATCGGCGCGTATCGGATGCGCGCGCCAATAAGAATCGATCGCCAGCCGGGGGGTCGGCGGCACAAAGGAGCGGCCGAGCGCCCGAGACAGAACAGCCGATGGAAAGATGGGGGGCAATGCCTTGGTGAGGCGCGCGAGCGACTGGCGATTTCTTTCCGCCTTCTCCGCTTGCCATTTG
>Ga0181523_10004533_pt1 | contig 11954 bp, 10 predicted proteins | sample PEATcosm2014_Bin_43_FD_119752 | JGI IMG/M metagenome (GOLD analysis project Ga0181523, IMG submission 119752) | Peatland microbial communities from MTU Mesocosm Facility, Houghton, MI, USA - PEATcosm2014_Bin05_30_metaG | ecosystem: Environmental > Terrestrial > Soil > Wetlands > Peat | place... | reverse complement strand
GTTCCCGGAAGCGGCTTAGTCCAAATCGCCCTATCGTCAATGCTCCGCCTCGACTGCCCGCCTTCAACACAGCTCTATCTGCGGAGCACTGTCGATACGGCACTACAGATTTATCGCCAACTATCAGACAAGAACCAAGGTAAGTCCTGCTGGATTAGGATGGAATCCGGCAGGAACCCTTCCGCCGCATGGGGGGTGCAATTTGGCCGCTACATTTCCGATCTATCCGGCTCACACCGCCGTCCTGAGCATGGATTGCCAAACCGGCATCGTTTCCATCTACACCAAAGACGACAAAGACGCCTTCTTGACTCGTGCCGCAAGCGTCCTCAATCACGCGCGTGCCGCCGGCATGACCGTTATCCATGTCCAAGTCGGCTTTCGTCCCGGGCTCCCGGAGGTCAGTTCTCGAAACGTTCTCTTCGGCGCCATTAAATCCTCGGCGCAGCATCAGAAATTGTTTCAGGAGCCGCTCGGAGCGATCCCCACGGTCATCGCGCCGAAAGAAGGCGAAATTGTCATCACCAAGCATCGCGTCAGTGCCTTTACCGGCACCGACCTCGCCATGATCGTCCGCGCCAATGACATTGACACGCTGGTTCTCTACGGCATTGCCACCAGCGGCGTTGTCCTCTCCACTCTGGTCGAAGCAGCCGACGCCGATTTCCGTCTGGCGGTCATTAAGGACTGCTGCGCCGACCTCGACTCCAATCTCCATGATTGCCTCATCAACAAGTTCTTCCCCTCCCGTGCATCGGTGCTCTCGGCTCGGGAATTCATCGAAGCGCCGTGATCATCGACAGTAGTCCCCGGCCCGCCTGGGATTTGGGGCGCTAGTGTGGGATCGTGAGTGTAATGGCGATTTTTCGCCAACCATCGTTCTGTCTGGTTAACGGCCAAGAGAGGCTCCTTATCTTCTTGAACGCCTACCGCACTCCGTCCACCAGGAACAAATCTGACAGCTCTCTGGCGAACGAGCAGCCATAAGTCTTGCCGTCGGCCGTCATGCGCACATTCATTATGGTCGTGCGGAACGTGATTGCGGGATGACAATCTCGGCTCACGGATAGATCCCGGATCACGAGCGAACTGAACGTTGGGACTTGCTGTCGCGGTTTAATCGGGTGTGCCAAAATCCCTTTTCCCGTCCGATTCCAGTGCTGTTGAAAAGATGCCGCTTAGTATCTCTAGATTTGCGGTTTGATGTTGTACCGGAATCTACAGTCTTTGGCTACCCTGGCGGCCACCCCATATCACGCCCGCCGAGCAGATGTAGGTGTAGATGGAAGACGGATTGGCCTGCTCCGGAACCGGTGTTACAAACAATCCGGAACTCGTCCAGGTGGCGATCAGCGGCGATCTTTGCTGCGACCAGATTACAGTAGCCAATTTCCACGGCATGTTCTGGCTTCGCGGCTTGCAGTCCGGCAATGTGTGCCTTTGGTACGATCAGGATGCGTGTCGGTGCCTGCGGGTTGACGTCCTCGAAGGCATAAACCCGCGCATCCTCATAGACCTTACTTGAAGGCCGCTCACCCCTAACGATTCGGCAAAAGAGACAATCAACCATGGAGGCCTCCAGAAAAAGGGCGATCGTCTGCGAGGTGTGAGAACATTCTTTCACAGTTTGCCAAGCCCGCGAAGTAATTCAGAGTCACAGGGAGGCAGTCCTTGGACCCGGCCTTCGCCGTAAACAGAGAAGACGAGACCAGCCCCATCAGGTTCCACTCGGAGCAGATTACGGCAAGTTTTCTCTCGCCCGATGGATCAGAAGTGATGAAGTCTCTGGAAGTGAGGTTTGACCCGCTGCTGGGGACCTCGTCTCGGATTGCCGAAGGTGTCGTACTCTCGAAGGCTGATGAGGACGCACTAGCTCCTCTACAAGCTCCCAATTCCGGCTGCCCATTCTGCCCAGATCGAATCAGCAGGGTCACTCCCAAAGTGTTGGAGGCAATTCACCACAGCGGACGCCTAGAGCGGGGAGAGTCGGTGTTGTTTCCCAACCTCGTTCCTTACTCTCAGTATGCTGCGGTCGCAGTTGTGTCGCAGCGCCATTGGCTTGCATTGAGCGGGTTCACGCGGCAACGACTGTTTGACAACCTCTCGGTTGCCGTGGATTACGTCCGCAAGGTGCATGCTTTCGATCCGAGAGCCGAGAACTGCGCCTACAACATAAATTACTTGTATCCCTCCGGCGGATCGTTGCCACATCCGCACGCGCAGGTATATCTCGATCCTCACCCGACAACTCTCATGCGATTACAGCGTGAGGCCAGTATCGCTTATTGGACTGCCCATGGCCGGGCGTATTGGGAAGACCTGGCGGAAACCGAAGAGGCCCGAGGGCTGCGATTCGTGGCCCGGGTTGGCCGTACCCGGTGGATTACCGCGTTTGCTCCGATGGGCTTCAATGAAGTGAGGGCGGTTGTTCCGGACTGCGAGACGATTCTCGACCTCACGGATGACGACCTCAATTCACTTTCCGCCGGTATCGCGCGCGTCCTCCAGTGGTACGAATTGACGAGGTACAACAGCTTTAACTTGGCGCTCTATCCGGGCCCCCTGAACGCCTCCCGTGGTTGGCGCGTCCATCTGTCGATGATCAGTCGCACGGCGATGCTCCCTTATTACCGGAGCGATGCAATGCACATGGAACGGTTGCACTGGGAAGCGGCAGTTGATCGACCGCCAGAGCGCATCGCCGACGACCTTCGCGCACATTTCGCGGCAGCTTAATTCGGTTCCCATAACTCAAGTTCGGAAGATTGCAACCCTGGTTGCTGGAGATAAGCTCCGAACCACCCTCGTGAGCATGAACGCGAACAATTCCTCGTCAAGAAAGAGATTTGTACGCAAATCCAATCCGGCGTTGAGTGCCGTAGCGGAGTAATGCATCTTCGACAATCGGGTATGCGCCAGCCTCGGCGTCCCGATGGCGAACGCCGTCCGCTACGATCCTGCGAATTACCGGGGTGTCTACGCAGCTCTGGCCCAGAACACGAACGTGTTCTCAGCCGGCGCAGCCCGAGCCGTAGGCGACTTCTTCAAAGGAAGAGCCGCGGGTATCAAGAAGTCTTAAAAGGCTAGTCGAACGGCCGCCCGGTGAACGCGTTGTATACCGCGACCGTGTTGGTGTCCCTCTGCAGCAGTCACGCAGACGCCTGCGACATCATGTCCGCCATGACGTCGTGTGCCGTCCGCCGCAAACGCCAGCGACTTCGCCCAAATCACCCTATCGCAACTGCCCCGGCGTGAAACAGTTGGGCCCGCGCGGACACTCCGCGCCAGCGCACTTGTCGATAGGGCACTAAGGTTTTGCGCCAACCATCCAATGTAGCAGTCAGGCGCCTTCGCTTCTTGTCTCCCGCGACGACGCCGAAACCGCTCGGTCTCGTGCCCATGCGCGTAGTTTCTCAATTTCCTCGGCGCGGGTGATGGACAGCGGCACTGTGGACGAGAGCGCGGTGAGCAGGTCTTCGGTGCTCAATTCCTGCTCGCGAGCAAAGGCGGCATAGAGTGCGGTTTGCACGCTGGATTCGATCTCTGCTCCGGAAAAGCCTTCGGCGGCGGTTGCTACTCGATCCAGATCATAGCCGGCTGGATTGCGCTTGTGCTTTTTCAGCTGGATGGAGAATACCTGCCGCCGTTCGGCTGCACTGGGCAGGTCTACGAAGAAAAGTTCATCGAAGCGTCCCTTGCGAATCAGCTCCGGGGGCAGCACGGTTATGTTGTTGCAGGTGGCGGCTACGAAGACTGCGGGCTTGCGCTCTTGCATCCAGGAGAGAAACGACGCCAGCAGGCGCGAAGAAACGCCTGCGTCGGCGGAGGCGGAATCGGGGCCGCTTCCAGCGAAGACTTTTTCCAGTTCGTCGATCCACAACACGCAGGGGGCTAAGCCCTCAGCTACTCGGAAAACTCTCTGGATTCGCTTTTCGGTTTCGCCAATGAATTTGTCGTACACAGCAGCGGTGTCGAATTTGACCAGCGGCAGTTTCCATTCTCCGGCTGCAGCTCGCTCGCAGAGACTCTTGCCGCATCCTTGGACGCCTAGAATGATTACGCCTTTGGGCGGGTCTAGGCCGAACTGGCAGGCGCGGTCGTCCCAGGAGCCTTGGCGCTGCTGTAGCCAGCGTTTCAGATTCTCCAGGCCGCCGACACTTGACATGCTATCGGTAGTGTCCACGAATTCCAGCATTTCTGATCGTTTCAGCAGAGCTTTCTTGGCATCAAGCACATCCGTGATGCACTCCGGGGACAGCGCGAGGCGTCCAACCACCGTCTGCGAGATGGCGCGCTCGGCGGTTTCTTCAGTCAGTCCGCGCAGATTGCCAGCCATGGCGTCCACGCCGTTCGCATCGAGCTGGAGTTTCAGGGTGTGGGTAGCTGCCATCCGGGTATAGGTTTCACGGATGATCTCACGCAGCCGGTTACGGTCGGGCAGCGGGAGATCGAGAAATTCCACCAGACCCGCCAGTTCGGCCGGCATCTCGATGGCGGGGGCGGTGAGCACCAAGGTTCTTCGGTTGGTGGAGAATTTCTGGCCTACGTCGCGGAGGCGGCGCACCACTACCGGGCTATCCATGTGGCGATGGAAATCTTTGAGCACGAAGACGGCTTCGATGGTCATGGTCTCCAGGTTCGCGAGCGCCTGCACGGGGTCGGTGGTGTTGTAAATCGCGGATCTCGGAGCGGCGCCGGCATCGGAACCAACCGATGACAGGACGGCTCGGGCCAATCGATCGGCTTCGCTGTTGCCTCGTGGAAGCGCGCCCGATCGATAGTCCGGCCGCGGCTGCGCCGAAGGATGAGGGACAGGCTGCGGAGCGGCGGCACCGTTGCCGGAGCGGATGAGGCCGTCGGCGATGGTCCATTCGAAGACCGCCAAACTCAGCTCTGAGCAAGCCATACGCACCAGCGAAACGGCGCGCATTTCTTCGACCGTCTCTATCACGACGATCGGAGTCGAGGAGTTGAGTAGAACCTTCAGCCGGTCGATTGGACTTTGGGGCGAACTCATATGGATTTGACCCGATCCCGTACAATGATAGCTGCGGTCCCCACCGGAATATCCTCCTAGCGCAATTTAGGAGAAACAAAGGTAATCAATAGCGGTGCCCCAAAGAACCTTGCGAGGTTTGTGGTCAGCGTCCGTGCGTGTGCAGGAGAAAGGCGAAAGTGAAGCTGACCGACGGGAAAGAACGTGCGATTCAGCACATGGTATCCACGGCCTTCTGGCACCCCGATGGCACACCGATGTCCGCACAGCAATTCATGGAGTCACTGTTTGGAAAGCTGCCGGAGTTCTTCAGGGACGAGGCCGAGCTACGCGCATTGTGGAGCGCCCCTCACACAAGGAAGATGCTCTTGAACGGAGTCGCAGAGAAGGGATTTGGCCATGAACGACTGGTAGAAATGCAAAAAATCATCGACGCCGAGAAGGGCGATCTCTTCGATGTCCTCGCGTATGTTGCCTACGCTCTGCCGCCGCTCACGCGCGAAGAACGCGCTGGTCGGGCAAAGCTGGCCATCAGGGCGCATTTCGATAGCAAGCAGCAGGCATTTCTGGACTTTGTCTTGGCCCACTACGTTGGCGTCGGGGTGGACGAACTCGACCAAGAGAAGCTAACGCCGTTGCTCCGCCTGAAGTATTCCAACTCCATTTCCGACGCCATTGCCGACCTCGGAAGGCCGGAAGAGATCAGCAAGGTATTCGTGGGATTTCAAAAATATCTGTACCAACCAGTCTCTGCGTAAGCGCGGCTCGCTCAACTGCTCACGACGGGAGCCATCGAAATGTGAAACCCTCATCCGATCTGCCATAATCTCCCAATGTGCGGACGCTATCGATTTCGTCTCCCGAGAAGAGTTTAGGAGGCCGCTTTAGGCGAAATATCGGGTAGCGGGAAATGTTGCAGTATAAACAACCGAATCATTGTGAGCGGCCTAATAGCCGCATCGACTCCGTCGATAAAGAACATATCTCGTAGCACATCATCCGCCTCGATTCCCTCGACCGCAGCGGAATTTAATGCCAGTGCCGTCGGGTGAGCGAACTTGGAAAATAGCTTATTGAGCGATGAAAAGTTCTTGCCTTGACCCACCTCCACCGCCGCTTCTGAAACGCGCTTGAAGTCATCATTAAGGCCCGTCACGTCAAAAGGGAAATAGCTCTGAGTAGTTGCCAATAAAGTTTAGCTGATGGGGCTCGGAAGAGGTGATTCTTTGGCACGCCAACTCCGAAACTCGGATGCCTCGGGAAAACCTCCATTCAGTCCGTTTAACCTAGCGATACAGGGCTCAAAGCTGTTCAGTCAAGAATTGTCACTGAACCGGTACCAATGTCGTAATAACCGGCAACGACCTTGACCTTGCCTTGCTTCACCATGCCTGAGATCACAGTCGAGGACTCCCGCAACAGAGCCGCCTGGATCTTAGCGTTCGCTTTGGTAGTCGCTTCAAGATTCGGTCCCGCCTGATCGACCGCCGGTTGAATGTGCGGAAAAAGCGCGCTGATTTGTCCGGCGGCCTCCTTGCCCTGGATCGTCGCCTTGACCGCGCCACAGTTAGCGTGCCCCATGACCAGAATCACCTCAGTACCCAGCACCGCGACACCATATTCAAGGCTGGCAATGATTTCCGGGGTAACGAAATTTCCCGCAATCCGTGTAACAAATAGATGGCCTATGGTCTGATCGAAGATGAGTTCGACGGGCACTCGAGAATCGGCGCACGACAGCAAGGCGGCAAACGGCTCCTGCTTATCAATCGTCTTTTCCTTAAGAATCGCAAGATCGTGCTCATTAGAAGTCATGCGACCTGTAACGAATCGCTTGTTGCCCGCCATCAACTCAGCCAACGCCCCATCCGGAGTGAGCGTACTCTGCGCCCGCACCTCCGGAGGGAGCGCAAGTTCAAGGCCGCCCGTCAGCAAGCCGACAACCGCCCCTGTTACGCCCATATGCAAGAATCGCCGCCTGGACTCTGCCTGATTCGAAAAAGATGTACTCATGTCTTTCCTCTCTTCTCTCGGCCAACGAGCGTGCTGCTGTCCACATCTGGTCTCTTGCGTTTTCGGATAGGCCAGCATTGTAGATCGATGTTCACCGGGTGCTCAAGTTTCCCGATTCACGGGCAAACCGCAAGTGACAGTTGACGTAACCAGGCGATGTCACAAGCTTGCGCCGTCTGTTCGCCCGTCAGCTGGGGTTTTGAGCGTAATGGCGATGTTTCAACACTTTCAACACCTATCAGGGAGGAACTAGCCGTGTTGGTTTCTGGCCCGAAGTTCCATACAATTGCGGACTCTTACTGGGCTTTCATTTGTGCTTCAAGAAAGGCCAGCACATCAGCTCCCCACACGTCTGTTGCCGAGGAACAGAATCCCCAATGTCCATCCTGATGGCTCCTGCCGAAGGCCGGGTAGATCTTTGATTGAAAGTCTTTGTGCTTCTTATTTGCTTCCTTGCTCAAGACATGGCTGGGATCAAGACTGTAATCGTTCTCTGCCTGAATCAGAAACACGGGCGCTGTGGCACGATCGACCGCGCGAATTAGGAGGTCTTGGAGCAACTGGTTTTGCCCCCACGACATCGCACCCGGAGCGAACGGCACGAGCGCCTTTACGCCCAGGTCGCGCTCACCAGCGAGCAAGGTTTGGATGCCACCGTAGGAGCACCCCGAAATGGCGATCCGAGCAGGATCAACGAAGGTCCGAGACCTCAGATAGTTTAGGCCAGCAATTACATCGTCAACCTCGGCCTGCTGAAGCTCGACCACGCGTAGGGCGCGCTCGCTTGGAGGCGTCTGCGCGACCTGATCTTGGATGTAGTCACCCGGAGAGCGACCTTGCCCTCGGCGATGCGGAACAAAGAACACGTAGGAATGCGCGGTGTAGAAATTGGCCAACGCCGGTTGAGAACCCGGCAGCTTCTCGCTGCCATGATTCCACACGATTGCCCGAAAAGGGCCACTGCCCTCAGGCTTCCAAAGAAACCCGTGCAACTGCCGTCCACCGCTAGAAAAGACAACTTCTTCAGGCTTGGATTGGGCAACGGCTCCCCCGGCTGCGGGGAGAGCGATGAAAGCAAACAACATTAGTGCCCGGATTTTCATGCAAACGCTATTGTAGCTATGGATTTGAAGGGGGTGTTGTGATCAGCCGATTCGCTCAGAACCCGGTCAATGAGTAGTATCGCGATGTTATGCCAGTCATTGAATGTACAACACACGGCAGCTATCATCTGAACGGCAGCCCGGATTGTCTCAGATATAATCACGCGTGCGCGCTCACGCAACGCCTCGAACCTTTCATACGGCCTTCCGACTGATCGAGAAGTATTTGCTGTTGGGACTGATGGTCGCGATCGCGCTCAGAGCACAACAAAGTTCGCCGTTTGCGTCGGCCTGGGCTGGCGTGGTACGCACGGCTGCCGGAGAACCTGTGGCCGGCGCGAAGGTAACTGTATTCGCACCCGCCGCTAAAGAGAACCTAACCGCAGTTACACGGACCGATGGAAGGTTCGCGATCGCGGACATTCGACTCGGGCCACATAGCGTGAGCGTGCAACTTCCCGGGCAAGGTCCGACAGCGCCAGTGTCGGTGAATATTATTGGCGTAACAGTTGTGCTGACGGTATCCGATCAAAACGTGCTGTCAATTGCAGCCAATCCGCAGACTCCTGCAGCAGGGGTGTCGAATGGAAACCCGAACACGACTTCGAATGCCGCTAGCGGAACAAGCGGGGAGAAACTCTCCAGCCAAAAGGTAAATGAGTTGCCGTTGAATGGACGCGACTTCAGCACGCTGTTGTTGTTAGCAGCGGGCACTATGACCGACGTGAATGGGCAGACAAATTTCACTCAGCAGTTTGCCATCAACGGACAACGCGGCGTAGAAGCCGTGTTCGCTATGGACGCCGCGGATGTTAGCGATCCCGAAATGGGTGGGAGCACATTCACGAATTTCAACGTGGATGCGATTCAGGAGCTGCAGTCAAGCTCGGGGTGGATGCCGGCCGACATCGGGCGAGGCGCGGCAGGTTTCACGAACATCGTGACACGATCTGGGAAAGGCGGATTTCACGGGTCCTTCTTCGAGTTCTTAAGAAACTCTGCTCTCGATGCGCGGAATTATTTCGATCATCCGTCGATTGCCGAGCCAGGCCGGATACCCCCGTTCCGGAGGAACGAGTTCGGATTTACGAACGGTGGCCCGATTGTGTTGCCGAATGTTTATGACGGGCGGGACCGGACCTTTTATTTTGTGCAGTATCAGGGATTCAGGCAGGTGTTGGGAACGACCCAGGTGCTGGCCGTGCCTACGGCGGCAGAGAGGGAGGGCCAGGACGTGGTGACGTACCTGGACGGCAGCACGGACACGCTGCAAATAGCGGGGAATCCGAATAGCCCGGGAGTAAACCCGGCGATTGGTGCTGTACTTGCGCACTATCCACTGCCCAATAATCCCACAGGCGCGTATGGTGCGCGTACGTATGCTGCACCATCGAATGTGGTGACGAATGCAGATCAATTCTCTGTTCGCATCGATCAGAAATTGGGGACAAAAGGACAACTATTTGGTCGATTCAATTACGACAATCTGACGGGACCGACCACAAATCCGGATCAGACACTGCTTGATCCGAGCTTCGGCGTAACGTATGTGGATCGCCAGCGGAACGGAGTGATCAAATACACGCGCACCGTTTCTCCACGGTTTCTCTGGTCGGCATCGCTGAGTCTCACGCGGACAACGCCTTCCTTTGTGACGCCGAACCACACCGATCCGGCTCTCAAGTTCAATGACGGTCTTTACGAGGCGTACAACAGTGCGGCGGGTTCGGTGATCTCATCGTTTGGGAATCTGTTCCAGGGACAATTGAATTTTGCGTGGACGACCGCGCGACACGCAGTGAAATGGGGTGTGGAGGGCCGGCTGAATCGGGACACGACATACTTTGGGATCAGCCCGAACGGAGAATATGATTTCGGCGGCGGGACGGTTTATTCCCTAGCGTTCATCCCTTCTGCGAGTGGACAGCACGACGTGCAGGTGGGTCAGCCTCTACCAGACACGCTGAGCAGTCTGTTGCTCGGGTATCCGTATGGATACACGATCGCAGTCGCGCCGCCTCACGCATCGAACGGCGCGCATATTGGACCGGCAGCGATCAATCGAAACGATGTGAACGCCTACCTCGAGGACACGTGGAAGATCACTCTGCACTGGACGCTCGACTATGGACTGCGGTACGAGGTCTACGCGCCGATTTCGGAGCGGGCGAACCGGACGTCGAGTTTTCTGAATTCGTTTCCGCCAGCGGGTATTGGGCAAGAGTACTTGATCAATCCTCAGCCCACCTATCACACAAGCTGGAACGGCTGGGGTCCCCGTGTGCAGCTGGACTGGAATGCGCCACGAGCCGTGCATCTGCACATGGGCGGGGCGATTACAGTGATCCCTCCGAATATCTGGCAAGACAATCTTCTGACAGGGTCAACGCCGTACGTTGTGTATCCGCGCGTGAATGCGGCACAGAACGGGGAGATTGCCTACGGATTCCAAATCACACCGGACGAATTGCCGCAGGTCTACAACACAGCGGGCGTAAACGTACTGGCCAGCGGCGATCCGAAAAAAGTGCCGGCGAACACGGTTATGGACGTGGATCGATACCAGCAAGATTTGGCAGCACTGTCGCCGAGCCATCAGCTTTCGCTGCTGAGTCTGGCCGGCATCGACCGGCGCTTTGGCAATGCATATTTGCAGACTTGGACGTTAGGGCTGGAGCGCGCCTTCGGCGGCCTGACGGCCGATGTCGCGTATGTTGGAACATCGGCGTTTCGACTTCCCAGAATGTCATATCCCAACGCCTATCCCGGAGCGGATTCGGAATTTTCGCGGTTTACAAACTTCGACACCAGCGGAGCGGTGATGGGAGGATTCGGCTTCGAGTCGGTGATGACGGCAACATCGCACTCGTCGTACAACGCATTGCAGACCTCATTCTCGGGAAATGTTGGGCACAATGGTCCGTCGTTGCAAGCGGGCTACACCTGGGGCAAATCTCTCGATGATGTCAGCGGCATCCTCGGAGGGACTGGGTCCACTGGCGCCGTGACATTGTTCAGCCCGCAAGACCCGTTCGATACGCAAGCAGAGCGAGGGCCATCGAGCTTTGACGTGACGCACGCCTTCACGTTGAGTGCGGCGCAGGATTTGCATCTGCAGCATTTCGGATTCCAGTCGGATCGAGCCCGCCTCTTGACCAAGGGCTGGGAGTTGTTGAGCATCTCGACGATCACAGGTGGCTCACCGTTTACGGTGTACTCGGGGATTCAGCAGACGGGGGCGGGGACGATTGGCGCAGACCGGCCGGACCAGACCGGGAAGCCGGACCTCTCGACCGCCGGCAGTTCTACGCGCCCGCGGGACGATTATTTTGGGCTTGGTGCGAACAACGCAAGTTTCTTTTCTATTCCCATCGGCATAGCGGGGGGAACCGGACCAAACTCGGGGCGCTTTGGAACGCTCGGTCGTAATACATTTCGCGGCCCTGCATATTACGATTTTGATTTTGCGATCATCAAGACAACTCCGATTGGCCACCGAGAAAGCGGTCTGGAGCGCGCAGACTTGCAGTTTCGTGGGGAGTTTTTCAATCTGTGCAACATCGTGAATATGGGGCTGCCCGCGAACATCATCAAGGGTACAGGGTTTGGCATGATCAGCAAGACCGCGGGAACTTCGCGGCAAATTCAGTTTTCGCTAAAGCTCATCTATTGAGCCTGTCCTGCAGTGAGTCAGGTTTACGGAAGGACAGAAACATGCCTTTTCCGGTCACTCAGTAGCAATGAAGCACTCCTGTGACGGCATCTCTTAACGGCCAGGGCTGTATCTTCTGTGCATCTAGGTCGTGATAACCCGACAGTTCAAAATGCGGCGCGGACTTGAG
>Ga0181523_10004532_pt1 | contig 11955 bp, 7 predicted proteins | sample PEATcosm2014_Bin_43_FD_119752 | JGI IMG/M metagenome (GOLD analysis project Ga0181523, IMG submission 119752) | Peatland microbial communities from MTU Mesocosm Facility, Houghton, MI, USA - PEATcosm2014_Bin05_30_metaG | ecosystem: Environmental > Terrestrial > Soil > Wetlands > Peat | place... | reverse complement strand
GGCGGCAATGACGACCGCGCCGGCATCGAACAGCGTGCCCGCGCTGGTGGCAATGCGAAATCGGCCGCCGTCCTGGCGCTGCAGCGAGATCGCCTCCTCGCCGAGGTGAAATTCAGCTCCGAAGGGCTTGATTTGCTGCATGAGCCGGTCGACGAGCTCCTGCGCGCCACAGATCGGCAGCGCCGGTATGTCGTAGATCGGCTTGTCGGGATACAGCTCGGTGCACTGCCCCCCAGGGGCCCCCAGGGAGTCGAGGATATGGGCTTTGATGCCGAGCAGGCCGAGCTCGAATACCTGAAACAGGCCCGCCGGGCCGGCGCCGATGATGACCACTTCGGTGGTGATGGGGGTGTCGCTCAAGATTTTCCGCTTATGTCCGTGAAGATTCGGGGCGCGCGATTCTAGCGATGCCACCTCCGGTGCCGCAAACGAAACCGGTTATTAGCTTACAGCCGTAAAGGCTTATGATTGGCGAAACTGGCTGGAGGGTCCATGGGAAGCAATACCGATCTGCATCGCCGCCGCGGTGCCGCAGTGGCTCGCGGGGTGTCCAATTCGACCAGCATTTACGCCCAGAGGGCACAGAATGCGGAGCTTTGGGACGTCGAAGGCCGCCGCTACATCGACTTCGCGAGCGGCATTGCTGTGCTCAACACCGGCCACGTTCACCCACGCGTGGTAGCAGCCATGCAGGCGCAGCTCACGCAGCTGACACACACCTGCTTCCAGGTCACGCCCTACGAGGGTTATGTCGCGTTGTGCGAGCGCCTCAATGCGATCGCGCCAGGCTCCAGTCCTAAGAAGTCGATCCTGTTCTCGACCGGTGCCGAGGCCGTGGAGAATGCGCTGAAGATCGCGCGCTATTACACCAAGCGATCGGGCGTGATCGCCTTCCAAGGCGCATTTCATGGTCGAACGATTGCGACCATGTCGCTGACCGGCAAGGTAGCCCCCTACAAATCCGGCTTCGGTGCCATGCTGCCCGACGTGTTCCATGTGCCCTTCCCCAGTGGCTATCACGGCATCACGCCGCAGCAGTCGCTCGCCGCCATCGAGCAGCTGTTCAAAGCCGATATCGATCCCGCGCGCGTCGCGGCGATCATCATCGAGCCGGTGCAGGGGGAAGGCGGCTTCTATATCGCGCCGCCCGAGTTCCTGCGAAGCCTGCGCGCGCTGTGCGATACGCACGGCATGGTGCTGATCGCAGATGAAATTCAATCCGGCTTTGCGCGCACCGGACGCATGTTCGCGTTCGAGCACTCGGGCGTGGAGCCGGATCTGATGACCGTCGCCAAGAGCATCGCGGGCGGAGTGCCGCTATCGGGCGTCGTCGGCAAGGCCGCGATCATGGATGCGCCGCCGGCCGGCGGCCTCGGCGGCACCTACGCGGGCTCGCCGCTGGCCTGCGCGGCCGCACTCGCCGTGCTCGATGTCATCGAGCAGGAGCAACTGGTGGAGCGCGCACGCGTGCTCGGGGCGCAGATCACGACGCGCCTGAAGACGATGCAGGCCAAGACCCCGGCGATCGGCGAGGTGCGCGCCTTGGGCTCCATGGTCGCCATGGAGCTGGTCAAGAACCGGCGTGCCGATCAGCCCGATGCGGATTTGACGAAAGCGCTGGTGCAGGCGTGCGCCGCGCGCGGCCTGGTGATCCTCTCCTGCGGGGTCTACGGCAACGTGATCCGTCTGCTGGCGCCACTGACGATCAGCGAGGCGCTGCTCAACGAGGGCCTGGACATTCTGGAAGCGGCGCTCGCGGATGTGAGCGGCGCACAGATGGCCGCCACCGGCTGACTGGATGGCTCGGAGCGCCGGCTTCGGGTCGGCGCTTGAAGCTCAGGCGCGTCCGGCGTTGGCGTCGGTCGGGGCGTGGAAGTACTCGCTCTCCGATGCGAGCTGGTCCATCAGGCGCTTGAGCTCGGCCATGCGCGCCTCTGCGGTGCTGATCGGCACGCAGTCCTCGCAGCGCGGGTCGCCGCAGGGCTGGCGCGTGTAGAGCCAGTACTGGATGGCGCCTGCGAGCAGCCCGTCGGCGATATCCCAGAGATCGGCTTCCTTGTCCTTGCCCGCGAGGCGATTGCCCAGATCGACCGCTTTCGAAAACGCCGAGTCGAAGGTGTCAGCGGCTTCTTCCATAGGTGGAGCCATTGTACCCGCTCGCGTGCCGAAGCGGTGAGCCGGCGCGCCGGATTCAACGATAGCCGCGCGCCTGCAATGCAAACAGATTTGCGTAATGCCCGCCCAGGGCCATGAGTGCCTCGTGGCTGCCCTGCTCGATGATGCGCCCGCGGTCGAGCACCGCGATCTGATCGGCCATGCGCACGGTGGAGAACCGGTGTGAGATCAGGATGGTGATGCGCTCGCGGGCGAGCGAGCGGAAATGCTCGAAGATCTCCGCCTCCGCGCGCGCGTCCATCGCCGCCGTGGGCTCATCGAGCACCAGCACATCCGCGCCGGTGCGCATGAATGCGCGCGCCAGGGCGATCTTCTGCCACTGTCCGCCCGAGAGCTCCTGGCCGTCCTGGAACCACTTGCCGAGCTGCGTGTGATAGCCCTTGGGCAGCCGAGCGATGAATTCGGCCGCCTGCCCCTTGACGGCCGCGCTGCGCCAGCGCGGCTCGTCCTCGAAGTAGCGCTCATCCCCCGCGCCCACGTTCTCGCCGACGAGCATCTGGTAGCGCGTGAAGTCCTGGAAGATCACGCCGATGCGCGCCTTGAGCGCCTCATCGTCCCAATCGGCCAGCGACAAACCGTCGAGCAGCACGCGGCCTGAATCGGGCGCGTACAGGCGCGTCAGCAGCTTGATGAGCGTCGTCTTGCCCGAGCCGTTCTCACCGACCAGCGCGAGGCTGCTGCCGGGCGGCAGGTGCAGATCGATGTCGATCAGCGCCGGCGCGCTCGCACCGGGATAAGTAAAATTCACGTGCTCGAAGCGCACCCCGTCCTCCGGGTGCGGACCGCGCACCGCGACACCTGTCGGGAGCGGCACCGGCATCTCGAGGTATTCGTACAGTGTCGACAGATAGAGATTGTCCTCGTACATGCCGCCGATGGCCGCGAGGATGGCTGCCACGGCCGCCTGCCCCTGGCGGAACAGCAGCAGGTACATCGTCATCTGGCCGAGGGTGATCGCAGCGCGGATGGTCGAGAGCGCGATCCAGGCATAGGCGCCATACAGCGTCGCGGTCGCCACCAGCCCGAGGGCGAAGCCCCAGCCGTCGCGCCGGATCGAGAGCGCGCGATCCTCGCGGTACAGGCGTGCGAAGATGTCGCGATAGCGCTGCAACAGGCGCGGCCCGAGCCCGAAGAGCTTCACTTCCTTGGCATGGTCCTCGCGCGCCAGCACCGCCTCGAGATAGGTCTGCATGCGCGTCTCGGGCGAGCGCCAGCGAAACAGGCGGAAGGCATCGCCGGAGAATTTCGTTTCCGCTATGAAGGCCGGCAGACCGGCAAGCAGCAGGATCAGTACCGTCCAGGGCGAGAACCGCACCAGCAACGCCGCGTAGCTCAGCAGCGAGATGGCATTCTGCGTCAGGCCGAAGGTGCGCATGACGAGACTGAGCGGCCGGCTCGAGGCCTCGCGTCGCGCGCGCGTGAGCTTGTCGTAGAACTCCGAGTCCTCGAACTGCGCGAGCTCGAGCGTCAGCGCCTTCTCGAGAATCATGACATTCACGCGCTGACCGAGCTGCGCGCGCAGCAGCGCCTGGCAGAGCGACAGGCCACGCTGCGCGCCGGCCAGTGAGGCCACGAGGCCGCCCTCGATGAGCACCAGCCGCAACACGCGCGCGGTGCCGAGTCCCGAAAGGTTGCGCGCGGCAACCACTGCATCGACGATCTGCGCCCCGATCCAGGCCACCGCCGCGGGCAGCAGGCCCGCGATGATGGTCAACACCGCGAGCGCTGCCAGCAGCGCCCGATTGGTGCTCCAGACGAGCTCGACCGCGCGCCGGCTGTAGCGGAACACGCCAAAGAAGCCGCGCAGCACCTCCTGTCCGCCAGCGGTGCGCAGCGGTGGTCCGATCGGGGCTGGCCGGAAGCGCGGGCTCACGCCGTCTGCAGCGAGGCAACCTCGGGCTCGTAACCGAGATTCGGCGCCAGCCAGCGCTCGACCTCCTCCACCGTCATGCCCTTGCGGCGCGCGTAGTCGGCGACCTGATCGCGATCGATGCGGCCCACGGCCAGATAGCGCGATTCCGGATGGGAAAAATACCAGCCGCTGACGGCGGCCGTGGGATACATCGCAAACGACTCAGTGAGCGTGATGCCGGCCTGCCGCTCGACGTCGAGCAGCCGCCAGATCGTCGCCTTTTCGGTGTGATCCGGACAGGCCGGATAGCCCGGCGCAGGTCGGATGCCGCGATACTCCTCGCGGATGAGCTGCTCGCTGCCGAGCTTCTCGGCGCTCGCGTAGCCCCAGAACTCGCGCCGCACGCGCTCGTGCAGCCGCTCGGCGAAGGCCTCGGCAAGCCGATCGGCCAGTACCTTGAGCATGATGCTGGAATAGTCATCGTGCGCCGCCTCGAACCGCTGCAGGTGCGCCTCGATCCCCTGGCCGGCCGACACGGCGAAGGCGCCGAAGTAATCGCGCGCTCCTGAGGATTTCGGCGCCACGAAGTCCGACAGCGCCGAGTGCGGCTTGCCCTCGGGCAGGTCCTTCTGCTGGCGCAGAAAGTGCAATCGCGCGATGACTTCGGCACGCGAGTCATCGGCGTAGATCTCGAGGTCGTCCTCGACCGCATTCGCCGGAAACAGCCCGAACACGGCGCGCGGTTTCAGCCACTGCTCGCGGATCAGCGTGCGCAGCATCTTGCGCGCGTCGGCGTACAGACTGCTCGCCTGCTCGCCGAACTGCGCGTCGTTGAGAATGTCCGGAAAGCGGCCGCGCAGCTCCCAGGCCTGGAAGAACGGCGTCCAGTCGATGTAGCGCGCGAGCTCCTCGATCGAATAGTCCTCGAAGCTGCGGATCCCCAGCAGGCGCGGCACCGGCGGCACGTAGGCTTGCCAGTCCAGGCGCGGGCGGTTGGCGCGCGCCTGTGCCAGCGTGTACTGCGGCGACTTCGCGCGGCGCGAGCCGTGCTGCACGCGCCGCTGCGCGTGCTCTGCCTTGGCGCGCGTCGTCAGCAGCGCGCGCGAATCGGTGGCGATGAGCTGCTGACACACGCCGACCGCGCGCGAGGCGTCCTTGACGTAGAGCACCGCGTGCTCGTACTGCGGATCGATGCGTACTGAAGTGTGCGCGGGCGAGGTCGTCGCGCCACCGATCAGCAGCGGCTGCGTGAACCCCTGCCGCTGCATCTCGCGCGCCACGTGCACCATCTCATCGAGTGATGGGGTGATCAGACCCGACAGACCGATCATGTCGGCCTTCTCGCGCCGCGCGGTCTCGAGGATCTTCTCGCACGGCACCATCACGCCCAGATCGATGACCTCGAAGTTGTTGCACTGGAGCACGACGCCGACGATGTTCTTGCCGATGTCGTGCACATCACCCTTGACGGTGGCCATGACGATGCGGCCGTTGGCCTGCCGCTCGCGCCCGCTGGCGGCCTTCTCCTGCTCGATATAGGGAATCAGGTGCGCGACCGCCTTCTTCATGACACGCGCCGACTTCACCACCTGCGGCAGGAACATCTTGCCGGAACCGAACAGGTCGCCGACGACATTCATGCCGTCCATGAGCGGTCCCTCGATGACCTGCAGCGGGCGCTCGAACTGGCTGCGCGCCTCCTCGGTGTCCTCGATGACGTATTCATCGATGCCACGCACCAGCGCATGCTCGAGCCGCTTGCCGACCGGCCAGCTGCGCCACGCGAGATCCTCGGCCTTCTTCTGCCCACTCTCGCCACGGTAACGCGCGGCGGTCTCGAGCAGCCGCTCGGTCGCATCGGGTCGGCGATTGAGGATGACGTCCTCGACGCGCTCGCGCAGCGTGGGCTCGATCTGCTCGTAGATGGCGAGCTGGCCGGCATTGACGATGCCCATGCTCATGCCGGCCCGAATCGCGTGGTAGAGGAACACCGAGTGCATGGCCTCGCGCACCGGCTCGTTGCCGCGGAACGAGAACGAGACGTTGCTGACGCCACCGCTGATGAGCGAGTGTGGGCAGCGCTCGCGGATCGCGGCGGTGGCCTCGATGAACGCGCGCCCGTAGCCGTTGTGCTCCTCCATGCCCGTGGCGATGGCGAAGATGTTGGGATCGAAGATGATGTCTTCCGGGGGAAAGCCGACCTGCTCGGTCAGCAGCCGGTAGCAGCGCTCGCAGATCGCGACCTTGCGCTCGACCGTGTCGGCCTGGCCGCGCTCGTCGAAAGCCATGACGACGACGGCCGCGCCATACGCGCGCACCAGGCGCGCCTGGCGCAGGAAGCTCTCCTCGCCCTCCTTGAGGCTGATCGAATTGACGACGCCCTTGCCCTGCAGGCATTTCAGGCCCGCCTCGATGACCGACCACTTGGATGAATCGATCATCACCGGCACGCGCGCGATGTCAGGCTCGGAGGCAATCAGGTTCAGGAAGCGCACCATGGCGGCCTGCGAATCGAGCATGCCCTCGTCCATGTTGACGTCGATCATCTGCGCGCCGTTGACCACCTGCGCGCGCGCAATGTCGAGCGCGGCGGCGTAGTCGTCGGCCTCGATGAGCTTGCGGAATTTGGCCGAGCCGGTGACGTTGGTGCGCTCGCCGACGTTGACGAACAGGCTGTCGGGCCCGATGTCGAGCGGCTCGAGTCCCGCGAGGCGGCAACGGCGCGCATGCCGCGGCAGCACGCGCGTCGGCAGCTGTACCACCGCCTCGAGGATGTGCGCGATGTGCTCGGCAGTGGTGCCGCAGCAGCCGCCGACGATGTTGACCAGTCCCTGTTCGGCGAATTCGCGCACCAGCGCTGCGGTCTCGCAGGCCTGTTCGTCGTACTCGCCGAAGGCATTGGGCAGGCCCGCGTTCGGATAGACGCAGACCGCAACCTCGGCAATGCGCGAGAGCTCCTCGACATAGGGGCGCAGCTGCTTGGCCCCGAGCGCGCAGTTGAGCCCGACCACGGTCGGCTCGGCGTGACGGATCGAATTCCAGAACGCCTCCACGGTCTGCCCCGACAGCGTGCGGCCCGAGGCATCCGTGATCGTGCCCGAGATCATGATCGGCAGATCGACCTGCGCCTGCTCGAGCACGCGACGCACCGCGAACAGCGCAGCCTTCGCGTTGAGCGTGTCGAAGATCGTCTCGATGAGCAGCAGATCGACGCCGCCCTCGACCAGAGCGGCGGCGGCCTCGCTGTAGGTCGCGACCAGCTGATCGAAGTTCACGTTGCGGAACGCCGGGTCATTGACGCGTGGGGACAGCGAGGCGGTGCGGTTGGTGGGGCCGATGGCGCCGGCGACAAAGCGCGGCTGACCGGTGCGCTCGCTGTAGTGATCCGCGACCTCGCGCGCGAGGCGCGCCGCGTTCAGATTGAGCTCCCCGACCAGCCCCTCCATGTGATAGTCGCCGAGCGAGGGCGCGCTGGAGTTGAAAGTATTGGTCTCGATGATGTCGGCACCGGCGGCCAGGTACTTGCCGTGGATCTCGCGGATCAGCCCCGGCTGCGTCAGCGTCAGCAGATCGTTGTTGCCCTTGAGATCGCTCGGCCAGTCGCGAAAGCGCTGGCCGCGATAGGCCGCCTCATCCGGCTTGTGCTCCTGGATCATCGTGCCCATGGCGCCGTCGAGCACCAGGATGCGCTGCCCGAGCAGGCGGCGGAACTCCGCGATACGCTGCGCGCGCGTCATGCCGATTTCTCCATCAGCGCCTGCGGCTCGTCCGGCGGCGCGGCGACGGGTGCCCGTACACCGAGCGCGTGACAGATCGCATAGGTGAGATCGGCGCGGTTGAGCGTGTAGAAGTGAAATTCATCGATGCCCTCGCGGCTCAGAGTCTCGACCTGGCCGATCGCAAATGCCGCGGCGATCATGCGCCGCGTGTCGGCATCGTCTTCGAGGCCGTCGAACCGATGCCGCAGCCAGTCCGGCACGACGGTGTTGCACCGCTCGGCGAAGCGCAGCATCTGCGGAAAGCGCGTGATCGGCAGGATGCCCGGCACGAGATTGGCGCGGATGCCGGCGGCGGCGCAGCGGTCACGAAAGCGCAGGAAGATATCCGTATCGAAGAAGAACTGCGTGATCGCACGCTCGGCGCCGGCGTCACACTTGGCCTTGAGGTTCGCCAGATCGAAATCGGCATTCGGCGCCTCGGGATGGCCTTCAGGGTAGGCGGCCACGGTGATCTCGAAGTCCGCCACGCTCTTGAGCCCACGCACCAGATCCACGGCATAGGGAAAGCCGTTCGGATGCGGCCGGAAGCGCTCGCTGCCCTGCGGCGCATCGCCACGCAGCGCGACGATGTGCCGCACGCCTGCGCGCCAGTAGTTGCGCGCAATCTCGAGGATCTCTTCGCGATCGGTGCCGACGCAGGTCAGATGCGGCGCGGGCGTCAGCGAGGTCTCCTTGAGCACGCGCATGACTACCTGGTGGGTGCGCTCGCGCGTCGAACCGTCCGCGCCATAGGTCACCGACACGAACCGCGGCGCGAGCGGCCGCAGGCGCTGAATCGACTGCCACAACGTCTGCTCCATCTTCTCGTCCCCGGGCGGAAAGAATTCGAACGACACCTGCACCGGGAGGGTGCGCCGGCTCAGGCGGCTGCCGATGTGCTCGGGGAGGCGGGTATTCATGATGACAGGGCGCTGCGTGGGTGCTGGAGTACGACGATCTGATCGGGGTGACGCAGCCTATCCGTAAGAGCCGTCACGGGCTGTGAGCCATGCCGCGCGATGCTCAGAATGCAGTGGCGTTCGGCCAGATCGCAGGGTCGCAGGCGCACGTCGGTGAATCCGCTGGCGGCCAGCCAGCCGCGCAGTTGCGCCAGCGGGTTGTCCGCGCCGCGCGCCGCGAGCTGCTCGAAATCCTCGATGGCCACCAGGCGGCCGCCGGGCCGAAGCGCACGCGCCGCCTCGGTGAGCGCCGCGATCGGCCGCTCGGCGCAGCACAGCACGCGATCGATGGTGACGAGGTCGAATGCCCCCGCATCGCAGGGCAAGCCATACATGTCACCACGACGAAACTCGCAGTGGCTCAGGCCCACGCCGTGGACCCGGGTGCGTGCCAGACGCAGGGCCTGCGCGGAGATGTCGATTCCCACGGCGTGCTCGGCACGCGGCCCGAGCACCTCGAGCATCCGTCCGGCGCCGGTGCCGATATCGAGCAGCTCGCCAATCGTTGCGGGACCGAGTTCCTCGATGAGCAGCCGCTCGAGCTCCTCGCGCGGCTCACTGCCTGCGGCGGTGACATCGGCCGTCGTCATTTGCTGTGCCGCAACATCGCCGCGCTGGCGCACCACGCGCACCGCCCGCTCGCGATCGCGGCGCAGAATGGCGGCGTCCGGATTGAGCAGAGACAACACCTGACGGGACCATTCGAGGGGTCGGCCGGCGACCGGGGAGCGGTAATAGACGCACTGCTGCTCGCGGAACCGGTCCAGAAATCCAGCCTCCGTCAGCAGCCGCAGGTGACGCGAGATGCGGGGCTGGCTCTGGCCGAGAATGGTCGCAAGCTCCCCGACGGTGAATTCCCCATGGCTCAGCAGCACCAGCAGGCGCAGCCGAGTCGGCTCGGCAGCGCTCTTGAGTGCGCGCACGACCTGCCCCAGGTCCTCGCTGGCGACTGAGCCTTTAAACATATAAAGATATCTTTATAAACGGAAGAACAGTCTAACAGCCGGGCCCGGGTTCTGCTACCCTCGGCGCCCTTTTCGCGCCTGGTAGCCCATGCGACCGCCCATCCGCAACATCGCCATCATTGCCCACGTCGATCACGGCAAGACGACCCTCGTGGATTGCCTGCTCAAGCAGTCGGGCACCTTCGCGGCGCACGAGAAGATCGGCGAGCGCGTCATGGACTCCAACGACATCGAGCGCGAGCGCGGCATCACGATCCTCGCCAAGAACTGCGCGGTCGACTACGGCGACGTGCGCATCAATATCGTCGACACACCCGGCCATGCCGATTTCGGCGGCGAAGTCGAGCGTGTGCTGTCGATGGTGGATGGCGTGCTGCTGCTCGTCGATGCGGTCGAGGGTCCGATGCCGCAGACGCGCTTCGTGACGCGCAAGGCGCTGGCGCTGGGACTCAAGGCGATCGTCGTCGTCAACAAGATCGATCGCCCGGGTGCGCGGCCGGGCTGGGTCGTCGATCAGACCTTCGAGCTGTTCGACAAGCTCGGCGCCAGCGATGCGCAACTCGACTTCCCCGTCATCTATGCCTCGGCGCTGCAGGGCTGGGCGAGCACCGACATGACGCGGCGCGATCCGGACATGGCGGCGCTGTTCGAGGCGATCCTGCAATACGTGCCCCCGCCGGCCGCCGAGCTCGAAGCGCCGCTGCAGCTGCAGATCTCGACGCTCGACTACAACTCCTACGTCGGCCGCATCGGCATCGGTCGCATTCGCCGCGGCACGCTGCGCGCCGGGCGCGCAGTCGCGCTGCGCTTCGGGAATGAGGACCGCGGTACGGCCAGGATCGGGCAGGTACTGTCCTTTCACGGCCTCAAGCGCACTGCCGTGGAGGAAGCCACCGCCGGCGACATCGTTGCGGTGACGGGTGTCGAGGAAGTCAACATCGGCCTGACGATCTGCGACGTGGAAAACCCTGAAGGGTTGCCGCCGATCCTGGTCGATGAGCCGACGCTCGCGATGAACTTCCAGGTCAACACCTCGCCGCTGGCCGGGCGCGAGGGCAAGTTCGTGACCAGCCGGCAGATCCGCGAGCGCCTCTACCGTGAGCTGCAGAGCAATGTCGCGCTGCGCGTGGAAGACACGGCAGATGCCGACGTATTCCGCGTACTCGGCCGCGGCGAGCTGCACCTGACCATTCTCGTCGAGAACATGCGCCGCGAGGGCTACGAGCTGGCCGTCGGCAAGCCGCAGGTGCTCAAGAAGACCGTCGATGGCCAGGTGCTCGAGCCCTTCGAGGCGCTGACCGTCGACATCGACGAGGCGCACCAGGGCGCGGTGATGGAAGCGCTCGGCAAGCGGCGCGCCGAGCTCACCGACATGATCATCGAGGGCACTGGTCGCGCGCGCATCGAATACCGCATTCCGGCGCGCGGGCTGATCGGCTTCCAGGGCGAGTTCATGACGCTCACGCGCGGCACCGGCCTGATCAGCCACATCTTCGACGGCTTCGCAGTCGTCAAAGGCGAGATCCCCGATCGCCACAACGGCGTGCTCGTCAGCAATGAGGACGGCGCCGCGGTGGCGTACGCGCTGTTCGCGCTGCAGGAGCGCGGGCGGCTGTTCGTGAGCCCCGGTGAGACGCTCTACGAGGGCATGATCATCGGCATCCACAGCCGCGATAACGATCTCGTCGTCAATCCGATCAAGACCAAGAAGCTCACCAACATCCGTGCCGCCGGCAAGGACGATGCGATCCTGCTGACGCCACCCATTCAGATGACGATCGAGTACGCGGTGGAATTCATCGCCGAGGATGAGCTGGTCGAGGTGACGCCGCAGAGCATCCGCTTGCGCAAGCGTCACCTCAAGGAGCACGAGCGGCGGCGCGCCGCGCGCGAGGATCTCGCTTCGGTCTGATTCCAGCCGTTGAGACACGCGTCACATGGATGCGGGCTTGACGAAACTTCACGGCAAATTGCGTCGCCCCGACACTGCGCGTGGCACTGTGCCACCCATGCGTTGTCCCAATCATCAGACGCTGGAATTACGAGGCGATGGTATGTCAAACAGATTGCATCAATTGATCCTGGGGCTGGCAGCCAGTGGACTGGCGGCGGGCGCTTGGGCGCAGACCGGACCAGACGCTCCGTCCGGCGGTGCAGGACCCAACGGCCCGAACGGTCCGCCGCACGCCTGGCACGACGGCGAGTATGGCGAGCATGGCGAGCACAAGCAGTGGGGCGAGGATGGC
>Ga0181523_10004527_pt1 | contig 11961 bp, 10 predicted proteins | sample PEATcosm2014_Bin_43_FD_119752 | JGI IMG/M metagenome (GOLD analysis project Ga0181523, IMG submission 119752) | Peatland microbial communities from MTU Mesocosm Facility, Houghton, MI, USA - PEATcosm2014_Bin05_30_metaG | ecosystem: Environmental > Terrestrial > Soil > Wetlands > Peat | place... | reverse complement strand
GCGAGGGCGGGAGCCAGGACCCGCGGCTTTGACGGTGAGCGTCGGCGGTCCCGCGACCTCACGAATTGAGGGTCTGGTCGATCCGGCTCAGGAGCAGGGAGGAGAACGACGACGCAAACGTCTGGGTCGGACCGGGGTCGTCGATGAGAGCGTCCCGCTCGCGACCGTGCGAGTCGATCACGAAGGCCAGGTCGCTGTGGGCGACCATGGCCCCGGCGCCGATTGTGTCCACCTCGATCCCGTAGGAGCTCCAGACGCGTTCGAGCTCGGGCAGCGAGCCGGTCAGGTAGTACCAGTTGGGCAGGTCCTCGAGGGATTCCTGCCGGTCGAACGCGTTCGTGAACGATGCCGACCGGTAGATCGGGTTGGCGACGATCGCCACGAAGTCGACGTCGCCCGCCTGGTCGCCGAGCCGCTGGTCAGTCTGGCGGAATTCCTGGGCGATCAGCGGGCAATCCGATGTGCACACCGGGTCGAGGAAGGTCAGCGCCACCGTGTGGCCCCGGAGGCTGGCGAGGCTGACCGGGTCGCCGTGTTGGTCGGTCAGCGCGAAGTGCGGAGCGGGGAGGTCCAGCGAATTGGGGCTGCCGTCGAGGGCCTCGGTCAGGATCGGATCGGCGTTCTGATTGACGGCCGCCACGGCCATGGGCGCGGTGCCGACGAGGACGATCGCGAGCGCGCCGACGGCGGCGACGGTGCGCGTCACGTACGAGAGCGAAGCGAGCTCCCACCAGTTGGCCGGTCCGGTCGCGTCGGCCCCTTCGGCGATCGGGACTTCGGTCTCCACCGGGAGGCGGACCATGGCCACGTAACCGGCGACGAAGACGAGAGCCATGGGCAACATGGAGTTCGGGTCGGTTCCGACGCCACCGAAGAAGCCGAGATCCTCGACGAGCACCCAGTCGGCGAGGCAGAGCGCGACGAGGGCGAGGAGCCCGCCCAGGACGAGCCGCTGTCGTCCCGTCAGGAGGAGTATGCCGATGATGACGAGTGCGACGACGGAGAACAGATTGACCGCCCAGCCGTGTGCGGCGTCGAAAGAGCCGAAGGACGTGATCCACGACGAGAGGAAATGCGGCTGCGACGTCTGCGCCATGGCCCGCACCATGCCGGTCAGTGTCCCGGAGCGCCCGCCCTGCCAGTAGCCCCGGCCGGGCCACGCCTGCAACAGGGCCATGCCGATCAGGAACACGCCGCCGGCGGCGAGGACGATCCGGCCGAGACGAGGGGTGGCGAAGGCCCGTTCCGGCAGCGCGATCAGGACGCCGGCGACGCAGTAGAAGAGGACGGCCCCGGGCGCTCCGAACAACCAGGTCGCCCCCGGGGCGAAGATGCCGCCGAAGGCCTCCCCGAAGGACCACACGACGAGCCCCCAGCCGACGCTGGCGAGACCGCTCAGGCGCGACCACCGGCCGCGGGGTGCGACGAGGAGCCACAGCCCGAGCCCGACCTGAATCCACACCGTCGCGGAGGCCGCTTGGATCGGATGGTCGGTCCAGATGCTCAGACCGCTGTTGACGAGGTGCTGGACCCAGCCCGGTGAGGTGGCGGCCGCCGGCTGGATCACGCCGGATGGGAGGCCCAGGGGCATGGCCGATTGCAGCTGGAGCAGGCCGTCGAGGATCCAGAGGCAGCCGAAGCCGATGCGGAGCACGCGCCGGGCGGTCGGTTCTGGCGTCGAGAAGCGCGGCGACGTGGGGAACGAATTCTGGCCGTGCTGCTTCAGCCTCCGGTACTGGACGGTTCGTACGACGTTGAAGCCGATGGCGCACAGCGCGCCCACCAAGAGAATGAAGAGCAACTGGTGGAGGAGCTCGGTGTGGAAGGCCGAGACGATGAGGGAGTTCCCGGTCTGAAGCGAGCGGCCCATGCCGGGCATGGGCTATTTCCCCTCCTCGGGCGGCCTGGTGGCCCAGGAATCGTGCACTGCTCGGGGAGACTACTGCCACGCGTCCGACCGACGATTTCGCCCCGTGCGCCGCTCGGGCGGGCCGGTGCGCTCAGGCTCGTCCACCATCTCGGGCTGCTCCGGGACACCCCGTCATCTGACCGTCGGATCGATGGAAACGAGGACCTTGCCGCACTCCTTCGAGCCCCCGAGCATGGACATTGCGTCGCCGAACTGCTCGAGGGGAAAGCGGTGCGTGATCAGCTTCGAGAGATCGCGGCGTCCGAGCAGGTCGATGGCGTCGGCGAAGCGGCTCGGGTACTCCATCGACCCGCGGATGGTGAATTGCTTCATCAGCAGCGTCAGGTAGCTGGTCGGGATCGGCTCGTAATGGAGCGCGACCACGGAGAGCCGGCCCCCGATCGGGCCATGGTCGAGGACGTCGGTGATGACGCGGGCGGCCCCGGAGGCTTCAATGAATGCGGCGGTGGCCGTCGTGGGCCCGAGCATGAAGGGTTTCGTGCCGTGGAGGTCCGCCAGCGCCTCCCAGACGTCTGTCGCCGTGGGGTCGAGCGCCGCCTGGGCGCCGAGACCGAGGGCGAGCTCCCGACGGGTGCGGCTCAGGTCGATGGCGACGACCCGCTCGTGGCCGCGGTCAACCAGGGTGGCGACCGCGCAGAGTCCGATGGGCCCGCACCCGAAGACGGCGACTCCGTCGCCACGTTGGACCTCGGCCTGGTCGGCGGCGCGCATGCCGACGGCGAGCGGCTCGGCGAGGGCAGCCACGTCGAGGGGCAGATCGTCGGGGACGGCGTGGAGCCGGGCGCGGTCGGCCTGGGTGACGAGGAGCAAGGGTGTGAGTCCACCCTCGGGGGCGCCGTTGCCGATCCTCCCCAACTCGTCGTTGCCCGGTTGCACGACGACTCTGTCGCCGACCCGGGTGGTCGCGACATCCCGCCCGACCCAGTCGACGACACCTGCCATCTCGTGTCCGAGGCACATGGGGGCCCCGCCGGGTCCGGCGAGCCCGCCCATTTCGATGTACGAGAGATCGCTCCCGCAGAGGCCGCAGGCCGCGACCCGGACGACGACGTCTCTGGTTCCGGGTCGTGGCTCTGCGATGTCGTCGACCCGCACGTCACCGGGGCCGTGGACCCGCACCTGGAGCACCGAGACGGTCTCCGTCAGCTCTCGCCGGCGGAGAAGAGGAACGACATCGCGTCCCGCATCCCGGCGTCGACGACTTCGATGCGGACGCCGAGGTCGTCGCGGTGGTACGCGAACGACACCGGCGCCAGGTCCCCGGCACGCCCGCAGACCTGCAGGGGGCACCCGGCGCGGGTCAGCCCGGCGCTGTCCCCGGACAGGTCGTCGCTCCAGAACCCGATGTGGTGCAGGTTCGAGTGTTCGTTGCAGACCCAGACCGAACCGGGGAGCTCCTGGATGAGCTCCAGGCGCGGCTCGTCGACCGAGTAGCAGATCGTCGTCGGCAGCACGAGGTCCTGACCCGAGTCGTCGCGGTAGTCGGTCGCGTCGAGGTGCATGACCGGCCCCCACGTGACGCCGAGGAGACCGGTCAGCTGCGCCTGAGCCGCCTCGAGGTCGCGCACGACGATGCCGACGTGGTAGTGCGGTGACAGCGGCCGAGTGCTCATGGCAGAAGGTACCCTCCGTCGACGGCGAGGGTGTGCCCGGTGATGAAGCCCGCGGCGGAGCTGCTCAGGAACTGCACCGCCCCGACGACCTCGTGGGGCGTGCCGAGGCGGCCCATCGGCGTGTGTGCCAGCTCCACGTCGAGGAGCTCCGTGAACAACGCCAGCGGCGCGGTCATCGGGGTGGCGATGACCCCCGGGGCCACGGCGTTGACACGGATGCCGTCGTCGACCCAGTGCCGTGCGAGGTTGCGGGTGAGCGCGACGAGTCCCGCCTTGGCCGACCCGTAGCCGGGGACGACCGGGATGGAGCGGAACGCCGCCATCGAGGCCATGTTGACGACGCTCGCTCCTCCGTCCATCGTGCTGGCGGCCAGGCGCTCCCGGCAGCCGGTCGTGAGGCGCATCGGGCCGACGAGGTTCAAGGTGACGGCCGTGGCGAACGTGTCGGGCTCCCACTCGTCCCGACCGCCGGGAAGGTTGGCTCCGGCGTTGTTCACGAGCACGTCGAGCGAGTCCAGCGTGTCGAGCAGCGCGTCGATCGAGGCCGGATCGGTCATCTCCACCCGGTGATAGGAGAACCGGTGCAGACCGGTCTCGTAGTCGCCGGCCGAGCCCCGGGTACCGGTGACGGTGACTGCCGCACCCGCGTCTGCAAAGGCCGTGGCGATGGCGTGGCCGATCCCGCTGGTGCCCCCCGTGACCAGGACGGCGGCACCGGAGAAGTCGAAGATGACGTCGTTCGTCACTCGGCCTCGAGCTGGTCGAGAGACCGGTTGAGCCACGCACGCTCCCAGAAGTTCGCGCTGTCCCCGAGGAGGGCGCGAGTGGCCGCCGCGGCGACTGCGAGGGCGTCAGAATGGTCCGGCTCGGCCGCGAGCACGATGTCGGTGAGGTGCAGAGCGGCAACCGCCTCTCCGGCGTCGAGTCGCGCACGGCCGGCGGTAACCAGCGCGCCCGCACCGGCTGCGGCCACGACGTCTGCCGCGACCGCCGCCGCCGGCACGTCGTAGAGCTCGGTGGTGGACCGGTGGTGGAACCAGCCGCTGTAGTTCTCCCAGATGGCGCGCACGTTCCAACTCGTCTTGCCGTAACCCTCGCCGACGTCGAAGTGATCGGGCACCGTGACGTCGCGCATCAGCGTGTGCACGTCGGCGCCGTCGTTCATGCCCTCGACAGTGCGGTCGTGCACCCACTGCATCAGGTCGCGCATGGCCCCGACTTCCGCAGTAATCCGGTCGCCACCGACGATCGGATCGAAATGACCGGTGATCAGGCGGTCGGGCGCCAGCGCGAGCACCATGTCGAGAGACGCGACGTAGGTCAGTGCGTCCCGGTAGCGGTCGCCCCGCATGGTCACGAGGTTGGCGACATGCCCGAATAGCGGTCCGAACAAATTGCCGGTGAGCACCGTCCCCGAGTCCGGGAGTGAGATGACGAGCGCGTCGGTGGTCTCGCCGCCGGGCGCGGCCATCAGCACGAGGTCGCGGCCGCCGATGGTGAGCTCGAGCCGGTCCTCGAACGTGATCGTCGGCTCCGGCCGGGACTGTGCCGTGGCACCCGGGCCGAGCTTTCTGGCGTGCGCCGTGGCGGCGAGGATGGCGTGCATCCATGCGAAGGCGGCGTTGCGGACTCGGTACGTCTCGAGCCGCTCGTTGTCCGCCCGCCACGTCTCGAAGTTGCCCTGGGCGATCACCTCCGTACCCTCGTCGCGCAGGCTGTCGACTCCGCCGACGTGGTCGTAGTGGCCCTGGGTCAGCACCACGGCCCGGGCCGGGACGGCATCGACCGCATCGAAGGCCAGCCGGTGCAGCGGGCCTTCGAACCCCATGCCCGTGTTCACAATGATCCGGCCGTCGTCGGTCTGGAGGAGATAGCTGTTGGAGAGCCCGGCCGACATGTAGATGCCGTCGCCGAGGTCGACGGCGGGCTCGCCTGTCGCCGCCGCGATGGCATCGGCTCCGGGTCGCTCGCGGTGGATCCCGGGCATCGTCAGTGCACCTCCGCGCGGATCTGGGGAAACGCCTCGTAGTAGAAGGCGAAGCGCTCGTGGAGATCGGCGGGCTCGAGTCCGAAATCCCCGCGCAGGTCGTAGGTCACCCGTCCCTCCTTGTCGCGTGGGTTGCCGGCAAGGTAGGCCATGAGCTCTCCTTTCGCCCGGTCGGTGACCCCCAGGCCCGCCGCACCGAGGATCCTCGTGGCCATGGCCAGGTCGTCGGCCATGAATTCCGAGAACTCGACGTCGACACGCCGCTCGGGCGCGATGAGGTGCGAGTCCCGGACCGCCGCCCGCAGGAGGCGTTCGACGCGATCCGCCCAATAGGCGGCAAGTTCGTCGGCCTCGATCCTGACTCGCCGCGCGCGGTCGCCGTAGGCCAGCATCGTCAATGCGGACTGAAGGACGGCGACCGGATCGCGCAGCGTGAAGGCGATGGTCGCGTCGGGGAAGGTCTGTAGGAGCGGCCCGAGCTGCTCCAGGTGCTGGGGGGTCTTCAGGACCCAACGGTTGGGGCCGCGCAGGTAGCTGAGGACCCGGAGCTCCTTGTGGAGGAATGCATAGTGCACCCGCTGATCGAGGCCGAGGTAGTGGTCGCGCCAGGCCGGCACCCGGGCGTGCCACTCCAGCGTGTAGGAGCACAGATCGAGGTCCACCAGCTCGCAATCCTCCTCGATGCTCCAGGGAGGCCGGTCGTGCATCAGGGCCACGAGCGGAGCGACCGAGTTCGTCATCTCGTGAGCGGCCCGGCACCGCTGGTACCGGGGGTCGACGCCGTCGCGACCGGGCCCGTCGCCGATCACCGGGATGGGCTCCCCGACCTCCCACCACGGCATGGAGCGCAAGCGGGAGTCGGCGGCGAGCAGGTTCACCAGGTGCGTCGTGCCCGATCTCGGCAGCCCCACGACGATGATGGGCGGCTCCAGCGCGATGTCCAGCGCTTCGGGATGGCGGCGCACGAAGTCCTCGAATCGCAGGCGGGCCTTCAGCAGCCCGACGAGCCGGTCGCGCACGATGTGGCGACCGAGGCCGGAGAGTCCTTGATCGGCCTCGAGGGCGGCAACCTGCGCCGCGAGCCGGTCGAGCAGTGTGTCGTCCCCGAAGTCGCGCAGTCCGGTGGCGATCCTTGCGGCCCTGACGATCCCGTCGACGTCGAGGTCCACCTTCAACCCGAGGGCGAACTCGTAGAAGGCCTGTTCGTCGGCGTTGCGAACGGGCTCGCGCAGGTCTGCGATCCGCACTTCTCTCATGATCGACCCCGCGCCGCTCGGACCTGCGAGTTGAGTGCGTCCCTGGGGATTTGAACCCAAAACCTGCGGATTCGAAAGAGGGGATTTCGGCGACGAGGGTATTTCGGCAAAATACCTGTTCAGATACCCGTTTGTCTAACCGCTGACGACCGCCGATACCGCTGTTTCCGTTCACTCGCGCACGGATCGCGCACGAAGTTTGAGAGTTCTCACCCGATGCTCGCCCGGTGAGACCTTGTAGGCGAACGTCTTGGTTCCGGGAGCTTTCCGACAGCGACTCCGCCAACCTCGACCGTGAACGGTTGAAATGCGAACCACCACGGTCCACGAACCCGAAAGATGCTGATGATCACCGGGTCCATAGCTCCAGGCTGACAGCTGTTGATTGGGTGGCCTTGGGGCGCCGTCCCGGTGTTCGGAGCTACCTGGCGGTAGTCCCCGCTCGGGGTGTGGGCTTACCCGCGACCCTAGGCCGGGGGCGGGTCTGGCGGCGTCACAGCCCTGAGGTAGGTTGCACACGCGAGGGCAGGGCAATATTGCAGGAGGTCATGGACCAATGCAGAGTCCCCATCACCCGCAGGTCTCAAGACGAAACGACGGCCGCTGGGTGTTGAATTGCCCGGAGTGCCAGCTTGACTCGTGCAACAGGGCCGTACCGATCGGGATCGGCCTACCCGTCGAATCCGAGTACATCGCCTTGCGGCTCCAGGAGAACCATGTCGGGCCTACCCGCCGGCAGCGGTCGGTCCAAGCCGCCCTCCGTCCGGGCAGCTGACCGCTCCCTCGGTGGCGTGCTGAACGGACCCACCGTGCGGTGTGCGTTGGCACCTCGGGTTCCGAAGCCGAGACGGCCCCTTGCTCACGTTGATTGGAGCGGGCCCAACACCCCAAGACGTTCGAGACCTACATATCCGGCCCACCCGTCCGTGAGTTGGCCCGACCGAAGTCGTATATGAAAGTCCTCGAGCGACACCGTGATCGCGTCGCAGAACTCTTCCGATGGGTCCAATACTGGTTCACTCACCCTTCGGCAGTTCGTAACCACGGCCGCCCATTTTCGCCGAGCAATGTTTGCGCCTTGCCACGTGTGGCCGACCACCGTCACCTCTCCTGCGTAGCCAGTCTCTTCTGCCAACTCCCGGATCGCTGCTTGTGGCGGTGATTCTCCGACGTCAAGCTCTCCGCCCGGAAGCTCGTAAAGGACGCACGACGGGCCCGGCCTGAACTGACGCGCCAGGATGACCTGCCCTCCCTCGGTGACAGCGACGACGGCTATGGCGTCCCGTGCCGCCATGATGTCCCAGTCAACCTCTACGCCATCGGGCATTCGGTAGGTCTTCGTAACGACCTCGATCCATCCACTTGGACCGGGACGTTCACCAATCAATTCCCAGGGTTGGGTTTCGGACATCTGGCCCTTTCGACGGCTCCTCGATGACGTTACACAGCGCACCCTGACCCGGCAGCGAGAGAGGGCGCATTCCTCTTCTGAGACCCGTGCAGGCGGAGCCTGTCAACCTAGGGACCGTCTGGTCCGAGCATCACACTGTCGAGCGTTGGCCAGGGTGGACCATTGCGTAGGGCGCTGAGGAGGTCTCGTGCTGCTCGTTGTCCGTTCGGAAATTGGTCGCCAGGATCCCAGCGCCATGCTGCGACCATCGCGAGAATGAGGATCCGACACTCGCGGAGCAGTTCTTGGTCTACGTCCGGATAACGCTGGCTGACATCTTCGGGCACGTGGGCGAGGTCGAATTCGACTGGGCCACGGCAGCACGTCTCGAGGTCTATGAACAGGGGGCCGTCTTTCGTGCTGAGCACGTTCCCTGGGTGCGGTTCGCCGTGCAGCAGCTGCTCGGCGGCGCCACGGTCGGCGATCGCTCTTGTCCGGTTTCGCAACGTGTCGCTGAGAAGCTCTCGGTCACCATCAGGGAGCGAGGGAGTGAGGTCGCTGCTCGCGACAAGCTGTTCAGCCTGTGTGACTCGATCCGAGAAGTGCGGCGTCGTGACGTCGAGTCTCCGCATCCCGGCATGCAGCAGCACGAGGGCATTCGCGTAGTCGGCCGGTGAGACCTCTCGAGGCGTCACAGGTTCGTAGTAGGTCCACAGCGTGAGTACGAAGCCGTCACGCTCGTAGACCCGCGGCTCCACTCGAGGATCGAGAGTAGCCACAGGGCTCTCGGTGTTGGCGAGTCGTTGAGCAAGTTGAACTTCGAACTGTGCTATCTGATGCTCCACAGGGGCGACTCGGGCAACGACGTCGCAGGGTCTTAGGTGCACGGCCAGCTTGTTGGAGTTTTGCAGAACGATCGCGTCGTCGACCGTCAGATCGAGCTCTGAAGCGGTCGACATGGCCGCAGTCACCGCACGCAAAGCTTCCGACTCCTGCATCTTCGCTTACCTATTCCCTCATCTGCCTGGATTGGCGCCCCAAGGGCGGATCATCACACTGTCTCGAACTGGCATACATGCACCTACGATCGACTGGGTGGACTCCCCCTGGTCAGCCGGGGGCTCCTTGGGTTCGACATGGCAGCCAGCCATCGACCAAGCGTGGAGCTCATGGATCGCCGGCTCAGCTGGGGTCGGTGCCGTCCTAGTCGATCAGTCCTGATCAGTGGTTGCGAAGGGGTCGCTGTACACGACCTTTGAGCCCTGTCTCATGTGCGCGGCGACGATCGCGTTCTACCGAGTTCCGCCTTTCTCCTCATCGGCGATCTGCTCTAGCTGTTCGATCACCTCGTCCCACAAATGCCCGGCTGCTTCTCGCTGCTCCTGGGGAAGGTTGCGGTGGACATTTTCCTTGACATCCGCCGGTGGCATACTGCCGCCAGCTCGCAACGCCTTGATGGCAGCAATGGGTTCCAGCCGCTGATCCTCGGTTAGCGATCGAGCCACTTGGTCGGGTGTGTCGCCTGCGTCTAGCGACGCCCTGACGACGTCGGACCGAGTCAGTGTCGTGGAAGATCCTGTCGACTTCGACGGTGTCACGATCGGGCGGGAGTACCGCCACGGCCATCGAGTCCTTCGACACGTCCATTCCCAGGGGAACGAATCCTCGGTGGGCAGTACTGGACACGGCTGGCTCCTTCCTTCCGTATGTCGGCTCCGTTCAGCGCACAAGTGAATGATCCACGTAAACGCGGATGCCGGAGGAGCCGGCAGTTCCATACTGAATCGGTGAGCCCTCGGCACTAAGGTCTGCGACATGCAGGTAGGGTCCGTGACGATCGAAGGCGTCTCTGACGGGAGCCTCCCAGCGCCACCGACGCTCATGTTCAACAAGACGGACCAGGATTGGCTTCAACACTCCCAGTTCCTGGACGACGACGGGATGCTGCCCATCGAAATGGGTGGGTTCCTCGTTCGTAGCGGGAACCGTCTGGCCCTCGTTGACACCGGCATAGGCCCACATGCCGCTCCGGAGCGGACGGGGATGTTCATGAGGAATCTGACCGCCCTTGGAGTCCGGCCGTCGGAGATCACCGACGTCGTACTCACTCATCTCCACTTCGACCACCTCGGATGGGCCACGGACGGGGAGCACCGCCTGTTCGGCGAGGCCACCTACCGGTGCCACGAGGCGGACTGGGAATTCTTCATGGGCTCCACCCCGTTCGATGACAGCCCGGCTGTCTCGTTGATGGGAGGCCGAGCCTCGTCGGAATTGCTTCCCCCGATTGCGGACCGACTCGAGATGTGGAGCGGGGACGGGACGATTCTGCCAGGCATTGATGTGCGCAGCGCCCCGGGCCACACCCCTGGCAGCACCGTCATCGTCATATCTTCTGGGACGGAGCGAGCCATGCTTCTCGGCGACGTCGTGCACTGTCCCGCCGAGCTCCTCAGCGACGACTGGGAGATGATTGGCGACGTCGACAAATCTCTTGCCCAGCGATCGCGCGAGGCGCTCGCCAGAGAGCTTGAAGGCTCGAACGTCCCCGCAGCTGCGAGCCACTTCCCGGGACTACAGTTCGGTCGCCTCTTGGCGGCCGAAGGCCGCAGACGGTGGACGTTTGCTTGAAGCCCGTGCGTCGAGCCTGCCTGCAGTCGTGTCTGCGAGCAGGGATGTTTCGTCGGACAGATAACGCGCCACTCCGGCGTCCGGGGCAGTGGTGTCCTAAAACTCAGCGGGCTAGTTCGGGATCCGCCCTTCTGTTAGAGGCCGTATCGGTAGGCGACGGCTGTCGGCAGTCAGTGTCCGATTCAGAGTTTTGCGCGCCCACACCGACGTGAAGGGGCCGACGGTGATGATTTCACCGTCACCCGCCGCGAGCAGCCGTTCGGCCAAAGTGTCGATTCAGGTGAGCAGGGACGCGTTCCCGCACACCGTTACAGGAGGCGAAGTGGGTGCCGGCAAGGTCCGTTTGTGTCGGTCAAGTGCGGCGGCGGGTTCACTGCGTCTCCTAACTCAATTACGGCGTGAAGGTGAGTGAGTAGTCCGACTCGCTAAAGGTTTCGGGCTGACCGCCGGTCGAGCAGATTTCCCAACCCTGGCTGGCGGCGGTCCATGTGCTGCCAGCAGGCAGATACGTGGTTGAGCTACCAGCTGGGGCATTGTGCTCCAACCATTCGAGCATTTGCTCGATGTTGATGCTGCCCGAGGACTCGCTCGTCGCCGGGTCGCTCGCGCCCAGCTTCCAGTCGAGCGTGGTGCTCCCGCCACCGGAGAAGTCGCAGAGGTGCCAGGTCTGCAACGGCACGCCATCGGTTCCACCGAACTGAGCGGTGGCCACCGAGTCGCACGAACCGTTGCCCGAGAAGTCGTACTGGATCATGACTTCGTCGGCCCAGTTGTTGAACCACAGGTCGTACATGGACCAGGCGCTGGTCTGGCTGTTGTGGGGCATGGTCTCGGAGAAGGAGCTGATCGTCGAGGCGTAGGAGTCCACCGCCCCCGTGGTGTCCACCCCGGTGTTGGTGAAGGCGATCACGCCGTCATTGCCGGCGGGTGCAGTTGCATTGACCGACCAGTCGGTCGGGCTGTAGGCGGTCAGCGTCTCGGAGAACCCAGCCGTAGGTGACCACACGTTCGGGTCCACGTAGGGATCACCGCTGATGCCCGAGCCGGTGATTTGGGCATTTGGGCCGAAGGGGCAGTCCGTGTCCTCGCTGCCATTGGATGTGACCACACACGCAGTGCCGCTTGGCGGAGGCGTCGAGCCGGACGACGCGCCG
>Ga0181523_10004526_pt1 | contig 11962 bp, 14 predicted proteins | sample PEATcosm2014_Bin_43_FD_119752 | JGI IMG/M metagenome (GOLD analysis project Ga0181523, IMG submission 119752) | Peatland microbial communities from MTU Mesocosm Facility, Houghton, MI, USA - PEATcosm2014_Bin05_30_metaG | ecosystem: Environmental > Terrestrial > Soil > Wetlands > Peat | place... | reverse complement strand
GGACAACTTCTTCGCGCTGGGCGGCCATTCGCTACTGGCAATGCGGCTGGTGAGCCGCATCCGCGCGGCGCTCGGGGTGGAACTCGGCATCCGCGACCTGTTCGAGGCGCCGACGGTGGAGGCGCTCGCCCTCCATCTTGGCAGTCCGAACTCATCTTCCTCGGCGCTCGATGTCCTGCTGCCGATCCGATGCGGCGGGCAGTCGAGGCCCCTCTTCTGCATACATCCTGCGGGCGGGCTGAGCTGGTGCTATACCGGATTCACGCGCCACATACCGGCGCATACCCCAATCTACGGATTGCAGGCGCGGTATCTGTTAATGCCGGACGCGTTCCCGCATAGCATCGAGGATATGGCCACAGAATATGCAGCCATCATTTCAGGGATTCAGCCCGTCGGGCCGTATAACTTGCTCGGCTGGTCGCTCGGCGGCCTCATCGCCCAGGCGATCGCGACGCGCCTTCAGGAGTCGGGCGAGGCGGTGTCCCTGCTTGCCATGATAGATAGCTATCCGGCGTCCGAAAATCCGTCTTTAATGCCTCAAGGCGAGCCAAATGACCGGGACATTCTAGCTGGCCTGATCACTCATTCGGATCACGACAAAGAGGAGCAGGTCCTTGCTTCGCTCGACGATTGCCATCGCGCCGCCATCGCGAATGCCATCAAAAAGAGCGCGGGTCTCAGAAGATCGTTTTCACCGAAACGCTACAACGGAAATGTCCTGTTCTTCGAGGCGACGGAAGGGGAAAACGGGCACCCGGCAGAAAGTTGGAAGCCTTATGTGACCGGTAGGATCGAAATTCATCCGATTAACTGTGCGCACGCGCACATGATGGAATCCAAGCCGTTGGCGAAAATTGGATCGATGCTCGCGGCAGAGCTCGAAAGTCAGTAGACAATGTTGGTGTTGCAGAGGGCCGAACGAGATGGCAAATCCATTTGAAGACGATACGGGCGTCTACCACGTCCTAATCAACGAAGAGGGCCAGCACTCCCTCTGGCCCCAGTTCATCGCTGTACCCGCCGGCTGGAAGATCGCACTAGACTCCTCGAGCCGCTCGGTCTGCCTGCAATACATAAACGAGCACTGGACCGACATGCGGCCTAATAGTTTGAAGGAGTTCATGCGGAATTCCTCCGAGCAGGACCGGCAACAATGACCGGCATTTTGCTGCAACAGAGCCGCAGTCCAGCGACGCTTGTAAGCAGATTCGCATGGCATAACGGAGAGATAAAGGAACGAGAGGCCGGAGCTCCTTCCGTCGCCAGCAACTCCTTTCATCTCGGGCTTGGCGTGTTCGACGGCATGATGGCCTATTGGAACCGCGACCATTACTACATTCACTACGGGGAGGAGCATCTCATCCGCCTCCGCCGTGGCGCCGCATGCATGGGGCTGACCTTTGCTTGGTCGGTCGAGGAGATGATGGCGGGGATACAACGCTTGCTTGAGCTCGAACCCAAGGGAACCCAATATGTGCGTCCCATCGCGTTCAGGGGCAGCCCGGAGTTGTGGGTGACGGGTTCTGCGGGCAGCACGGTCGACGTCAGTATCTTCACCGTCCGCACCGAGGGCCAGCGCGACATCGACGAGCCGATCACCTGCGAGATCTCGTCGATCGAGCGGATCTCGAGCCGATCGATTCCAGCACAGGTCAAGGTGAGCGGGGCTTATGTCAACAGCTTTTTCGCACGCATGACGGCTGAAAGATCGGGCTTCAATGACGGCATCATGTTCGATCGCGAAGGCCGGCTCGCCGAAGCCTCGGCGGCGAATGTATTTCTGATTGTCGGAGAGACACTGCGGACCCCTCCGCTCAACCCAGATGTCTTTCCGGGCATCACGCGGCAAGTGCTGCTGCAGATTGCGGGCGCTCAGGGCATTGAGGTCCGCGAGGCGGACATCAAGCAGGGCGACCTGGCCGCAATCGATGGTGCTTTTCTTTGCTCAACGCTCATGGAGATTCGCGCTATATCGCGGCTCGGCGCGCGACCGCTTCCGACCATTGAACTTCCTATTTACAAGACCCTGGTAAGCGCCTTTCGCAACATCACCCACCAGTGAGCCGACCCCGGTGCGCGGGCGTCGTCCGGTCAATCGCCGATGGACAAGGTAGAATCGTTCGGCGGAAGTTCGGGCTCCGGCGCTGCAATCGATACACCCATCATTGCCTCGCCCGCTAGCCTGCGCGCGCTAGACTGGTTCGTGTTCTTCCTCGGTGACGTACGCGTTGGCTTTGGTCCGTTCGTTTCCGTCTATCTCACGTCAGTGGGGTGGACGCAGACAGATATCGGTCTCGTGCTGACGGTCGGCGGGCTTGTTGCACTTGGCGGACAGATGCCTGGCGGCGCAATCGTCGACGTGGTGCGTTCCGAGCGCACCGCGGCGGCTTACGCGGTGGCGGCGGTGGGCGTAAGTGCCCTGCTGCTCGCAATCTGGCCGAGACTCGCAACGGTGTTGACCGCAACCGTCTTGTACGCTGGCGCCAACTGCGTTCTCTCTCCCGCCATCGCCGCCATAAGCCTCGGGCTCGTCGGCTATGGGGCGATGAGCGAGCGTTTGGCGCGGAACGCCCGCTTCGCTTCCATTGGCCATGCTCTGGCGGCGGTCGGGATGGGTGCTATCGGGTATCTCGTCTCAACGCAATTTGTATTCTTCCTCACGGCGGCATTGACCGTGCCGACACTGATCGCGCTCTTTCAAATTCGCACTAGCGAGATTGATCCGGCGAGAGCACATGGGGCAGTGGCAGTCCCCCACAGCGGTGACCGACCGATTAGCCTGATCAGCCTACTAGCTATCCGTCCGTTGCTCGTGCTTGCGGCAGGCGTTCTGCTCTTCCATCTAGCCAACACGCCTATCCTTCCACTCATTGGCGGCATCCTTGCGAGCAGATTTGCCATCTGGGCGACCATGATTATTGCAAGCTTGGTCGTCGCTTCCCAGCTGGTAATCGCGGCGATCTCTCCCTGGATCGGGCGCAAGGCGCAAATGTGGGGGCGCCGTCCTCTGTTTTTGGCCTCCTTCGCCGTTCTCGCCGCGCGCGCCGGTTTGTTAGCGGTTGTCAGCGACCCTTACGTGATGATCGTCCTACAGATACTCGACGGCGTGTCCGCAGCGATCTTCGCCACGGTGGTTCCGCTCATCGTTGCCGATATCACGCGTGGAACAGGTCATTTCAACCTGGCGCTGGGCGTCGTCGGGACGGCGCTCGGCGTGGGGGCGTCCATTAGTACTCTGCTCGCCGGTTATGTCAGCGACCGGTTTGGCAGCGAGACCGCATTTCTCGCACTTGCCGCGACAGCGGCGGTTGCATTTGTGATCATGTGGATAGGTATTCCCGAGACACGCGGCGACGCACTACCTGTCGATGCATGAGACGCAGCCATCCCTTCGCTGCGCAATTGGACGCAAAGCGGTCACTGATTCCTGTGCAATGTGGCCACCGATGCCGAGAAGCCAGCGAGTAGAAGCTCTGCGCCACTACCCATCTGCACACAACCGCTGGACTGTCGATTTCGATGACACGGGGAACATCTTTATCGAAGGTGACAATCTGGAGGTACTGAAACTTCTTCAGAAGGCGTTCGGCGCGCTGGTGGCGGCCTTCGGCAACAATTTGCCGGCGAAGCTCAAGGCCAATGCGTTCGCGGTGCAGGCCTGGATTGCCGCCCGGCGCAGCGTCCGGTGGCACGGCTGTCACGCTGGCGTGCTGGAAGCCCACGAAAAATGGCTTCCTAATGCCGCTTTGCATTTCGAGGTGGTGTCCTGCCCTGCCTGCCATGCTCCCGATGCGCAACGCAAAGTCGATCTCATGTTGATCGACAGCAAAGACGCGCAACCGCGCGGGATCGAGCAGGTTGGCGTGCCGCTGTTTGAGGCTAGCTCCCACTCAGGTGACAAGGGAATTGATGCGCAAGCGCTTTGGAACGTGCTGCAGACGCTCAATCGCAGCGGCATAGCAGGCAAGACCGTCCTGCGCGGCCGCCTGGAAGCCAGTACCGGTCCGCAGGCGCACCAACTCGCCGACAAGAGCAAGGCAATCAGCGACTGCCGCACCTGTCACAGCGCGGGCTCGCAGGCCTTTCAGAACGTGACCATCTCCCTGGTCCAGCCGCAAGGCCAAAGGCTGCGTTATGGCGCCAATGCCGATGTGTTGAACTCGCCGATCTCGCTCGAATCGGTGGGCGGCTTCTACGCAATCGGCGCCACCCGGATCAAGCTATTGGATATCCTGGTGATTTTGGCCATCCTCGGCGGTCTTGGCTTTGCCGTCGGGCACCTGACCCTGGGATGGATTTTCAAGTACTACGGCTTGAACCACCCGGGCGGTCATGGCGGTGGCCATGGCGGTCAGCCGGGCGACGGCCAGGGTCACAAGGTGGCGTGACCGCACAGCAACGCTGAAAGGAACAGCGACATGCAAAGACTCTATATCCATCCGTTGCCAGTCAGGATCTGGCACTTGACCAACGCCATCGGCATCGTCCTGATGATTCTCACCGGCATGCAAATCCGCTATGTCGGGCTCATCAATGTGGTGTCGTTCAGGACGGCGGTCAGCGTACACAACGCGATTGGCTTTATTTTGATCGCCAATTTTTTCCTGTGGTTGCTGTACTATCTCTCTTCCGACCGCATCAAGGTCTATCACCCGGAACTAAGTCCGCGGAAGCATTTCCTCGGCAGCTGGCGGCAGGCTTATTACTACGGCTACGGCATCTTCAAGGGCGATCCCAATCCGTTTCACGTCAGCATCTATCGCAAATTCAATCCTCTGCAGAGCATGCTCTACCAGATCATCATGATGCTGCTTCTTCCTATCCAATTCTATACCGGGATTCTGTTGTGGGACGTGAAACGCTTCTCGGCCCAGGTCGACTTCTTCGGCGGCGTGCGCGTCATCGACACGGTGCACGTCCTGATCTTCATTTTCTTGGTCTTTTACGTGCTGGTCCACGTCTATCTCGGCACCTTGGGCCACACCCGGACGGCGCATTTCGAGGCCATGCTGACCGGTTACGAGAATGTGGAAGAATAGCGGCCAACGATGGACCAGGCATTGATACGGATCAAATGGCGCCCATGTCTCAAATGGCGCCCGTGTCGCGGTCAAGGATGCCGATGTTCACAGCAATGACCAATTGCGGGCCGCTCGTCCGTCACGGCTTCGAGCCCAATTTCCTCACGATAACGTCAAGTACACGCTCAACCGCGGCGAGATTGTCGCGAGGCCTGATCCTCGGTTCGTTAGATTGGCCGCATGGAGACAAAAGGCACGAAATCCACCGCCGGCACGTCAAAGAAATGGCGTCTAAGTTCCGGCAACTGCTCGCGCGCCTCTGTGAAGCCTCGGTCCTTCATTTCCGCGATCCGCGCAGCGTTGTCCAACGTGTAACGGCCAGCCGGCGCCACTTGATCGATTCGCCAAATCGCCTTCCGATCATGACCGTCGCCGGTGATTATCTTGGCCGTACCCAGCGCGCTGTGCGATTGTCCGGCCATAAAAAGGCGCGCGAGGGACGACGCCATCGGCAGCTTGCCCTTCCATCGCGGCGGCGCGATCACGTCGTTGGTGGTCCCGATGCTCAGGATCTTGAGGTTGGCGGCCGGCCAATTCAGCAATCCGACGGCCTCGATGGTCGCGGTGCCGATGGGATTGTTCGCCCAGACGCCGCCGTCGACGAGTTCTATCGCCTCGTTCGTGAGATGAGGCTTGAGGAAGGTCGGCGCTGCCGCCGTCGCCATCGCAGCGTCGAGCGCCAATCCCTTGTAGTCGGTCTCCAAGCGCGGATGGTGAGCGGTCTTGTAGATATAGACTCGCTCCAGCATGGGGTGCCAAGCCGGAATAAGAAGTCGTGTGCGGCTCTCGCCTAGGCGGCGCTCGCCGAGAATGCCTACGAGCGCCTCCTGGAGCGCCGTGGAGGAATACTTCGAGCTGAAAAGGTGGCGCACCCCACGCGCCCGCTGGCGCAACCAGTTCTCCATCGCGCCGTGGCCCGGGTCGAAGATCGCCGGCCCCTGTTCTTCGTACAGTCGTAGGATCGCGCTCGCCGAAAGACCAAGGCCAAGTCCGATGGCGATGATACCGCCAGTGGAGGTCCCAGCGATCAGATCAAAATACGATCCGATTGGAGCCTTCACGTGCTGTTCCAGCTTGGCGAGGAAGGCGGCCGGGAAGACGCCACGAATTCCGCCCCCGTCGAGGGAGAGTATTTTGTAAGTACGCGGGCCGTTCCCATCGCCGCCAACGGTCATGCCAAGGCTCCTCTTGAATAAGGGTCGCCATCCGGGACGGCTTCGCGTCGCCCTCGTCGCCGGTCCTCCGATTCGCCGGGATGTACGCCGCCGCCTTTCCATTCGTCGGAGCCGAGCCACTCCTCGAAGTAGAACAGCCAAAGCACGGTCCAGGGCATGATCGTTTGGTCGATCCTCATCCACGGCCGAAACTCGGATGTGCCGGGAAGGAAGAGACAAAGGCGCGGCGGCCGCTGCTGGTAGACGTGAGGAAGCTTGCGCCCGCCGGCGAGAACAGAGAGATCCGGTGTCTCCACGAACACGTCCGGCGACAGCTGCTGATCCACCTCGATGCGCACTCCGTAAACGCGGCTCAACGGCGACGGCGAAGCTTCATGACGCCAGGTGAGATGGCCGCGGCGCAGATTCCCGGAGCCCGCGCTGACCGGGTTGCCGCGCAGGTTGACGTACTGCTGCGCCAACGTCAGAGATCTGCGGCCCGGTTTCATCGCCTCAGCAATCGGCGCCGAAAAAAGTGTTGGCGCGAACGGGAGTCGATCTGGCCGCGGTTCCCACAATCAGCCCGGCGGCACGACCCACGGATAGGAGATTGCCGGAGCGCGCTCGGTTCATGCGTTCGGTCAATGCGTCGATGGCTTTCGTCGCCGGCGCCGTTCCGAAGATCGAGCCGAGAAGCCGCCGCATCTGGTCAAGTCCTTCGGCAGCGGCGAGCGTTTCGAGATCGAGCAACGCCTTTGCGTGCCAGGAATGGAACGCCACGGCGCGCCGCGGATCATTGTTCCATTTCTCGCAGAAGTTCTCTCCCTCCGTCGTCTGATTCCACAGATGCCAGACCTGACGGCCGTTCACGACGTCGACCTGCATCATGTCCGGCATTCTGCGAAATATGTCGCAGACGAGCTCCAGCTCGTCGTCGTATTCGAAGTTGGTGACGCAATATTCGTAGGCCCGCGACGCCAGGGTGGTGATGATGATGGAAAGCGGCGCCAGCGCCACGTCCTCGTCGATGAAGTGGACGTCGCGGTGGCGCTTGGCGATCTGCACGACGCGCCGAAGAATCCCTTTCAGGCCGGGATTCTCCGGATATGGCTCGATATCAGCGTCCGCGCGGGCCGAGTCGAACGCCTTGCCGATGGAGCGCCGGATCCTGGGCGCAAGTGCCGCCCGTCGGTCGAATTTCGCACGGTATCCCTGCGGGTTCGACGCCCTCCAGATCCTGAGACTCTTGTCCGGAACAAGCTCGCCACCCATGCGGCAGGCGGGGTTCGGAATCGAGGGCGTGATGTCCAGATGAAATTCGTTGGCGTAGTTCAGACGCCAACATCTGGGCATTTCTTCCAGCAGTCCGGCGTAGGAGCCGCTACTACGGAGGCGGTCGCCTATGCTTTTCTTTAGCGACGCCGGCGAGACGGCAACCTCGACGTCGCGCAGGTGGGCGACTAGGTCGACGTCATGTTCGTTCGTGCCGATCGGCTTGACCGTCGTGCCGATGGCGACCGAACCCTGAAGCCGGATGGCGATCGTCACCAGCAGGGGGTCGTCGGCTCGTGCGAGCCAGTCCCCCACGCCTTCGTAGCGCTGACGAGCCAATTGATTCTGAGACGGAGATATTTCCAGGCTTTGGCAGACGCTTTCGATGAGCGCGGCGAGATGCGATTGCCGCAGCAAATCACGGTGATCCATGTAATTCATTGTTCGGCCTATGCTTTCCATCAAGATTTGACGTGGGGCCAGGGCCCTCTGTCCTAGCGTTGACGCTCTTCTGGGGGTATGCCCGCGAGAGGTTGCTTTTCGGACTCAATTATTTTCGGCCGTCGGCTCTCTTTTTTGTCCGAAACGGCGACTCACCCCGGCATAGGTTAGCGTCCAGACCATTGGATGACGTGACCGACCCCCCCGTTCCCGGCGACGTGTTAAAGCCGGAATTGAAGCACCTCGCTCCCGAGGAGGTGCTGGAGAAGCTCGATTCGTTGTCCGCCGAGGATAAAATCCGACTCCGACTCATCGAGCTGCGCCGGCTCGGCGGCACCGACTTCAAGGAAGGCCTGCTTTATCAAGAGGCCGTCTGCCAAGCGGTGCTCGGCGAACGAAAATGTCCGCGTGACGAATCGTTCGTCGCATTCCTCGCGCAGTCGATGCGCAGCGTCGCCTCGCATCGGCGCGCGGCCCTGAAGAAACAGGTGCCGATGGAAAAGGCCGATGGAAAAGGCCGATGGTTCCGGAAGGATCATTGAGCTGCAAATAGCCTCGGACCTATCCGACCCCGAGGCCGCGCTTATCGAACGGGAAGCGATCGACACGGTGACGCACATCTATGATTGCCTCGAAGGCGACGACGAGGCGCAGCTCGTCATCCTCGCGATTTCCGAAGGAAAGAAGGGCAAGGAATTACGCGACGAGATCGGCATCGATCAGGCGGCTTTTGATTACATCATGAAGCGCATCAGGAAGGTAATGTTCAAGAAATATCCGAAGGGATGGTCGTCATGACCAGCAGGCGCAAGGCGAGCGACGAGTTACGCCGAATTGACGACGCGATCGACGAGAGCATCCTCGGCGCCTCGCCCGAAGAGCTTCGCGAGGAGCTTGCAGCTCAAGGTCTCGATCCGGACAAGGTCGTGGCGGAAATGGATTCGAGCACCGAAAGGGCCAAAATCGCGGGCGCGAAGATGCGCCTCGCACAGGCGAAGGATGCGGTGAAATCGTTCAAGGCCGGAAAAATCGAGACGTCGCAGATCGACAGGCCGGCCTTGCGTTCCAACCTCCAACACATGCGTTCCGGCCGAACAGGCTATCAGAGCGGGATGATGATGGCGGCCCGGAAGGGCAAAAAGCTTTCTCAGAGCGACGAAGAAGGCACGTTGGACGATCTCGCGATATTGCAGACGCTCGAAGCACAGGATCCTGAGGCTTCCGACGAATGACAGCGGCGACAACCCCCGCCGAACGCATTCTGCAAGCGCTCGGCGTCACCGAACCGCAGGAAATCGACCTGGAAGCGATCGCATGGACGCAAGGCGCGGTGGTGAACTATCGGCCGCTCGACGGCTGCGAAGCCATGATCGTCGGCTCCCAACGCAGGGCGGTGATTTCGGTCAACAGCCGAAGCTCGCCGCAGCGCCGGCGATTCTCGCTGGCGCATGAACTCGGGCATTGGCACCATCACCGGGGCCAAATCATCTTTTGCGACAAGGACGACGTCTGCAACTTCGCCAACGACGCTCTAAATCCGGAGCGACACGCCGACTCGTTCGCTTCGGACCTGATTTTGCCGAATTATCTAGTCGATCCGCGCCTCCGCAAGATCAAAAGGCCGACCCTCGCCGCTGCGCGGGAGCTCGCAGATGAATTCTGCGCAAGTCTGACCGCCACTTTGCTCAAGATGACGCTGTCGAACCGTTTCCCGATGGCTATCGTCTGTCATAACAAGACCAAGCGCCGCTGGTTCGAGCGTGCGCCGATGATCCAGTCTTGGTGGTTCCCGGCGAAGGTCTTGGACCCGCAGACCTTCGCCGCCGACATGCTTTTCAACGGGGCGTCCGAGCAGAACTTTCCCCGGAAGATGCCCGCTGGCGCCTGGTTCGATTTCAAGGGAGTGGACCGCTTCGAAGTCGAAGAGCAGTCTTTCCTGCTTCCCGACGAGGAAGTTCTCTCCGTTTTGAAGCTACCTGACGCGGCGGTAGCTTGAGACGCGGGCCGATAATGCCCGACACCATTCCGTCGAAGCGGGCGGCATTACAATTCAAAGACTTACCTTTGCTCGCCGGTAAGCGCCATGTCCTGCGACCGCCGACATTGACCCTTTATCGAGATACTAATATCATTATGCCAGCTGACTCCTGATACCTCCGTGCCAATGTATCGCCGTCGCGGCGGCTTCGGTCGCCTAGAAGAAAGGGCGCTGATTTTCCGGCTGCTCAAAGGTCGCTTTCCACCGCTCGATACGAAATCGTTCGCCGCAAAATGTCGGGGTAACCAGGCCCGCGAAGCCAGTTGGAATTGGGCTCTTCAACGACACGAGGACATGGAAGGTGTCCGAGAAATCCAGAATCATTTTATCGAGGCGCTCCGCCATGACAAACAACTGAACCTCGCCGGCGTGGATGCAGAATCTCTCTTTGCTGTCCGCTGAACGGGAACGCCCATCGCGTTTTATGGGCAGCCTTCGCACCGCTCTCGCAATGGCCGTCTTGCGCGACATTCGTCCCGATCTCGTCATCTTCGACGAGTTCCAGAAGTTCCGTGAAATATTGATCGACCCGCCTAACGTCTCACCGGACCCGGTAACTCAGGCGCTTCGCGGCGGAATCCGCGCTGGTGGCCACGGGGTGTTGCTTCTTTCCGCCACACCCTATCGCCTTTATTCGTCCCGACAGGACGAAGCTGCGGGCCTCTCGCACCAGCAGGATTTTTTTCAACTCATCCGGTTTTTATTCGGCTCAGAGATGAATGAGCCGAAGGAAATCGAACGCGCGTTGCTCGACTTCGGAGGGAAGATGCTCGCGAAGGAGACGCCTGATTTCGAGCAACTGCAAATGTTGCGTGACGACATTCAGGACCGCCTCCGCCCGGTGTTGAGCCGAACCGAGCGGCCTAACGACAAGGTGATATCACCCGACGAAAAACCAGGTCATCCCCATTCTGAAATTCTGCCGGAGGATTTGCGAGTCTTCAAACATTGGGTGGGGCGGCTGCAAGAGGCAAAGAATCCGGGCCGGAGCAAGATTGATCTCATGAGCTTCTCCGTTCCCTATTGGTTATCCGTACCATTGCCGATTCAGATGATGGGGTCAGGTTACGTCGCATGGAGACGCGCAGAAAAAGGGCGCCGTCGCCGCGAGGAACCGGTACTACGGCGCTCTCAGAGGGATCGCCTCGAAGCTCCAAAGCATTGGCCCCATCCCCAACTTCGCGTTCTTAATAAAATTGCTCCTCCGTCACGTTTGGCCCTTCCGTGGGTCGCCCCGTCATTGCCTTGGTGGGACTTGCACGGAGCTTGGTCGGAACCCGGAGCGAATGGCGGGAAGCTACTTATCTTTACTCGATTCAAAGCCGTGCCTCCGGCGCTCGCGAGCCTCTTGAGCTTCAATCTTGAGGCGTCATTTTCTCATCGCCTCCGGCGTAATTATCGCCGCGCTGGCGAAGCGCAACCGCTTCAGTTCAAGGAAGGCCGAACACCGCTTCCGGCGCTCTTTTTTCCTTTGCCAACGCTTATCGCCTTCACCGACCCTCGACGCGACAAGCCCTCCAATCTGACGGAGGCACGAAATTCCATGCGGCGGCAAGTTGGTCAGTTTTTGCGAGCGCGGCTTAAGGTGGAGGTGCGCAAGAGCGGCGGGAAACGGCCCCTTTGGAAGCTGCTACCCGCTCTCGAAAATGCGCGCGCCAATATAATTCCGGACAGCGGGTTACCGTCCTGGCATGAACTTCGTGTCCATTTGCGCAATGCCGCCGCCGGGCAAGCGGAGGTCATGAAGCCGGTGCTGGCGCAATGGAATGAGTTTGCGGAGGCAGGATCGGACCGATCAGTCGGCCCGACCTTCGTGTGGACCTGGTGCGAGGCTCGCCCTTGCTTAGGTTTTGTCTATGAAGAGTCCCATTCCAAAAGAACGTCTACGCGTCAGCAATTGGGTGAGTAGGCCGCTGGAGTTGCACCATCGGCCTCTCGCAGAACCGAGCATGAGACTCCCGCCTCACTCGGCT
>Ga0181523_10004525_pt1 | contig 11964 bp, 13 predicted proteins | sample PEATcosm2014_Bin_43_FD_119752 | JGI IMG/M metagenome (GOLD analysis project Ga0181523, IMG submission 119752) | Peatland microbial communities from MTU Mesocosm Facility, Houghton, MI, USA - PEATcosm2014_Bin05_30_metaG | ecosystem: Environmental > Terrestrial > Soil > Wetlands > Peat | place... | reverse complement strand
TGGAGGCCGTGTATTCCGTTCCTTCCGCTCTTGTCGTTCTCCAGGACCAATCGTCGGGTTCTGCGGCGTATGTGATGCCCAGTGAGGATGGCTTTCGGATGGGTGCCATTGAGCCCGTTCGCGCTGTCGACTCGCGGATGGTGGGTTCGTGGGCCCGACCGTAAGCGGACTTGACGCAGAGGTGTCGAATGGTCGCGCGCGGGCGCGGGCGGAGTTGAGTGATGTCCAGGCAAGGTTGGTCAGGGCACCCAAGCTCACATGGGCAAGGGTGCCCGGTGCCGACCGATAGAGCGTCCCCCGCGCAGATCGAAAGGAATGGAGACGAGAACACCGTGAACATGAGCACCACGATGGAAGCGACAGTGGAGAAGACAGATGAAGGCCCCGCGCCGGCGGCGGTGACCTGCGAGTACACCGCCAAGATGAAGACCGGTATCCCGCCCATGGGGAGCGCATGGGGTGACTGGTCGAGGTAGGCGGCCACGAAATCAAGAGGGAAGACCAGCGGGAGCGCTAGCCGATGATCGACACGCAGAACTTGGCTATTTTCTCCTCGGCCATGGGAGCCCGCTGGCTGGCTTCTGTCCACCAGCTCGCCCAAATCCGGCGCGCCGGCAAGATGCCCTTGGTGGTATTCACCGCCGGCAAGAAGACCAAGTCCATTCTCGTAAACCGGGACTGGATTGGCGGCGCGGGCGAAAACGTAGTGCGCAGCCGCAACATTGGTCAGCACCAGCGCCATCTATCCATCCGGCGCCGGCGGTACGCGCGCCTGCTCGATACTGAGGTCGATGCGCTCCGTCTTGGGATTCGCAGTGTGTGGTTCCTGAGCATGCCGCGCCAGATAGTCCAACACGCTAGTCCCCGAGTCGCGGCTCCAAGGAGATTCAATGGGTAAGAGGACGACAAGACACACCTTGGCGCTCGGCATAGGCCGGCTTGCTGGCGTTATCGGGGTGTGGATTCTGGCCTGTGCGGCCCCCGGCGCGGCCAACACCTGCGAGGTGCGCCCACCAGATCTGCGCCCGGCTGTCGAGGCCCGCCAAGAAATGGCAACCGCCCCACGTTCCACACCGAGGTGGACCAGGAGCAACGACGGGGAACTGGCTGCCAATGAATTGGCCAGTTACGACGCAACCGAACCGAACAGGACCAAGGAGACACCGATGGAACACGAACACGCACACGACACTGACCACGCCCGTAACACCGAAGACCAGGAGACTGACATGCCGGATGACACGACCAACAACATTGGCAAGACAACGACTGCGGAACACAAGGAGAGCAACATGTCCAGCAAGACGAAGGCGGAGAAGAAGCACATCACCGTCAGAGACCGCGCGTCTGAGCGGTCTTTACCGCGCACGCCCCGTACGATCTTGGACCTCGCGCCCCAAGGCGTCCACTGCTGCCGCACTGATGGGGGAGACGTTCTGCCGTGGAACCACATTGAGACATTCGGGCTGCTCTATGGAGGGCAATCGGTTGTCGGCACGGGGAGGTGGAACGACCTGCTGCACATCGAGGTCTACGGAGTTGGGGAGAACACCGTCGAACACTCGGTGCTGGTCAATCTCTCCGGGTGGTGGCCCGAGACAATTTGGCTGGACGACAAGTCGCTCCTGCTATTCAACAATGCGGACTGCGTCCTGCAAGAGTTCTCGTGCACCGATCTGACCCATCGGTCGACCCAGTCCCTCGGCCACCTGTTGTTGCCAGGAGAGATGCCCGTCGGCTTCTTCGGAGTAAATGGGACGCGGCTCGTGTGCCTGGCCACAACAATGGTTGGCCCCGGACGGGCGGTCGAAAGAAGGACTCGGATTATTGATGTGGATGGGGAGCAAGTTGTATGTGAATTGGACGGCGAACGCTGGTGGGGAGTGGTCCAAGGGACACAGCCGGCCAGGATCTTCCGTCCTGATGGGCGCATTCTTGGCGTCGATGGGCGGCTGGTGGCTGCGTTGGACTTGCCCAGGGGCAGAGTGATCTACCATCTGGCCGTCGGACCTGGAGGGCCTAGAGGCGAGGGTTTTCAAGGGATCGTTGACGGGGAGGACGGAACGGAACTGATGCTTTTCGACGCTCACGGGAAGGTCCAGGCGAAAGTGGTGCTTCCGAACGGAGAGTTTGTCGTGGAGATGGTCGCGCTGCCGAGCTGCCGGCGCACGTTGCTGCAGATGGAGACTATTGAGACCGAGGTCGTTCACTGCTGGTCGTATTTCTACGGAGACGACGGATACAGGCTGGAGGGCAAGTGCACCGTGCCACACGGTACGTTCCTGCTTCAAGACGACTACCTCACCTCAGCCGTCTTTTGCATCAGGAGCGAGAAAGGGGCGCTTCAGTTCGAGGAGGTGGACCCGACCTACGGTATCCGCGGCCTCTTCACCGAGGAGTAGTCGTGGGATTGGCCCGGGAGGAAACGGCTTGACCAGATTTCCTGTCGACGGGCCGGTTGTGGTGGAAGGCGAGAACCCCGGGTCATGGCCGCGGTGACCCGGAGCCGGAGAGAAGGCGAGGACGCATGAACACGAGAGTGAACGACGGGAACACAGATCAGGGCACCAGCGTGATAGCGGAGACGGACGCCGTCTGGATACGGCGGCACGGGGACGGCGTGGTGTGGCTGGTGAAGGAGTAGGCGGCCACGACATCAAGAGGGGAAACCAGCGGGGGTCCGAGCCGATGATCGACACGCAGAACTTGGCTGCCTTGTTCTCGGCCATGGGGGATATCCCCACGCGGCTCGCGGCGTTGGAGCGTGCAGTCACGGACAACACAGACATGCTGGAAAGCTTGCGGGCCGCCCTGCCCCCTGCCCTCGTGACCATCACGGAAGCAGCTACCGCATTCAAGGTCAGCATCCCGACCATGCGCCGGTGGGTGAAAAGGGGCGAGGTGCCGACGGTCAAGATCGGCAACACCGTGCGCGTGGACATGGCGCGGTTGCATGGAACCGACCGCGAGACCATCGCCGACAAGGTGGCCAAGCTGCGATCAGCTTGAATCTGGTCAGGCGTCGAGGATCTTTGTCAGGGCAACAGGACCGAGGACGGGACGGACAGGCCCTTCGCCGCCGGTCTCGTCCAGGTCGCGGACAAAGAAAGGAGCGGAGACCATGGCTCGAAAGAAACGAAAGAGGCCCAGCGGGCAAGGCTGCGTCTACCAGCGCGGCCCCGGAAACTTCTGGATCAAGTGGCGTGAAGGCGGACGACGCCACGCCAAGGGCGGCTATCCCACCGAGAAGGAAGCCAAGGACGTGCTAGCCAAGATCACGGCCGACGTTCGCGCTGGCCGCGACGGCATGCCCCATGACATCAAGAACATTCCCACGCTGGGCTCACTGGGCGATGAGTGGGTAGAACGGCGCCAGCTCACTCATAGGTCATACAAGAACGACCGGAACCGCTGGCGCAAGGATCTCAAGCCCTTCTTCGGCGGCTACCAGCCCTACCAAGTGGACGGCGCCCTGATCCGGCGCTTCATCGAACAGAAGCTCGGCGAGGGCCTTTGCTCCACCACGGTCGGGCATCTGGTCAGGGGACTTTCCACGTTTTTCGCCGACGTCGTGGAAAAGGGCCTGGCGGCAGTCAACCCGGTGGCCACCCTGCCCCGCTCCACGCGGCGCCTATACCGCAACGCCAAGGACCCACGCACGACGCCATTTCTGGAGAAGCTGGAAGACGTACGGCGCGTGTTTCTAGCTCTGCCGAGACCCTACAACGTAGCCTTCGCGGTCGGCGCCCTGGCTGGACTCAGAACAGGCGAGGTACTGGGCCTGGACTGGCACGACGTGGACCTGGCAAATCGTCGGATCTACGTTCGCCAGCAAGTCCACGAGGGCCAACTTGGTCCCCTCAAGGACGACGAAAGCCGCGTGGTGCCCCTGCTGAAGCCCCTGGCGCCCATCTTGGCCGAGTGGAAGCTGGCCACGGGCGGCGTGGGTCTGGTGTTCCCTCCGCGCTATCCCAAGCGAGGCGGACGTCCGGGGAAGCCCGCAGCCTTCACCCGTCCCAATACCCTGTGGCGCCATCTGGACGAAACCCTGAAGGCGTGCATGCTACCACCCTTGACTTGGTATCAAGCCACGCGGCATACCTTCGCCTCCCAATTCGTCCTCGGCGGAGGCTCGATAGAGAAGCTGTCGAAAATCATGGGGCACGCCAGCGTGACTACCACCGAACGATATGCGCACCTGCGCACGGACCTTTTCCGCGAGTCGGACTTCGACGTCGTGGCCGTGGACTTGTCTACCCCGATGGCCGAGGTGGTTCCGCTACCCGCCAAGACCAACAAGTCTGGTACGTTTGGTCACGCTGTGGTCACGACCCCGACGCGGAAGAAGGAGGAAGCGGCCCTAACCGGTTAGAATCATTCGGAAGGCCCCGTAGCTCAGGTGGATAGAGCGGCGGTTTCCTAAACCGTAGGTCGCCTGTTCGAATCAGGCCGGGGTCACCATCATGATCGCCATTGTCCAGAGAGTCTCCCGTGCCGAAGTCCGGGTCTCCGCCGAGGTTGTCGGACGCATCGCCAAGGGCGTGCTCTTGCTGGTCGGCGTCGAGCGAGGCGACCGCGAGGCCGATGCCGAGGTGCTGGCGCGCAAGCTGGTTGCCCTTCGCATCTTTCCCGGCCGCACGCCCATGGATCTCAGCCTCAAGGACGCGGGCGGGGCTTGCCTGGTAGTCAGCCAGTTCACGCTGGCCGGCTCGATCCGCAAAGGCAATCGACCCAGTTTCGACCGCGCCGAGGATCCGGCACTGGCGCAGGCTCTTTACCAGCGGGTCGCCGATCGCATCGCCGCCGACGGCATCCCGGTGTCTTGCGGACGGTTTGCCGCTGACATGGATGTGGAACTGGTGAACGACGGCCCGGCCACCTTCATCATCGAAACCCGCGACGGCGCGCTGGCCGGGCACTGATGATCAGGGATACGTGATCAGCGCTTCGACCGGCACCTTGCCAAGTTTCGCCCGGCCGTTCAGCCCGGCTAGCTCGATCACAAAAGTCGCCAGGACGACCTGCCCACCCAGGTCTTGCAACAAACGACAGGCCGCGGCCGCTGTACCGCCGGTGGCGAGAAGATCATCGACCAGGGCCACGCGCGTGCCCGCAGCCACCGCGTCCTCGTGGATCTCGATGCCGTCGCTGCCGTATTCGAGCTGGTAGCGCTGCTGCCGCGTTTTCCAGGGCAGCTTGCCCGGTTTGCGCACGGGCACGAAGCCGATCCCCAGCACAGCGGCCGCGGCTGCGCCAAAGATGAAGCCGCGCGACTCGATGCCGGCGATCACGGCCGGCCGCGCCTTCGCGATCCCATCACACAGACGTTCCACACAGCAGCGAAAGCCAGGACCGTGCTGCAGCAGCGGCGTCACATCGCGGAAGAGGATCCCCTGCTTGGGAAAGTCGGGGACGTCGCGAATCAGGGAACGAAGATCACCTGTGAACCTTTCGGGTGCGGCTGGCATGGCCTGTTTCTACTTCAGGGGCGGCAGAAATTGCAGTGGATCTTGCGGCTCCTGCCTGCGCCGCACCTCGAAGTGCAGGTGCGGGCCGGTGGCGTGACCGGTGTCGCCCACGCGCGAGATCTCCTGGCCCGTGGTGATGTGATCACCAACGTGTACCAAGAGGAGCGAGTTGTGGGCATATACGGTCACCAGATCCCCCGCGTGCTGGAGCACGACCATGTTCCCGTAGCCTCGCACCTTGTCACCCGCGTAAATAACCTCGCCATCGGCCGCGGCCAGCACCGGCGTCCCGATGGTTGCTTTCATGTCGATGCCTTCGTGGTCGCGGCCCCAGCGCTTGCCAAACGGCGAGGTGAGAATGGGCCTGGCCAGCGGCCAGCGTAGGGGCGCCTTGCTGCTCGGCTCGCTCTGCGCGGCGGGCGCGTTGGGCAGCGCTGTGGTCGCAGGCGTGGCATCGGGCGGAATGGTGCCGGCCTGGGCCGAGGCGCCCAGCACGAACACCAGCCGACCGGGCTCGAGCAACTGGCTCCGTCGCAGTCCGTTGATCTCCAGCAGATCCTCCAGCGGGATCCCAGCCTCCTTGGCGATCTTGGCCGGAGTTTCGCCCGACTTGACCACGTGCCAGGTTCCCGGCGGGTTGTCGTCGTGCAACGGGCGCGCGGTGGTGGCGCAGGCTCCCAGGCCGAGCAGCACGAACGCAGCCCAGAGGGCACATCGTCTGCACGCGACCCCGCGACTACGCCTGCGGCTTGTCACGGCCCACCCCATAGCGTCCAATCAAATTCACGTAACGGCAGGGAACATCCTGCATGGTCTCGAATGCGTCGCCCCGGCGCCGCACGCGGGTCAGGATCTGTTCATCGAAGCCGCCCACTGGTGCCACCAGACGGCCGCCGTCGCGCAATTCATCGAGCAGCAGCGCGGGAATCTGTGGAGTCGCGGCCGAGACGATGATGATGTCGTAGGGCGCGTGCTCGGGCCAGCCGCAACTCCCGTCGAACGCGGCCAGGGTGACGTTCTGGCAGCCCGCACCGGCCAGGTGCGCCCGCGCCTTGTCCACCAGCTCGGAAACTACATCCACGGCAAAAACCTGCGCGCACAGCAGCGCCAGCACAGCCGTCTGATAGCCTGAGCCCACCCCGATCTCGAGAGCGACGTCGCCCGCGTCCGGCACTGCCAGCTCGGTGGCGCGCGCCACCATGTACGGCTGCGAAATCGTCTGACCGAACCCGATGGGCAAGGGTCGATCGTCGTAGGCAAGATCCACCTGCTCCCGGTCAACGAAGAGATGGCGCGCGGCCCGACTCATGGCATCGAGCACGCGCGCGTCGGTGATGCCGCGACGGACGAGTTGCTCCGCCACCATCGTCGCGCGCAGACTGACGAATGGATCCGGCGGCCCCGCTGGGCCTGGCGTATCGCCGGATCGGCGTCCTGCGCTCACGATGCTATTTCCCGGCGTTGAGCGCTGCGCCTTCTGCGAACGTGCCCAGGTTCCAGGTGGACATCCGTTGCAAGGCCGGACGGTGGGTGAGGTCCAGGCTGAGCGGTGTGATCGACGCCCGGCCGGAACGCACGGCCGCGCTGTCCGAGCCCGGAACGTCCTCGCCCTTCTCCTCGGGCCCACCGATCCAGTAGTAGGCCCGGCCGCGCAGATCCTCGCGCACGTCCACCTGGTCCCGGTACAGCCGCTTTCCCATGCTGGTCATGGAATATCCGCGCACCGGGCCAGCGGGCAGGTTCACGTTCAGCAGGGTGCCCGCTTCGATGGCGTCCGGCCCCTGGGCCAGCACCTGCCGCACCAACGCCCGTGCAAAGCCCGCCGCCGGCGCGAAGTCCTGCGGCCAGCGCCGCTCGACCGACAGGGCGATGGCAGGAATCCCCCGCACGGCGGCCTCCAGGGCCGCGCCCACGGTGCCCGAATAGAACACGTCCGAGCCCAGGTTGAACCCGTTGTTGATCCCCGACACGCACAGGCCCGGCCTGCGCGGCACCAGGTGCAGAAGCGCGAGATACACGCAATCCACCGGTGTCCCGTCGATGGCGTACACGTTGGACCGGATCTGATCCACGCGCAGCGGGCGATCCAAGCTGATGGAATGCGAGGCCGCGCTTCGCTCGCGGTCAGGCGCGGCCACCATCACGTCACCCAGATCCACCAGCGCCTCCGCGAGCGCAGAGATCCCCGGCGCCATCACGCCATCGTCATTGCTGAGGAGAATGAATGGCTTCGACGACACGGTATTTGTCGGGGCGACTGGATTTGAACCAGCGACCCCCTGACCCCCAGTCAGGTGCGCTAACCAGGCTGCGCCACGCCCCGATATTTGTTTCTATTCTTCCACGAGTCGTATCAGATCCAGAAGCCCTTGCTTGATTTTTCTCATGGTCTCGACGTCGATTTCCGGCGGCGGCACCGGCGGCGGCGTGCCCTCGTCGTGTCCCAGTTCCCGCAGCCGCGCGCGCGCACCCTGGATGGTAAAGCGCTGCCCGTATAGCAGATCGCGTATGGTGAGCAACAGCTCAATGTCCTTGCGCCGGTACAGCCGCTGCTGCGAGCGCGTCTTCTGCGGCCGGATGGAATGAAACTCGGTTTCCCAGTAGCGCAGCACGTACGGCTTGACCGCGCACAGGCGGGCCGCCTCGCCGATCTTGAAGAAGGGCTTGTCCGGGATCGTGCTCGGATCGACGGGAGCGGAGGCACGCCGGGGCAACGGGTTCCTGCTGGTCTAGGAGTTGAGCGCGCTCTTCAGCACCTGGCTGGGCTTGAAGGTCAACACGCGACGGGCGCTGATCGTGATCTCTTGACCGGTCTGCGGGTTGCGACCGGCGCGCGCGTTCTTCTCCCTGACCACGAAGTTCCCGAAACCGGAGATCTTGATCTTTTCGCCCTTTTCCAAGGTCTCTTTGACGGTGTCGAAAACGGTCTCCACGATCTCGGCGGCCTCTTTCTTCGAGAATCCGCCGACCTTCTCGTAGACCGTTTCAACTATGTCGGCCTTGGTCATACGCCTATGTTGTCCACAAATCCCTTTGATGTCAAAGGGTTGCCTAGACCTATCTGATGTCGATGGCGTGAAGAGCAGTCAGCGCCTTGACAACCCGGGCATGTGCGGCGTCGGCCTCGGCGTCGGTCAAGGTGCGATCGGCAGCCCGGTAGGTCATCGTCCACAGCATCCCCTTCTTGCCGGCCGGGACGTACTTGGGGTCGCGGAAATCCTCCAGCACAGCCAGCTCGCGCAAGAGCGGCTCATCCGCCGACAGGAATCCCGCGCGCTGGGCATTCGCAGAGAGATCGACGTCGCTCCAGAACGACACATCACGGGTCACGGCGGGGAACCGCGGGGGCGCCTCGGCGCGCAGCGGTGCCGTGGCCGCGGCGAGGGACGCGATGGCCAACTCGAAATAGAAGGCGCGCGGCTCGATGCCTAGGCGCCGCGCGATCGCCGGGTGCAGTTCGCCCAGGGTGCCAAGTTCGGCACCGGCGGGACTCGTGACCAGGGCCGAGACACCCGGGTGCAGAAAGGGCACGCCGGCCTGGGCACAGTACCGCGCGTCCTGCAGGCCGAAACCGCGCAACAGGTCCTCGACGATGCGCTTGAGATCGTAGAAGTCGACCGGCTCGCCGGGCTTGAGCCATTCGGCCCGTCGGCCGGCGATCAGCCCTGCGGCGTGAGTCTTCTCGATCGGCGCCTCGCTTGCCTGGGCCGACCGCCGCACCACGCGACCCACCTCGAACAACCAGGCGTCACTGACCCCGCGCGCGAGATTGCGTTTGAGGGCATCGGCCAGCCCCGGCAGCAAGGTGGTGCGCATGACCTCGTAGTCTGCCGAGATGGGGTTCTGCACCGCGATGCCGTCGGCCAGCTCCTGGTGCGCGCCGTCGGCGCTCACCGTCGCCAGAGCGCTTCGCGGAACGAAGGCCCAGCTCACGATCTCGTGCAGGCCGGCGCTCGCCAGCAACGCGCGTGCGCGATCCGCGGGCGCCTCGGGATTCGCAAGCGAGGTGGCGTTGCTGCGGATGCGCTGCTTGTGCGCGGGCTTGCCATACTCGCCCATGCGTAGGATCTCCTCGATGAGATCCTCCTCGATGGTGAGGTCGGGGCGGAAAGTGGGCACCGTGGCGACGAGGCCATCGTCCGTCTTCTCGCACGCGATGCCGAGTCGAGCAAGCTGGTCCTGCGCGAAGTTCGTGGAATAGTCCACCCCGGTCACTCGCCGCAGGTGGCTGGTGCGCAGTTTCACCTTGGCAGGCAGCGCCGGCCGCGGATAGCGATCCAGCATGCCCGCCACCACATGACCACCGCCCAGCTTGGCCAAAAAAGCCGCGGCCCTGCGCGCAGCCAAGGGAATGCTGTTCGCGTCCACGCCGCGCTCGAAGCGATAGGACGCCTCCGAGATCAGCCCCAGACGGCGACTGGTGCGGCGAATGCTGCGCGGCTCGAAAGTCCCTGCCTCGAGCAGAACATTCCGCGTGAACGCGGAGATCTCGCTGCTATTTCCGCCCATGACACCGGCCAGCGCCACCGGCCCGCTGCCATCGGTGATCACGATGTCTTCCGCCAGCAGGGTCCGGCCGAGGCCGTCGAGCGTTGTCATGGTTTCACCAGGCCTCGCCCGCCGCACCACGATGGGCCCGACCAGCTTGTCGAAATCGAAGGCGTGCAAGGGATGCCCGGTCTCGAGCAGCACGTAGTTGGTCACGTCGACCAGATTCGAGATGGCGCGAATCCCGCAGTACTGCAGGCGCAGGCGCATCGTCACGGGACTAGGCGCAACCGTGACACCGGCGACGAAGCTGGCCGTGTAGCGCGGACAGGCCACCGGGTCGTCGATGCGCACGTCCGTGGTGATCCCGCCGGCCTGTTCGGAACCCGCGGGAGGATCGATGGGGCGCAGGCGGGTGCCGAAGTGCGCGGCCAGCTCGCGCGCGATCCCGAGGTGAGACAAGGCATCGGGACGGTTGGGCGTGACGTTCACCTCCAGCACGTCGTCCACCACGCCCAGATACTGGGCCACCTCGACGCCGGACTCGGCAGTCGGCGGCAGAATCAAGATCCCGTCGGCCTGTTCGGAGAGGCCCATCTCGATCTCGCTGCAGATCATGCCGGGCGAGAACACGCCGCGAATCTCGCGGGCATCCAGGGTGTGCCCGCCGGGCAGCCGCGCGCCGGGCGGGGCCCAGCACACGAGATTGCCGGGCGGGGGCACGTTGGGTGCTCCGCACACCACGCTCTCCTCGCGCTGGCCCGCGCGCACGCGCACGATGCGCAGCTTGTTGGCGTTCGGGTGCGGCTTGATGTCCAGCACCTCGGCCACCAGCACGCCCGTCAACTCGCGGCCCTTTGCCTCGCTGCCTTCGACCTCCAGCCCTTGGTCGGTCAGCGCCCAGGTCACGGCCTCGATATCGGCGCCCGCCGGTAGCTCGACCAGTTCCCGCAGCCAGTTCAACGAGATCTTCATGATTCGTCCCTAACTCGCTGGAAATTGGCGCAAAAACCGCAGGTCATTCTCGTAAAAGAGGCGCAGGTCCTGCACCCCGTACTTGAGCATCGCCATGCGCGACAGGCCCATGCCAAAGGCGAATCCAGTCACGTTGTACTTGTCGTAACCGACAGCCTTGAGCACGTTGGGGTGAACCATCCCGGAGCCACCGATCTCCAGCCATCCGGTGCCCTTGCACAGCCGGCAGGTTGAGCGCGCGGGCTGCTTGCCTTCACACAGGAAACAGGAGGCGTCTACCTCGGCCGAAGGCTCGGTGAAGGGGAAGAAGCTGGGCCGCAGCCGGATCTGGGTGTCAGGCCCGAAGAACCGCTGCACGAACACGATCAGCGTGGCCTTGAGGTCTTCGAAGCTGACGTTGCGATCCACGTGCAGCCCCTCGCACTGCGGGAACATGGGCGTGTGGGTGGCGTCGTCGTCACGGCGAAATACGTTGCCGGGCGCGATGATCTTCACCGGAGGCGGGCCGGCCAGCATGGTGCGAATCTGCACCGGCGAGGTGTGCGAGCGCAGGATGAAGCCACCCTCGACATAGAAGGTGTCCTGCATGTCACGCGCCGGGTGGTCAGCCGGCGTGTTGAGCGCGTCGAAGTTGTTCCATTCAGTCTCGATCCAGGGGCCGGTGCGCACCTCGAAGCCCATGCCGTGGAAGATCTGCTCGATTTCCAGCCGCACCCGCGTGAGCGGATGCAGGGTTCCAGCGCGGCGGCCGCGGCCTGGCAGGGTCACGTCGATCTTGCGCTCCAGATCGGCGGCCAAGTCGGCGCCAGCCAGATCCTGCAAGCGAGCCTGCACAGCCTGTTCGACAGCGGCACGCGCTCGATTGGCGGCTTCGCCCACTGCCGGTCGGTCGGATGGCGGCAGCCTGCCCAGGCCCTTCATCAGTTCGGTGGCCTTGCCCTTCTTGCCCAGGTAGCGCGCCTGAACCGCGCGCATATCCTGCTCGCTGGAAAGTGAGGCGATCTCAGCCGAAAATTCCGCGATCAAGCGCTCG
>Ga0181523_10004522_pt1 | contig 11972 bp, 11 predicted proteins | sample PEATcosm2014_Bin_43_FD_119752 | JGI IMG/M metagenome (GOLD analysis project Ga0181523, IMG submission 119752) | Peatland microbial communities from MTU Mesocosm Facility, Houghton, MI, USA - PEATcosm2014_Bin05_30_metaG | ecosystem: Environmental > Terrestrial > Soil > Wetlands > Peat | place... | reverse complement strand
TGAGCCGGCCGGCGCCGCTGGGACGGGTGAGCCGGTCGCCAGGACCGGCAGCGCGACCATCGCGATGGCCGCGGCCCGGTGAGCGCAGCCTGGCCAGCGGGCTCCGCGCGTCTTGTGGGCCCCGCCCGCCTGGTGGGCCCCCCGCGTGGGGCGGCGCGGGCCGCCCCTGGCCGTCAGCATGACCATTGGCGCGTGGCGCACCGGACTGGCTCCGGCTGGGCCAGCGGCGTGCCGATCTCGGTCGCGAGCTGGGTGGCCGGGGCGAACGCGGACGGGCGCGGTTCGCCGGTCGCGGCGGCTGGCCTGCCGTCCGCGTAGCCCGCCACCGTGAGCACCACGTACGGACCGTACAGGCTGGCCGAGGCGGCCTGCCGGGCCGCATCAGCGAAGGCCGCCGCCGGTGTACCCGGCAGCGCCAGCGCGTGCAGGCCGCGGACCGGACTCCGGCCGGGGGAATAGTGGCTGAAGAACCCGGCCGCCGCGCGCGGATCGGGGAACGCGAGCACGCCGAGGGTATAGACCACGCCGCCGGGCTGATCGAGGTAGCTGGCCCGCAGCGCCGCCCGGCAGCCGTAACGCCGGGTGAGCGCGGCCAGCGCGGCGTCCACGGCCGCAGCGCACCCGTACCCGGGCGCGATCCCGGCCCGTCGCGCCGTTTCGTCGTTCAGCAGGTTGGTCGTATAGGGCAGCCCGGCCGGGAAGATCTGCCCGGCGGGCCAGCGCTGCCAGCGGCTCGCTTCACCGAAAGCGGCCGCGGCGGATAGTTCCGCCGCTGTCGGCTTCCTGGTCAGTTCGGCGTGCGCCCGGTCGGCCGCGCCGGCCGCCGCAACCAGGAGGATGATCGCGACGATACCGACGGCCAGCGTCACGGCCCAGTGGCGCCAGCGTCCAGCCGGGGCGGTCCGGACGGGCCGGTCCGTTGGATCCGGCTTTCCCGGAGCCGGGTTGGGCTCCGCTTCGGGCCGGGGGACGCTGACCGGGGCCGGCGGATCGCCGCCCGCGGCAGGGTCAGGTCCTTCCCCTGTCGGTACCGGCATGCCCCGATCGTAGAGGCTGTCCCCCCATGCCGGATAAGGCCGATACCGTCCGGGGGGTGCGGCGCGGGGCGGCGTACCGGGCGACGGGAGGCGGCGTGGGCAGCGGGACGGCCGCGGCTGGGCCCCGGTTACGACGTTCCAGCGGGATATCGCCAAAATGGTGGCTATGGGAAACCTGATCCTGCTCCGGCACGGTGAGACGGAATGGAGCCGTGAGGGCCGCCACACCGGCCGCACGGACATCCCGCTGACGACCAAGGGCGAGGCCTCGGCGGCCGCGCTGGCCCCGGCGCTGGCGAAACTAAACATCATCGCCGTATTCACCAGCCCGGCGCAGCGAGCCGTGCGCACCGCGGAACTCGCCGGCCTCTCCGGCGCGACGACCGACCCGGACCTGTGGGAATGGGACTACGGCGGATACGACGGCCGTACCACGGAGGAGGTCCAGGCCGAGCGGCCCGGGTGGTACCTGTGGCGCGACGGGGTGATCCCGGGCGACGCCGATCATCCGGGTGAGACCATCGAGGCCGTCGGCGAGCGCGCGGACCGTGTGCTGGCCCGGGCCCGGCCGCTGCTAGCCGACGGGAACGTGGCGCTGGTGGCTCACGCGCACATCCTGCGGGTCCTGACGGCCCGCTGGCTGGAGCTCGAACCTTCGGCCGGACGGCTTTTCCGGCTGGATACCGGCACGATTTCCACGCTGGGGACCGAGCACGACAAGCCGGTCATCCTGAATTGGAATGTTCCGCCCGACGGGATTTAGCTCAGCCGGTGGCGTTATCGGCTGACTCGGGCCGGGTTTCCTCCGTTATCCAGGTCAGGTAGGACTCGGAACCCCGGATGATGGGCGTGGCGACGATTTCCGGCTCGTCGTAGCTGTGGCGTTCGGTCAGGAGGGCAGCCAGCTCATCGTAGCGGTCCGTCGGCAGCTTGAGCATGATCAGCCATTCCTCGGCCCGCTCGACGCCGTCGTCCCACCAGTACGTGCTGGTCATGGGCCCCGTCACCTGCGCATGGGCGGCGAGCCTGGCCTCGACCGCCACCCGGGCGAGCTCCATCGCCTCGGCCCGCGAATCGGTCGTGGTCTGCACCTGCAGATATTTCGCTTCAGAGCCGGTCATCGTGCCGCCCTCCGTCGCCATGGCCCTGATGCTACGCCGGACATCGCTAAACTTCCCGCGGGACCTGACGCGCCGACTTTCGCCACCCACCGGGAGTGTCATTGGAGCTTGTGCATTCGGGCAAAGTCCGCGATCTGTACGCGGACGGTGACGACATCATCCTGGTCGCTTCGGACCGGGTGAGCGTCTACGACGTTGTGCTGCCGACCCCCATTCCGGACAAGGGAAAAGTCCTGACCCAGCTGTCGCTGTGGTGGTTCGGGCAGCTGGCGGACGTGGTGCCGAACCACGTCATCTCCGGCTCGGATGTGCCACTGGAATGGGCCGGGCGCGCTATCCGGTGCCGCCGCCTCGAAATGCTCCCGGTCGAGTGCATCGCGCGAGGCTACCTGGCCGGTCTCGGGCTTGCGTCGTACCAGAAGTCCGGCACCATCTCCGGCATTCGGCTGCCGACCGGACTGCCGGAGGGCGCTAAGCTCCCCGAGCCGGTGTTCACGCCCACGACCAAGGCCGCCAGCGGCCACGATGAGCCGCTGACGTACGCGGAAACCGCCAGCGAGGTCGGCGAGGAAACGGCCGCCGAACTCAGGCGCCTGACCCTGGAGATTTACCGCCGGGGCGCCAGTCTGGCCGCAGAACGCGGCGTCATCATTGCCGATACAAAACTCGAGTTCGGCCGGGCGCCCGACGGGTCCATCGTCCTCGCCGACGAGGTGCTGACCCCCGACTCTTCCCGGTTCTGGCCCGCCGATTCCTGGACGCCCGGACGGCCGCAGCATTCCCTGGACAAGCAATTCCTGCGCGACTGGTCCGCCACGCTCGACTGGGACCGTACGGCGCCCGGTCCGCCGATTCCCGGGGACATTGCCGAGGCGACCCGCGCCCGCTACACGGACGTCTACGAACGCCTCACCGGTATGCCCTGGAGGAGCACCTAACAGCGCCCGGTTCGGCGATTCGGCGGTCCGGGTCAGCGCAGCCCATCGAGGAGTTCCTGGCGTCCGAGGTCGAGCAGCAGCGCTGCTCCGGTATCGGCGGCCTCGACCACGGGCCGGAGGGCCTCGAGCCCGGCGATCAGGGCCTGCGGCGGCACACCGCGCTGGACCAGCAGGTTCTGCAGCCAGTAGAGAAAGTCACCGAAGATCGCCTGGTCAGCGGCGAGCAGAGTGGCGGCCAGGAATTGGACGATGAACACAAGATCCTCGCGCGTGCGGGCCATCCGGCGTTCGTCGTAGCCGGCCATCGGCGGAAAGCGGGCGGCGAGGCCGTCGAACGCGGCACCGCCCAGCGCTTCGGCCTGTGCGGTGAGACGAAGCGCTACCGGGTCGACTGGCGTCGGGTCACGGTTGACCGAAGGCGGCTCTGACCTCCAGCCCAAAAGGATCGCCGCGGCGTCGGCCGCGGTGAGCGCCCATGCGTCGGCACCGAGGCGCTCGGCCCGGCGGCGGCCATGGCCGAAGGCCGGGCCACCCGCGATAACGGGGATTCCCCGGCGGTGCGCGGCGTCAACCAGGCGCACCGTGCCCGGGAAGAAGATGGGAACGCTGCACGAGATCGCCAACGAGTCGGCGTCCGAGCGGACGAGAAACTCCGCCACCACCTCGGCGGGCGTCGAGGCACCAAGCACCGTGACGCCGACGCCATGCTCGCGCAGCAACTCGCCGAACATCTGCGCGGCCAGCGAATGAAAATCACCCTCCGCGCAGGTGACCACGGTGAGGCTACCGCCAGGCGGCTGGCTCGTCTCGGCCATGAGCGTGTCCAGCGCAGCCGCGGTGACCCCGGAGGCGAGGTGCTCGTCGGCCGGGGTGAGCTCGTTGCAGTACCAGCGCTGGCCGACTTCGCGCTGAGCCGCGGCCAGCAGGTCCACGACGATCTGCTCCCGGGATACACGCCGGTCGAGCAGGTCAAGGGTGAGCCGGACCGCCGCCCGCCGGTGGCCGAGGACGGCATCGCGGAGGTAGGTCTGCAGGTAGTCGCCCGGCGGCCGGTAACGGGCAGGCCGACGGCCCGTGGCCCAGATCCACTGGTCACGGCCGGCCTCCTTGGCCTGGTAGAGGGCCTGGTCGGCCAGGCTCACCGTCTCGTCGGGATCGCCTGCCGACGCCGCGATACCCGCCGAGAACGTGACCGGGAGCGGACGTTCGGCCAGCCATTCGGCGCGCAGCCGCTGGAGAAAGGCCTCCGCGTTCGCTCCGGGAGCCAGGACGACGAGGAACTCCTCACCGCCGAATCGCCCGACGGTGTCGCGAGCCCTGACGGTGCCCCGCAGCACGCCCCCGAACACACGCAGCACCTCATCGCCGGCCGCGTGCCCGAAATTGTCGTTAACTTGCTTGAAGTGGTCGAGGTCCAGCATGATCACGGTGTCGTCGGCGGAGAGCCTGCCGAGGGCACGATCGAGCATGCGGCGGTTGGGGAGGCCGGTCAGCAAGTCGGTCGACGCGGACTCGGCGAGCCGCTCGTTGCGCCCGCTGAGCTGCAGGACATGCCGGGCATCGAGCAGGAAGGGCGCCAGGTGCCGGTCGAGGAGGGCACGCGCGGCACTGCCGGGCGGAGCAGCGGCCAGCAGCGGCTCACCGTCGCCGAACGAGACGTCGACCGGGATCACGCTCGGGTCGTCCGTTCCGGCCGGGACCAGCTGGCCGCCGAGCTCGCGGATCAGGTGCTCGGCGACGCGCCGGGCGTCGCCGCCGGTGCGCAGCCGGAGCAGGGAACGCGTCGCCTCGTGCACAGCGCCCGGCACTTGGTAGTGCGGCTCCGCCGGCGTTTCGGTGTCCTGGCTCATTCATGGCCCCCATCCGGTGCCCCAGCACATGCTTGGCGCGCAGGTAACGAGTGCCCCGGGTCCGGTCAATAGCGACCTATCATAACGGGCGGCCAGATATTGGCCCACAAACCTCTAAAGATGTCAGCCGGTCATATTAGATCTGTACAGGATTTTTGAATAAACTTATGTACGCGGCCATTTTACGCCTGCCAAGCGAATTGACACGTCGCGGCCCAATGGGTCATGCGTTCTGCTGGCTGGAATCGCCGCAGGCTCGGCCCTGCCGACGGCGGCCCCGGATTCCCGGTCGCCTCGGCAAGATCCACATAGCCGCTGCGGGCCCGGACGTGCAGGCGCGGCCCGACCGTCGTAGTGATCGTGGCAAGCCTCACGTAGCTGATCTCCTCGGGCCAATTGGTTTGGTTTCGGCTGCCCGTCGATGATAAATCCACCGCCGATCGTCCAGCCGATCGTCCAGCCGATCAGACAGCCGAACGGGCCGGACGAGCGCCCGGTTGTACACGTACCGCACCGACCCGAACGTCAGGTTCAGCGGGCCGCAAGGCAGTGGTCACCGATCCTTAAGAGCGCGTACGCTAGTCCGCGATGCGGTGGCAGAGCCACCCGAGGGACAGCGGGTAGCGGTAGTCGACGCCCATGTGGCTGGCGTCGAAAAGCTCGAAGTGGATCACGTCGTCGGGTACGCCGATGTCCCGCAGGGTGGCGTGGAGCGCCTCGGCGCCCAGGTCGAGGAACCATTCGTCCCGGGTGCCGGCGTCGATCCAGATGGCGCGCAAGGACGGGAGCACGTCGGCGTACCGGGGCGCCATCCGCACCGGATCCCAGTCGAGCCAGCGCTGCCACACCTCAGGCCGGATCTCCGCCGTCGCCGGGTCGAACGGCAGGTCGATCGAGCCGTCCTTGTTGGCCGAGAAGCACGCCGACACCCCGAGCAGCATCAGCAGGTCGTGGTCTTCGGGCTTGGTGAACGGGGTCCGGGAGCGGAAATCGTCCCACCAGCGCCAGATGTCGCCGTCGTATCCGCGCAGGTGCCGGGCCGACTTCGCGAACTCCGGGAGGTAGGAGTACTCGTACAGCGAATCCCCCGAGTGTGTGGCCAGCGCACCGAACAGGTCAGGCCGCAGCATCGGGGTGATCATCGCGCCGAATCCCCCGCTGGATTTGCCCATGATGGCGCGATAGGCCGCGGCCGGCTTGGTGCGGTAGTGCTCGTCCACCCAGGGCACCACCTCCTCGCACAGGTAGGAGTGGTACCGGCCGGTGGCGGGTGAATCCACGAACTGGCTGCCGCCGTAAGAAGTCCAGGCGTCGACGTACACCACGATCGCGGGCGGCGTGTCACCGCGCGCGAACACCGCGTCGGCGGTCTCGGTGAACGGCTGGCGGTAGGGCGACCGGTTGCGCCACATGGCCACGTGCCCCGTGTATCCCTGGATGACGTACACCGACGGGTAGCGGCGTTCCTGGTCGCTGTCGTAACCCGGCGGAACGTAGACGAGCAGCGGCCGTTCGTTCGGATCTCCGAGCGGGTTGCCGCGCAGAAGTTCACTGGTGATCGTGTGCTCGTCGATGCGTCCGGCCAGATCTGCAGACCAGGGCAGCATTACATCTCCTTCCGGCTGATCCCCCACGCCCAGCATGCCGCATCCCGCTCGCTGCTGGTGACCGGGTTGGATGGGCCGGGTTACCGCGGCGGCGCGAGGTGGGCCTGCAGCGCGGCGGTGATCTCGCCCGGGGCCTCGTAGTTGGCCAGGTCGGCGGCGCCCCGGAATGTCAACGCATCATCCATGGTGATCAGCCCGTTCTTTCGTGGAGCGGTGCTCCTTCGGGGAGAGCTGGTGCGCGGCCAGCGCGGCGTCGACGAACTCCGCGGCGGCGCCGAGGTAGCCGGCCGGATCGAGCGCCGATTCGATCTGCTCGGCCGTGATCCCGGCCGCCTCCAGCCTTTCCGCCGACTGCGGCAGCCCGAGCAGAACGTCACGGAGCGGGAGCCCGGCCGACAGGGCGCGCGCCCCGGCCTCCGCGACCAGATCGTGTGCGGCCGCCCGGCCCAGCCTGTCCGCCAGCAGCGACGTCACGTGCTCGGCCAGCGGCAGCCCGTTCGCCGCGGCCAGGTTGGCGCTCATCCGCGCCGCGTCCACGGTCAGGCCGCCGAGCATGTCGGCCGCCCAGGACGCGGCCGAGCCGGTCAGGCTGAGCAGGTCCGCCATCGTTTCCCACTCGGCGTGCCAGCCGCCCGCGGCCCGCTGGTACTCCTGCTCGGCCGCGGCCGCCACGGTCGCGAGCAGGCCGGGAACCCGCTTGGTGCAGCCGAGGACGGCGACGGCGGCGACCGGGTTCTGCTGCTGCGGCATAACCGAGGAGCCACCGCGCCGGGGTGAGCTGCCGCCGCCACCGGAGGAGTCCCGCGGTCCCTCGTGCACCTCGCCGACCTCGGACTGCGACAGCAGGGTGACGTCGCGCGCGATCTTGCCTAGCACGGCGTCCGTGCCGGCCAGCGCGCCGGCCAGTTCCACCATCCGCAGCCTGCAGGTGTGCCACGGCAGTACCGGCAGCGGCAAGCCCAGTTCCGCAGCCAGCAGCGCCGCCACTCGGGGTCCCGCGTCCTTCAGGGACGCCAGGGTGCCCGCCGCGCCACCGAACTGCACCGCGAGCCGTTCCGCGCGGACCCGCGCGAGCCCGGCCCCGGCGTCGTCCAGGGCGGCCAGCCAGCCCGCCGCGACCAGGCCGAACGTTACGGGAACGGCTTGGCGGAGGAGGGTCCGGCCGGCCATGATCGTGAACCGGTGCCGCACCGCGAGCGCGGCGGCGCTCCGGGCGGCGGCGGCGAGGTCGGCCATGATGACGTCGAGCGCGCGGGAGGCCATCAGCATGGCGGCGGTGTCCACGATGTCCTGGCTGGTCGCGCCGCGGTGTACCGCGCCCGCCACGGTGCGGGGCACCCGTTTCATGAGGGCGCGGCTGAGGGCGGGAACCGGGTTGCCGGTGAGCGCGGCCAAGCCGCCCAGCTCGGCCACGTCGAAGTTCTCCGGGACGGCCGCCCTGGTCACCGCGTCGCCGGCCCCCGCGGGCGCGAGCCCGGCCCGCTCCAGCGCGCGGGCGAGGGCAGCCTCCACCTCCAGCATGGAGCGCAGCCATGCCTGGTCACCGGCATCGACGCCGCCGCGGCGGAATACCCCGCCGAACATCACCCCGCGGCTCGCGTCCTGCTCGGGCATGGTTTCGGCCACTCCTTCCAGCCGGGCAATCGTCGCTGGCCCCACGTCTCGCTCGCGGACCACGATAGACGTAGGGTCAGGACCATGAACGCGCCTTTCTCTGGCCCAGGCGGGGCGGTTCCCGGTCCGGGCGGCCCCGGGCTCCCCCAGGAACGCCGCGTCGTCACCGAAATCCCCGGACCAGCCTCACGTGAGCTGCTCGGGCGCCGCCAGCGCAGCGTCGCTCGGGGTGTCAGCCATGTGCTCCCGGTGTTCATCACCGCCGCCGGGGGCGGCGTCCTCGTCGACGCCGACGGCAACTCGCTCATCGACTTCGGCTCGGGCATCGCCGTGGTGTCGGCGGGCAACGCCGCGCCGCGGGTGGTGGAACGGGTCAGTGAGCAGGTCGCCCGGTTCACCCACACGTGCTTCATGGTCACCCCGTACGAGGAGTACGTCGCGGTCTGCGAAGAGCTCGCGCGCCGGACACCGGGGGAGCATGAGAAGCGTTCCGCGCTGTTCAACTCGGGCGCGGAGGCGGTGGAGAACGCCGTGAAGATCGCCCGGCACGCGACCGGGCGCCAGGCAGTTGTCGCGTTCGACCACGCCTACCACGGGCGCACTAACCTCACGATGGCGCTGACCGCGAAGAACATGCCGTACAAGCAGGGGTTCGGCCCGTTCGCCGGCGAGATCTACCGGGCGCCGATGGCGTACCCGCTGCGCTGGCCGGGCGGCCCGGAGGCCTGCCGCGCCCACGCGCTGGAGGTCATCACCGGGCTGATCCACACGCAGGTCGGCGAGGAGAACGTGGCCGCCGTCATCATCGAGCCGATCCAGGGCGAGGGCGGGTTCATCGTGCCGCCGCCCGGGTTCCTGGCCGGGCTGGCCGAATTCTGCCGCGCGCACGGCATCGTGCTGATCGCGGACGAGATCCAGACCGGTTTCTGCCGCACCGGCGACTGGTTCGCCTGCGAGCATGAGGGCGTCGTCCCCGACCTGATCACGACGGCCAAGGGGATCGCGGACGGGCTGCCGCTGGGGGCGGTCACCGGGCGCGCCGACCTGATGGATTCGGTGCACGTGGGCGGTCTGGGCGGCACCTTCGGCGGCAACCCGGTGGCGTGCGCGGCCGCGCTGGGCGCGATCGAGACGATGGCGGCCGAGGACCTGGCCGGGCGGGCCCGCCACATCGGCGACATCATGCTGCCGCGGCTGAACAAGCTGGCCGAGGCCACGCCCCGGATCGGGGAGGTCCGGGGCCGGGGCGCGATGATCGCCGTCGAGATCGTCCGGCCGGGCGGCCTGGACCCGGACCCCGCCACAGCGGGCAAGGTGGCCCGGGCCTGCCACGAAGCCGGCCTGGTCGTGCTCACGTGCGGGACGTTCGGGAACGTGCTGCGCTTCCTGCCGCCGCTGGTCATCGGCAACGCGCTGGTCGAAGAGGGCCTGTCGATCCTGGAGGACGCCTTCGCCGCGGTGTAGCGCACGGTGCACAGCCGGCCGTCCAGGTCGCCGCACCCGGTGAGCGTACCCGGCGAGCGGACACACGTGCACGGACCGGCGATCGCCGCCGCGGGAGCCAAGCGGTGCCGGTCGCTGAGCTATGCTTGCGATGTCAAGCATTTCTGTGGGAATCCCCGTCGTTCACGGCGGGAAGGATGTCAGCAGGAGCTGAGTTCCGGCCTGGCCGAGCTCGTGCCCGATACCAGCCGAGCGGACGGCTGGTTTCTCTACCTCGCTGGTGCGCCGCAGTCCCAGGTGGACCTCGCCGACCCGACGTACCTGGAGTTCGAGTACATCCGCCGGATCGCGCATCTGCTGGACGTCGCCGCGCCCGCCGGTGAGCCGCTGCGCGTGCTGCACCTCGGCGGCGGCGCCCTGACGCTGCCGCGCTATGTAACGGCCACCCGTCCCGGCTCGAGCCAGCTGGTGGCCGAGGCCGACGCGGCGCTGATGGAGATGGTCCGGAAGCACCTGCCGCTGAGTCGCCTGCGGCCAGCTCAGGGGCGGCTGCGGATCCGGATCGGTGACGCCCGGGAGGTCCTCGAATCCGTGCGCGCGGCCAGCTTCGACGTCGTGATCAGCGATGTCTTCGCCGGGCCGCGGACTCCGGCGCACCTGACCACGGTGGAATGCGCCGCCGCGGCGGCGCGGGCGCTGCGGCCCGGCGGGATCTACGCCGTGAACGTGGCCGATGGGCCACCCCTCGGGCACGCCAAGGCCCAGGTCTCCACCGTCGGTTCCTTCTTCCCGTTCTCCTGCATGATCGCCGAGCCCGCGGTGCTGCGCCGTCGCCGGTTCGGCAACCTGGTGCTGGCCGGGAGCCGCCGTGCGTTGCCCGAAGCGGAACTGCGGCGCCGGGCGGTCGCGGACCCGTTCCCCGCCCGGCTGATGTGCGGCGATGACCTGGTGCACTTCGCGGCCGGAGCCCGTCCCGTCACCGACGCGACCGCGCAGCCCTCCCCCGTGCCCCCGCGCGCGGCCCTCGATCCCTCCGCCTGATCGTTCCGGTGCGCAAATGTGCCCGCTTCGCCAGCGTCCGGCCCGGGTCATCCGCTACTCTGCTTGACCTTGGGGGCTGTTTCCGGGGCGACGCCGGCCGTTGGCTGGTGGTGGAGGTGCGGAGCTTGGCCAGCGGGACCGCAGTGTGACATCGGCGTAGGAGCTTGTATGGAGATGCCCCCTCCCGGCTGGTACGAGGATCCCGTTGCCGCGAGAGGCCCGCTGCGCTGGTGGGACGGGACGCAGTGGACGGAGCACACCGCTCCCACGCCAAGCACCTCGCTGACCGACTGGTTCCAGAGCATTCCCCTTCCGGTGGCCGGCCGCGACCATCCCGCTGCATTCAGCACGACCCGGGTGCTGGACCGGGGCGGACGGGGGACGCTGGCGGAGCTCGGCTGGCCGCACAGCACACCGGTCAGCGAGGACGACACGCCCCTGCTGGAGCGCGGCGACGCGGCCGGGAGGCTGCGCCGCAACCGCACCCGGCTGATGTGGGGCCTGGCCCTGGGGGCGGCCCTGGCCATGCTCATCACCGGCGTCCTGGTCGCCGTCTTCGGTTCGAGCACGGCGCCGCACGCCGCGTCGGCCGCCGCGGCGGGCCATCCGTCGGCCGTGCGCACGCTGACCCCGAAGGCGTCCGCGCCACCGCCGAGCACCCCGTCGGCGGTCCCGACGACCGGCACCCCGGTGACCGACCCCGCGTCCGGCCTGTCCTACCCGGCCCTCAGCACTCCCTGGCAGCCCAGCTGCCCAGCCGCGATGAGCAACGCGGCGTTCACCTGGACGGCCGGGGAGAGCGCGGTGGCCGGAACGGTCCCTCCGGCGGGCGGGGGCCCCTGGTACGCCAGCGCCTGTTCCGGCCTGCTCGGCCAGCAGTACCCCTATACCTATACCGGCGTCGCTGACCTGCCCCAGACGGCGATGAACCTGGTCGGCGCGTTCGACTCGGCTTATTACAGCGCCCTCCCGCATGTCCGCGCGACCCAGCAGGACAATCCGCTCCAGGTCAGCGGCCATCCGGCGTGGATCGTGCAGTTCCAGATGACCTACCCGACCGCGGCGGGCCAGGGCCTGGCGTGGCAGACGCAGCTCGGCGCGGTGGTGGTCGTGGACCGCGGCGCGGGGCAGCCGCCCGCCGTCATGTACGTCACGGTGCCGGACAACCTGGGCACCGCGAACGTCGGGGTGATCCTGGCCTCGCTGCAGCTGGCCGCGCCGCCCGCCGCCGCGACCCCGCCGGGCGGAGCACCGTCCGGCGCCCCGGCCGCCGCGCCCGCCGCGGGCAGCGCCACCCCCGGCGCGAACCCGTAGCTGCTTC
>Ga0181523_10004521_pt1 | contig 11973 bp, 12 predicted proteins | sample PEATcosm2014_Bin_43_FD_119752 | JGI IMG/M metagenome (GOLD analysis project Ga0181523, IMG submission 119752) | Peatland microbial communities from MTU Mesocosm Facility, Houghton, MI, USA - PEATcosm2014_Bin05_30_metaG | ecosystem: Environmental > Terrestrial > Soil > Wetlands > Peat | place... | reverse complement strand
GGGCAGGCCGCACTCCACACAGTTTCTCGACTATCAGGTCGTCAACTCGAATATCGAAGCGGAACGCGATCATCTCCGGGTCGGCGATCACATTGTCCGTGTACTGACGATGAAAGAGGCCGTTACCGAAACGCGGCCCCTGGTGCTGAACGCGCTGCTGAAGATTCCGGCCAACTTCTACGTCGTCACGGAGTGGACTCTGCTCCCGGCGGGCACGGCGCGCAGAGAAGTCAACAAGCGTCGCCGCCATTTCAATATGTCGAAGACCGGGTTTGTCTCTCAGATGGGCAATGACGCCACGAAGACGAATCCCCGCGATGTGTTGGTGGACGAGTCGAAGCAGGCCGACATTGAGAATCTTGGCGACTGCCTACGCGCACTGGGTGACGGCCAATCGCTTGGCGATTTCTCGCTCACGATTGTGCTGTACGGCCGTTCACAACCCGAACTGGAGCATCTCGGAGCCGAGTTCACTGGCATCTTCACCAACGCGGATGGCAATCTATTTGCGGAGACCTACAACCAGCTCAACGCCTATTTCGCCACTGTGCCGGGCAACTATGCCCTCAACCTCCGCAAGCTGTATCTGCTGAACACGAATTACGCCGACCTGTCTTTCCTCTTTACGATCCTCACCGGCGAAAAGACGAACGAGCATCTCGGCACGGAGTACCTGGCCGTGCTCGAAACCGACAACAGCACGCCCTATTTTCTCAACCTGCATACCAGGGACGTTGCCCATACCTTGATTCTCGGAATGACTGGTAGTGGCAAATCGTATTTCGCCAATTTCCTGATGCAGAACGCGCAGAAGTACAAGCCGCTGACTTTCATCTTTGATATCGGCGGCAGTTTCCAGTCGCTTACGACGATATTCAAGGGCTCGTATCTCAATGTGGGTCAGGAAGCGCGGGACTTCACCATCAACCCCTTCTCGCTGCCTCAGACCAAAGAGAGCCTGCAGTTTCTCTTCAGCTTCTTCCGCGTGCTCATTGAGGGTAACGAGCAACGTTACCGGCTGGACTTTAAAGAAGAACGACGGCTGTGGGATGCGATCGAGCGCATCTACGTACTGGAGACGAACCAGCGCACGATTTCGAACTTTGCCAACATCATTGGCGAGTTGAAGGAACGCCTGTACCGATGGACGCGTGGCGGACAGTACGGTTTTCTCTTTGACAACCCCAACGATACCCTTTCGTTCTCTTGCTTTCAGACCTTCAATTTTCACGGTTGGAACGATGCGCCCGAGGTCCTGGAACCACTGCTGTTTTACGTTTTGCACCGCGCGTCGAATGAGATTACCGACCCGGAGAAGCTCGGCACCTTCAAGATCTTCCTGCTCGACGAAGCGTGGCTCTTCATCAAGAACGAAACCATCCGCAATTATGTGGTACAGGCCCAGAAGACCTGGCGCAAGCACAAGGCGGCGATGATCCTTGCGACGCAATCCATCAAAGAGCTTGAGGAGTCGGGAATGCTGGCGATCGTGGCCGAGAGTTGCCCCACCAAAATCTTCCTCGCCAACCCGGAGATGAACCGCGATGTTTACCGGGAAGCGTTTCATCTGAACGACACCGAGCTCGATCTTATCGGCGGCCTGGTTCCGCCCTGTCAGATGCTCATACGGAAGGCCCAGACCTCAAAGAAAGTGCACTTGAACGTCGATTCGGTCTCGCACTGGATGGCGACCAACAACGCCCGCGACAACCTAAAGAAAAGGGAATATTTCGACCGCCACGGTTTCGCGGATGGGCTTCGGCGTCTGGCGGAAGAGTGGCCATTCCAGCCGCGCACGCTGGTCGTATCAACTTCTAACACCAAATAGGAGACATGCTATGCGACATCCGAAATTCCTCATCAATTGCGTATTGGTCGTTGCTTCCCTCGGCGCCGCGGCGCAGGAGTCGGCACGCACGGTGCAATATCACGCGCAGGACATCGTCCCGATCCGAGCCAAGGTGAAATACACGACCCTGATCGAACTGCCCACGACCGAAAAGATCATGGAAGCCGCCACAGGCGATAAGGACTTCTGGATTGTGGATGTAGTTGGCAATTTTTGCTTCGTGCATCCGGCGAAACAAGGCATCAGTTCGAACTTGAATCTCATTACGGACAAGGGAAACATCTACAGTTTCACCCTCCAGGACATCTCTGGGTCTCCCTCCAGCCCTGACCTAAAGGTGATCGTCGAGCCGACCGACCCGTCAGCGATTGTGGCTGCGAGCGGCCCGCCGCAGTTCGTTCCCGCCGCTCAACTCGAACAGTCGAGGCAGCAGCTTGCCGCTCTTGAATCGCACGTTGAACAGGCGGTAGATGAGTACAAAAGCGTCTATCCGACGCAGCTCAAGTTCGACTATGTCTACAAGGCGAACGAAGCCCCCTTCGATATCCAGTCGATCTATCACGACGACAAGTTCACCTATATCAAGACGAATGCGCCTGAAAAGTTCAGCGTCTATGAGATGAAGGACGGCAAACCGAACCTCGTCACCTATGAGCTCCGGGAAGGGACCTACATTATCCCGAAAGTCATGGACGACGGATATGTGGAGCTGGGCAAGAAGCGGATGAGCTTCACGCGAAAGGGACAACCGTCATGACCGACAACATTTCTACTCCCCACACCGAACCGCAGCCCGAGCCACAAGCCGAGCCAACGTTGCGCCGGACCCAGGAGCACCCAAAAGGCGTCTTGCAGAAAAACCTCAAGACCTTTGTTTATCTCGGTGCAGCGTTGCTCGTGATTGTGGCGGCGCTCTTCAGCTCGTCCGGCAAGAAAACGCCTGCACAACAGGCCAGCGCGAAAGGGCAACCACCGCAACCCGCCTTGCAGGACAACACCGACAGCAACGTGCAGGAGTTGAAGAACCAGCTTCAGGCCGAAGGCCAGAAAGAGCAGCAGGCAACGATGGCCGCTACTGCAATGGGAGATCCGGCGCTTGCGTCTGCGACGCCCGCGCAGCAAGCCGCCGCCGCGGCCTATGGTCCGACCGGCGTTGCCGCTCCCTGCGTTCCGGGCCGGCCCTGCCCGCAAGCGCAGCAGGGAAACATGCAGATGCAACTTAGTCCCGTGCAGCAGCAGGCACAGTTGATCGCCGCGAAAGAACGCGAACGCGCAGACGACTCCCGTTTCGCTTCCAATCTTGTGTACTCGCGTTCTGCTGAACAACCGCAACAACCACCGCAGCAAGGTCAGATGATGCCTGCCCAGTATGACCATACCGAACGGCAGACAAACCGTGGTCTCGTCGCCCCAGAAGCCGAAGGAAAACAGGAGGACACGCCGCAAGGTTATAAACGCCCCCTGGAGGCCGATGTCGATTCGGCCACGGGTCAGCCTTACCTCGTCTACGAGGGCTCGGTTCTCGACACTGTTCTGATGAATCGCTTGGACGGGGACGCCGTAGGACCGGTCAAAGTCCTTGTCTCAAATCCCTTGTATTCGCACGATCGTCAACACGTCATCATTCCCGAGGGGACGGTTGTTCTGGGCGAAGCAAAGAAGATTGGAGCCGCAGGCTTCGGCCAGCAGCGACGGATGGCCGTCGTTTTTCATCGCCTGATTATGCCGGACGGGTACTCCGTCGATCTCGACCAGTTCCATGGCCTCGACCAGATCGGAGAGGAAGGGCTGAAGGACAAGGTCAACAACCATTACCTTCAGATCTTTGGCACCTCCATAGCTTTGGGTGTGATTGCCGGAGCGAGCGTGATCACGCAGGGTGGCGGCACCATTACCACCAGCGGCTCCCAGGCATTCACCAACGGAACTGCGGCCAGCGTTTCGCAGTCCGCGACCACCATCCTTGATCGCTTCATGCAGATACCGCCCACCATCACGATTCGGGAGGGCCACCGCGTGAAAGTGTATTTCACGCAGGACTTGCTTCTGCCAGCGTACTCGAACCACACGATTCCACAAACGTTTTAAGGAGGTTTCCGATGCGAACAGTTGCCTTCTCCCTCTTACTCCTGTGGACTCTCGGCCTTGCCGGATGTCAGAGCGAGGCGGAAAAGGTGAATAGGTTGCTGGCCCAATACAACGCCGAATACCCGGCCTATGCCAAGGAGTGCCTCGATCCAGTGACTTCCGGATCCGCAAGAATGCTGACCGGAGAGAAGCTGACGGCAGAGCAGATGGCGACCCTCGAAGCCAAGAAAAAAGAACGAGACGCACGATGCAAGTCAGAAGCTGATCGTCTTGCGCAGATCCAGAGAGAAATTCTTGCCGCACAGCAGTAATGCCGTGGCTGCAAAGAAAGTGGGCCACTAAACCATCAACACAACGAACCATCAGCCGTAAAGGAAAGGACAAACAATGAGGAAACTGATTCTCACCGCACTCGCCGTCGGAGTTGCGACGGTACTCGAACCCGCAGCGCACGCGCAATTCGGTTCCGGTATCGTCTACGATCCCACGCAGTCGATGCATGCCATCACGCAGATTGAACACGAAGAACAATCCATCTCCAACCAGTTCCAGCAGATCGAGCAGGGGCAACAGATATTCACCAACACCGTCAAGATTGCGACGACGGCGCTACAAGCCTACAACGTAGCCAAACAGCAATACCAACTCGTGCACCAGATGATCCTTGCGCCGTCCATGCTCTATCAGCGGTTTCTGTCGCCCACGACCGACCTGAGGATGCTGCAACAAATCTCGAACACCTATGGCAATTCGATGGGTTGGCTCAATTCGGCGAATACCGGAAACGGGGCCGCAGCCGCCTACCAGCAGGTCAGCGTCCCCAATACCACCAACATGATTCCCGGCTATAGCAGCTCCAGCTTTGCCGGCCAACAGCAGATTGCCGCGCAAGGGGCCACGGTTGACATCGGCGATTCCGTCATGACCAACAACCTGCAAATGCTTGGGACCATACGTGCCAATCAAACCGCGAGGCAAACGGACCTCGTCAACCTGGAGGCCACAACACAAAGTCAGGATGCCTCGCAGCAGACCATCATGGCTACCCTCCAGCGCATCAATCAGGCCCTGCTCTTGCAACTGCGTACCCAGCAAGACGCCAACCAGATCAATGCCAACCTTGCCCTGCAGCAGATCGTTGCCCAAAAGCAGCAGCAGGACGCGATGAAATCCGCATTTCGTGACTCGTCGGGATACGAAAGCTACTACAACGCCAACATCGCCACCACCAGCGGTGGTGCGGCCAACCTCCTAACCCAAGCGTACTGAGTAGGAGCAACACCAGAGGGCATGAAATATGGGTGGACTGTTTGAGTACATCGCTCAAGGGTGCCAGTCGCTTGCAGCCACGGCGGCACCCTCCATTACCGCGATGGGCATTCACATCGTCATAGCGCTCGCCACCATCATGTTGGTTTGGTTCGGTGTGCAAGAAGCACTCGCGTCGGCACACGGCGAGGGCGGATTCAGCATGGGAAGGTTTCTCAATCTCTTCATGCTGCTCACCTTCGCCTACGCGATGGTGAACTACTACGACAGCTCCATTCCCGGACTCGGTTTTTCCATCAAGGGCTTCATCGACGGCGGCACAACCAATCTGGTGAGCCTCATCGGGTCGGATGGCTCCACCACCATGCTGAGCGAAATCCACGCGGCATCCTCGAAAACTGGGCCGTCACTGCTGACCACCGTTATGTCTCCGTACTACGCCATTGTGTACTTTGTCGTGCAATTCCTCTTGGCCATCCTGGCCGCGATCGTCTCCGCCATCCTGGCCTACGGCGCAATTGCGGCAACGATCATTGGATTACTCGGGCCGATCTTCATCCCGTTTCTTGTCTTCGACAAACTGGATTGGCTGTTCTGGGGATGGCTGAAGGCCTATCTCGGATTCAGCTTTTACAAGGTTGTCGCCGCGGCCACGATGAATGTTCTGGCCCATGTTCTAACGAACTACTACATCCAGCTTGGCCAGAGCGTGTCGGACCCTTCAACGATTGTCCAGACCTTGCCGCTTCTTGTGCTCCTCGTGCTGGTCAACGTCTACATTCTCTTCAAGATTCCGACCATGACACACAGCTTATTTACCGGCGGTACTGGCGGACACGGCGGCGGCTTGGGCGTGGCGATCATGGCAGTACGGGGCGCGATGTAATCACCCTGGGACAAAGGAGAGGTCGAAATGAGCGCAGAAGCGATGAGAGTAGAAACAAAGGCTACCCCGGAAATCACCCGCGCCGCAGAGCGTTACTTGGAGCAATACGGCGATCCTTTGGTGATGAACACCTATCTGAAGGTAACTATCCTTGTGCTTGCCGCTGTGTGCCTCATCCTGGCCGGATTGACCTACAAAAGCCAGAAAGCTCTCGCGTCGATGCACCCCATGATTGTGCGAATTAACGACGTGGGCCACGCCGAGGCGATCGACTATCGGAACTTTCAGTACCGACCGCAGGAAGCGGAGAACAAGTATTACCTCACCCGTTGGGCGGAACTGTATTTCAGCCGGAACCGTTTCACCATCGAGCGTGATCAAACGCAGTCGCTTTACTTCCTCAATAGCGACGTGCAACGCGCTGTAATCGATCAGGAGCGCAAGGACAACAGCATCCAGAACTACATCAAAGACAGCACCCTTCCGTATATCGATGTCGAGATTAAGAACGTCATCCTTGACGACCTGCGACAGTCGCCGTATTCGGCGCGAATTGAGTTCGAGAAGGTATACAGCAATCCGGCGGATCATACCGAACTCAAGCGGGAGCGATGGGCAGCCAGCGTTACCTACGTCTTCCGCGAGAACGTGAAGAACAATGAGCTGGCCGTAAACCCTCTTGGTCTGACCATCGTGCGTTTTCGGGCCGACCAGGCGTTCAGCTAAGAATTAAGGATCGTCGACCTTCAGAGAGGCTTATTTATGTCGTTTCTTGCTGCCAATCCGGCTGACTTTCCCAATCTGTCCCCGCACCTGGTGGAACAGGCGAACAAGAGTCTTGCGACGTGCAACGGCTGTGGCGAACTACGCCCTTCTTACGGCGGACATGCCGCCTCGAATCGAACTGCGATTGCGGCGGACTTCTTTCGCCAAGATACAGATGAGAACTTTGCTCTGGAGCGTGTCTGCCGTTATGTATCCCGCCTTTTGCTCGGTCACAGCTTCGGGGCCTTTCCGGCGCCCGGCGGCACTCGGTCTTCTGCTTCGCATTCTCACCCCAGCAGGCGAACACCGCGCTTGCCGGGGACCCCGATTTCCGCGCCCCTTCGCGGTCTCGGTTCCTCCCAAAACAAGTTTCGAAACCACGGCAAAAGGCGCCTCGCAAACTTCTTTCGGGCCCCTCCCAGAAAGCAGCCCTTCGGCACTTGGGAGCCGGGCCGACTCGCTTGGCTCCGCCCAGTGTGACCCGATCATCAACGGGAATTCAACAACAGGAGACACGATCATGTACCAGAACAAAGTGACCCTCATCGGCTTTCTCGGCAGCAACCCAGAAGTTCGCACCAACGACAATCGCAGCTTTACGACCCTCTCGCTGGCAACCAAGTCCTCCTACAAGAAGGACGAGAAGTACATTTCGCATACCGAATGGCACCGTTGCGTCGTGTTCGGCAAACTCTCGGAGTTCGCCAAGACGCTTACCAAAGGTGCGCATATCCAGGTGGAAGGCGAGCTGCGCAGCCGGGAATACACGAGCAAGAAGACGGACTCGAAGCAGCGCGTCTGGGAGATTCGGGTCGCTTCGATCCTGAAGCTCGACTGCGCTGAAAAGGCCGCTCCCGAAGACCAGGAGCACGATGAAGTGCCCCAAGAGGAAACGGCCGCATAAGCCACTGTCTTTCACTCTCGGAAGCCCGGCTCATCGCTGGGCTTCCCCGCTGTGAGGTTCCCGCTATGAGCTTCAAATTGATCCTTCCGTTCCTTCGGCCCATTGAGGCGCTGCTGCTCGACGAAGAGGTTAGCGAAATCATGGGTAATCCGGATGCGTCTTGGTCTTGCGAGCGCGATGGAAGACTGCGCCAGGAACCGAACATTTCCTTCGACGCCGGCAGGCTGCGCACCGGCCTCGAAGTCATCGCCAATCAACTCGGGAAAAGGCTGGACGAAGACAACCCTAGGCTGGAGGCACAGCTTCCGGACGGAAGCCGGCTTATGGCGTGGATTCCGCCGCTTGTGAGTCCGGCCCCGGCGATTGCGATACGAAAATTCACCAGCCGCAATTACACGGTCGATGATCTCATTGCTCGCGGCACACTGACGCAGGCGATCGCAGATCTCTTGGCGGAGCAAATTCGCAGCGGAAAGACGCTGCTCATCAGCGGCGGAACCGGGACCGGAAAGACGACGCTCTTGCGGATACTCGCCAACTCAATTCCGGAGAATGAACGCATCCTCGTTATCGAAGACACCCCAGAGCTTCAGATCCGGAAGCCGAACATAGTTGCAGTCCGATCCCAGACCAACACTTTCAAGACCAATGTGTCTTTCGACGACCTATTGAAGGACACGCTTCGCTTCAGACCCGACCGGATCATTCTCGGCGAAGTCCGCGGAACCGAGGCGCGAACTTTGCTCGATTCCTTCAACACTGGCCACGCGGGTTCGCTGGCGACGATCCACGCCAACTCGGCACAGAAGGCCCTCCGACGCTTCGCCAATCTGGTCATGCGCAGCCACGCGCAGACCACCTTCTCCGACACCGAAGCGGAGATCGGAGAAGCCGTTGATTTCGTCGTCCATGTTGAACGGCAATCGGGCTGCCGCATCGTCCGCGAGGTGCTGGCTCTTCGGGGATATGACCGTGACGCGAGACGCTTTCTCATTGAGCCGGTATTCGAGGTGAAACATGCTACAGCCTAGAGCCGAGAACGCAACTAATATCGCCGCCGATTTCCTTACCCGTTGCTTCGCCCCAGGTGAGGCCATCGCCTTGTTTCTGCGGCGCGAGAACCCAGCCGCGACGATCCAGAGAATCGTACCGCTCGAGCGAGCGCTTGCGCCTCGTTACCTCGACTGGCTCGCGCACGAGAATGCCGCCGGCACGAATATCTATGTGTCTGCCAATCCGCTGCGTTCTGGCAGCCGCAAACGCACCAAAGAGTGCATCGCCGCAGTACGGCATCTGTACCTCGATTTGGATAGCGATGGAGAGGCCCGCCTGACCTCGGTCCGGGTCTCCGATGCGGTTCCCCCGCCGAATGCAGTCCTGTCGACGTCGATTGGTAAGTACCAGGTCCTCTGGCGAGTCGAGGGCTTTACTCTCGAACAGCAGGAAAGCGCCCTGAAACTGCTGGCCATTACCTTTGGCGGCGATCCTGCCTGCACCGACTGCAACCGGGTTCTCCGACTGCCGGGATTCCTCAATTGCAAGTACGATCCGGCGTACCGCATCACCGTCGAATACCCCGGCGATTCCACTTGGAATTGCGAAGACTTCCGGCTGGATATTCTGGCAGCGGATGCCACCCTTTTGTCCCGTTCCGTCGCACTGCGAAAGCATCCCGATAAGCATACGAATTCCGAGCGCGATTGGGCCTGGGTTCTGCACGAACTTGCACAAGGAAAAGATGCCGCGAAGCTGACGCGAAAGCTCGCTTCCCGCCGCGCCGATAAGCCAAACCCTCTGTACTACGCGCAGCGAACCGTGGATGTCGCATCGGCGAGACTCTGGCTGATCGAAGGCGTTCCTATAGACGACGTGGCCACCATGCTTGAGGTCCGCCGCCGCTTTGAGATTCCCGTTGCGCTCTGCCGCGCTCGTGCACGAGAGATTGCCCAGACGGCGCAGCGGATGATTGCCCGGAGAAAAGTTGCCTAATTCAACCTCGATAAAGGAGACCAAATGCCACTACTTGAAATCAACCAGAGCCGGTACATCAGTGCTTCCGTTCGGCTGGACGAAACGACCGCCGAACAGGTCGATCAGTATGCCGCTTTCGTCCACGCATCCGCCGACGATGTGGTGGACAAGGCTCTCAACTATGTCTTCTCGAAGGACCGCGACTTTCAGGACTTTCTGAAGACGCCACAGGCCAAGCAGGTCGCCTCCACATTGCGTATCCGTAGAGGTCCAAGCAGGGATGGGAAAGACACGGCGGAGCAGCCATCAAAGAAGCTTGCAGCCGGGGTGGAGTCGACGGCTTCCGTGCGGGTATCGAAGGCATGATCGCGCATTCAATTCCCGGGTGGTATATGGACGATGCTTCGCATCGGGTTAATTTTGACACTTCATCCCTCGAAGGGTTGGCGTTCGCTACCTTTCCGTAGCGAACGGTAGCTGAAGCAAAATGAATGACTTAACAAATATGCGATAGCAACCGCTAGCGGGCGTAGCGGTTGCTGAATTTAGGAGATTTATGGCGGAACCTCAGGCAACTGCCAGGACGATCACTGCACTAGCGCGGCCCTCGGTGCGCAGCCGTCAGATCGGCGTCCGCGTGACCCAAGACGAGTACCGGTCCCTTGAGCGGACGGCATGGTCGAATGAACAGAAGGTCGCGGACTGGGCGCGCGATCAGTTGTTGCAGCGCATGAAACGCGCCGAAGAAGACCGGCTCTTCGCCCATGTCTTTACCGAACTTGTCGGCTTGCAGATGCTGCTGATGGGCTGCTTTTCGCCATTGCTACAGGGACAGCGGCTCACGCCGGAGCAGTATCAGGAGCTTGTGCGCACGGTGCAGTCCGGTAAGGGGAAACGGGCCAAAGAACTGCTCGCACAGCGGCTCGGACAGGAGGACAAATAGTCATGGCAACCGAACAGAAATGGGGTCGCAAAGAGTCGATCATCTGGCCGCCACGCGGCTTCTACTACACTTCGGGAGCGGCGTTCCTTGCACTCGTCTTTACTGGATTTCTCGTCTTTGTGCGATTTGACTTCGGCCTCAACGCCTTGCAGCGGTACTATCTGCCGTACTATCTGCGCTCTGAAATGAGCATTCGGCCCTTGGCCAAGTTTCAGCTCCTCTATGTAAGTGATGGGAGTCGGTTGCGGCTCGCCGTTCCAGAAGATGTTGAACATGGTGAAACGCCCCAACCAGCCGGCAAGCCACTGCCTCTCAGGGTGAGTGATGCGGCTCGCCGCAAAGGCGGCCGCTGGATATTCCGCGAGCCAGAGCGAGTCTATCAAAGCAACGCTGTTCATCTGTTTCTGCAGCAGGACGTGTATGAGGGAGCTGGTATCTTGCCGCTGTTTTCCATCCAGGTCTACTTCGGCATTCTGGCCCTCCTGTTGCAACTAGCAGTCGCCTTGCCAAAGGACATCAAACGTCGCAAGGAGCTTCGTTATGGACGCCGACTCAAAGGCCCATACCTTGTCACCGTAAAGCAGTTCAATGCGGCTGTCATGGGCGATGGCATCGGCATCCAGACAGAGGACATTTCCGATCTTCTTCGCATCCCGGCCAGGGCGGAGAACCAGCACATTCTAGCCATTGGCGACACAGGTTCAGGTAAAACAAGTGTCATTCGCCAACTCGCCTTTCGCGTGCAAGAACGAGACGAGAGTGCCCTCATTTATGACCCAGCCGGCGAGTTCATTCGACAGTTCTACAGCGAAAAGCGTGGCGACGTCGTGCTCAATCCCCTGGATGCTCGGATGCCGTACTGGAATCCCGCCGACGAGGTGGAGGATGAGCCGGAGGCGTTGACGTTGGCCGAGTCGTTCTACCAACCGGACTTGACGCAGGATCAATTCTTTGTCGACAGTCCGCAGAAAATTCTTGCGTATCTGATCAGTCGGCATCCGAAGCCCCGGCCCGAAGACCTCGTACGGTGGATGTCGAGCAAACATGAGATTGAAATGAAGCTTAGAGGCACCGAGCACGCCGTGCTGGTGGACCAGACGGCCGGGCCCCAACGAGCAGGTGTCCTGAGTTCGCTGAACAAGATCGCGAGCACGCTGCGGATGCTCCCTACCGTCGCCGATCATCCCGCTGCGGAATGGACCGCGAAGGCATGGTCGGACCACCGCAAGGGATGGATATTTTTGACCTCCACCACGACGACGCGCAAGGCCATTCGGCCTTTGCATTGTGTTTGGCTC
>Ga0181523_10004520_pt1 | contig 11976 bp, 13 predicted proteins | sample PEATcosm2014_Bin_43_FD_119752 | JGI IMG/M metagenome (GOLD analysis project Ga0181523, IMG submission 119752) | Peatland microbial communities from MTU Mesocosm Facility, Houghton, MI, USA - PEATcosm2014_Bin05_30_metaG | ecosystem: Environmental > Terrestrial > Soil > Wetlands > Peat | place... | reverse complement strand
TATTATCGTCGCAATATGGTTAAACTTCGGGGCAGAGTGATAGGTAGTGTTTTTTCAGGCAAAACAATGGGTTTTCTGTAGAAAGGCGAATTCATGGGCCATAATCGCAAAAATTGGAACCGCAATTTTAGCCAATGAAATCAATGGGTGGTATTTTCTAATTCGTAACACCCTCCGATGGGGCTTGAGATGGGTTTGGCTTTGGTACTACAAAGATACCGCACCTACGGTGCTGGAAGGGAACCGTAATTACACGAAACCTCTCTGGAGAAAATTTGCAGTCGTCGGAATTTTGTGGGCGATTTTGATGCCGCTTATTTTATTCTGGCAAGAAATTCAGGATGGCCCATCCGTAAAGCTTCACCTCTTGGCTTCGAATCTGCGACTGGCAAGTGCCTCCGCTACTAATGGCCTCGTCACCATACCGGCAAATGGAATGAGCAATTGGGCTGTTGTTGTCCACGACCTTGCAACAACAGAAGATCGCCGCACAAATAAACTTGCAGGTATTACTGCGATTTCATCCACGATTATCATCGTGCTGTCTGCTTGTGCATCGAGAGTACGCAGGGAAGATAAAAATACTGATGCCTAGCCCGAGTGCGCCGTCATTAGGATGATTTCGCGCAACAGTGTGCGCGGACGGAACTCCACAAAGCGTTCGAGCTTTTTAACCATCGGCTTGCGCCGTTGCATATCGTCAAAACCAGGAGAATAAGCCTTGTCATAAGGAATCAGTTTAATCTTCGATTTCGAGCCAAGCGTTTTGACCACCAGCCGCGCCAGTTCGAGGATGCTGATTTCCTCCGTGCCGCCGACGTTGAAAATTTCATCGCGTGCCTTCGGACAATTTTGCAGACGCACCAATGCTTCCACTGCGTCGCGCACGTGGCAAAAACAGCGCGTCTGCCTGCCGTTGCCAAAGACTTTCAGCGGTTCGTTCTTCTTTGCCGCCGCGATGAAGCGGGGCAGCACCATGCCGTAACGCCCGGTCTGGCGCGGCCCGACGGTATTGAACAGCCGCGCGATGGCGACGGGCAGATTTTTTTCTCGCGCGTAGGCCAGCGCGAGGAATTCATCCGTGAGTTTCGAGCACGCGTAGCTCCAGCGCGATTGCCCCGGCGGCCCGATAAGCAGATCGTCGTCCTCGCCAAACGCCGCTTTCCGGCTCTTGCCATAGACCTCCGAGGTCGAGGTCAGCAGGAGCGGCGTGCGGTTCGCGGCGGCGGCGCGCAGCAAAATCTGTGTTTCGTGAAAACTCGCCTCCAAAACGTGCAGCGCCGATTTGACGACGAGTTCAACGCCAACGGTCGCAGCGAGATGAAAAACAAATTCCGCATTCGCGGCCAGTTTTGGCAGTTCTTTACACTCGGAAATTTTGGATTCAATCACGCGCAGTCGCGGATGGTTTTTTACCGCGCGCAGATTATCCAGCCTGCCGGTCGAGAGATCGTCAATCACGACGACGCGCTTGCCGTTGTTGAGCAGGCGTTCAACCAAATGTGATCCAATAAATCCAGCCCCGCCGGTGACCAGAACAAACGAGGATGGAGGGTGGAGAATGGAGGATGGCATGTTTTTTCGGCGAATATGGAGGGTGGAAGATGGAAGATGGAAGGTCACGCGACGTTTTTACAAAAGTCGTCCGAGCGCCCTATCATTTTGTTTATGCTGGCCCCGATTGATTGCCATGCGGCATCCAGTTCTTTGTGTTGCGAAGTCGAGATGTATTCGCAATCAAGAGCGTCATCGAGCCACGATTGAGTTTCGGTCGCTTCGCCCAAGGCATCGGTGAGCTTGCTGATGAACGCCGCTGGATAACGACGATGTCCCCATGCTTCAGCAATCATGGATTTCACCGCCCGGGCTGAACGCCGGATCTGATCGGTAAGTGAGTATTTTTCCTCAGACGGAAATGATTTTGTTGCCTTGAACACACGACTACTCTCCGCCCGCGCCCGTTGATAAACGTTCAATTCCCGGAAACTTCTGATGATTGCCATATTCTATCCTCCATTTTCAATTTTCCATCTTCGTGCTTATTTGGTCCATCCTCCATCCTCTATTTTCCATTCCCGTTTTACCGCAGAGCGGCTGCGATCGCTTCCGCCAGCTTTTGCCGGAACTCCGGGGATTCAATCAATTTCGCCTCGTGAGGATTGGACAGATACCCGGCTTCGATCAAAATCGCCGGACAATTTTGCCCGCGCAACACTTCAATGAATCGCGCTCGTTCCACGCCGCGATCTTCCATGCCCGTCGCGCGCAGCAATGCGCTGTGCAGGCGCACTGCGAGTTGCAGATTTTCCGCGTCGAAAGCGTTGTTGGAATAATTCTCCGACCAGAAATCGTTGTATCCACGTATCAGGGTCGAGGACATGCCCGTCGGCGTGAGGCAATACGTTTCGAGGCCGTGCGGTTTTTCGTCCGGAGCGCCGGAATTGAAATGCAGGCTGATGAACAAATCCGCGTGATGCGCTTCCGCGAACACGACCCGATCTGAATTGGCTACATACACGTCATCGGTGCGCGTGAGAAAAACCTGCCAGCCGTTGGTTTCCAGCAACGGCGCAAGTCGTTTGGCCCAATCGAGCGTGAATTCCTTTTCGAACCGGCCGTCGAGCACGCTGTGCGTGCCGGTATTCGACCCGCCGTGGCCGGGATCAATCACGATGACGCGGTTGGTGCCGAGTCCCGCAATGCGGGACGGCGGGTCACACAAAAGCGGCTCAAGATTTCTCTGCAAATCGAGTTCGTGCAGGAAAATCTGATTGTTGATGAGCTGCGGTTCAAAGCCCAGATTGATTTCGATGCCGTTCCAGCTCGCTTCGCGGCTGCCGATTTCCAAAACAATTACGCCATTCGCCGAACCAATCGCATACGTGGCCACCGGCTGGCCGGACAACAAATGCGGCGCGCCGATTTTATGTTCGGCGGCCCAGCGGCTTAGCGAAGTCCACGTTATCGCCGGTGCGGGATGGACAGCGTTGGTTGGCGGCGGCATCGGGTGAACGACCGGCGCGATGGGACGGGGCAATTGCGACATTTGCGGTTTTTGGACTTCATTGGTCGCCGGCCAGTTGGGTGGCAACGGCTCGTTGGGCGCGTGGTATGGCGCGGTCGCGCAACCTGCCAAAAAAAATCCAGCGATAAAAATGATGCCAGCCGGTTTTAACACGCAGCTATTGTGCGGAAGGCAAAGTCGGACTCAAGTTGTTTCGAGTTGAATCCTCCTCGTCGTCGTCCTCGTTCTCGTAATCGAACCGTGGAATTCGAGGACGAGGACGAGAACGAAAACGAGCGGGATGGGTTGCCCGTTTTGAACGGCTCGGTCATAATTCGTGCAATGAAAATCCTTGTCGCCATCACCGGAGCCAGCGGCGCGCTTTACGCGCAACGCCTGCTCGACAATCTCGACCCGCGCCGGCACGAATTACACGTCGTGCAGAGCAACTATGCGCAACAGGTTATTGCCGAGGAACTGCCCGGCGGCCTGCGGCTGCCCGCCGGCGTCAAGACACACAGCTTCAAAAGCATGAACGCGCCGTTTGCCAGCGGTTCGAATCCGCCCGACGCCATGGTGGTCATCCCCTGCACGATGGGCACGATGGGCCGTATCGCGCACGGTTATAGCGAGGACGTGTTGCTGCGCGCCGCCGACGTCGTGTTGAAGGAGAAGAGGAAATTGATCCTGGTCCCACGCGAAACGCCGTTGAGCCTCGTCCACGTCAAAAACATGGAACTGCTGCTGCTGGCCGGCGCGACGATTCTGCCGGCGAATCCGGGGTTTTACTCGAACCCGAAAACTGTCCAGGAAGTTGTGGACACGGTCGTGGCGCGTGTGTTGGATCATCTGGGTCTGCCGCAAAAGCTCGTGCCGCGTTGGGCCGAAGAAAAGGAATGAAAACAAAAAACGGGAAACATCGAACATCGAACATCGGATACCGAATCGAGTGGCGGAAACCTTGAACCTTGAACATCGAACTTTGAACTCTGAACAAAAAAACTTCGAACGCAGTGCGCCGATTGAGAATAGAGGCCGAAAGTATGACTTGGAAGAGCGACTCTTGGAATTCGCATCGGCGGTGATTGATGTTTCAGAGAAATTGCCAAACTCGCGGGCGGGGAATCACATTTCCGGTCAACCATTGAGGTCGGGCACCTCGCCCTATGGGAACCATGGCGAAGCCCAAACGCCGGAATCCGCCGAGGATTTCATCCACAAAATGAAGATCTGCCTCAAGGAATTGCGGGAAACATGCCGCTGGGTCAGACTGGTCGAGCGAAAGCGCTGGCTGCGGGGTGATCCCCAACTTGCCTTTGTGCAGGGTGAGAGCGAGGAGTTGATTCGGATTTTCAAAGCCAGCGTCCAGACCGTTGAGCGAAACAAACTGGCCAGAAAGCAAAGCGCATCAACATCGCCAAAACCTGGCGCGACGTAGTTTTGTTTGTTCAAGGTTCGAGGTTCAAAGTTCAACGTTCGATGTTCTCTATCATTCAAAAATGGGCTTCGTTCGTCCGTTTCTCGCACACGGTTTTCGCACTGCCCTTCGCGTTGGCGGCGATGCTCGTGGCCGCGCGAGAGAACCGCGGCTGGCCGGGCTGGAAAATTTTCGGACTCATTCTCGCGGCGATGGTCTGCGCGCGGACCTGTGCGATGGCGTTCAATCGCATCGTTGACCGCAAATTCGACGCGCTGAATCCGCGCACGGCCAGCCGCCACTTGCCAACCGGACAAATTTCACTCGCGAGCGCAATCGCGCTTTGCCTCTTGAGTGGCGGAGGGTTGGTCGTTGCCAGCTATTTTCTCAATCCGCTTTGCTTCTACCTTTCGCCGATTGCACTCGCAGTGATTTGTTTTTACTCGCTCACGAAACGGTTCACGGATTACACGCACGTTTTTCTGGGAATTTCGCTGGCGCTCGCGCCGGTCGGCGCGTGGCTGGCGGTGAAAGGCGCGAATGTTTCCGTTCTGGAAATTTTGCAAATGACCGCGCTCGCGCTGGCCGTGGTTTTGTGGCTCGTCGGTTTCGACATCATTTACGCGCTGCAGGATTACGAATTCGACAAATCCCACGGCCTGCATTCGCTCGTCGTCGCGTGGGGACCGAAAAATGCGCTGGCCGCCGCATTTCTGGCGCACATGGTCATGTGCGGCCTGCTGCTCGCGTTCGGACTGCTCTGCCGGTTTCGTCTCGCGTATCTCGTCGGCTGGTTTCTCATTGTCGGCTGTCTCGTGCTGGAACACTGGATTGCGCGCCGGCGCAGCTTGAACTGGATCAACCTCGCCTTCTTCCGGTTGAATGCGCTCGTCAGCGCCGTTTTTCTAATCATCGTGGCGGCTGAAGTGGTTTTTCAGGGCGGGTTCAGGCTGCGATAAAGTGGGACAGGCTTCCAGCCGGTCTCCACCAAACAGAAAGACAGAGACAGGCGCGACGCCTGTCCTACGGTGAATTTGCCATGCCGCGCGAAAACTGCTTTAATATGCAGACGAATGAATTTTTTCGTTCAACAGAGCGGGTTGCGCGACCTCTACGAGAAGATCGCCGCCGGTGAACGCATTTCCGAGGCCGACGCCTTGCGGCTGTTTGAGTCCAGGGACTTGAACGCCGTCGGCGCCATTGCGGACCTGGCGCGCCAGAAAAAGGTTGGCAACCGCGCCAGCTACATCATCAATCGCTACGTCAACTACTCGAACTACTGCATCCTCTCGTGCCAGTTCTGCTCGTTCGCGCGCAAAAAACGCGACGCCGACGGCTTCGAACTGACCGTGGAACAAATCGTGCAAAAGGCGCGCGAGGCGCTGGCCATAGGCATCACGGAACTGCACATCGTCGGCGGACTGCATCCGTCGCTGCCGTTCAGCTATTACACCGACATGCTCAAGGCGCTCCGCGCGCTAGATGCGCCTGCCGCCGGGAGCGCCGGCATCTTGCCGGCGAGTTCCAGGAGTGCAAATTTAGATGCACGCCGTCTGGAAGGCGGCGCGCTCAGGTTGCATCTTAAATGTTTCACGGCCATTGAAATTTTGCACCTCGCCTGGCTTGCGAAAAAATCCGTCGGGGAAACTTTGCGCGAACTGAAAGCCGCCGGACTCGATTCGCTCACCGGCGGCGGCGCGGAAATTTTCCGTAAGGAAGTCCGTTCGGAAATCGCGAGGGGCAAGGAATCCGCCGAGGAATATCTGGATGTGCATCGTACCTGGCATCGCATGGGCGGACGCAGCACCTGCACGATGCTTTACGGCCACGTCGAATCGCTCGCCGACCGCGTGGACCATCTGCGGCAGTTGCGCGGGTTGCAGGACGAGACGCGCGGCTTTGTGGGCTTCGTGCCACTCGCGTATCAGCCGGACAATAATGACATACCCGTTGAGAAACCGCCGACCGGATTCGATTCGCTCCGCACGATCGCCGTCAGCCGCATCTACCTCGACAACTTTGACCACATCACCGCGTATTGGGTTGGCATGGGGCTGAAGTTGGCGCAGGTGGCGTTGAGCTACGGCGCGGACGATTTGCACGGCACCATCATCGAAGAATACATCTTCCACATGGCCGGTGCGACCTCGCCGCAATTGCAGACCGAGGCGGCCATGATCAAAGCCATCCGCGAAGCCGGCCGCACGCCGGTGCAACGCAACACCTTTTACGAGCCGATAAAAGTTCTGGAAAATCCGCCGAAGCCCGAGGCCTCGGAAAATTCAGTGCGTTCCAAGGTGCTGGAGGATAATCTGGCGACGGCATGACGCAGGAAGTTTCGAGACCCCGCACGGAGCCGGCCGGTCATCTCGGTGCCGCGCCTGTTCGTTACCTGGCGCTGGCGCTGCTTTCGCTGGTGCTGGTGGCCGGCTGTTCAACCATCACGACGTATAAACCCGGTACGGCCGCCAGACCGGCGAAGCCAATGGATTATCCCGTCCTCGTCTTTACCGAGGACATGACCGTTCCCCGGCGATGTGAAGTGATCGGGACAATTTCCATCCAGGATACCAAGCTCACCATGTTTGGCGGTTCGATCGAAAGCGAAATGAAAAAAGTGATGGCAACCGCCCGGGAAAAAGGCGCCGATGCCGTACAAATGAAATCGATTGAAGTGCCGAATTTTTCAGACGCGAATTATCGGCTGACGGCCGACCTGGTCGGTTACACGGATACCTGGGAAACCATTAGTCTCTCGGAAGGAGAGTTCACCGGTTATCTCAGGAAAAATCAACGACACCTCGACCCGATTGAAGGGGTGTGGGACGCGCAAGGACTGATTCTACATCGTATCGGCATCATGCGGAACACCTCAAAACCGGGCCGCGATTTCGTCGGTTTTATTTTCAATACGGGAAATCCGACCTGGCACGAGGGCTACAAGAAAATGGACATCCGGCGCGGGACCAAACCCGGAACTTACATCTTCGACTACTACCTCGACGATTTCAGCGAACGGACAACCACCGTCTTTTTGGGCGAAAACACAGCGTTTACACTGGCCCTCGCGACGCTTGAAGATAAAATCGAGCTCATCACCTATTCCCGGGAACCATAGGATAGTGCGAATCCCCTGAACCCTTCATCGACTGAAATGCCTGCCGCCGAAACTCCAAAATTCCGCATCGGCTCGGTGCAATATCTCAACGCCGTGCCGCTCACGCGCGGCATCGAGGACCAGGTCATTTTCGCCACGCCGGCTGAACTCGCGGAAATGCTCCGGCGCGATGAACTTGACGCCGCGCTCGTCAGCACGGCGGTGGTTTTGCTCACCGACCGCTACGACATTCTCGACGACATTGCCATCGCGTCGCTCGGGGAGGTTTACAGTGTGCTGCTGGCGCATCGTCGGCCGCTGGCGGAGCTAAAGGAGATTTATTGCCATATCGCGTCGTTATCAGGCTTGAACCTATTGAAGGTCCTGCTGGCCGAACGCGGGCTGAAGCCGGAGTTCAAGTCGCTGCCCGACCCGCAAAAGGCCGCGGAGCACGACGCCGTTCTGCTCATAGGCGACCCGGCGATTGACTTCCAACGCGCGCCGCACGAGCACGAAATTTTTGATCTTGGCACGGCCTGGCTCGAACTGACCCATTTGCCTTTCGTCTTTGCCGTGTGGGCATTGCGGCGAGGAGTTGAAAATCACGAGTTGCGACGACAACTCCGTGACGCAAAGGATTTCGGGCTGGACACGCTGGACTGGATTGTCCGCAACCGCACCGAGTACGACTACGATTTCCGCAAGGATTACTTCGACTGGCACATTCACTACCACCTCGGTGAGGATGGGAAGCGCGCCATCGCAAAATTCGCCGAATTGCTCCGCAAACACGGGCTCGGGCCGGTGTTTGAACCGAAGTTTGTGACTTAAAAACCTCCAAATTCCAAGCTCCAACATCCAGAGAAGCTCCAATCATCAAGACTCAGGTTTTCACCGGCGTTTTGGAGTTTGGTTCTTGGAATTTCTCTGGAGCTTGGATGTTGGTGATTGGAGCTTTTACGCTTCTTTTTCCAACTTCGCCAGCACTTCGGGGTCGCGCACGTCCACCCAGCGGCCCTGAATTTCCAGGCCAGCCAGCCGATTTCCCGCGGCGATCATTGCGCTGATGGCGTCGGTCAATTCGTATTCGCCGCGCGGCGACTTCTGCAGCCGCGCCGTGAAGTCGAACAACGCCGGTCGGAAAATATAAATGCCCGCGTTGTACCAGACCGGGGTGTTGGGCTTGAGCCAGCCGTCACGGCGCAATTGTTCCAACTGCTCCGGCGACGGCTTTTCCACGAGCCGTTGCAGGCAAAATTGTTCGTCGAAAAAGTTCAGTCCGCCCTTCGCCACGTCCTCGCCGCGCGTGACGGTGATGACGCCTGCGAAATCGCCTTCACCGAAACGACGAATCATTTGCGGATACGTTTCGAGTGGGACCAGGATATCGCCATAAGTCAGCAGAAAAGGCGAGTCGCCGACGAATTCCTTCGCCACTTCCGGCGCCTTGCCCGTGCCGTCCTGAACGACCTGCCGCCCGAACGCGATGCACGCGCCAAATTTTTTGCCAGCGCCAAAATGATTTTCGACGACCTCGGCGTGCCAGCCGGTGACGATGAAAATCTCGCGGACACCCGCCGCCAGAATTCCGTCAACGATGTGCTCGAGGATGGGTTTGCCCTGGACGCGGAGCATGGGCTTGGGCAACTCGTTGGTGAGTTCCCTCATGCGCGTGCCTTTGCCGGCGGCCAGAATCACGGCTTTCACGAGAGAAGTTTAACCGCGGATGACGCGGATGAACACGGATTTTTCTCTCGAAGCGAACAATAAAGACCATGGGTTGTCCGTAGCGGCGTCTCGGCAGAGCGCCACCAACCAGAAGACTGAAATTGAAGCCTCCTTACGTCGGCTGCTACTTAAAACTTCGTTAACTTCTCCAGTTCCCTGACGCGCCGGTCAATGTGGGCGCGCTTGATTTTGGTGGTTCGTGTCAGGCCGAATCCTTCGCAACAGAAGGACGCCACGACACTGCCGTAAATCATCGCGCGGCGGAGGTTCGCCTCCATCGGGCCTCGCGCCGTCGCCAGATGCCCCATCAAGCCGCCGGCAAACGAATCGCCCGCGCCGGTCGGGTCCACGAGTTTTTTTAAGGGATATGCCGGCGCAACAAACATGCCCTTCGGCGACGATAAAATCGCGCCGTGTTCGCCCTTCTTGATGATGACGTAGCGCGGGCCGAGTTTGTGGAGCCTGGGCAGCGCGGCAATGACGTTGTCTTCCTTGGTCAACTGGTGCGCTTCGCTGTCGTTGAGGATGAACAGGTCCACGCGCTTGAGCAGGCGCAGCAAATCCGGCAAGGCGATGTTCAGCCACAAATCCATCGTGTCAGCGGCGACAAAGCGCGGGCGGGCCATCTGATCGAGCACGTGGTGCTGCAGCGCAGGCGCGATGTTTGCCAGCAGGACGAACGACGCGCGCCGGTGAGATTCCGGCAGCGTGGGAGTGAACGTTTCGAACACACCAAGTTCGGTTTCGAGCGTGCGGCGGCGGTTCATGTTCTCCTCGTATTCGCCCGACCAGTGAAAGGTTTTGCCGGGGCGGATTTGCAAACCTTCGAGGTCAATTTTATGCCGCCGGTAAAGCCGGAGATATTTCTTTGGAAAATCGTCACCGACGACCCCGATCAATTTGACCGGGCTGAAAAAGCTCGCGGCCACGGCGGCGTGGCTGGCCGACCCACCCAACAGGCGCGGGTTTTCCGCGGTCGGAGTTTTGATGGAGTCCAGCGCGGTGGAACCGACAATGAGAACACTCATCTTAATCTTTTAATGGATTGACCGCATCCACCCCGGCAAAGTCACCGGTGTTTTCGGTGACGACTTCAAGATTGTTGGCCAGAGCGGTTGCGGCAATGATGCTGTCGCGCACGGGCAGGGGGCGGTCGGCTTCCACCACATAGCGTCCCCACGCCAAAGCCGCCGCAGTATCGAACGGCAACACCTGATAATCTTCCAACATCTCGTTCAGCAGGCCCTCCAACTGCGCGCGCCGCCGCCCGCGCGGCAACGCCTCGATGCCTTGGGCAATTTCCGCGACAGTCATTGAGGCAATGGCGATTTGCAATTGATGCTGGACAACCCAATTCCTGACTTTGGGGTTCGTCCGCTCTTTGCACAACAAATTGGTGTCGAGCAGGTATCTCATTTGAAGCGCGAAGTCGGCACCAACTCGCGACCGGGTTTGACCAATCCGGCAAAGGCATCCAGGTATTCCACCAGCGACCGGCGCGGCGCGCGGCGAACTTCGAGTCGGCGGACGACCTCCGGCACCCCGACGCGTAACGCCGAACGCATCACATCCGCCTGGCATAATCGGGTTTTCCCGGCGGCGGCCTCAATCAGTGATTTCAGTTCGCCGTCCACGGGAACCGGCAGAACAGGTGAAATTGGCTTTTTCATAGTGATTTACTATAGGCACAATTCGTAGGCCGCGCAAGCCGATTTTTCAATAACCGCCCGCGCCCTTTTGAATCAGTTCGATTTCGTAGCCTTCCGGCGCGTCAATGAACGCGAAGACTGTGCCGGTGGAAGTGGTTGTGGGTCCGTCGGAATATTTCAGGCCGTGTTTCGCCAGGTGTCTGCCGAATTCCTCAAGGCTGTCCACCTCGAAGGCCAGATGCGTCAGGTCGGGCTGCACCTGCACCGGGCCGCCAGCAGGGAAGCTGCAGATTTCAATTTCCTCGCCGCTTTCGGGTGCCTTGAGAAAAACGAGTTCCGAACCGCGCGGCGATTTGTGCCGCTTGATTTCGTGGAGACCCAGCACGCCGCGGTAAAACCTGATTGTGCGTTCCAGATCGTTTACGCGGTAGCGCGTGTGCAACAGTTTATTGACTTTGCTCATGCGCGAAAAGTTAGCGGGAATCTGAACAGGAGGAAACAGAGAAAGCGGAGATTGGATTGGAACGCGCGGGCTTCAGCCCCTTCGACTCACGATTGCCTGACCGGTCGGGTGTTTCATGCTTCATCCATTGCGGAACTGAAGCGGCCCCGCAGTCGCGAGGTCGCGTTCCGGGCGAAAGGAGTGATTCTCCCTCCGTTGCCTCCGTTTGCTTCTGTCAAGTGGCACCGCAATTTTTCATTTCCTGCCACGATTTTCTGCGGCATCATTGGTTTGATTTATGGGCAAACGCCGCGAAGCGCGCGAACGCGCCGTGCAGTTTCTGTTCCAGCACGATTTGAATCCGCCGGAGGATTTGAATCGGGCGCTCGATGAATTCTGGGACACGCAGCGGGCGGCGGCCATCGCCGGGGAAAAAGGCCCGGCGACGTGGGGCCAGCCGGTCGAACTGCCGCCGCCGACCGCCGCAGAAGCCGAGACGCGATTGTTTGCCGACCCGCTCATTCGCGGCGTCGTCGAGCACCGCGAGGCAATTGACACGCGCATCCGGCAGCACGCGAAAAACTGGGAGTTCCATCGCATCGCCACGGTGGACCGCAATGTCATGCGGCTGGCGATTTA
>Ga0181523_10004514_pt1 | contig 11985 bp, 8 predicted proteins | sample PEATcosm2014_Bin_43_FD_119752 | JGI IMG/M metagenome (GOLD analysis project Ga0181523, IMG submission 119752) | Peatland microbial communities from MTU Mesocosm Facility, Houghton, MI, USA - PEATcosm2014_Bin05_30_metaG | ecosystem: Environmental > Terrestrial > Soil > Wetlands > Peat | place... | reverse complement strand
TGCCGCACGACTGGGCCGTCGAGTTGCCCTTCGTGCACGATGAAGAGCAGAACAGCCACGGCTACAAGCCGCTGGGACGGAGGTATCCGGAAACCAGCGTGGGCTGGTACCGGCGCACCTTCGATATTCCGAAAGAAGACAGTGGACGCCGCATCACCATCGAGTTTGACGGCGCGTTTCGCAGTGCGCTGGTATTCCTGAATGGATACTTCATCGGGCGCAACGACAACGGCTACGCGCCGTTTCACTTCGATGTCAGCGATTTTCTCAACTATGGCGGAAAGAATTTCCTGATGGTCCGCATGGACGCCAGCTTCGGCGATGGCTGGTTCTACGAAGGCGCCGGGATTTACCGGCATGTGTGGTTGACCAAGACCGACGCGCTGCATCTGGGGCATTGGGAGAGCGTTGTACAGGCCACAGTGAAGGGCGATTCGGCCACATTGCTCCTCGGCACCGCCGTGCGAAGTGAAGGCAGCGCCGCCGACAGTTGCCGCGTGCGCTGGCAGATTGTCGATCCAGCGGGTAAAGTTGTGGCGACGGCGGACTCGGCAGTGAAGCCGATGGCGCCCGATATATCGGCCTCATTCGTGGCGAGTGCCCATGTATCGAATCCTGCGCTGTGGTCACCGGAAACTCCGAATCTTTACTCGGCCGTGGTCACCGTCGAGTCCAACGGCAAAGTCCGCGATGCCGAGCGCATCAGCTTTGGCATACGCGACCTCAAGTGGGATGCGGACAAGGGATTCTTCCTCAATGGCAAATCCGTCAAGATCAAAGGCACCTGCAATCATCACGACCATGCGGGCGTGGGCGCGGCGCTTCCCGACCGCGTGCAGTGGTATCGAGTCGGAGTACTCAAAGATATGGGCGGCAACGCCGTGCGCACATCGCACAACATGCCCACGCCGGAGTGGGTGGAAGCTTGCGACCGCCTCGGCATGATGATGATGTGCGAGACGCGGCTCATGAGCGCGAATCCTGAAGGCATGGCGCAGTTGGAGGCGATGGTGAAGCGCTATCGCAATTCGCCGTCGATTATTTTGTGGTCCATGGGCAACGAAGAGTGGACCATGATGTTTCAGCCGCAAGGCCCGCGCGTGATCGACGACATGATCGCCCGCACTCACGAGCTGGATTCTACGCGGTTATGCACGGCCGCGATCAACACCGCGTTCCAGACGCCCTTTCCCGAGCAGCTTGACGTGATGGGCTTCAACTACAACCCGAAAGAAATTGACGGATATCACGCCAAGCATCCCAAGCAGCCCAGCGTCGGCTCGGAAACGGCCAGCACGGTTTCGACGCGCGGCATTTATTCGACAGACAAGTTGCGCAACTGGGTCAGCGCCTATGACCTGAACCATACGGATTGGTCCCAGCTAGCGGAAGAGTGGTGGAAATTCTACGCCGCGCGGGAATGGCTGTCCGGCGGATTCGCCTGGACCGGCTTCGACTATCGCGGCGAGCCCACGCCCTACGGCTGGCCGTCGATCAACTCGCAATTCGGCATCGTCGACATGTGCGGCTTTCCCAAGGACAATTTTTATTACTACAAGGCGTGGTGGGGAGCGGATCCCGTGCTGCACCTGTTGCCCCATTGGAATTGGAGTGGGCGCGAAGGCGAACCGATCCCGGTTTGGGTGCATTCGAATCTCGATTCCGTCGAGCTCTTCTTAAACGGCCAGAGCCAAGGCTCGAAAAAAGTTGAGCCGCTGACCCATCTGGAATGGAGCGTGAAGTATGAGCCCGGAGTACTGGAAGCGCGCGGCTCGAAAAACGGCAAAGTTGTGCTCACGGAAAAACGCGAAACCACTGGCGGACCGGAAACGATCAAGCTGACCACCGACCGCACCGTGATTAACGCCGACGGCGAGGACGTCGCGATTTTGCGCGTGGAGGTCCTCGACAAAGAAGGCCGCGCCATTCCCACGGCCGGTAATATGATCAGCTTCAAAGTCAGCGGTGAAGGCGCGCTGATCGGGGTGGGCAACGGCGATCCCAACTGCCAGGAATCGGACAAAGAACCGAAACGCAGCCTGTTCAACGGCCTGGCGCAGGTCATCGTGCAGGCCAGCAAGACTCCGGGGACGATCACGGTGGAGGCCTACACCGAACCTTATCCGCGTCCGAAGCTACCCTCAACGCAGGTGACGATTACGACGAAGAGGGTCGAACTCCGGCCAGCGGTCGGATAGGTCGGGAACTTCGCGGCCACGGATTCACGCAGATTTCACGGATTCTCGGAGGCGACCTGCTGATGGGTGAATGTGTATCTGCAAGACCGCTTTTTGCACCGAAACCCGCGTAACCAGCCTCTTCCCTTCGCGTTATAATAGAAAGATTCTCTAGCGGCAAAATCGGGTTCTGTGGAACTACCGGCGAAACCGAACCGAGCGTTGCTCGGCCTGGACGGGCGAGAGCGCCCGTCCCCACACAAGCTAAAAGCTAAGGGCTTCTTTCATGGACTTCAAACTCGTTTCCAGCTATAAGCCGCAAGGCGACCAGGGCCGCGCCATCGAGCAACTGCTGCGCGGAGTGTATGACCGCGAGCAGCATCAGGTTCTGCTGGGTGTCACCGGGTCGGGCAAGACCTTCACCATGGCCAAGGTGATTGAGGCCACGAACCGTCCGACGCTGGTGATGGCGCACAACAAGACGCTGGCCGCGCAGCTCTATCACGAATTCAAGAATTTTTTCCCGCACAATGCGGTCGAGTACTTCGTCTCGTATTACGACTACTACCAGCCCGAAGCCTACGTTCCGGCCGCCGATCTCTACATCGAAAAAGAAGCGACCATCAATGATGAACTCGACAAGCTGCGGCTGTCGGCCACGCGATCGTTATTCGAGCGCCGCGATGCCCTGATCGTCGCGTCGGTAAGCTGCATCTACGGTCTCGGTTCCCCGGAAGCCTACTACGGCATGATGATGTTTCTGGAAAAGGGCCAGAAGATCAAGCGCGAGGACATTACCCGCCGGCTTGTCGACATTCTTTATGAGCGCACCAACAGCGACTTCCGGCGCGGCACCTTTCGAGTGCGCGGCGATGTGATTGAGGTCTTCCCTACTTACGACGACATGGCTTACCGCATCGAGTTGTGGGGCGATGAGGTTTCGTCGCTCACCCAGATCGATCCGCTGTTTGGCACGGTCAAGCAGAAATACATGCGGCTGCCGATTTATCCGAAAACGCATTATGTGATGAAGGAAGAAACGCGGGCGTCGGCGGTGGCTTCGATCAAGCAGGAGCTGGCGTGGTGGGAAGTCGATTTGGAGAAGCAGGGCCGCCTGGTCGAGGCGCAGCGTATTCATCAGCGAACCATGTTTGATCTGGAAATGATCAAGGCCATGGGCTTCTGCCACGGCATCGAAAATTATTCGCGGCACTTTACCGGGCGGCTTCCGGGCGAGCCTCCACCGACGTTGCTGGATTATTTTCCTCGCGACTTTCTGATGTTTATCGACGAGTCGCATGGAACTGTTCCGCAGTTGCGCGGCATGTATGCCGGCGACCGCTCGCGCAAGGAAACGCTGGTCGAGTACGGCTTTCGCATGCCCTCGGCGCTGGATAACCGGCCGCTGACGTTTGCAGAATTCGAACATCGCACCAACCAGTTGATCTACGTTTCGGCAACGCCGGGACCGTACGAGCTGACCAAGTCAGCGGGCGTGGTCGTGGAGCAGATTATCCGCCCGACGGGACTGATTGATCCGCCGGTGGAAGTGCGTCCGGTGAAGGGACAGATCGATGACTTGCTGCACGAGATTCGCGCCCGCGTGGAACTTGGGCAGCGCGTGCTGGTGACGACTCTGACCAAGCGCATGTCGGAAGACCTCGCCGAGTACTATGCCGAAGTGGGCGTGAAATGCCGCTACATGCATTCGGAAATCGAAACCTTGGAGCGGGTCAAGATTCTGCGCGACCTGCGCAAGGGCGAGTTCGACGTATTGATTGGCATCAATCTGCTGCGCGAAGGATTGGACCTGCCAGAAGTTTCGCTGGTGGCAATTCTGGACGCGGACAAAGAGGGCTTTCTGCGGTCGACGGGATCGCTGATTCAAACCATCGGCCGCTGTGCGCGGCATCTGAACGGGCGGGCCATTCTTTACGCCGATCGCCAAACTGATTCCATGAAGCGCGCGATCGATGAGACCATGCGCCGACGCGCCATCCAGACGGCCTACAACGAAGAGAATGGAATCACCCCGGAGTCGATCGTGCGTCCGCTGGACATGACGCTAGCCGGGATCGTAGCCGCCGATTATGCCGACCTGACCGGCGGCGAAGCCGAGGGCGTGCCGGAGTTTAAGTCGCAGGAAGAAGTGGAAGTGTACATCGGCAAACTGGAAAGCGACATGCGCGAGGCGGCCAAGAAGTTTGAGTTCGAGAAGGCCGCGAAGCTGAGGGATGCGATCAAGGAGTTAAGGACGAAAGAGTTTCTCTTCGCCTAAGGAAGGCTCTTAACCACAGAGGACACAGAGGCGCATAGAGGAAACGACGTCTACTCTGTGTTCCTTCGTGTCCTCTGTGGTTGAATCTCTTTGCGCTAGCGTCCGTACGCCGCGCTGGCGGCCAGCGGTTTGCGGTGGAAGGTGTAGCCGTCGAAAGTTTCCGAGCGGAAGTTCAGATTGGGGGCTTGGAGCTTTTCGGTTTGACTCAAAAAAAGGTATCCGCCGGGTTCGAGATAGAGATGCAGGCGCTCCATGAGCGCGGTGCGCTGGACGCGCGAGAGGTGGGGCAGCACGTCCATGCAGAAGATGCAGTCGAAGCGGCCAATGTAGACCGGCTTGGTCAGATTCATGGTGTTGAAGGTGACCAGGCTGCGCAGCCGCGGTTTAACCAGCAGGTGCGCGCCATTATTCGATCCATTCCCCGAACCGTTGTTCGCACCATTGTTCGAACCATTGTTCGCACCACTGCCCAAACCGTTGGTCACACTTTGGTTCGAGCCATTCGGCACCCCGTTCTGCGAACCTTCCGGGGACCCGTTGGAAGCCCCGTTCGAGCCGCCGTTGGGGCTGCCGATCTTCGAGAAGCAGGCGCGGATGGCCGTCGGAGGTAATCCCGTCAACGCCGACTGCGGATACAGCCCGCGCTCGGCGACTTCAATCGCGGAGGGCAGCAGATCGCTGCCCACAATGTGAATCGACCAGTCCTTCGTTCCCTGCCCGGTGGCCGGGCCGGTCTCAGCAATGCCGCCATTCTTGCCGGAAGTATTCTTTTCGCGGGCATCTTTGCTGCCGTTGCCGCTGTTCGAACCCGAACCATTGTTCGAACTACCGTTTGAACTCGAACCATTGCTCGAACCATTTCCGTTTCCGCCGGGTAACGCCTCGCACAACGCCATCGCAATCGAGTACGCTTCTTCGCCGGTGCCGCAGCCCGCGCTCCAGATGCGAAGCGTGCTGGGTCCGTCGTCCACCTTGCGGGCGTAGAGCTGCGGAATCACCTGCCGGGCCAGCGCATTCATGGCTCCGGGATGGCGGAAGAAACCGGTATTCACGTTGAGCACGCCGTCGAGAAATGCAGGCAGAACGGAAGGATCCTGATCCGAAGCGCGCAGCCGCTCCAGCAACGCAGCGGGAGATTCCAGTTCGTGACTCTCCAGATACTCGGCCACGTGCGCGGCTAAAGCGCTGTTGGGACAATCGAGCAGGATTCCCGTCTGGCGCTCGACCAGCAGGCGCAACTCGGAAAGTTCGTGCTCGAGAATGGTGACACCCGCCATCAATCTATGCATAGATCCTTCCCCCGGAGGGTGTGCAAACGTTCATTCGCCGAGCTGTTCGCCCTACTGTCATCCGATCGGCGCGGTGCGAGGGGAGGAGTTCGCATACTAGTTACCAGCGGCGCCGGCCGCGTACGACTTGCCGGCATCCTGTTCGGCCTGCTGCGCGACCACGTTCATCTCCTTTTCCAAGGATGAGAAGCGCTGCATGATCTCGTGAATGCGCAGGGTCATATTGCGAATGGTTTCAATCTGGGCGCGAGTCTGGGCCGAGAGGCTGCCCGGTTCGAGCAGCAGCAGGTCCGAGTTTCCCAGCACCGAGGTAAGAGCGTTGTTCAGGTTGTGCCGCATTTCCACCATGTAACGGCCCAGCGTAGCCTGGCGATCGAGCGTGGCACAGGCGGCCTCGGCGGCGCGGGCGCGGGATTCGGCGCGCGAACGGTGGACTGCCTCGCTGGCCGCCAGAACCAGGGTTTCCAGCCAATGTTCACTGTGCCGTAGCAGCGCAACCCGCGGCCAGCGCTCGTGCACCAACTGCCCCGTCGCGGCATCGTGGCAGACGCAGAAAATCGGCCGCCCAGTGGAATGCAGCGGCTCCAAAACCACCGAAAGCAGGTCGCGCCGCAACTGCCCAACAATGGCCACGTCGAACACGTCCACCGCAAAGCGCGGCCACAAGTCTCCGCTCAGCAGGGTGAACGTGGGCACATTGCGCTCCATCTGCCAGCGCGCCGTCACGCGACGGGTGAAGTCGACTTCGTCGGAGATGATCAGTACGGTCGGTGCCTGCACTGCGAAACTTCCTTTGCCCTGCAAATCTGCGATTCTGTCGAAAGTGACTCTGGCCGATGTTGATTCTGGCGATCAGGCCAAAAAACGGTCCCGGCGTGCGGACGGTTCACTTCTTCTTGGGTGACGCCGAGTCCTCTTCCCAGCCGGGCTCACCGGAAACCTCAAACTCGAGCTCCTCGGCCGCGGGCTTGGGCTTGGGCTTCGCAGCCGCAGCCGGCGCGACGGCCTTGGCCGGGGCCTTCGAGGCTCCTGCGGCTGCCGCGGACGCAGCTGGTTTTGCCGCAACGCCGGTAACAGCGGCCGGCTTCGGAGCGGGCTTTACGGCTGGCGCAGCCTTGGCTGCGGGTCCAGCTTTCGGTTCCGCTTCAGGAGCTTTGCCGCGCCCGAGAGCTTGCTCGACGGAGGCGCGCAGATCTACCAGCATGCGCAACGGCTGGCCCGACGAATATTCGGCCTGAAACATCACCTTCCACGACTGGCAGATCACCCGCAGGCGAACGATCGGTTCCTGCGCGGAAAACTGGGCGCGCCGGCAGTCGATGGTCTGCACGCCTTTGTCCTCCAGTTCGGTCAGCCCATCCAGAATCCCGTTCAGATCGCCCAGCATGAGGCGGAAAAAAGACCGCCGCATGAGGTATCCGAAGCGCGTAAAGGCGACCAGAGCGACCGGGAGATAGAACAAGTCTCCGGCCAGGCCCTTGGCCTTGCGCCCCTGCTCGAGCACGCCGCCGTGCAGCAGTTCATCGAGCGACTTGCAACGCCGCGACGATTCCAGCACCCGGTCGAGCGCGTTCAACCACACGGGCGGCTTCAGTTCCACCTCACCCAAAACCGGCTTCAGCGCTTCGGCCACGTAGGCGAGATCCACGTCGGCGTCGGTCAGGCCCGAGGGCGCGAGCTGGCTGAAATACTGCACCAGCAGAAAATCAATCTTGTCGCGGATGATATCGGTTTTATGCGGCTTGACCAGGAAGTGTTCCAGCAGGCCCTCAATCCCATCCTCGTTGATCAGCGAACTGGTTTGCAGGAACTGGCGCAACTGGTGTACCTGGACGAGCTCGTCCATTTTTTCCAGCCAGTGGTTGGCCTGTTCGACCACTTCTTTTTCGGGCATGTCCAGGCCGGCTTCCAGTTCGGCGCAAGGCTTCACTTCAATGGCAAACTCGCGCGCCAGTTCAGAATAAATGGGATATAACCGCCGGGCAGACTTCCATTGGGTGGCGAGATCCTGTACAGGTGTGGTTGGAGTCATGATTTCACGATCCAGTTGGGTACTTCTCCACGAAAGCGGGCGGCCACCACGGTTTTGCCGGGGTGACACTGCACCGCGACCACCGCAACGGTGACGTCGAGCGAACCGTCGGAGTTGCGCAGGCGAAGATCGTCGCCAAACTCCAGGGGCGTGTTGCACTCGAAAAGAACTTCGTGGGGAGTGCCAAATTCAATGACGATACTTTCGGCGAAGTGAAGGTGTGCGGCAGTCGGGTCGCTGCCCGGCAGGACGCGGGCCAGTCGAACGGGCATGTGGACGGGCGAAGCCTCGGGGAAGAACCGCGCCAGTCCCGCCACGGTGCTGGCGTTCTGTGCGGCGCGCGCCGTTGCTGTGGCTGGTTGCCCCAAGCGATCAGACTCCCCCTTCACCCAGACTCGTTCAACCCAGACTCGTTCGACCCAATCTCGTTCTGCCGATTGAAAATGCGGTTGGGCTCCCCTCTTCCCGGTTAGGAAGAGCTGTGGGGAGCCAGAATCCGCGGTTCAGAAAAGGAGGAGCAACGCAGCAGCCATCTCTGCGAACGGAAGGTCTAGCACCGAGGTGAATGCATTTTCAGCGGGTTAGAAACCGTTCTGAGAGTAGTTGGCGAGATCTGTTCTGCACAGCGTCTCAGGATGAGACCCCAGTCTCAGGAATCAAGGCCCGAATTTCCGAAACACGCGTGCCCCGGTTCACTTCGCGGAGAGAAAACGAATGATCTCGCGCATCACCCGGTCTCCTTGATCCGTTTGGAAGAGAAACTGAGCGTGCGCCGAGCCCTGCAGAATGATCAAGTCTTTCGGTTGGGGCGCTTTCTCGTACTGCTCGCGAATGCCGGGGAGGCGTGGTCCATCCCCGCTAGAATCGTCACGGGCCACGATGAATAACGAGGGGCACTTGAGCTTGTCGGCCGGGCCGCCCGGCGCCGAGCCGAGAAATACCAGGCGATCGATCTCCCCCGGCCGTGAAGCGATCGACGCATCCCCGGCAGCCCACCCTCCCATGCTCGCCCCGACTACCGATACGGTCTTTGCGCCCGACTTTCGCAGGTAACGGACGGCGGCCAGCACATCCTGGTAAAGCGGCGCGTCCATAGGGTCGGAGTCGCCCGGACCTCGCGACTTACCATAGCCGCGGAAATCGAGCGCCAAAACGCGAAATTTTTCCGTCGCCAGCGTTCGCGCCTGTTTCTGCCAGCTCTCCTTATTGAACTGGCCACCGTGGGCCAGCACCACTGCTCGGTCGCCTTCTCCGTAAATATCGGCGTAAACCAAGCCTCCGTCCTCAGTCGGAAAGGAGACGCTCTTTTGCGCGGCGGCATTCCCCAAAAGCAACAACGCCACGACGGCGAGAATGAGCTTACGCACGCTGAAGAATTTATCACTCTCTGAAGTTGAGTCAATGCCTACTGCAGCGTATGGCTCGATGGCCCTGACCCGGACCCGCCGCCACTGATGTTGTAGCGCTTCAGTTTGCGGTAGAGCGTGGCGCGGCTGATGCCGAGCATGCGTCCGGCGAGCGCTTTGTCGCCGTTGACCTGTTCGAAGACGCGCTGGATGGTGGCTCGTTCAATGTCTTCCAGATCGGTGGTGGAGAGCGGTGTTCGCGGTGATTCGGCTGTGGCCTGCGCCGCGGCGAGATCAGGGTCGAGCACGGTCGGACGATCCGCGGGCGACGATGCTGCAATTCCTGCGGCAGATCCCGCGGTCGCTCCCGAAGCAATGGACGGAGGAAGGTCGCCGAGATCGATGATCTGTCCATTGCCCAGTGCGACCGCGCGCTCCACACAATTTTCCAGCTCGCGGACGTTGCCCGGCCAGTCGTATTGCATCATGGCCTTCATGGCGGCGCTGGTTACGTGCAACTCCCCGCCCGGCGCATAGCGCTCCAGGAACCAATGCACCAGCATGGGCGTGTCGCTGCGGCGTTCGCGCAATGCGGGCACGTATAGGGTCACAACGTTCAGCCGAAAATAAAGATCCTTGCGGAAGGTTCCGTTCTTGTAGGCGGCTTCGAGATCGCGGTTGGTGGCCGCGATGACGCGCACGTCGACCTTCATGCGTTGGTTGCTGCCCACCGGACGCACTTCTTTTTCCTGCAGCACGCGCAGCAGTTTGGCCTGCAATTCGAGCGGCAGTTCGCCGACCTCATCGAGAAAAATCGTGCCGCCATCGGCCGCCTGGAATAATCCCTGCTTCGATTTCAGCGCTCCGGTAAACGCGCCTTTTTCATAGCCGAAGAGTTCGCTTTCGATCAGCGTCGGCACCAGCGATCCGCAGTCGACGGCCACGAAAGGCCGGTTGGAGAAAGCGCCGCGGAAATGCATGGCACGGGCGACCAACTCTTTGCCGGTTCCACTTTCGCCGTAAATCAGAACCGGCGTCCGCGTGTCCTTCAGGCGGGCAACCATGCGGAGCACATCCTGGATTTTGGCGGACGATCCGATGATGCCGTGGACTGCAGTTTCAGTGTCCATGCGCTGCCGCAGAAATTCGTTTTCCTCGACCAGCCGCACTTTTTCCGCCATGCGCCGCAGAAACAAACGAAGCTCTTCCAGCGGCGAAAACGGTTTGGTGATGTAGTCGTACGCCCCCAACTTCATGGCCTGGACCGCGGTTTCAATGGAGCCGTGCCCGGTCATCAGCGCAACTTCGGTGCGGGGCAGAAGTTTTTTAATCTTCTCCAGAAATTCCAGCCCCGACATGTGCGGCATCACCATGTCGCTCAACACCATGTGTACTGACTGCTCTTCGAGCAGCGCCAGCGCGGACTCGCCGCTTTCCGCCTCCAGGCAGACAAAGCCCAGCGCCTCGCCCACGGTGACGCAGAGTTTACGAATGCTCTGCTCGTCGTCGACGATCAGCAGCCGGATACGAAGATCTTCCTTGCTCCCGGCGTTGTTCACTCGGCCTTCCCAAACGTCTTCGCGACGATATCGATAAAGGGCTGCACCCGGAACGGCTTCTCGACGCAGGGAGCGCCGGTTTCCCGCAATGTGGCGACGGTCTCCTCATTGGCAATGTCGCCGGTGATAAAAATGATTCGCGAAGCCAGATCAGGGCGGTGACGGGCAATCCAGGCATGCACCTGGCCACCGTCCACTCCGCCGGGCGTGCGCATGTCCGACACAATGCCCAGGAATGATCCGTTTTCCAGCAGGCGCAAAGCATCGACTCCCGATTCGCAGCAGACCACGGGATATCCGCTGCGCTCCAGAGCGGCTTGAACATAGGCCATGACGGCGGGCTCATCCTCGATGAGCAGCACGGGCAAGGGCTGAAATTTCAGGGCAGGTAGGCTCATGGTTGTATCACTCCTGCCGCCACACCCTTCGACGCGGTGTGGGGCGCTGCGGGCAGCCGGACGATGAACGTAGCGCCCGGCCGGTCCGTATTGTTGTGACAGAGGATTTCTCCCCCATGCTCTTTCAGGATGCCGTAGCAGATGCTAAGGCCGAGGCCGGTACCTTTCCCGACCTCTTTGGTGGTGAAGAACGGGTCGAAAATCTTGTCGGGGTGGGAGATTCCGTTGCCGTTGTCGCGGAACGAAACTTCGACGGAGTCGCCGGCCTTGGTCGACATGATCTCAATGCGCGCCGGACGGCCGACTTCGTGAACGGCGTCGTAGGCATTGTTCAGAATATTGAGAAAGACCTGCTGCAACTGATGAGCGTCGCCCATCACCTCAGGCAGTTCCTCGTCCAGATGTTCGACCACGTCGACCCCGTGGCTGCTGAAGTCATAAGAACGCAATTGCAGGGTCCGGCGCAGGATGGAGTTCAATTGCACGGCGCTGCGCTGCGGCGGCATCTGCCGGGCAAAGCTGAGCAGGTTCTGCACGATCTGCTTGGTGCGCTGGGCCTCCTGCAGAATCACGCGCAGATCCTTGCGGGCCGATTCGGGCAGTTCGGTGTTCTCCATCAGCAGATCGGCGAAGCCCAGAATCGCGGTGAGCGGGTTGTTCACTTCGTGGGCGACACCGGACACCAACTGTCCGACGGCGGCCATTTTCTCGGCATGCACAAGCTTGGCCCTCAGCAAGCTGGAGTCGGTCACGTCGGTCATGACGACGACAATGCTGGTGACCGTTCCCTGCTCGTCACGCATGGGGCTGAGATTGGCGGAAAACTTTCCGGCAGCGCCGTTGCCGCGCACAATTTCCAACTCTAGGTTGTCGACCGGCTGGCCGCTCAGCGTCTTATGCAGCGCG
>Ga0181523_10004513_pt1 | contig 11988 bp, 12 predicted proteins | sample PEATcosm2014_Bin_43_FD_119752 | JGI IMG/M metagenome (GOLD analysis project Ga0181523, IMG submission 119752) | Peatland microbial communities from MTU Mesocosm Facility, Houghton, MI, USA - PEATcosm2014_Bin05_30_metaG | ecosystem: Environmental > Terrestrial > Soil > Wetlands > Peat | place... | reverse complement strand
TTGCCTCGCTATTGTCTGAAAAAGGATATGACGTTGCACTCTGGACGCATGATCTTGAACTCGCAATTTCTATCAACCGTGAGAGGGTCAACAATATATTTCTGCCGGGCTTTGCGCTGCCTCCAATGCTTAATGTATCATTCACCGGCGAGGAGCTTTCTACTGCCCGCTATATCTTGAACACGGTCCCGACCCAGTTCATCCGGCCGATATTTAACAAAATCCGCACTTACATCAACGATCAGGCTATTATTGTCAGCGCCTCCAAGGGGATTGAAAACAATACATTGATGACGCCATCGATGATACTCGAAGAGATAATGGGCAGGCCAGTTTCGGTGCTTTCAGGCCCGAGTTTCGCACGCGAAGTCGCTGACAAAAAGCCTACTGCGATCACTCTTGCGACCGGTGACCCCAAAACAGGGCTGCTGCTTCAGGAGGTTTTCAATACCGATTATTTCAGGGTCTATACACATGACGATATAATCGGTGTCGAAATCGGCGGGGCGCTGAAAAACGTTATCGCCATTGCATCGGGCATCTGTGACGGCCTGAGTCTCGGGCATAATTCGAGGGCGGCTCTCATCACGAGAGGGCTGTCCGAGATGACTCGACTCGGCCTCAAGATGAATGCGCTCAAGGTCACTTTTTCAGGGTTAAGCGGTATCGGCGATCTCGTTCTTACATGCACAGATATGCAGTCGCGAAATTTCACAGTGGGCCATAAACTTGGAAAGGGAATGAAACTCGCCGACATCATCAACCAGACACCGTCGGTCGCCGAAGGGATAGCCACGACACTCTCGGCCTATGAACTGGCCTCAAAACATGGGATTGAGCTACCGATTACCGAACAGGTTTACCTTACACTCTATAAAGATAAATCTCCCGCCGACGCGGTGAAAAACCTTATGAACCGCTCACTGAAGTCCGAATTTTACGGATATTAAACGTGGACATCGATAAGATAAGGCGTCTCCTCGAGAGGGTGGAAAATGGAAAAATTACCGTAGAGGACGCCCTCGGCAGCCTCAAACATCTGCCATATGAAGATATCTCGTGCGCAAAGATCGATCATCACCGTGCCATGCGGACGGACGTTCCCGAGGTAATCCTGGCGGGGAGCAAGAAAACCGAAGATGTTGTCTCCATCGCGAAATCAATGATGAAGAGGAGCGGTAAATTTCTCATTACACGCGCATCTGAAGAAGTTTACCGTGAGCTGAAGATAAAGAAGGCAAGGTTTTATCCCGACTCCAAGATCATATCATGCGGCGGGCCGAAGACACTGAAAGGCAAGGTACTCGTAATTTCGGCCGGGACTTCGGATATTCCTGTCGCAGAAGAGGCCGAACTGACCGCCTCTTTTCTGGGGTCAAAAACAGAACGGCTCTACGACGTGGGCATCGCGGGGCTTCACAGGCTTCTCGATCACGGGCTGCTGCTTCAAAAGGCGCGGGTCTTCGTGGTAGTCGCAGGCATGGAAGGCGCCCTTCCATCTCTAGTGGGAGGACTAACGAATAAACCGCTTGTGGCAGTCCCCACATCGGTGGGGTATGGATCAAGCTTCGGCGGGCTTACCGCGCTCTTTGCGATGCTGAATAGCTGCGTGCCGGGGATCGGAGTTCTAAATATCGATAACGGCTTCGGTGCCGGCTGCCTGGCCCACCGGATCAATATGATGGGGCTTAATTAATCCTGTTTCCTGAACCAACGGTTCAGAACCTCGGCACTCACCCCCCGCCGGAACTTCCAGTCTTCTTTACACCGCAAACAGGCGAAAAAGAACTACAGGCGGAAATCTTTTTCTTGACATCCTCCGAAGCGCAGTTAGGGCACTTTGCGCTACCCGATTTCGCAGCATGAAGCACGGCAAAAGATATCTTACACTTGCAACAGTCATATTCGTAGATAGGCATTATCTTCCCTCCGTAATCATACACCCTATTTATTTTTTCCCATTCACCGAATCAAAGTCAACTGCGCCCGCCGCAAGATCACGCATCATGATGCAGGCGTCCTCCACGGGGGCCTTGTAATAATTTTTTCTCGTTCCGATGACCCTGAAGCCAGCTTCCTGATATAGTTTCAGGGCCACCGAATTGGATGCCCTAACTTCCAGAAAAAAGGCGTTGCATCTGTTTATCTGCAGCCCGCGCATAACGTCTTCCATGAGCATCCTGGCGATACCCCTCATTCTAAATTCGGGACAGACAGCCAGATCTAGCAGATGGCCCTCATCGAGAATCAGCCTTGCGATGACATAACCGACAATACGCTCGTTTATGATAGCAACGCGGGCGATCGAGTATTTGCCGTAGACTTCACTGTAAAAAGAGTTCTCCGACCAGGGCGTACTGAAAGATATCCTCTCAATGGCCGCAGCGGTGGGTACATCTTCTGGTAGCATATCCCGGATACGCATTGCATTCATGGGGCAATCCTGATTTTGCGGAATCCATAATGACATCAACTGCCCGATTTAATCTCGGCTTCGGACCTTCTCAGATAAGCCGGCACAGCAGTAAGGGCATCACTGTAATCACCGTTCTCCGCCCTTTTCATGCAAAGCAGTGCGACATTAGCAGGCGAAGGCACCATGTGCTGAGGAGCCCCGAAGAATGCCTTTTCACCAAGCTCACGCTCAATCGTCTCCCTGTTGAGAAGAGAGCCCTCACCCAAGAATATCGTAGGCGCATCTATCACCGGTAGAAGATCGCCGATCTTTATTGCCCGCTCGTCGATCACATTGAAGAACCTGTCTTTCGACCATTTAAAGACTGCTGCGTAAACCTCTTTTCTGCGCGCATCGAGCAAAGGACAGATCTGGAAATTGCTGAACGGGATGTTCCACGCAAATGCCTCCAGTGTCGGCACTGCCACAAACTTTTTTCCGGTCGCATAAACAAGGCCTTTTATCGTGCTCAGGCCTACACGAAGCCCGGTAAACGAACCCGGCCCGGCAGAGATGCCGAAGACATCGATATCACCGAGGTCCATACCAGCGCTACTCAATACATGATCGATCTCCTTCATCAGACGTTCCGAATGGGTCACCTTGACATTGATCCTTGATTCAGCCACGAGCATCATACCATCCATTATCGCCAGACCTCCCAGCATCGTGGCCGTCTCAATGGCTAGAAGTTTCATCGCATTCTCTCCTTATAACTTTTTCCGAACAACACAAAGAATATGATACTGCTAAATATACATATTGCGGCGAAAATTCTCAAAGACGCGAGAGTACCGAAAGCATGTGCCACAAACCCGATTGCAGAATTGCCGAGTGGCGCGAACCCGAGAAAAACTAGCGTATAGAGACTCATGACCCTTCCCCTGAGCGCATCTGGGACCACCTGCTGGATGAAGCTGTTGCAGACGGCCAGGAAGCTGACAATACCCCATCCGGCAAAGAATATCATCAACATCGCGATATGAAAGTTATCGGCAAGGGCGATTGCCAGTATAGCCACAGAAAAAATGACCGCCGAGACTGGAATGAATATGCGCTTGCCCTGGATCTCTCCTTTGAAGGCAATTATCATAGCAGCCGCAAATGAACCCAGGCCAGCTGATGAAACAAGCAAGCTCAAGCCCCTAACTCCCTCCCTGAAGACTTCGTCGGCCAGTATCGGAAGCATAGTTATGTAAGGAATACCGAAAAGACTGTATATAGAAATCAGAGACATGATGTAGAGAACAGGCTTGTCCTGTACAACGAACTTCCACCCCTCCCCGATCCCCTCGATAAAACCTTTTCCACTGCTTTTTGCAGTCCCGACTGCCTTGATTTTAGTCAACGCAAAAACTACCGGAACAAAACTCAGGGCATTGAGGAAAAAACAGACCGGTATGCTGAAGTTGGCTATGACTAGCCCGGCCATAAGAGGTCCCAGGATTCGCGCCCCGTTGAATGCAGCCGAGTTCAGAGCAATGGCATTGGTAATGTTGTCCCTGCTCACAACCTCAGCGAGAAAAGACTGTCTAGCGGGGACATCGAAGGCGTTGACGGTGCCAAAAAAAAAGGCTATCACTCCCACCTGCCAGATCGTGACAAAATTGCCATAAGTAAGAACACCGAGTGCGAAGGCTGGAATTATCGAAAGCACCTGCGTGATTATGATGATATTTCGTTTCGGGTATCGATCGGCCACCGAGCCGCCGATCAGCGTAAAAAACAAAATGGGCAACGATGAAAGCGATGCGATCAAACCCAGGTAAAGGGGCGACTTGGTCATGGAATAAACGAGCCAGCTTTGGGCCACAGAGTGCATCCAGGTTCCTGAAAGCGAAATAATCTGGCCGAACCAGAAAAGCCTGAAATCCCGTGTATATAAAGCCGAAAACCTTTGTGTTTTCTCCATAAGAATATCATTTGAGTATACCCTATGGATGCTGGAAATTAGAATGCAAACTGCCATGAACCGGCATATTAATGATGGTGATCGAGGCAGAAAATCTTCCATAACGCGATCGGATTAGAATAATTGACAAAAAAGGATTCAGTATAGTTAAATATAAGCTCCTTTGGGCGGTTAGCTCAGCTGGGAGAGCGCAGCCCTTACAAGGCTGATGTCACAGGTTCGATCCCTGTACCGCCTACCATTTAGCAACACGCAGTACGATGCAGCACATACCGCTAGGGGCGGTAGTTCAGCTGGTTAGAACGCCTGCCTGTCACGCAGGAGGTCGCGGGTTCGAGTCCCGTCCGCCCCGCCATTTAAGCTAAGAATATCAATATCTTATGAAAGCAAAAACCCCTTCGGGGCAGCATTGGGGCACCACTGGTAATTCTGCTGACTCCTAATAAATCTTTTTCTGCTATAATTTTCCATGCTAAGGCCCCATTCCCCTGAGATAACACGCACTTGGATAATACGAGAAGGAGTGCATAGTGAACGCCTCCGTTGAATCCAATATTGCGTTGATATATGAAGAAGTAATGTGGCTTGCTCATCGTCCAAATACAACCCCGTCCGATGCAAGAGCCTGGTATACTCATATCGCCTCTAATTCACTGAGAAAGTATATTCGCCGATTCTCCGGCATGGTCTCGAAACGTGCTGCATTTGAAGAAGATGCCAGGCTCCGTCTTGAACAGTTCAAGCGCATGCAGACGACTTTGACCCATCTAATACGCCATTTGAAAACTGGCGTATTAGATGCTGAGGAATTTGTTCGAGTCGTTCTTGATTTGCCTGCAATGCGCGGGTTGATTGGTCCACGGCGATCTTTTTATGAAGCAGCCTTTGGAAGCAGCTATGAAGAATTTCTCGGAATCGCTTATATGCCTGAGGAATACATAATTTACAGAAGAAAACATTCGGATAACGGCGCATCCGACTGGAGCAAGAGATATGATGAGCTTTTACCCGGTGAGCGCACACAGTTTGTCAGCATCGTGGCGGGAAACCAAGTTAAGAGAGATGATGTCTGCAAGATTTCTTCCCTTATGATGAGAAGACTCTTGGAACATTATATTGAGTATAACTGAACGTGTCTACGGCATGATTCAGTACACTACCTGTGCAGATAAAATGCACAGGCATGTTCTGCACTTTATTGGGGTCTCGGTTCCATAGGGTGGCATTGTTGCCCTGATACATGTCGGGATGATCCTGCTTGTTTTTGTATTAATAACACCTAAAAGTCACCTGTTCAGCAGATTTGCTGTGGTCGATAATTACCGATACATAGCTTGATTCGGGGTTCCTTTAAACAGAGCGAGCTGCATTCAATAGTTACTTCACGGAAGCAATACTAAGAAGACCTTCCTTGATAATAATTTCTAAAGGAACGCCCCACCTATGACAGAAAACTGACAGGAAAGATTACAGGAAGAACTGTTGCCGCAGGATTGAGTGTTTTTTGTATGGCTTATAAATAGTACAGCTCTGAGTCTGTTCTTGATGTCGGATATCTTCAACACTGACTCATTTACATTTCAGGTTTTTTCCGCTCACTGCAGTTAGTCTTCAGCCATTCGGCCAACTGCCTCACGCGTTGATCCTCCATCGTTCTTGCTCCTGTGGGACAGGATTTGATGCATGCGCAGCATCTGATGCACAAACTACTGTTCGACACTACTTTGTCTTCAACAGAAATGGCAGCGGTTGGACAGACCGAAGCACACGTTGCACATTTTGAACATATCGTCTCTTGTATGACAGTCTTCATCCGCAGTTACTGCAATGATTTTTTCGGTTATCATCGCGTTTCACTATGTGATGATTATAGTAAGACAACTGTGAAGAATCGTGTCGATCGGCAAAACAGGCGATTATTGCGGCCATTCCACCTCGATCATATATCTTTACCGATGGCGCACAGGGAGGTCTTAATAGTTATAATATCAACAGGCTGAAAGTTTGTAAACAGAATCAATATTGCTATTTAGTCTGTAATGCAGTCAGAAAATGGGAGGGTTCAATGAGATGGTTTAATGATTTGAGCGTAAGCCGAAAACTGATAGGGGTCTTCAGTCTGATTTTTATTTTGGTCGGATTTGCATCCGGCTTTACCTTGCTTCAACTGAAGAATATAAATGGCGATATCAAAAATATAATTAAGAATCAATATGAAAAGACATCAGCCTTGAACGAATGGAAGGTTAATGTCCTTAAGATAGCAGGACGTTCACGAGAGGCATTGCTGTTTGCCGAGAGAGAACAGTTGGACGCTGGGATAAAAAGGATCGAGGATTCTCAGATAATTATAACCGACAAATCGAAATCCCTCGAGCAAACAGTCAAGGATGACGAGGGAAAGAAATTGCTCTCTCAACTGTTTACGGCAAAAAAAGACTATGATCCGCTGGTTGAAACGGTATTTAAGCTTATGAGGGAAGGGAAAAAACAGGACGCACTATCTTTTATTACAGAGGATTTTAACGCTGCCCAAAAGATATATCTGGATAGTTTGGATACGAACATCGCTTTTCAGAAAAGCGCGATGGACGTAATTGAACGGGATGCTGACAAGCGGATCATTAATACTTTTCTAATCCTTTTTTTGATTGGCGCCATTTTCATAACGGTAAGTGTTGCAACGGTGCTTATTTTGAAGAAAGGGATAGCGGGCCCACTTTCGCGGGGGGTTGTCCTGGCCGAGGCTATTGCAGCGGGTGACCTGACGAAAGAATTCACTACAGAGAGAAAAGATGAGGTTGGGGGGTTACTGAAGGCTTTTGAGAAAATGAGACGGAAGTTAAGGGAGAATATTCACCGTGTTTCGGAAACGTCCAATCTTCTCGCCATGACATCCGAAGAGTTATCATCTGCTGCACGTCAAATCACCGGTAATATAAATGAGCAGGAGTCAAGGGCGAATCAGATAGCTACGGCATCTGCCGAGATGTCACAGACAGTAATAGATGTGGCGAAGAACGCTTCCAATATCGCAGAGTCTGCAACGGAGACAGCCCGGATAGCAAAAGACGGCTCTTTAATTGTCAACGATACGGTAAGTAAGGTCAGGCAGATATCCGAAACGGTTGCGGCGTCAGCGCAACTCATGTCTTCTCTCGGTATTCGGTCAATGCAGATAGGTGAGATTATCAATGTCATAAAGGATATAGCCGATCAGACCAACCTGCTCGCGCTCAATGCAGCGATTGAGGCTGCCAGGGCTGGTGAACAGGGGAGAGGATTTGCAGTTGTAGCCGATGAAGTTAGGAAGCTCGCTGAGAGGACCACAAAGGCCACGACGGAAATAGGGGATATGATAAACGCTGTGCGGGATGAAACAAAGAGGGCTGTTTCAGCAATGGAAGTGGGCTCTAAAGAGGTTGAAAAGGGAGTGGCCCTCGCCACGCTGGCAGGAGAAGCACTTGGGAAAATAGTTGAAAGTGTTAATGGATTACAGGCACTGGTGCAGCAGATTGCGACAGCGACGGAAGAAATGTCCGCAGTATCGGAAACTATAAGTCAGGATATAGAGCGGATTGCAAACGCATCAAAAGAAACAAACGATAGTGCCGCCAAGATGAGGGACACATCGTTAACCCAGGCCAAATTATCACTCGATTTGAAGGATGCAATCATGGGATTTAGATTATGACGGTCTATTTTATGTGGTTATGATGAAGGGACAGGCCGCTGTAATTGTGTTTGATATTCGCAGGGACATCTACCAAGGATAAATGCCGCACGTTTGAAAACAAGGCCTTTCCCAGAATAATTCCGGCAATGTCGGTGACGTCTTTCTTCGACAACTTAACAATTATCGTTTGACACCTTCAGTATGTTTGGTATTACTTCCTTCGATGACTTCTGTGATTATGTGGAGTTCCTCGTTATGTGAAGTAAACATTGCAAGTGTATGAATTACAATAGTATAAGCTAATTCAGCTCCACATAACGGTGAGGCTCGGAACAATTAGATCCAGCATATAATGTTATTACTTCGGAAGGGGATAGTATTTTGGCAACACCCGGAATGGTTGCACAAACAGTCCAGATACATAGTGAGCAGTTTGGATTGATAAGATCCTCCCAACTAATCTCCTTTTGCTTTTGAGACGTAACCATATACTCAGCCCCCTGATTGTAATGAGGCGAATGTCAGATGCCACCGCATAATTATGTGAAGTAATTTTTGCGAAACGCTTATGCACGAAGGATTTAATGCAACCACTTCACATAACGGGCAACTCCACATAATAACGGTGACACCCACCTGCCACAATGTTGGTCGCACTGAAGTGTGCTAATGGAAAGTGCGACGGCAGCAGATAGCCCGAGAGGATATTATTTGAGTGATATATTGATAAGATCCCTGCGGATTCCCATTAAAAAAGATCAGCCTATTATTACTATTCAGACAAGCGCTATCTGTCCAATAATTCCCTTATTTTTCTCATCAAAGTGGCAGGATTGATGGGCTTTGAGATTAAATTAAGACCTTCTTCGAGTATTCCCTTACTTGATATTATCTCGTCAGTGTAGCCGCTCATGAATATAACCTTGACCCCTGGCTCGATGCCCTTTATCTCTTCGTATGTCTCTTTGCCATTCTTAACCGGAATAATCACGTCAAGAAGAATGAGAGAGACTGTATCTTTGTTTTCCTTGAATTTCCTTACCGCATCCTCTCCGTTTTCGGCCTCTATTGTCTTATATCCGTTGTCCTGCAGGATGAGCTTCATACTTTTCCTGACCTGTAGTTCGTCCTCGACAATAATTATAGTCTCACCTTTCCCGGCAGGCCAGGGTTGAATCTCCGACTCGGTGATTTCTTCTCTCTTTTCTCCTGACATTGGCAGGTATATTTTGAATGTTGTTCCCTGTCCTACCTCACTGTATACTATCATCGATTAAGGCTTTCTGTGAGCCATCAGGAGAAGGCTTCCGCGTCAGATCCTCACATAGAATAAGTCATCAAAGGATAAGAGGGAAAAAAAAAGAGGCGGGGGTTGTCACCGCCTCTTTTTTTGCATTATTAAAAAACCGTCTATTACTGTCTTTTCTCCACAAGATCGGCCACGACCGTAGGATCGGCAAGTGTCGATGTATCGCCAAGGGCATCTATCTCGCCGCTTGCGATCTTCCTCAATATCCTTCTCATAATCTTTCCGCTCCTGGTCTTGGGCAGGCCCGGGGCGAACTGCATCTTATCAGGTGATGCTATCGGACCTATGACCGTGCGGATATGCGCCACGAGTTTCTTTTTAAGATCGTCGGAAGCTTCAATACCTTGCTTGAGCGTAACATATACATATATGCCTTCGCCTTTAATGTCATGCGGGTAACCAACGACTGCGGCCTCGGCGACTGCCTCGTGAGCCACCAGGGCCGACTCGACCTCGGCCGTGCCAAGTCTGTGACCCGAAATATTGATAACGTCGTCGATCCTTCCCATGAGCCAGTAGTCGCCGTCACTATCACAGCGCGCACCATCGCCGGTGAAATATTTGCCTGGGTACATTGAGTAATAAACCTCTTTGACCCTCTTGTTTTCAGGATCGCCATATGTGCCCCTGAGCATTCCGGGCCACGGCTTTAGAATAACGAGGCTACCGCCTTCATTGGGACCGGCTGGAGCGCCCTTTTCATTAAGAACAGCGGGAACGACTCCAGGAAACGGCCTTGTAGCGGAACCGGGCTTCAGTGTCATTGCTCCTGGAAGTGGTGTTATAAGGATGCCACCGGTCTCGGTCTGCCACCACGTGTCGACGATAGGAAGCTTGCTTTTGCCCACATTCTTGTAATACCACATCCATGCCTCGGGATTGATAGGCTCTCCAACACTCCCCAGGACCTTCAGAGAAGACAGATCATATTTTGCAACCCAGCTTTCGCCTTCCCTCATAAGCGACCGGATGGCGGTAGGTGCGGTGTAGAAGATATTTACACTGTGTTTCTCGCAAATATCCCAGAACCTTCCACAATCGGGATAAGAGGGGATTCCCTCAAACATGACACTTGTGGCTCCGCTGCTAAGCGGACCGTAAACAATATAACTGTGTCCGGTAACCCAGCCAATATCGGCAGTGCAGAAATGGATATCTTCGTCATGATAATCAAAAATCCATTGGAAGGTAAGATTTGTATAGAGCAGATAGCCGCCAGTCGTATGAAGAACGCCCTTGGGTTTTCCTGTCGACCCTGAGGTATACAGGATAAAGAGTGGGTCTTCGGCGTCCATCTCTTCAGGCTTGCAATAACCCCTTACGTCGTCAGCCTTCATTTCGTCATGCCACCAGATGTCCCTGCCGGCCTGCATATCAACGGCGCCGTCGGCCCTCTTTACAACGATCATATTTTCAACCGTTGGGCAGTCCTTGACGGCGTTATCAGCATTGGTCTTAAGCGGTATGAACTTGCCACCCCTGACGCTTTTGTCGCAGGTTATGACCATCTTTGACCCTGAGTCCTGTATCCTGTCCTTCAATGCCTGTGCGCTAAAACCGCCGAATACTATGCAATGGATTACACCTAGCCTCGTGCAGGCGAGCATCGAAATAGCGAGCTCCGGGATCATGGGCAGATAAATTGTGACCCTGTCTCCCTTTTTCAAGCCTTTTTTCTTCATGACATTGGCGAACCTGTTGACCTCGGCATAGAGTTGCTGATACGTAAAGGTCTTGTAGTCTCCACCGTCGGACTCCCATATGAGTGCTGCCTTGTTCCGGGTTGGGCCCTTGATAAAACGGTCAAGGCAATTGTAAGAGACATTCAATTTGCCACCGGCGAACCACTTTATTTCGGGCTTGCCTTCAAATGTCCAGTCAAGTACCTTGTCCCATTTTTTGTACCATGTAAGCTGTTTCTCTGCCATTTCACCCCAGAAGCCTTCGGGGTCTTCCACCGACCTCTTGTAGATCTTCTCATACTCCTCAATGCTTTTGATGTGGGCTTTTTTGCTGAATTCGGGTGATGGTGGAAAAGTTCTGTTTTCGGTTGACATTACCTCAATTCTGTCTTTCGACATCCCTACTTCCTCCTCTAATCAGTTGAATTACAGCCCAAAATGGGCATTCCAGAATCCATCATACAGTATACCCATGATTTTAAATGGGTCACAGCTGTACTCTCGCAGTTTTTAGAAGCCAGAGTATAGATAATTTGTGCACAATAGCACTTTTGCTAGATTCTGTCAAATCGATCGACGAAAATTGTTTCAAGGTCAAAATAGAAATGTCCGACTATGCCCCAGCGGAGAAAATAAAAATATAACAAATTGATTCCAGGCTGTCTTTCAACCTCACATCGGCATTGTCCATTTTTTTTGCTATGTTTCTGAGCGCCAGAAACACTGCAGTTGTCATTTATGCGATCCCCATTCTCGAATCTCAAATCAATAAATCCAATTCCTTAGGACTTTGTCCTACAAGTGAATATGAATATGTATTACAAGCAAATCAGTATATTTCCGATAAAAATTTTACAGAGAATCAATTAATATACTTGTGCATGACCGTCCCAACGTTGAATAGATGAACTGGCGCAAGAACTTGGGAACAGGGACATTGAAGGGCACAAGTGG
>Ga0181523_10004512_pt1 | contig 11988 bp, 15 predicted proteins | sample PEATcosm2014_Bin_43_FD_119752 | JGI IMG/M metagenome (GOLD analysis project Ga0181523, IMG submission 119752) | Peatland microbial communities from MTU Mesocosm Facility, Houghton, MI, USA - PEATcosm2014_Bin05_30_metaG | ecosystem: Environmental > Terrestrial > Soil > Wetlands > Peat | place... | reverse complement strand
CAAATACACACCCGGATGGGTCCATAAACCGGTGTTTGTCTCGTCAATGAATCAAAAGCATGCAACTTTTGGGTGGGTCCATTCATACCGGCGGGGTGGGTCAGTTCTTAATCGGTGGTAACAATCAATCGAAGGACCAAGAGGTAAAGACCAATCTGACTCTTTACAATGAAGACGATTGCAGGGCTCTCAAGCTTCTATGTGACTTCATTTCACGGTCGAAAGATCCTGACAAACTGACTGAGGATCACCAGCCCAGAACTAGTCTCACACAACAAATGCTGAAAACGAGGCCACACTGGCAACTTTTTTCTCCAAGATCCTTTGCCCTTGAGGACTTGGAACACGTAAACAAATGTGCTTACTTCGACTATCAACGTGAAAAAGTTTTCGTTAGGACGGCCTCTCACATTAAGGCATTGAAAAAGCAAAATAATCGGAAAAAATCAACTCGACTCCGACCCAACAAGGTCGTGAATATCGAAGTCACAAAATGTCCCATATGCCGCAGCCGTAAAGTTGGAAAGATAAAAGGAATGAGCCACGACGTCATTGACCTCAAATTCAGCAGCAGCGGGATAAGGAAATATGTTACAAGATTCGCTTCATATAGGTATAAGTGCGAAAAATGCGATGAACAGTTTAACTCAGAGGAGCGGTCACCGAATCCACTACGGTATGGCCACGGCTTGGATTCTTGGTGTATTTATCTCAATAATGTATGCGGGGTAAATATGAGCAAAATCCGAAAAAGTTTGCAAGATACATTCGGCCTCTTTCTCCCCATTGATACGTTATATAGGGCAAAGGGTCGTATCAGAGATCATTATAATCCACTTTATGCTGAGATCCTTCAAGGTATTCTTACGGACGCTGTTGTTCATGTTGACGAAACGACCGTCAGATTGAGACAGCAGCAAAAAGGTTATGTTTGGGTGTTGACCAGTATGGACAAGGTTTACTACTTTTACCGACCAACAAGAGAGACGTCATTTCTCAAGGAGATGCTTGCACCGTTCAGTGGTACGTTGATCTCTGATTTTTATACCGGGTACGATTCGCTCCCTTTTTCACAGCAAAAGTGCCTTATTCATCTAATCAGGGATATAGATGACGATGTATTGCGAAACCCCTTTGATAATGAGTTGAAGGTAATGGCGCAGGAGATTGGCATTCTATTGAGAAGCATTGTCAGTACAATCGATAAATATGGTCTTAAGCGGAGACATCTGCTTAAGCATAAGAAAGAGGTATTACGCTTCTTGGCACACTTATCTAAAACCAATTTTACCTCAGAAATCGTAATCAAATATAAGAAACGGTTCGATAAAAGTGGCGCAAAAATGTTCACTTTCCTCGATTATGACGGGGTGCCTTGGAACAACAACAATGCGGAGCATGCAATTCATCGCTTCGCAAGACACCGGAGAAATGCAGACGGACGATTTACCGAAGAGACACTGGCAGAGTACTTGGTGATTGCTACAGTCTTCGAAACCTGCGAATTCAACAAGGTAAATGTGCTTCAGTTCATGTTATCGAAAGTTAATACCCTTGATGGACTATTGCAGATAGCAAGGCGAAAAAAGAGATCAGCGCCAAATCTTGCTGGATCACAAGTGTCTGTACTGCAAGGAGACGGTGATATTTAGCTTGAAAATAATACGTCTGATAAAGCGTTTCACGAATTGGCTGTGCGAAATATTGATATGTAAAGTCCTAAGTTATAAGGCTCATGGTGGACAGTCTTACAAGCCTTCTCATAAAGATCCTATAGGTTGGTCGATTCAGCTTTATGGCGATTCTATGAGTATGCTCCTTTGTTGCCATTCCAAAGAACACAGGCTACCTAGCAACTCTTGAGTATCGCGAGGATGCAAGTTATGCCGCTACAAACTCGATCTTGACCCGAGTACCTGTCGCTTCAGCAATTTTCTCCAGAGTCTTCAGCGTAAAACCCTCATAGTCGCCGCTTTCAATCCGAGAAATTGCCTGCTGGCTAGTACCCATTAGCTTTGCCAGTTCATGCTGAGACAAGCCCTTCTTGGCACGCAGTTTTGCAATCTTCAGCGCCAACTTCAACGCCTGCCGCTCTTCCTGATAATGAGCTTTGAACTCGGGATCTTTAAGATCTTCGCTCAATCTGCTTCTGAATGTCCGAACTTTACCTTCTGTCATATTGCACCTCCCGTCGGAAAACGCCGTATCCAGTCTTCCATGCGACTTTCAGCCAAATCAATTTCCTTCTCTTTCAGTTGTTGCGTCTTCTTGGATAAAATATGTGTCAATACTACCTGATTACGCACTTGGAAGAAATAGAGGATACGGTACTGATTCGAACTTTGTTGTATCCTCAACTCCCTAATTTTTCCTCTGACGACATCGGCGTAAGGCCGTTTTAGATGCGGTCCATGTTCTTCCAAAAGGGATAGGTGCGCCGCAACCTTAGCACGTGCTTTTTTGTCCAGTCCATCCAAAAACTCATCAACTGGTGAATCGCCGCGCTCCGTCGTGTAGAATATCAGATTGTACAAATACACCTCCGATTCATGTATATTATATACATCAATGTTGATGTTTTGTCAAGACAGTTAGTTCGTTTATATCTGTTCGTTTACGTTTCAAGGAACTTGTCAATATCAGTAGCCCCGGACATGAGAAACTTCAAGAAGTAATGGCCCGATCGCACTACGCGCTGTCGGACCCGCTTCGCGCACGGGGCATTAACCCCGTGCTTGACCAAGGGTCTCCGCTCTACGAGCTCCGACGCCCTGGACCCCGAAGACGCAAGGTTCCGACGCGGCAAGCCGCGCGGCATACGAACAGCCTCGGTTAGAATTCTTAAGTTACATCGCAAGAATCGTCTCTTGATAATTTCCTCTCGTAAGCTTGAGCATATTTAGGAAACCCTTCAGGAATACTTTCTGTGAGAACATGCGGGCAGTTTATAGAGAAAATTAGATCAAGCAAAATGGAGATTCCTGCACGTACTCTTGAATGAAGGCTTGCTCTGTTTAAAGAAAGCACAGTATCAATGTTTCTATCGGCTATCACCAAATTCCTGATACTGTTAAAATAGAGGGACTTCCAGTGGTACCAAATTCTAACTTTATCAAAACCATACGCTAAGCAGCGTTCTTTTGCGTATTACGGTGTTGATCCGCCGGTTGGGACATCTTCTGGATGGAGATGTGTTAAACATGAGCCAATTCAGGTAATCTTTTTATTTTATTTATTTCCTTCGCAACTGATGAATGGGTGACATGATATAAATCCCAGGCTAACTGCAAATTAAGCCAAAACTGAGCATCCATGCCAAAGAGTCTCTCCAAGCGAAGTGCTGTATCCGGCGTCATCCCACGCTTCCCATGAATCAGTTCATTAACACGAGGATATGAAACCCCGAGTTTTTCAGCCAATTCACTTTGCGTCATGTTAAATGGTTTAAGAAATTCCTCCAACAGCATTTCGCCTGGATGTGTCGGCGGACCATTCTTGGGTATGCGTACCATCTTCTGCCTCCTTAGTGGTAGTCTGTAATTTCAACGTTTTCTGCACCATCATCAGTCCACACAAAACAAACACGGAACTGGTCGTTAATTCGTATGCTGTGCTGCCCCTTCCGGTCATCTCTAAGAGACTCTAAGAAATTTCCCGGCGGGATTTTCAACGAATCCAACGAAACTACACCATTGAGTTGATCTAATTTTCGTTGTGCCACACGCCAAATTTGTGCCGGACAGGTCTGACGCGCCGCTCTTGTGTTGTTCCTATCAAAAATATCCTCTGTGCCTCTGTCACGGAAAGATTTGATCACCAAGCAACCTCACGGTTTTTACATTGTCACTATTATATGAGTATAATGGATAACGTTATATATAGCAAGAGATATTAACAGTATTAACTTTTAATCAAGATAATGGCAAGTACCTTGTCTTTTTGGACTACAAACACACGCATACGCATTATCCCAATTATAACGATAACGCACTAGATTAAGTGTAGACATTTCAGTGTAGATCAAATAATATGTTCTATCCCTGTTGCAATTAATATGCTATTTAAGAAGCAATAAGGATAAGGTAAAACAACGGTAGTTACGATTGTCATCGAGACCGAGTGAACGTCATAAAAACGTCATAAATTTAGCGGAAAACAACGGAATCTAAGGGAATATATAGGAAAACTTAAAACACGTAAATTGTAATTTAAAACATGTCTGTTATATGAAATATCTAGGTATTTCAAGCCTGCTAAAAAAACCTATCCAAGCACTCTCAAGGCTAAGACACGGGTTCGACTCCCGTTGGGACTACTTGCTTTGCGTTGTTTATCACATCCGATTGTGATTCCCGCTTGGGTAACGTCATAATTCTGCATGGCATTTGAGGAAGAAGCGCAATCTCATTATTCTACGTAAACATATTCCACAAGATCATGCAAAAGACAGTTACAATGGCAGTCCTTAAGATCATGTCGAGCAGCAACATATCACGCACAAACTCAGGTCTCACTTCGTCCAAATCTACCACGCCCTCTGCAATCACGTCTTTAACCGTTTGCCATGTTTCATCAAATTGATTTGGCGGCATCGAGTGGTTGATCATGTATACCATTACCGAGAAAATCCAGAGCCCGAAGAATCTTATGATTGTTATTGTCATGAGTACTAATAAATAAATCCGCGATTCTGTCAAATCAAAAGAGGTGATGTCGGTGAGTTTTGTTCCTCATAATTAGGATGGATCTCCTTGCGACTATCCAGTTCTATCCGGCTTTCTTCAGCTTAAAGAAGTATTAGGAATATAATCAGGAGAGGATGATCTCAGCGTTGCAGTAACCCTCGCAAAACCAGCTTCCACATGATCACATACTCCTTCGGCCAGAACCGAACAGCGATCCAGATGGCCAATGCCAAGAAAGGCAGGAAGGTGACAATGCCCACGACGAGCGGGTAATCCAATATGCTCAGTATGATGGTCGATATAAAGAGGATTTTTTTTATATAGTGATTAAAGCCTTTCTCCCCAACTTGTCAAGCAAAAAGGTTTCGTCATGTCAAAAAGGTTTTGTCAGGCAACTCAATAATGTAAATAAAGTTGACGTCAGTGCTTATTCCTCATTTTTATAGAGCAATCTTTAAGTACATCATTTCTGACGGCTGAATAACTTCGGACCCTGCCGGGATGCTGTCTTTTCCTACGCTGCCGCATTGCCGCCAGTTCATACGTCTCTATATCATGATAGAGAATATTTTCGAGCGGCTTGCCGCATTTAGCGCAGTACATCCTTACAAACCTCATCCTCATCTATAAATAGACGCGAGACCTCCTCAAATCCTTCGGACTTGCCTGTGCTGCGCCTTTGTTCTTTCCAGATAGAAATATTTCCAAAATTTCATAAATCGACTTGACAGAGTGACGTTGAAACTTTATAGAGCGTTATTGGAAAAGATTTTTTAGGAAGTCTAATAATGTAGCTGGAGGACTAATGGTTTGTACGGGGAAGCTAGGTAGGGAATGTGGCCTGGATGATGAATTAGAGATGGAGGACGTGTTTGTACTGGACACCAGCGTGATAATCTAGGATCCCAGATGTTTTTTTAATCTGGGACGCAAGTTGGTTTTAGTGCCGACCGCCGTCATAGGAGAACTCGACGGCCTAAAGCGGAGCACCGATTCAAAAAAAGCTGGTGCGACCAGGACGGCATCCCGAACTCTCGACTATTTGGGATACAGTCAAAATATTGCATTTGGGGCGATCACATCGGCAGGCTCTGTTGTAAGGATATTAAATCGATTCATGAAGGTCGATGACCTTGCCAGTTCAGCTGACAATCGCATAGTAGGATCTGCAATCAGGTTGCAAATGGAGAACAAGCACTACAATGTAGTCCTCATCACCAATGATCGCAATATGCGTAGCATTGCGAGGTCATACGGAATCCGGTCCGAGCGATATCCTTTGCGCATTGATGTAGCTGATAATGGAATCATGAACGGCATTTCCGATGTTGCGCTGGCTTCGAACAGGAAGGTGGCATAGGGGAGGGCAGGCAGAATGAATCAAATAACGTAGGATCTCAGTTGTTTAACGTATGCACATAGTGAAATTGACAAGGGGAAAATAGTGACCAATAATATTGTAGAGTTGGAGCAAATTAAGATGGCTAGCCTTGCCGGGCATATAGAAACCTTCATATCGGAGTCCGACTGGAGCCGGGAGACATTAAGAGTTTACAGGCAGGCCCTAAGGAAATTTGCGGAGTGGGCTGATACTATGCCTCCCAGCGCATCAGTTATAAGGATTTATAAATCTTACCTGTTAAATAAAGGACTCAAACCCAATACTGTTTCAATTTATCTGACTGCAATAAACCAGTATTTCGATTACCTTGTCGAAAAGAAACTGATGCCATACAATCCAGCAAAAGAGGTCAGGCGTCCACATGTTCCACGGACTCATCAACGAGACCCCCTTACTGCCGAAGATGCGAGGATGTTTCTTGATAACATTCCTAGAACGGCCGTCAAGGGATATCATGATTATGCAATGGTAAACCTGATGCTCAGGACCGGCGTCAGGGAAGTGGAAGTATCAAGGATGATCATCTCTGATATTACATGGAAAGAAGGGGAAAGGATTATCGAAATCCAAGGTAAAGGAAGGGATTTCAAGGATTCTTTTGTTGTTCTTACGGCAGAAGCCTATGAACCAATTGCCGAGTATCTGGCTTTAAGAAGCGAAGCTGATCCTTCACGACCTCTTTTCGGAGCTGTGGGCAACAGATCCCGTGGGAACCTTTCGACCAGGGCGATCAGGTCTATTATCAGTCAGTATCTGAGTATATCAGGACTCAAGTCAAAACGGGTGACTCCTCATTCGTTGAGGCACACGGCCATCACTTTGGCGCTAAAGGGCGGAAATGGTCTGAACCTTCTCTCGGTCCAGCAGATGGCCAGGCATGTAAACATCAGCTCGACTCTGGTCTATGTCCGTGAATATGAAAGAATGAAGAATGCGGCAGAGCGATGCATCAAAATTTAGTCGATGGATAAGAATATTATTACTGTTCCCCTTCAAAATGGCGGCAAAGAGGTATGAAGTCGAATTAACGCCTGCCTCTTAAAATTGAGGGCTTCTGACGAGATGTGATAGCTACTGATAACAATCGATTTTGCCGGTAGCATGAATTTGAAGATTTCGGAAAATAATTATTGAAATCGCTTTGTCGATGTCTTCCTGTACCTGAGACTGTCGTTTTTCCACCACAGGTGAGAGATTCTCTTGGAAAGTGCGCCACGAGACTGCACAGAAAGATGAGGGTAGGTCCCTCGGAGCCGGCTTGCAGAGGTAGGCTCCAAACCACCTTAAGCTGCATTGGTAAAGAGCCAGTGTTGTGAGCGTTAAGGAAAAGGCATGAAAACATGTCAGGTGAGGATCAGAGAGATGAGCGCAAGCGAACCACTGATGAGGTGTCGAAAAGAATTTAGACGACGTCAAAACTGGCGGCTTTCTAAACGTCAGGATAAGTCAAGGAGACAATCTGCGTACTGCCTTGACGGCGTCCGGCATAAAGGTGGCATGAATCTGGTTCAGGCTTTTTGTGCGGAACGTGTGAAACTGTCGTCCCGATGCTAAGGGAGAAATCCAAGTGGTAGCCCCACAAGGATGAGAGTACCGACGCGGGGCACGGAGGCGGAGCAATCCGTATTAGCGATGAAGGTCCGTAATGGGACTGGAGCGAAGGGGTTGCATCGTCCAGCTTTATTGAATGGTCAACCATTTGTTGGGAGGAGCTATTGAGTAAAGCAAAGCCGTTTAGTATTTCGAAGCAAGTAGTATGGGATGCCTTTAAGCGAGTAAAGGCAAACGGGGGTGTTGCCGGGGTAGACGGAAAATCGATTGCTGAGTTTGAGGGTGACCTTAAAGAAAATCTTTACAGACTCTGGAATCGGATGTCGTCGGGGAGCTACTTTCCTCCACCAGTGCGCACCGTGGAAATACCGAAGGATAACGGAGGGATAAGGCCTCTGGGTATTCCCACGGTAGGTGATCGGATTGCGCAGATGGTGGTCAAGCTGTATCTGGAGCCTGAAGTGGAGCCACATTTCCATCAGGATTCTTATGGATACAGACCGGGAAAGTCAGCGATCGAAGCGGTAGGAGTTGCACGACAGAGATTCTGTCGCTATGACTGGGTTGTGGATTTAGATATCAAAGGGTTCTTTGATAATCTGGATCATCGCCTCGTTATGCGCGCTGTAAGAAAGCATACGGACTGCAAGTGGATTCTGTTATATATTGAGCGATGGCTTAAGGCTCCCGCCAAAATGGCAGATGGAACACTTGTGAAGCGGGATAGGGGCACTCCCCAAGGGGGGGCAGTCCTCTGTTAGCGAATCTTTTCCTTCACTATGCTTTTGATGAGTGGATGAAATGCAACTATCCATACAATCCGTTCGAGCGCTACGCCGACGATATCATCGTGCACTGCTTTAGTGAGACGCAAGCCAAAAGGATCAAGATGCTGATTGAAGAGCGGCTATCACAATGCAAGTTGGAGCTTCATCCCGAAAAGACAAAGATCGCCTATTGCAAGGATGATACAAGGCGAGGTAGTTATCCAAACAAGTCATTTGTGTTCCTTGGTTATTCATTTTGCCCGAGAAAAGCACAGAGTCGGTCTGGGAACCGCTTTGTTAGTTTCAGCCCTGCGGTGAGGAGTCAAGCTGCTAAAAAGATGCATCGCGAGATGAGAAGCTGGCGTTTTCACCGGCGCACCGACAAGAGCCTTGAAGATCTGGCGCATATCAGTAATGCCATTCTTCGAGGTTGGATCAACTACTATGGGCAGTATTACAAATCTGCGCTTTACCGAGTCTTTGGTGTTTTTAATCGCATTCTCATACGATGGGTAAGAAGGAAATACAAAAGGTTTAAATTCCACCAACTTCGTGCGTCACACTGGCTGCGAGGTATAGCTTGTAAGCAACCGTGGCTTTTCGTGCATTGGCAAAAGGGGTTTAAACCGTAGGCTGGACGATAGGAGCCGGATGACGGGAGACTGTCACGTCCGGAACTGTGAGAGCGCGAGGGTGAGATTCCCTCGCGCCACTCGACTAAACGTTGGGCGTCATCATGGAATATATTGGGTACGTGCAGAAGTCATTCATTGAGAAATATCGAGATCACTCTCAGCTGCTCACAGAAACTATTGCAGGAGAGGCTCCCTGATATGCTTATTTGTATCAAACGATAATCATCATACGCATATTATCATATCCACCCATAATGAATACCTTGTCCGTTTCTATCATGCAGCGTATTTCCGAAAATAGTCGATATTTTTAATAAACGGAATTTACAGCATCTCTTTGACTGGCGTGCTGGACTCAGTCTTCAAGAATAAAGCTAAATTATAAAAGGTGTCATGAATTTTAAAAAAAGCGACTTTATCTAACTTTCAACGTTAACTACATAATTGTATGTGATTTTCATCACTGACAATGAATATTTATCATGATTAATCGACAATTCGCCACCTTTCTTGTTGACTTCATGCGCGTTGTCTGCCATAATTGAGCCTAATTGGGAGCAGCATTTTGCTGGTTGTTGGGGGCAACAACTATGTAAAGGATTGAATCTTTGATTAAGATGGGAGAGAAGTGCCTTTTCCATGTCAGGATATTTAGTTGCCTGATAGGAGATAGGATGACATGCCCCGTGACTCGGAGGGACTGCAATAAAACCCACGCTTGAAATTAATTAGGCGTGGGTTTTTTATTGGCAACTTTATTTGTGGGTGTATCAGTGCTGTTGCACATGCTATTGTGAGCCTTATGCAACTCAACAGTTTCGGGGTCGTGCAGGATTAATTGCTGGACGTATTTACATAGCAATAAATATGGCTTGCGATTTTTTGCGACATATTAATGTTAACAAATCGGGATAGGATACTACACCTAGAGAATGACAATGAAAAAGATGTGGAATGCAGATGAAAAAGGACAATCTGCAATTTGATAAAGAAATCTTTCTACGGGGAGAGCCATAAACAAGCTCTGAATGATGAGGCAGTATTTTTAAAAACCTTAAATCATGACTTAATGGAGGGGTAAGATGCGAAAAAGGAGGAGTGCATTCGTTTTTTCTTTTGTATTAACTGTAATTTTCTGTTTTGCAGGGTGCGGATACGGATTTGCGGATCAGGAAGCTCCAGATGGAGAGCTGGCAGCTCCGCCACCGTTGGCGGTTAAAGGCCCGCCCGATGTCGTGGTGGTGCCTAGTGAGCAGTTTCCAAACCAGTACGTATATATGGTCCCTGGCATGGAAGGCGTATATGTCTATCAGGGCGTATGGTATCGCCAGAATGCCGGGTTCTGGTTCAGCTCCCCGGCTTACAATGGCATATGGACTCCCATTGGCGTTGCTGTTATGCCGCCAGTGATTATGAGCGTGCCCGTTGAATACGCCCTCTATATCCCAGCTGGATACCATAGGATTCACTATGGAGAATACTATGGTCATTGGCGCAGTTGGGAGAGCGGCAGGTACTGGCATCATCAGGCCTTTTATCAACACGAGATGAGAGCTGAAACAAGAAGAGCAAGGATGGAGCATATTGAGCATCATCGCGCGGAAGCCAGGGCGAACGAGCATCATCGGACGGAAGCTAAGGCGGGCGAGCATCACACAGAGGCCGGCGCTGTGAAAAAAACCGAGTCAAAAAATGCCGTTACAGCAAAAGGCGATAAAAACGTCGAAAAGTCGCAGCAAAATGCGAAAGATTCTCAGAGCAAAAAGCCTGCCGTTGCCGTAAAGCAGAACCAGAACATAGCCAACAAAACCTCCAATAGTGGCCAAGGGCAGAAAATGGCTAGTCAGGTGAAAAATAGTAAGCAGCAACAGACACAGGGTCAAAAGGGAGCACCTGGGCAACAGGCTCAGAAACAACAGGCACCAAAACAACAGGTTCAGAGACAACAGGCACCAAAACAACAGGCACCAAAACAGGCTCAAAGACCGGCTAGCAATGACAAGAAGAAAACATAAAGGAGGCGGATTGTTACCAATGTTTAAGAAAAGAGTTGTCATGTCGTGTATATTTTTGTCTTGCCTTATGGCATTATCCGGCTGTGAAACCATGGATGCTCTGGATAAGTCGTTTGCGAAGTCCATCAATATTGCAAGTCAAACCCAATCTGGGCAGCCCGAACAGCCCGAACAGCCCGTTCAGGTCCAGACGGTCACTGTGAAGTCAGGGTTCAAGACAGTCAATGTTAGGCAGGAACCTTCCAAACAGGCCCCTGTTGTGACAAAGATTCCTGGCGGAATGGAAGTGGCAAAGATAGACGAGAATGAACATTGGATCAAGGTTAAGCTCGATATGGAAGACGGGTCACAGACTATCGGCTGGATAAGTAATGAAGTGGTGGAAACAAAACAATAACTTACCAACACGTGTCGGCGGCTTTCTTAGAAGGAAGTTCCAATCTCATGAAAACGGTAAGACTAAGTTGGGAAAGAGTTCTGGCAAGACAGGAATTAATGCATGACGAAAAATTGTTAAAAGGACGGAATTTGACGAAATAATTCACGGCTAAGATTTAATCGCTCCATAAATTCTTGGATGCACAGGTCGCCAATTAAGGCGCCTGTGCATCAGGGTTAGAGCGGTGGTCCATGAATGCATCGCATTATACAAGATACATTTTGTCATGTATAATCGTGGTGCTATTGGGGCTACGGTTCGGACTACAAAAATATCAGGGGATCCGCTTGAGTATTTCCTTTATCAAGATGAGATTGTACCGAATCAATTTGCGGCGCAATATTTTCATGCTTAAACATTGAATTTAATAGTTACTAAGTCGTGCATAAGTAAGGCCTCATTATGGTATACTATTATGCATGGATACCACTGACGGCAGGAAACTCAGACATGAGGTTTTAGAGGCGATTCGAATTAGGGCAGTCAAACAGGTT
>Ga0181523_10004511_pt1 | contig 11991 bp, 12 predicted proteins | sample PEATcosm2014_Bin_43_FD_119752 | JGI IMG/M metagenome (GOLD analysis project Ga0181523, IMG submission 119752) | Peatland microbial communities from MTU Mesocosm Facility, Houghton, MI, USA - PEATcosm2014_Bin05_30_metaG | ecosystem: Environmental > Terrestrial > Soil > Wetlands > Peat | place... | reverse complement strand
AATGAACGGGGACTCGACTCGCAAAAAGATCCGGTGTGCTATGTTCCGCCATGCGGAAAAGCCTAATGGGTCGCGGCGGGTTCCCACCGTCTGAGACGGGTTCATTCTCGGCCCACCACACGGTCTAGCGGGTCGGCTTTTGTGTGCAGGTCTCAGGACTTCTGTGTGAGATATTGGCGCGGATCTCGCGCATAACAAATTCAATGCGCCTTTACAGAGTGCTGAAAACTCAATTGCTCCGGTGCTGCAGGTCTCTGGAGGGGTAGTTTTTCAGCCCTGCGGTAGCAACCCCAGCGCCGATTCCCGCGCCTTTCGCATCGGAAACAGACACCTGAACCCAGGGTTCAAGCCGCTGCCGCTAACAATCGAGTCATGCGGACCAAATTGTGGGCTGCGGCCGCAATCTGAAACAGCCATTCCACCCGTTTCCGCTTTCCTGCTTCTTTCCTTATCCCCCCGGTGGAATGCATATGAGTTTTTCAGCGCTCTGTGAAGCCGTGCCCTACACAAGAGCGACTTTTGGGGAACGCCCAGAAGTGTGGTTCCGCTGTTTGCACTTTCGGTTTAGAGTGACGGCATGGCTGTGACTCCACCCGTGGTGTTGACGATTGCCGGGTTTGACCCCTCCTCGGGCGCCGGGATTACCGCCGACATCAAGACGATCGCGGCCCACGAATGCTATGGCGTCTCCTGCATCACAGCTTTAACCGTCCAGTCGACACAGGGAGTGCGGCGGGTCGAGGGCGTGGATCCGAAGATCATTGCCGAGACCCTGCAGGAACTGGCTGCAGACCTGGCCGTGGAAGCCGTCCACATCGGAATGTTGGGAACTGAGCGGGTGGCCGGGGTGGTCGCGGATTTTCTGGACCAGGCGAGGTTGCCTCATGTCGTGCTGGATCCGATCCTGAAGTCGAGTTCCGGAGCGGACTTATTGAATGCGGAAGGGACCAAGCTATTGATCGAGCGACTGCTTCCGCTGGCCGAACTGGTCACGCCAAACCTCGACGAGGCCAGCGTCTTGACGGGGATGGAGGTCACAAATCTCGACCAGATGCGGGCGGCGGCGGTTCGTCTGCACGCCTTGGGAGCGGCGAATGTGGTCGTTACGGGAGGCCATCTGGAGAAGGCCATCGATCTCCTCAGCCTGACTACCGCCCGAGGCACCGAACAGGAGGTTTTCAAGGCGGACCGGCAGCGTTCGAATTCCACCCACGGCACCGGATGCGCGTTCTCGACCGCGCTAGCCTGCCATCTTGCGCACGGCCGCGGACTGCCCGAAGCGGTTCTTCTATCGAAAGCCTACGTCTCAGCCGCAATTACTAATGCCTATCCGCTGGGCCACGGAGTTGGGCCTTTGCATCATCTTTACCGCGCAGGCCAGCTACGGCGTCCCGGCGCCATCATCTCTGAAGCCGAGCACGCCCGCTCGCGAAACTGACTTTTCGAAGAGATGTCTGTGGCTTTATCCCTGCCGCGGCACCACATAGTAGTAGATCGCCAGGTAATGGCAGATGCTTCCCGCCAGCACGAACAGGTGCCAGATTCCGTGGCTATAGGGTAGCCGCCGCCACGCGTAGAATCCAACCCCGCCGATGTAGGCGGCTCCGCCCGCCACCAGCCAGAGCACTCCGGGGATTCGTACCGCAGCCATCAGCGGCTTGAAAGCAATCATCACCAGCAGTCCCATGGCGATGTAGAGCGGAGTCGAGATTCTCCGCACATGCTCGAACCAGCCCACCTTCAGGAGCATGCCCAGAAAGCAGATTCCCCAGACCAGGCCGAAAAGCGTCCAGCCCCACCCCCCGCGCAGGCTGACCAGCGTGACCGGAGTGTACGTTCCCGCAATCAGGAAGTAAATGCAGCAGTGGTCGATGGTCTCAAGCGTGCGGGTCCAGCGGGGAGACGGAATGCTGTGCAGCGCCGTCGATGCCGCATAGAGGCTCATCAGGGTTGCCGCGTAGACGCAGCAACTGACAATTGCCCAGGGGTTCCGGCTCGAGGCCGCAGCCACAATCAACAGCACGGCGCCCACGATGCTGAGCGCCAGACCGATTCCGTGTGCTACAGCGTTGACCAGTTCTTCCGTGCTCACACTTTAAGGATTCTATGGTGATTGTAACGCCGGGTGGGAATCTGGATGGGAAACGAAAGGCTAAGAGCCAACAGAGAAAAGCGAAAAGCGAAGAGCTAAGAGCTAAGAGCGAAACGCTACTTCTTAAGCAAACATCCGGCAGCAAAGGCGGCGACCGCGGCGAGCAGCCACTCGATGCGCCACCACTGGATGGCCTGCCAGTCGAGCACGGTTCGGGCGCTGAAGAAAACGCCAACCGCCAAAGCTCCGACCACGCAGAGCACCCCAGCCAGAAAGGCGACGAGGGCCGGTGTGGTGAGCCCGAGCCGTACGCCGAGCGAGGCAAATTCAGCCAGACCAGGAATTTCCAGCGTGCGCACGCCACCCACATCGGGACGGCCAGCGCCGCAAGCATGACAGTAGAGCGAGCTGACGAGGAACTCGGTTCCGCAGCGGCAGGTTGCGCTTCGTTCGTCGTTTCTTCCCCGGCCGACGACAGCCTCGGGAGCCGGCATGGGCGGCCGCCAGAATTCGTGCTGCGTCTGATCGATAGCTTCTGCCATAGGAGCTCTTCTCCCGACCCTTTTCGGATCGCAAGCGAATCACCAAAGCAAGCGGTTGCAAAGACATTAGTTACGAGCGGGCCAAGGGGGAGGGCGGCCACGCCGGCGGGCAAGAATTACGCGGTCCAAGCCCGAACTTTCCCATTGTGCGCCGACTTGGCCGGGCTGCGGACGTACCCGGTTTGGTTCACGGACGCGGTCAGCCATTAGCCTGGAGTTCCCAGTTCTCAGTTTCTGGGCGGAGTGCCGGTTCTGCTTGACTGAGAACTGAGAACCGGGAACTGTTAGACTGAGTAACCGTGGTTTCCTTGATCTCCCGGCTTCGCCCTGCTTTGACTGCCGTCATCCTGCTGGCTCTTGCCCGGGTTTGTCTGGCCGCGGACCCCTCGGCGTCGACCCCTCTTCGTCCTGCCGACCCGCTGAACCAGGCCGCCTTCGAGCACTATTACAACCTTGATCACGAGGCGGCGATTCAGGACTTCGAGAGGATCATGGCTCGTCATCCAAACGATCCATTTGCCGTGAATCACCTGATCTCCGCGATCCAGATCCGGGAACTGTATCGCATGGGCGCGATGAATTCGGGCGAATACTCGAACGACAATTTCATCGGAAAAGCGCACCGTCCCGCCGATCCCGCGCAGAAGGAGCGCATCAAGCAACTGGTGGAGCAAGCCGAGAAGCTGGAAAACGCCGAGCTGGCGCGCGATCCAAACAACGTAGACATGCTCTACGCCCGCGGCGTTACCCGCGGACAGTTTGCGCTGTACACCGCGCTGATCGAGCGCGCCTGGTTTTCCGCTCTGCGCAATGCGGTCGGAGCGCGCCACGATCACGAACGAGTCCTCGAGTTGGACCCGAAGTACACCGACGCCAAGCTGGTCGTCGGAGCCCACAACTACGTGATGGGAAACTTGCCCTTGGCGGTAAAGATCGCCGTGGCGCTCGTCGGCTTGAGCGGGGACAAAGAAAAGGGATTGCAGTACTTGAGCGATGCCTATCGAGCCAACGGCGAAACCAGCGTGGACGCCGGAATTGTGCTCATGGTTTTCCTGCGCCGCGAACACCGCTACGGCGAGGCTTTGCAGATCGCAGGAGCGATGAGTCCGCGCTTTCCGCGCAACTATCTTCTGCCGCTCGAGGAGGGCAACCTGCTGCGCGAGTCCGGCAAGAATGGAGACGCCGAGGAACAATATCGCCGGGTGTGGCAGAACGGGCGCGAGGGAAAGTACGGCAGTCTACACTACGAAATCGCGGCGGTGGCGTTGGGCGACCTACTGCGCGGCGAGAAAAAATATCAGGCTGCCGCTGCGGCTTACGAGCTGGTCGGTGAGGTCACGGGCGCCGATCCGGAATTGCTGCAGAAAGCGAATCTGGGAGCCGGCGAGATGTACGACCAGCTCCAGAAGCGCGATCTGGCAGTGAAAAAATACGAAGCAGTAGTGGCCACCAATTCAGGCAACGCCGAAGCCGACAAAGCCCGGAAGAGAATGAAAGACGCGTACCGGGAGTGAGGGCGGCTCGTAGCCAATAGCCCTTAGCTTTTGGCCAAGAACCAAGAGCTAAAAGCCAAGCGCTGCTCCTGGAACTCTTTCTCCGCCATTGACGTATCTGCCCCTACAGCGGCAATGCGGTGAGATTCCGGCCACGCAGAAGCAACCGATGCGCTCGTGCGCCGACAGAGGATTTCATTGGAATGACCGACATAACTAGCAAAGGATCTTCCATGGGACGGCGGCCGCCTAGCGGGAGGATTCTCATAGAGATTCTGGTGGGCTTGCTGCTCACTCTAGGGATGCCGAACCTTCCCCTCGGTCGTTGGGGCGAGCGTCTCATTCCAGGAGCCCCCTTGATTGGGCACGAAGCGCTTTGGTGGGTCGCGGTTGCACTTCTGCTTCTATACGTAATTCTTGTCGAACGGCGTCCGCTGTCGTCGATAGGACTGCGGAAGATTCGGCCCTGGGATATTCCCATCGCGATCGCATCCGGTATTCTCATGGTGGTCGCGATCGCGTTTATCTACGGTGTGGTTTTTCGTGTACTCCATCTGCAAATGAATACGGGCGCCATGAATAAAGTGCTCGCCGCGCCGTTCTGGTACCGATTCATGCTGGTAACACGCGCGGCAGTAGCCGAGGAAATACTGTTTCGCGGTTATCCCATCGAGCGCCTGGAAGAACTTATAGGCAGCCGTCTGGCAGCAGGCACAATCTCATGGGCGGCATTCACAATTGCCCATTTGGGCGGATGGGGATGGCCGCAGTTGCTGGTTGCGGGATCGGGCGGCATCATTCTGACGGTCGTCTATCTATGGCGCCGCAACTTGCCAGCCAATATCGTTACGCACTGGATTGCCGACGCAGCAGGGTTCCTACTACCCCGCTAAAGCCAAGAGGCTATCACGGAACATTTTCTCCGTGATCGTCGTATCCTAAGACAGGGAGAAACAATATGTACTGCAACGCTTGCGGCAAGACGCTCGCCGAGGACTGCTGCTACTGCTCCTACTGCGGCAACGTGGTGGGGATTCCGCCCACGCCAAAGAAGCTGATGCGCTCGCGCACTGACAGAAAGATCGGGGGCGTTTGTGCCGGTTTGGCGCAGTATCTCGATCTCGACACGTCGCTGGTGCGCATCCTCTGGTTCTTCATCACCCTCGCCTGCGGAATCTTTCCGGGCATCGTGGCGTACATCCTCGGATGGATCATCATTCCCGAAGAACCGCTTCTGTTGCCAGTTGCAACCTCGCAACAGCCGGTAACGAGCTAGCATAGAATCATGCCGTCATCCTGAGCGAAGCGAAGGACCTATGCGTTTTGTCTGCGTCACCAGAATGCGTGGGTCTTTCGCTTCGCTCAAGATGACAAGCCGGAACTCAGGTCGCGGATTAACGGCCTGGGACCTAACACCTGAGACCTGACACCTTGCCCTCCCTGCGCAGCGACGACGCCGAGATCTTCTATGAAATTCGCGGGAGCGGCCCGCCGGTCGTTCTTCTCCATCCTTTTCCCAGCAACCACGAATTCTGGCACCCTGTGGCAGCGGCGCTCGAGTCGCGCTACCGGCTGATTCTCCCCGATCTGCGCGGCCACGGCGATTCGGAGATTGGCGATGGTCCCGCCCTCATGTCAAAGCACGCCAGTGACGTGGCCCGCGTGCTCGATGCCGCAGGCATTGGCCAGGCCGCGTTCATCGGATGTTCCATTGGCGGATACATCCTGCTCGAATTCTGGCGCCGTTTTCGCGGGCGGATGACCTCGCTAACGCTCTGCGACACGCGCCCTCAGGCCGACAACGCCGAGGCTCGGGCAAATCGCTTGAAAGCCGCGGACACCGTCCTGGAGCAGGGAACTGAGCCCTTCATCGAATCCATGGTTCCGAAGCTGATGGGGCGAACGACGGTCGCCACGCGTCCGGATTTAGTCGCCGGAGCGCGCGCCATGATGCGCAAAATGTCCGCCGAGGACATCAGCCAGGTGCAGCGCGGCATGGCCGAGCGTCCCGACTCGGTTGCGGACCTGAAGACCATCAACGTGCCCACGCTGATCGTGATCGGAGAAGAAGACGTGCTCTCCACCGTAGCCGACGGCGAACTGATGCGGCAGAACATAGCTGGCAGCCAGTTGAAGGTGATCCCGAAAGCGGGACACTACGCGCCGTGGGAGCAGTCGGAAGCGGTGGGGACAGTGCTGCGGCAGTTTTTGGATGCGGCGGCATTGAAATAAACCACGTAGGGGCGAACGCATTCGTCCGTCCAGCGGGCGAAGCCTCGCAAACTGTCGGTGGTCGGCGCAATCTCTGCGGGTTATGGACGACCTTTGCCGAGGGCTCTTTCTATCGTTTGTATAGCGCTATCGGTGGCGGGGACCGCCGCGCATGGTTCAAATATATCTTTGCCAGTGCCTGAAAATAGAAGGAATTGTTGGCCAGGATTAAGCAGGTCGATTGCCGAATTGTGAACTACTACTTGTTCACTGTCCCACCAAGGCCCCGTATATAGGGTCGATCCCGTATCTAGGGTCACTTCTAACTCGTCGAGTGGCCGGCCGGCTTTGCCTTTGAGTATCCGCAGCAGACGAAAGCTGGCGACCCTATACCTACGGCCGTGAAGATAGTCCGGCACAATGATTTTGGTGCTGGCTTTCTTCACTTCCACAAGCAGAATATCTGCCGTATCGCGTGCCCGTCTCGGAAGAATCCAGTCTGGGCACTGATTTGGCCCGATCATGCGCTCGAATGCTGCGCGTCGAATTTCGAGCCGATCCTGTTCAGCATCTGGTAGCAGTTGATTCGAGGTGCGGCAACCTGCAATTGACCAAATGCAGTGGAGTTTCAAGCCAAAGGCGTGCCTCAAGAGTTCGGGCGAGGCGTCCCGCGTGAAATCGACATTCATGCATAGGTCAGGACACCGATTGAAGTAGTGGCCCACTTGATAATTGGGGCTCTCGTCCACGTCGGCGGCAAGGTTAAGGTCGACGAAATCCCCCTTGGAGGAGACCCCGACCCACAAACCGAAAGAATCGCTGATGCGCGAGGTTGAAAGATTCAACCCGTAACCAAGCTCAGATACCTTGCCAGACGTAAGATCGACATAGGCAGTGAAACGTCGATACCGGAACCCCCACCAGCTTAAGACCGAATACAGATTGTAATGGCCCGACCAGCCAGCCTTTCGGAGCAACCAATCAGAGAGCTTTGGGCTCGATAGCTCGATTGAAAGACACTCGTCAGCTTCGCATCTTGCGTTTCCGCGGGAACGTCCGTTGACCTTGAACCCGGCCATTCGCGAAAGCACCTCCGCTTTTGGCGTAACTCCAATCCGCAGGCTCGACAGCGCAGACACCACTTTGAGGACGCGTCTTTCAAACAGCGCCGCCTCAACGCGCAGTGCAACGGGGGAAATAATTACGATGATTATCACACCAAGATAAATCAGGCGGGCCGGACGCGAGGTGAGCCGTCTCCATAGCCAGGTTGTGACTGGGAAAGTGCGACTGAAGTTCATGAGAATACTGACTCCATTCTCAGTCTAGTAGTTCCCTGAAATACGTTAGTGGTTACGAAGGTGCAGAAATGGAAACAGGCCTGCCCACTTCAATCGCCGACCAACTCAATCTCCGCGGAGTCGAGTTGGTCGAAGGGACGACTGCTGATTCGAGCCAGCCACAAGCTCACGAGCGAAACTCCTACGAACAGGGCGATGCAGCCGGGCCACCCTTCCCAGCGCCAGAACCAATCGGTCAGCGTGGCGCCTACGCTTCCTCCGAGATAGTAGAACGTCACGTAGAGTCCGGCGGCCGAGGAGCGGGCGCGCCCTGCGATGGCGCCCGTCTGCACCGTGGCTGCGGCCTGCGCCACGAAGACTCCCGAAGAAAAAATGGCGAGGCCGACGATAACGACCGGCAGCGATCTGACCAGCGTGAGGAGCAGTCCCGCGATCATCATCGCGCAATAAAGAATCGTGGTGTGGCGAAAGCCGAAGCGATCGAGGAACCGGCCCGACTGCGGAGTGATGACGACACCGAGCAGATAGACAAAGAAGATGCTGCCCAGTTGCGCCGAGTTCAGACGGAAAGGCGCGGCGGCGAGATAGAAGTTCGCGTAAGTAAAGCATCCCACCAGCGTGAAGAGTGCGGCAGCGCCCATGCCGAAGTTGGCCAAGAGGCGCGGATTGCGAAGATGTTCCTTGGCATGGTCCAGAACCTGCCGCAGATGTTCGGCGCGCACAAAATTCTTCGCCAGCGGAAGCCAGGCGCGGACCACCACCGCTCCGATCAAGTTGAGGGCGGCGAGCACCAGGAAGGTGGCGCGCCAATGCCAGTGCGTGGCGATGACGCCGGAGATAAATCGCCCGAGAAATCCGCCGATCACGGTGCCCGTCACATACGAAGACATGGCGCGCCCCACGCCGCGTCCCGCCCATTCCTCATTCACGTAGGCCAGCATGACCGCGATGACTCCCGGCACGAACAGGCCCTGAGCGAAGCGCCAGAAGATGAGCGCGCCGAGGCTGGTGGAAGTCGCCGCCAGGGCGGTAGGAATGGTCAGCAGGAAGAGCGCCGGTACGATGACTTTCTTGCGCCCGCGGCGCTCGGCAATCATGCCGATGATGGGAGCGGTGAGAGCGGTGGCAAAAATGGTCGCACTCACGGTAAGACTGACCTCCAGCTCGGAGGCATGAAAAATCTGTCGCAAAAGAGGCAGCAGTGGCTGGGTGCTGTAGACGTTGAGAAACGTGCACATGCCGGCCAGCATGGTCGCGACGGTCGCCTTGTCGAGTTTTTGCAAGAGAAATCGAACCCCAACTTCCAACCTTTCGATGATATGCGAAGTTCTGTGCGCGCTGAGGCCACGGATTGCGGCGCACTTGTCACAGCGTGCAGCAAGGTCTCTCTGCTAGAATCTTTGCGATATTATGGAAGCTTTCCTCGTTCCCGAAAAAACGGTTGTCAATGCCAAAGGAGGCGGGCCTGCGCTCGATGTAAGCCGGGCGGAGGGCCGGGTTTTTCTGCTGACGCTCGCCATCACCAACATCGTCGAACAGGAATCGCTCGATGTCGCCATCTTCGGATCGGCGGATGGCGTTGCGTGGGATCCGAAGCCGGTCGCGGCTTTTCCGCAGAAGTTCTATCGAGAGGAAATTCCGCTGCTGCTCAACCTGACGGCGCGGCCGGAGATCAAGTTTGTCCGCGCGCATTGGGAAGTGGCCCGGTGGGGCCGTGGCTCGGAAACGCCCATGTTCGAATTCGGCGTCGCGCTGCGGGAAATTCCGCAGGAAATCCTTGCCGAAGCCGCCGGGCGAGTGCGCGCGTCGTAGAAATTTCAGAGGTGAGAGGTCAGATTGCAGAGGTAAGACCGCCGATTTTAACCTCTGCAATCTGACCTCTCACCTCTCCTCCCACAAGATCTCCGTTATATTAAATTCATGCCTGATGGTTCGAATATCATTATCCGTCCCGCGCGCACGGTGCGCGGCGTGGTGCGCATTCCCGGAGACAAGTCCATCTCGCACCGCTACGCCATGCTGGCGGCGATTGCGGAGGGCACGAGCCATTTGCATAATTTTTCCGCGGCGCGTGATTGCGCCAGCACTCTCGACTGCGTGGCCAAACTCGGCTGCGAGTGGAAGCGATTGGAAGATGAAGCGATTGAAGTGCGTGGCGTGGGGCCGCGGCTGAACGCTCCGGTGGAAGTGCTGGATTGCGGCAACTCCGGCTCGACCATGCGCATGCTCAGTGGAATTCTTGCCGGCCAGCCATTTCCGAGCGAGTTGTGCGGAGATGAGTCGCTCTCCCGGCGGCCCATGGCGCGTATCATGGCGCCGCTTTCCGAGATGGGGGCGAGAATTTCGTCGAGCGAGGGCGGACGGCCACCGCTCAAGATTGAAGGCGGACCTCTCAAGGCAATCCACTACAAGCCGGAAGTGGCCAGCGCGCAGGTGAAATCATGTGTGCTGTTTGCCGGGCTTTTCGCCGTAGGCGAGACTGTGGTCGAGGAGCCCATCCGCACGCGCGATCATGGCGAAATTGCGCTACGGGCGTTTGGAGCGGAAGTCGAGCGCGCGGGAAATGCCTCGCACATCGTGGGCGGGCAGCGGTTGCGCGCGATTGAAGCGCACGTGCCCGGCGATCTCTCGAGTGCCGCGTTCTTTCTCTGCGCGGCGGCGCTCTTTCCCGGATCGCAGATCACTTTGCCCGGAATTCTGATGAATCCGACGCGCGCTCGCTTGCTCGATATTCTGATCCAGATGGGATTGAAGATTTCGGTCGCGCATCTCGAAGAACACCAGGGCGAGCTCGTAGGAACGATTGACGCTCGCGGGGCGGCATGGAAGGGAGCCGTGATCACCGGTGCCGATACGGCCGCGTTGATTGACGAGATCCCAGTGCTGGCGGCGGTTGCACCATATACGGATGGCGGTCTCGAAGTTCGCGACGCCAAAGAGCTGCGCGTGAAAGAGTCGGATCGCATTGCCGCCGTCACCGCCAATCTGCGAAAAATGGGCGCGGAAGTCGAAGAGCGTCCCGACGGACTGCGGATTCCCGGCGGCCAGCATCTGCATGGCGCGGAACTCGATTCGTTCGGCGATCACCGCATCGCCATGGCTTTCGCTGTGGCCGCGTTGCGAGCCGAAGGTGAGACGATGATTCGCGGTGCGGATGCGGCGGGAGTGTCCTATCCGACGTTTTTTGAAGAATTGCGCAGTGTTAGCAGCTACTAGCTACCGGCTTCTAGCTAGTGGCATCAAGCAGGCCAGAAGCCAGTAGCTAGAAGCCAGGAGCGCCGTTCATGACACCGGAAAAACCCCCATCTCCCGACGAGCGCCTGCAGCACGAATTCAACCGTTGGGCCGATGACGGTGAAGGCGCGAAGATGGAACGCCATCACCTCGACATCACTGAGAAAACCATGCGCCGCATGGATCTGCGTCCGGGCGAGCGCATTCTCGATCTCGGCTGCGGATCGGGGTGGGCGACGCGCTTGCTGGCGCGCATGGTGGGCGAAGGGCCGCAGGGATTCGGGCAGGTGGTAGGCATCGATATATCCGATGAGATGGTCCGGCAGGCGCGCTTTGCTTCGAAAGAATTCGACAATGTGATGTTCGTGGTTGGATCGGCGGCGCAAATTCCATGGGAGGAAAACTTTTTCGACAAGGTGCTTTCGGTGGAGTCGTTTTATTACTATCCGGATCAGGAACGCGCGCTGGCCGAGTTGTTTCGCGTCATGGCGCCGCATGGGCGGCTGTTCATCTTGATCAATCTCTACCGAGACAATCCGTACTCGCTGCAGTGGGTGCCAAAGTTGAAAGTGCCGGTGCATGTGCGTTCGGCGGCGGAGTATGTCGAACTGCTGAAGCAGCACGCATTCGAAAATGTCGAGTACACGCAGATTCCCGACGACACGCCCACGCCGGGAGATTATCAGACGACGTCGTTCCATTCGCTCGACGATATGAAAGCCTTCAAGCGGATTGGTGCGCTGCTGCTGATGGCATCGAAGCCGGACTTGCGGAATCCGGCCCCGGGGTACACGATTTACTGAGCTGCGGGCTTCGAGCTGCGAGCAAGCAGTCTTGTGCACGTGACAGTTTTGCTTGCTCGAAACCCAAGGCTCGCAGCCCGTAGCCGGAGCGTGACCGCCATCACTCCCAGGCGTATGATCATGGTTTACCCTGTAGCGAACGAGGCCCCATGAGCTGGCTGCAGAACAAATTCGAAAAGAATTTCATGATCTCGACGGTGGACTACGTCTTCAACTGGGCGCGCAAGTCGGCGCTCTGGCCGATGACGTTTGGGCTGGCGTGCTGCGCCATCGAGATGATCGCGTCTTCCACCGCGCGCTTCGATATCGCGCGTT
>Ga0181523_10004506_pt1 | contig 11996 bp, 14 predicted proteins | sample PEATcosm2014_Bin_43_FD_119752 | JGI IMG/M metagenome (GOLD analysis project Ga0181523, IMG submission 119752) | Peatland microbial communities from MTU Mesocosm Facility, Houghton, MI, USA - PEATcosm2014_Bin05_30_metaG | ecosystem: Environmental > Terrestrial > Soil > Wetlands > Peat | place... | reverse complement strand
GCGAACTGCGAAGGATAGTGCATTTGGCGCGCACGCCGGGGGAAGTGGTCGAAAACGTCGAGCGCTTCTTTGAGCGGAAAGCGGCCGTTGGGGGGAATCCAGCCCATGAGCCAGACAATCGAGCGGGCAGTCCGGCAACGGTCCGAACGTAGGATCTCCGTGCGCCTGCCTCTGCGTGTGCAGGGAAAAGACGCGCGAGGTTTTAGCTTCGAGGAAGATACAGCTAGCGAAAATTTATGCCGGGGTGGTGCCGCGTTTCGTACGCGATTCGACGTGGCCATCGGTTCAAGCTTGCAGATTCGGATACCGCTGCAAGGGCCAGCGATGAGGCGTGAAGAGAGCGATTTTGAGACCCAGGGGCGCGTGGTGCACGTAAGTGAATCGCAGCCCGACGGCGAACGCGTCGTCGGCGTACAGTTTGTTGGCCCGCGCTTCCAGAGAATGTTCCGGCCCGAAACGGCGGCGTAAGCAACCGGCTCCGCACTTTGCCTGTGTTTCACCGGCCGTGCGCGTGTTCTGCCATCCACGATGACATAAAGTTCTTACTGATTACTCAGTCGGGGGAGGATTTTCGCCCAGGAGCTGACGATAAGCGTCGCGTTTGGTCATACCTCGTTCTTTGGCGGCGAGCTTCAGAGCTTCCTTGCGGTCCAGTTTTGCCTGGTGCATGAGTTCATCGACACGCGCGGCCAGGGACTGAGCGGTATCGATGTTTGCGCCGGGCGCACCCTTTTCTGCTGGGCCAATCACAAGAGTCATCTCGCCCCTTGCGGGATGCTCGTGCAAGGTCTGAAAAATGTCGGTGAGCCTGCCGCGGCGAAACTCCTCATGCAGTTTGGTCACTTCCCGTGCAAGGCAGGCGGGTCGGTCACCGAGAATCGCCACGGCATCGGCAATCGTGTCTGAAATGCGGTGCGGGGCTTCGTAGAAGATGAGGGTTCGATCTTCAATGCGCAGGCGTTCCAACGCGCGTTGGCGCTCGCCGCTGCGAGCCGGCAGAAAGCCTAGAAACAAAAACTCTTCGTTCGGCAGGCCCGAAGCGGAGAGGGCTGCAAGCAGAGCCGTAGGCCCGGGAATGGGAACAACGGGAATATGATGGCGGATGGCCAAGGTAACCAGGCGGTGTCCGGGGTCGGAAACAAGTGGCATACCGGCGTCGCTGACCAATGCGATATTTGCTCCTTCTTCCATGGCCAGCACGAGCTCGGGAGCGCGCGTCAACTCGTTGTGCTCATGATAGCTGACCAGAGGCTTGTGAATTTCAAAATGGTTCAGCAATTTCACGGTGTGGCGTGTATCTTCGCAAGCGATCTGGTCTACCTCTTTCAGAATGCGCAAGGCCCGCAGGGTAATGTCCTCCAGGTTGCCAATCGGCGTGGCAACCAGATAGAGGCAGCCGCGCCGGGCCTCCTGAGGAGAGTGAGAATGCGTGTTCTCATTCATGGATTTGGCAGGGAGTCAGTTTAGCATGCCGGGTAGGCCGCTTGCGGTGCATGCTATAATCGAACTTTTGCAACATAGTCAGGAGGCTGGACTGTGCCGCTGTACGAGTACCAGTGCACGAAATGCCACAAAAAGACGGAAAAGATTGAGAACGTAGCGGGGCCGCATCTGAAGAAATGCCCGCACTGCGGTGGCAAGGTTGAGCGTCTTCAATCGGCGCCGGCGATTCAATTCAAGGGCGCGGGCTGGTACGTAACGGATTACGCGGGGAAGAAAAGCGAAGGGAGCGAGAGCAAGTCCGCTGAAACGGAAACTGCAAAAGAAACTCCGAAAGAACCTGCGGCGAAAGAACCAAAAGAATCGAAAGAATCGAAAGAATCGAAAGAATCGAAAGAGAAGAAACCTACCAAGACGAAGTAAGTTCATCTGTGGATCCAAGACAAAGCTCCGAGATCCCCGCAGCGGAACCATTCTCTGGGGATTCACGGAGCACATCGATTGCAATCGCGAAAAAAGGACCTTGCTGCCGCGCTATTGAGAATAGCCGGGGATATGCAAAAGCTCGTTTCTCCATCGCCATCTCCGCTCGAGGCGCGAAGCCAAAGTAATGTCCCACAAAAAACGAGGATTTCTACGAGCCCGCCGGCTTGGATGAGTGTCTAGAGTTTTAACGTCTTGAGGTATTCGCGGAAGGCGTCGCCAAATTCCTTGTTTTGCAAGGCAATTTCCACCGTGGCCTTCAGGAAGCCCAATTTCTCCCCCGCATCATAGGAGATTCCTTCATAAATCAGCGCCCACAGACCCTGTTCCTTGGCAAGGAGGCGCATGGCATCCGTCAACTGGATTTCGCCGCCGGCGCCGGGCTTGGTGCGCTCCAGGCAGTCAAAGATCGCCGAGGGCAGAACGTATCGCCCGGTGATGGCTAGGTTCGAAGGGGCGTCCTCAGCTTTGGGTTTTTCCACGAGGTCGCGAATGCGTAGCAGGCGCTCGCCAAAAGGTGGCTGAGGTGCCGGCTCGCCGTCCACAATCCCGTAAAGATGCGTTTTTTCGCGCGGCACTTCTTCCACGGCAATGGCCCCAGTTCCCGTGGCTTCATAGACTTCAATGAGTTGCTTTGTGGCGGGATTGGGGCCGGGGATGAGAACGTCGCCAAGCAGGACCGCGAAGGGCTCGTCGCCCACCAAGTCCTTTGCGACAAGGACGGCATGGCCCAGTCCAAGAGGCATTTTTTGCCGCGTATAACTGACTTGGACCATATCGCTGATATCGCGCACCATCTCGGCTTGTGCGGTTTTCCCCTTTTCTTCCAGGAATCGTTCGAGCACGGGAGAGTAATCAAAATGATCTTCAATGGAATTTTTGCCCTTACCGGTAACGATGATGACGTGCTCGATTCCGGAGGCTACGCATTCTTCGACTACATACTGAATTTGCGGTTTGTCCACGACGGTCAGCATTTCTTTTGGTTGTGCCTTCGTGGCCGGCAGAAAGCGAGTGCCAAGACCGGCAGCGGGGAGAACCGCTTTGCGAACCTTTCGGTGTGCCGGAGTTTTCAGCGGGGACTTCGTTTGCTCTTCAGTCATGATGGAGTTGTTTGTATGGGCTTCCCAAGAAATTTTGTTCCTTGGGCACAGTAGCTGCCACTCAGCAGTTTTGTCAATAAAGTGTACTACCGATGAGAAATTGCGGGTCTGGCCTGTGAAGGTGGCGGACCGAGAAGAACGGCTCCCGTGATAGCATGTGCGCGCAAGAACGGCCCGTGGCCGGGTGTTTCGCACCGTCAGGAGGAAGGCAATTCGGAATGAGAGTCCTTGCAAATCGGTTCATGGTCGTGCTTCTGCTGGTGAGCCTGTTCTATGTAAGGAGCGCCGCCGCCCAAGAGGCGATTCAGCCGGGTGCGGCGTCGGGCGAGATCAAAGTCGGCAACATCACTTGCTCCACAGGATGGGCAAAGGAATATGCCAGCGTGGCGCGGGCGGAAGCTGCGTTTTTTGAGATGATCAATGAGCGAGGCGGGATTCACGGGCGGAAGATCAAGTTCGTGAGCATGGATAACGGATGCGACGGCCAGAAATCACTTGAGCTTGCGCGGCAGTTGGTGGAACAGGATGACGTGCTCTTGCTCTTCAGCGTGCTGGGCACGGACAGCAATATGGCGATCCGGGCCTATCTGAACGAAAAGCAGGTCCCCCAGTTGTTCCTGGAGTCGAGTTCGGCCGTGTTTGACGATCCGTCCCATTTTCCTTGGACCATGGGATTCTTTGCGACCTATCGTACCGAGGGTAAGGCCTACGCCAAATACATTCTTGAGAGGAAGCCCTCAGGAAAAATTGCGGTGCTAGCCGCGAATGACGCTCCTGGCCGAGAATTTGTGGCTGGTCTGCGCGATGGTCTAGGCGACAAAGCGGCGATGATTGTGAAGGAGACTACCTATGAAGATTCCGACAACACCTTGGACAGCCAGCTTCGAGCGCTTAAGGAGTCAGGTGCCGACATCTTCCTCAACTTTTCTGTCGGGACATTTGCGACTCAGGCCATTGGCAGAGCGTTTGACTTGGATTGGCATCCCATGCAGTTCATTCCGAATGCTTCGCTTTCCATTGCTGCGTTCCTGGAACCTGCGGGGCTGGACAAGGCGGCGGGACTTATCTCGAATGCGCGTTCGAAGGGATGGCATTCCCCTCAGTCGCAGCGCGACCCCGCCGTGCGAGAATTCCTGGAATGGATGAGCAAATACAATCCGCAAGCGAATCTGCGCGATCAGAACAATGTAGCAGGCTACGAACGAGCCCAGGCACTTGTGGAGGTCTTGAAAGATTGTGGTAATGACTTAACCCGGGCCAATGTGATGAAAAAGGCCGCTCATCTGGACTTGGAGCTTGGAATCCTGCGTCCAGGAATCCGGATTAAAACAAGTCCAACCGACTATCAACCGATCAAAGAGCTTTTTCTGATCCAGTTCGACGGGAAAGAATGGCGTCCGATTGGGCCGATCAGCAGCGAATAGCCAAGCAGCTCGGATAATGCAGCAATTTCTCGGTTTGTACCTAGATCCAATCGGAGGGAGGAAAAGGAATCGGCCAGAATTGCGGGGCGGGGCCATCGAACTCGAAGGCAACCGCAAATTGTCCGTCCACTGAGCCTCTGAGCCCCACCACTCGGCAGGATTGCTGCGCACCTAGTACCGGGTTCATCAGCAGCATTTTATGCCCTTTGCCCACTTTCAGACTCATTTCCAGCAGACCCCCATGGGCATTCACCACTAGAGTGAACGCCTCCAGTCGCACCCACTTGCCCTCTTCTGTGGTGGTTTCCACCACCACACGGATTTGCAGCAATATCCGTTCACTGCGCCTTCGGGTCATGGTTTGGGGACGCGTATTCCCTCCGGGGCTTGCGTCTCACAAGGTAAATTGAATTCTGTCGCGGTCGGCTTTTCGGAAACTCTCTTCACCGGCAATCCGCAAGAGCAACAGAGGAAGGCCATTTCCGCCTCGAAGGGTAACTGTGATCTGTCGATCAAAACTCGTCACAGACAGCAATCCCAATCGCTCACTAGTTTCCGGGGTCTTGGCCAGTCATCGATGAGAAATACGTTATTTGCTCCGAAAGCCGAGCGCATCCTATGCCAATGCCTTTCGCGGGATTGAGTTCGTCTGCGTCTTCAGGCGCCCAGCGTGGTCCATTACCCCAGAGCGGATTGGGACAAATTTTAGCACGCTAAGGCAAGGGGCTTTTGCATGAACACTTTGAAAGTGTTGGGCACTTAACAGCGCAAAAAGTAAGTTTTAGGAAAACAACCATAGCGGAAGTTGGATTTTGGGACTGGTCAAGGACTGGCCTCCTGGCGAAAAAATGTTCGATTCGGGTTGAGTGACGGCTGCGAACTCCCAGCCGCGAACCAACACAAAAATATGCGCATCAGATTGAGAGTTTCGGCCGATGAAGACTCTCCTTGCTTGGGATACCAAGCATTTTCACGGTTCTGTCTCGTTTTGGGATTGCAGGATTAGACTTTGCCGTGTCAATAAACGATCGGGGGATCGTGTTTGTTGGCGTCTTGCGAAATTTAGTCAGGAGAATTTATGAATCGACCGGAATGTAATCGCCGTCAAACGGCTCTCACTGCGTTGCTTGCTTTTGCTTTGTTTTGTTGCACTTGCGTTGGTGGGGACAAGTGCCATAGATCAGCAAGTGCAGCGTTGAACCGCTCCGGAACAGCCGTGATACTGCTAGCAGATGGTGCCGCTCCTGCTCCGCCGCCAACGCCTCTGCCTCGGCCGAAACCGCAGAGTTAGATTTCCGCGAGCATGGTGTATCCGGCCTGTTACCGATGCCACTTGCGGTAAAGGGGGAGTTGTCCCGCTCCCCCTTGTCTCGTGTTACCATTTGGCCGCAAGGTAGACTTTGAGCACGGGAACTTCTAGTTATGCTGACCATGGCGATCTGGTGTGTGGGGACCTTACTCGAGATTCTTGTGCTCGTACGCGGGTTTCAGGCAAAGCTTTTCCGCCTCTTTCCCATCTTTTACGCGTACTTGATGTTTGTGACCCTCGATGAGTTTGTGCGAGTCTGTGTTTACCGGTGGGGCTCGAACCACTATTTTGAGGTCTACTGGGCCACGCAGTTTCTTAGCTTGGCCGTCGGCTCCGGGATCATCTTTGAGATCTACCGAGTTGCCCTGCGTTCCTATCCAGGAGCCGCAAGGATGGCGCGTTATCTTCTGCTGATCGTGTTCGGCGCGATTTTCGCGAAGGCGCTGATCAATTCCTCGGGCGGCGTGTTCACCTGGCTCGCGGAGACATCTCTTGTGTTGGAGAGAAACTTACGGATTGTCCAGGCGCTGGCCATCCTCACGCTGGTTTCTCTGTTCTTTTGGTACGCGATCCCTTTCGGCAGGAATTTGAAGGGCATCTTGATCGGTTACAGCCTCTTTATTGGAATGAGCATCATTCAGATCACCTTGCTGTATCACTCGTGGGACCTGATCAAACCCTTCTGGACATACGCACCATCCCTCTCGTACCTTCTCGTGCTGGGAATTTGGGCAAGAGCTCTGTGGTCGTCGCAGCCGGTTCCAGAAGCAAGGGCAGACGTTCAGCTCGAGAACGATTATGAGTTGCTGGTAGCTTCTACGCGCGATCAATTCCGAAGGGCAGTTGCGCGCCTCGGATGGGGGATTCGCGCATGACAGTTTATCTCACGCTTGGTGCCGCTGCTGCCTTCGTCATTTTTGTGCTTCTGCTAAAGGCCGGAGATCAGGAATCGGAAGTTAGTGCCGTTGGCGAATCTAATTATGGAAATCGGTTTGGACCGGTGAACGGCCTGCAGCCTGCGGAGTTGGCCATCAGGATATTTTCTCAAAAGGACAGGGAATTCATCCTGCGCACGCGCTCGTCCCGATTGCAGCGCCTGTATCGGGAAGAACGTCGAAAGGTGGCCCTCTATTGGGTTCGACGAACTTCCCGGGACGTCAGCCAGATTATGCGCAATCACCGGCTTCGTTCTCGCCAGAGCTCTAATTTGAATGTGGCTGTGGAAATGAAACTGGTTTTTCTCTATGTGCAGCTCCGGTTCCTCTGTGGGATTCTGCTCGTGTTGATTCAACTGCTTGGGCCGCATGTCCCGGTAAATTTAGCCGCTCGCGCTGGCGAGCTTTATCAGCGGATCGGCAGGGCGCTTTCCGAAGTCGGCGCCGTCAACCGGGCTGCACCACCGGGGAGCATTGCAGCTTCGTGATCGATTAATGAGCAATTCTATCCAGCGCGTGAGAGTGCAGAGTGCGTACGACGACCTTCAACGCCGTACATTGTCGGGGATTCCGTGTGACTTCGCCCGACTGATCTACCTTGCTTCCACGCGAGACTACAACAGCGGGCTGTACCACCACGAGGGACTCGCAGCCCGATACGGCGTCGATGAGGCACGCCAAGCCTTGCAGAACACTCACCGGGAGATTTTCTGCAGGCTGGTTTCTTTACCTCTAGAAGGATTGGTCAGCGAGTTAGAGACATATGTTCGCATGTCGCATGAGGCACCGGTGGGCTTTATCCATGCTTGGGAAGAGCTTGAGCCTTATCGCGTGGCGGTACCAATGGAAGTGGACTCCACCATGGTTCAGCTGTTTCTGTCCAACATCAGGCTTGCCTTAGAGATTTTGCGGTTCCGTCAGGAGAAGGATCCGGCGTGTCAGCCAGTCGCATCGCTACAGCCGTCACTTGGCCGATGATCTCCGCTTCCCGGCCATAGTCCAGCCGGCGAACGCTGCAGGGGGAGAGAGGGTGAGGCAAAAGCAGCAGGTGCCCATCCTGCAGTTCACACCAGGAACAGGCATACCCGTCGCGCAATTCCACAAAATAGACCGGCCGATCGAACTCCGTACGCCAGCGCTGTGGTTGAATCTTGCGCACGCGCTGATCGACCTGGACGAAGGAGCCTGGGCGCAGCAGCGGGTGAAGCGTGTAATCCTGAAGTCCGATGTAACCGTACAGGCTATGCCGAAGGTCCAGGTGCTGAAGGAGCGCGATCGGGACTTCTCCCCAGATTTCGACCATGCGGGTAAGGAGGTTTGTGTTGTCGAGGTCGAAGGAGCGGTCAAATCGAACGGGGAAGGAGACGGTTTTTTCCGCGTCGAAGACCTGCAGATTGGTCAGGTGAGTGTTGGGCAAAGGGGCAAGGAGTTGATGCTGGGGTGTTTTCTGGAGATCCACGCCAAAATAAAGGAGCAGGTCCGTGAACTTGACGTGATAGATGGCTGCCAGGGAATAGAGCTTGAAAATGCTGGGAACGGAATCTGAGTTTTCCAATTGAGTAAGCCAGGCGTTGGAGATCTGAAATTCCTGGTTCTTTTCCTCTTCCGCAATTTTCGAACTCAAACTCTCGACATCGCGCGTCGTGATTCCCAGGCGAATTCGCAATTTTCTGAGCTGGTCTCCGGGTGGGCGGGAATTCATACCGCCACATCTTACAGCATTCGGCCACAAAGTGTGAGGTCAGGGCCAGGGCTCCAGGACGCTGAAAAGGAAAGTGCTCGAAACGATCCGGAAACCGGCTTCTCGGTGAGCCTCATCACAGGGAATAAAGGGACAGGAGGCAATGTGCTAGCATTGAATTTTAAGTGCGAAATAGGCTTGGAAGGGGCACAGTGACACGCATTCTCGGGATCGAGTCGTCGTGTGACGAGACGGCGGCAGCGGTGGTGGTTGACGGGCGCACGATTCTCTCTAGTGTGGTGGCTTCACAGATCGATATTCATCGAAAATACGGTGGCGTGGTACCGGAATTGGCTTCGCGCGAACATTTGCGGCAAATCGTGCCGGTTGTGCGCGAGGCCATGGAGCAGTCCGGTTTGCGCTTGGCAGAATTGGATGCGATTGGAGTGACGCAGGGCCCCGGTTTGGTGGGGTCGTTGCTCGTGGGGATCACCTATGGAAAGACGCTGGCAGCGGCGCTGGGCAAGCCGCTTATCGGAGTGAACCATCTGGAGGGACATATTCACGCGGCTTTTCTCGAAGCGCACCTACATGGCAATGTACCGCAACTGCCCGCGGTGTGCCTGATTGTTTCCGGCGGCCACACGGTCTTGTATGAGGTCCAGGCAACTGCCGCTTCGCAGAATGAGGCGTTTGCTTATCGGAAGCTCGGGCAGACACGAGACGATGCCGCCGGAGAGGCGTATGACAAGGTGGCCAAACTTTTAGGTCTTGGCTATCCCGGAGGACCGATCCTTGACCGACTGGCGGCAGCAGCGGGCAATGCGCCTGCTCCAACAAAGTTTGGGCCCACGAAGACGCGAGGCAATGCGCTGGACTTCAGCTTTAGCGGGTTGAAAACGGCGGTGCTCTACCATGTGCGGGAGCATCCCGAATACAACGAAGAGATTCGCAGAAGGGAAGAGTCATTGCGCGTGGGCCACAAGAAATTCGAAGAATTGCTGGGGTTTTGTAGTCCAGCGACCCTCGGCCTGGTGCGAGAATTCCAGAATGCCGTGGTCCGGGACCTGGTGGAACGCACGATGTTAGCGGCGGAAGAATCCGGTGTGGAGACGATCCTGGTGTCGGGGGGAGTGGCGGCAAACAGCCAGCTCCGCGCCACGTTTGAAGAACGGGCGAGGTCCCGGGGCCTGAAAATCTTCTTTCCAAGCCGTGCGTTATCTACTGACAATGCGGCGATGATTGCAGCGGCGGCGTATCCACGATTTCAGCAGGGGCGATTCGCAGATTTGCGGCTCAATGCGCTGGCAAGTATGCCACTGGCGTGAAGGACGGGGACGAAGTACAAGCCACGAGTTATCAGAACGAACTGTTCGGTGGGGCAGATTGGATCGCGATCTGAGCAGCAACCGCCGCGCATCCAAAAAAAACGGGCAACCCCCGAAGGCTGCCCGCAAAACAATTTCGATATTTAGAAGCGTTAGTCTACCTTCTCCTGCAACGTGGGGAATTGCAGCTTGGCCTTGGCCAAGGACTTGACCACGAGTCCTTCGGCGTTTTCCGCAGTGAGGTTGCGCGCGGTTGCCATCTCGCTTACCAGGAGATACTTGGCGCGCTCCAACATTTTCTTTTCGCGGAAAGAAAGGGGCTTGCTGCGGCTTAGGGATACGAGGCTTTTGAGGACGACAGCCACTTCCAGCAGGGAACCCGTGCGCATGCGCTCGGAGTTCTCTTTGAAACGGTGTTTCCAGTCGTGGTGCGAATTGAGCTTACCTCTTTCGAGGAAGCCCAGCACCTTCGTGGCATCGATGGAGCGGATAACAGATCGCAGGCCAACTGCCGGTGCGTTCGAAGAAGGAACCATAACGCGCAAGCCGCTGGAAATGATACGAATCATGAAGTAACGTTCGGTTCTACCGTTGAGTATGCCGTAACTGATTTGTTCTACTACCCCTACGCCGTGGTTCGGATAAACGACTTTGTCGCCGATCTTGTATTCCATAGCTTCGGTGGCCCCCAAGAAGATAAAACCAGTGTAGTGTAAGTGTGCTGCAAGAGTCAAGATATATCCAGTGGAATGAGGGAGATAGGGAGAGTTGAAAAAGGATTTGGCAGTCAAATTGCTCACAACTCCCAAAATCTACCTGCAGGGATCTCCGCCATTTCTCCGGCCTCGGCGTTGCAAACTGCGCCCGTGGGGTGAAACTTTTGTTGCAACGTATTCAGTTTGAAGGAGTAAGCTGGGTACGAGAAGCTGGTTTCCAAGAATGATTACGTTAACGATCGATACCTCCGAAGCGCGGGGCAGTGTGGCTGTCTTGGAGGATGGAGCCGTCGTCGCTGCAAAAGCACATGAGGATGCGACAGACTATTCGATGTGGCTTCTCCCTGCGGTTGGGGAGGTGCTGGTTCGGGCGGGGACCAAAATGGAGTACGTCGACTTGTACGGGGTCGCGACAGGCCCGGGCTCTTTTACGGGCTTGCGCGTAGGACTGACGACTGTGAAGGCTTGGTCAGAGGTTTATGGCAAGCCAATCGCGGGAGTTTCGAGGCTCGAAGCGATGGCCCGGTCCCGGGAGTCCCACTCGGCCTACGTGGCCAGTTGTTACGACGCGCAGAGGGGGCAGCTATTCGGGGCGATCTATCACGCGCTCGCCGGAGTTGTGGTGCGTGTCGGAGAGGAATTCGTGGTCTCACCCGAGGAGTTCGTCCAACTTGTAGACGGCCAAGCAGGAAGTGAACCCGTTACATGGATAACGTTGGATCCGGCTCTGCTTGAGAACTTGGAATCATTGCAGCGGCGGGTTTCCGTCGGCGATCGTGTTCTTCTTTGTTCGACGGAATTGGCTTCCACTGTGGGCGTATTAGCCATGGAAAGAGCTGCGAAAAGGCAATTTAGTGATCCGCTGGCATTGGACGCCAATTATGTCCGTCGGTCTGACGCAGAGATCTTCTGGAAGGGGTCCGCGGCCGTTGTGCCCTGAATCCCAAGAAGGGGGCAAGGTTATCCGAGTGGAGGAATGCGGAAGGGAGGATCTTCCCGAGGTTGAGGCCATACTTCAACTTTCTCCGGAAGCTGCGGCCTGGCCGGCAGGTTCTTTGGCCGATACGTTCGAACATCATCCCGTGCACTTCCTGGTTGGCAGACAGGGTAAAGATATTGCAGGGTTTATTACCGGACGCAGAGTGGGGGACGAGGGCGAAATCTTGAATCTGGGGGTAAAACCGTGGTTTCGCCGCCAAGGCGTGGGAAAGGCTTTGGTTCAAGCGCTGCTGGGGGTTTTCGCCCCTGAGGGAGTGGCTCAGGTTTTCCTTGAAGTGCGGGAATCCAACGTGGCCGCGATCGCGTTCTATCGAGGATTGGGCTTTCGTCAGATTGGGAAGCGTGAACGCTACTACCGCGATCCGGTAGAGGCAGCTCTGGTCCTGAGGCTGAATATGAGCTCTCAAGTCAGTACAGGATGAGCAAACCGATAGTACCGGTCGAAATTCACAGAGCAGGTACCAATTTACTCTTGACGCAGAAATTCCTAGTGCTAGTCTGCGTTCATGTAGTGTTCACAATCCAAGTCGTGAGGAGACACGCATGGCAACAGCGCAGCGGAGTCCTCGGGACGTAAT
>Ga0181523_10004505_pt1 | contig 11997 bp, 11 predicted proteins | sample PEATcosm2014_Bin_43_FD_119752 | JGI IMG/M metagenome (GOLD analysis project Ga0181523, IMG submission 119752) | Peatland microbial communities from MTU Mesocosm Facility, Houghton, MI, USA - PEATcosm2014_Bin05_30_metaG | ecosystem: Environmental > Terrestrial > Soil > Wetlands > Peat | place... | reverse complement strand
CGGAGAAAGCCGGCGCGCGCAAATTCTCCGCCATGTTCGAGCTGCACATCGAGCAAGGCCCGATCCTCGAAGACGAAGGCCGCATGATCGGCGTCGTGCAAGGCGTGCAAGGCATGCGCTGGTACGAGGTCACTGTCACCGGCCAGGAGGCCCATACCGGGGCGACGCCGATGCGGCTGCGCAAGAATGCGCTGCTTGGCGCCGCGCGCATCATCGAGCGGATCGACGCGATTGCACTCGAGCACGCGCCGAACGCGGTCGGCTCCGTGGGCCTGATCGAAAACAAGCCGAACAGCCGCAATGTCATTCCCGGCGACGTGTTTTTCACCATCGATTTCCGCCACCCGGACGACAAGGTGCTCGACGTCATGGAAGGAAAACTGCGGGCGTCGCTCTCCGAGATTCTCGAGCCGCTCAAGCTCACATACAAGGAAGCGCGGATCTGGGATTCGCCGGCGGTGAAATTCGCGCCGGAGCTGATCGACTGCGTGCGCCGCGGCGCGGAGAAAGCCGGCTTCACCTCACGCGACATCATTTCCGGCGCCGGCCACGATGCGGCTTACGTCTCCCGCGTCGCGCCGACCACCATGATCTTCGTCCCCTGCGCCAGCGGCATTTCCCACAACGAGGCGGAGTCGACGAGCTTCGACGAATGCGCCGCCGGCGCACAGGTCTTGCTCAACGCGGTTCTGGAATACGACCGGCGGTTGGCGTGAGTGCGGGGACAAACAAGTAGCCCGGATTTCGCTGGCGCTCAATCCGGGCTACGCTTGCTGATTCTCCGCATCCTTGCGGCCACCGAATGGCGAAGTTTCCGATCGATGCGAATCTACGTCTTAATCGTCATTGCCGGGCACATCCTCAGACTCGCCTCGCAGCTCGCCAGAGCCGAGGAAAATATCAAAATGTGCTCGTCCGGGTCGATTACGCTCGGCAGCTTCAGTGACCGGGGTTCTGCCCCCTCCAATTATCCCGTATACCGCTGCGCTCATGCGGGCTACTTGCTCACTTAATATCACGCCGCGGCGCGCTTGGCCGAGCCGCGGGCCGGCGCTTTCTTCGGCTGCGGCAACAGCAGGTCGGCCGGGACGTTAAAGCGAGCGCGCAGCCGCTGCTCCATCGCCATGCTGAGCCCCTTTTTGCCGCGCAGCACCTCGCTGACGCGGCTTGGCGTGCCCAGGATCGGCACCATGTCGGCACGCGTCAGCCCGTGCTGCTCCGTGAGGTGGCGGATCAGCTCCGCCGTGCTTGGCGGCCGGCGTGGCCATTGGCTCTCCTCATAAGCGGCGATCAGACGCGCCTGCGCCGCAAGCCGGGTGATGTCGGCCGGGTCATCCGACTCCCAGAGCCGATCAACGAGCGCACGGGCGCGTGCAAGCTCAGCGGCGCTATCGATCAAAATCAGGTTTGCATCCATCACACGGTCTCCACATCGATTTTGTCATATTGGGCATGGATGCCGAAGAACCGGATCGCCAAGACACCTGCCTGATATTGAATGCGCGCAACCAACCGGCAGTCGTTTCCCTTGATGTTGAAAACGACGCGGCTCGACTTGAGAACGCTCGCCTTCGGGTAAGACGCCTTGACGTCCTCCGGGTTGCGCCACTGGGCTCGACCAACAATGTCGAGCTAAGCTTGGTATTGCGAGCGGGCCGCTTTGATCCCCTTATGGCCGGCGTGATCGGCCGATCCCCATTGAGTTGTCACCGTAATCGTGATCGCTCTTGACAATCGTCCCTATTTCCGTTACATAATTGCGAATCTTGCCCACCAAAGGACGTCTTATAACGACATGCCGTGCAAATAAGCGAATCGGAAATAGCACGGCCTGGTTGTTTCGCTCGAATTTCTTTCACCTCGTCTTCTCGAAAATCTCCCGGCCGATCAGCATGCGGCGGATCTCGCTGGTGCCGGCACCGATTTCGTAGAGCTTGGCGTCGCGAAGGAGCCGCCCGGTCGGATAATCGTTGATGTAGCCGTTGCCGCCCAGGCACTGGATGGCTTCGAGCGCCATCCAGGTGGCGCGTTCGGCCGCGTAGAGGATGGCGCCCGCGGCGTCCTCGCGCGAGGTCTCGCCGCGATCGCAGGCTTTCGCCACCGTATAGACATAAGCCTTGGCGGTGTTGAGCGTGACGTACATGTCCGCGAGCTTAGCCTGCATGAGCTGGAAGCTGCCGATCGGCTGGCCGAACTGCTTGCGCTCGTGGACATAGGGGATCACCAGGTCGAGGCAAGCCTGCATCAGCCCGAGGGGTCCCGCCGCCAGCACCGCGCGCTCGTAATCGAGGCCCGACATCAGGACGTTGACGCCGCTGCCGACGTCGCCGAGCACGTTCTCGGCCGGCACCTGGCAATCCTCGAACACGAGCTCGCTGGTGTCGGAGCCGCGCATGCCGAGCTTGTCGAGCTTCTTGCCGGTGGAAAAGCCCTTGAAAGTCTTCTCGACGATGAAGGCCGTGATGCCGCGCGACCCCGCGGCGGGATCGGTCTTGGCATAGACCACCAGCGTATCGGCCAGCGGACCGTTGGTGATCCACATTTTCGAGCCGTTCAGGACATAGCCGGCGCCGCTGCGATCGGCCCGCGTGCGCATCGACACCACATCCGAGCCGGCGGTCGATTCCGACATCGCCAGCGCGCCGACGTGGTCGCCCGAGATCAATTTCGGCAAATAGCGTTTCTTCTGCTCGGCATTGCCGTTGCGCCTGATCTGGTTGACGCAAAGGTTCGAATGCGCGCCGTAGGACAGGCCGACCGACCCCGACGCGCGCGAAATCTCCTCCATGGCGACGCAATGGGCGAGATAGCCGAGCCCGGCGCCGCCCCATTCCTCCTCGACCGTGATGCCAAGGAGCCCGAGCGCTCCGAGCTGCAGCCAAAGCTCGCGCGGAAAGCCGTTCGAGCGGTCGATCTCGGCGGCTTGCGGCGCGATCTTATCCTGCGCAAAGTCGACGACCGTATCGCGCAGCATGCCAACATCGCTGCCGAGGTCGAAATCCAGCCCGGGAAGGCGGTTCGTTATCATTGAGGCGCTCCATCCCGCAGATGTGGCGGGCGCACGGGTTTAGCGGCTGGCTGCGAGCCTGTCAGCGACGAAACGCTTACCCCGCCGCGGCACGCGCCAGGCGCGCCAGGGCCTTGTCGATCTCCGCGGCTGGGCCCGGGCGGGCGAACAGATAGCCCTGCATCTCGTCGCAACCGGCTAGCCGCAGCAGGACCCGCTGCTCGTCGCTTTCGACGCCCTCTGCCAGCACTTTCATGCCGAGCGCGTGGCCAAGCGTGACGATCGACTGGATAATCGCGCCAGTGTTGCCGGACGCGCCGAGCGAGGCGACGAAGGCGCGGTCGATCTTGAGCTGGTCGAACGGGAATTTTTGCAGGTAGCTCAAGCTCGAATAGCCGGTGCCGAAATCGTCAAGCGCGATGCTCACGCCAAGCGCGCGCAATGCTTGCAGCCTGGTTTGCGCGTCCTGTGGATTATCGATGAGAATCCCTTCGGTGACTTCGAGCATGACGCGCGAAGGGGCAATGCCGGTCTCGGCCATGATGGCGCCGACCAGGTCGACCAGCCAGGGATCGCGGATTTGCAAGGGCGAAAGATTGACCGCCACGGACAAGTTCCTCCACCGCGCGCCGTCGGACAGCGCCCGTCGCAGAACGAATTCACCGAGCTGGGACATCAGACCGCTCTGCTCGGCCAGCGGAATGAAGACGGACGGTGCGATGACGCCGCGAGTCGCGTGGGTCCAGCGCAGCAGCGCCTCGACGCCGACGATGGCGCCGCCGTTGGCGGCGACCACGGGCTGGTAGTGCACTTCGAAGGCCTGAAGCGAGATGGCGGTTTCGAGCTCGCGCAGGAGGTATCGCCGCTCGGCATAGTCGGCTTCGATCTGCGGCTCGAAGCGCCGCGTCCTGCCGCGGCCTTCGCGCTTAGCGGCGCGGAGCGCCAGGCTGGCCCGACGCGTAAGTTCCTCGCCGGTCATCCCATCCTCCGGGGCCTGCGCGATACCAATGCCAGCGGCGATCTGCCACATCCGGTCGATAAAGATCGGACGCGCCAGCGAGGCGCGCAACGCTTCGGTCAGCACCGTTGCAGTGCGCAGATCGTCGCTGCTGACGATGACGGCGAACTCGTCGTCCTCGAAACGCCCGAACAGCGCGCCCGCCGGCAACCCGGCGCGAAGACGTTCGGCAATATTCAAGAGCACGGTGTCGCCGGCGGCCCGTCCCAGCGTGTCGTTGACGTCGCGAAAGCCGTCGAGGTCGATGAGTGCGAAGACAACGATGCCGGAGCGGCGCCGGGCCAGCATATCAGCAAGACTTTCGATCATCACCCGGTGATTTGGCAGGCCCGTCAATTCGTCCTGACCGGTCAGCTTGTGCACCGTCTCGGTGCTGTTTTCGAGCGAACGCAACAGCGTTCGCAGGCCGCGCACAGCGAGAGAAGCGCATAGTGCGAGCGCGGCGCCGACCGCCGCCAGGAGCCCCCACAGCCGATCCATGGCGCGAAAGTGCGCGCTATCGGCCATCCAGCTGAACCAACCGACGATACGGCCCCGCGCATCGTGCAGCGATTGCAGCTCGCGTCCGGCATCCGGCGTGGGTTCGGCATCGAACTGCAGGCCGGTAACGCCGGCACGCCGCTCGATCAAGCGGAGCTGGCCATCGTCGAACTGCCCAACGTCTCCGGACACGCCGCGAAACTCGTCAAGCGCCAGCCGTAGCGCCGCATGCCGCTCGGCCTCGAGACGGCTCTCGCCAAGCTGCGTGACGGCAAAACCGATCGCGGCGAAAACGACCATCGCGCCGGCGAGAAAGACCGGCAAAAATAACGTGATGCGCAGGGTTTTCGAATTTTTGCTGTCGCGGACGACCGAGCGCACCGACTCGCGCGAACGCCGCCAGTGTGCCGCCCACCATTCCCGGGCTGCCACAGCGGCCGTCATACTCACGCCCCGTCAGGAAATGCCGGGAGCAGATTAGGTGCTCATCATTAACGGCAAGGAAAGAGTGTGGCCCCGGCACGCGGGTTTTCAACAGCGCGCGGCTCGCCGTCTATCGTTAATATGACATTAATCGCGGCTCTCCGTAATGTGAGTCGCAGGGGGCGGTACCGCGGCGAAGGGCAAGCTGGCCGAGTACCGAAAATGGGGCATGCGAAGCCTGCGGGCGTGGATTCTTTTGGTTTTGGCTGCTGCTCTAGGCGCGACCGCCGGCATGGCTGGCGCGCTCGTTGGAGCCGTGCCCGCACGGGCGCAGGACTGCTCCGGAAATCCCAACGCCCTCGGAACCAGCCGGATGCTCGTGCTGCAGCCCGGCGAGCTGACCCGGATCGGCCGGATGCAGTATTCCGAAACGCTGCCGCTCGCCGATAAGGAAGTTGTGCTCACGTTCGACGACGGCCCGTTGCCGCCGTATTCGAACCAGATCCTCGATATCCTTGCATCGCAATGCATCAAGGCGACGTATTTCCTCGTCGGCCGAATGGCCCATGCGTTTCCCGGCGTCGTGCGCCGGATCTACGAGGCCGGGCACAGCATCGGCACTCACAGCGAGGATCATCCCTCCGGATTCCGAAAATTGTCGGTCGAGAAAGTGCGCCAGGAGATCGACGAAGGCATCGCCGATGTGGGTGCGGCACTTGGCGATCCCGCGGAGCTCGCCCCGTTCTTTCGCATCCCCGGCCTGGCGCGATCCGACGCGATCGAGGAGGAGCTTGCCGCCCGTTCGCTCGTCGTTTTCGGCTCCGACACGGTGGCCGATGATTGGCACCGCCGCATCAAGCCCGGCGACATCATCCGCCGCGCCATGAGCCGTCTGCAAGCGCGCGGCAAGGGGATCTTGCTGCTGCACGACATTCACCCGAAAACAGTCGCGGCCTTGCCGGGCCTGCTGAAGGAATTGAAGGAACAGGGCTTTCATGTGGTGCACGTGATACCCGGCGAGCGGCCGGGCCGCATCGAGACGGCCGGCGAGCCGGCGGGCTGGCCCCCAATCACGGCGGTTCGGACCGCCGATCGCGTCGTGCTGCCGGCACCGGACGCGATGTCCTTTGCTACGGATTACCACCCATGACGAACGGTCATGCCTGCGGACGGCTCCGCAGATGCGCGGCTCTTCGCGGCGGCCGCCGCCGCTGCGCGATGGCCCGATCCGTCGGGCGCCGCACCGCCGTCCAGCATTGCGGAATTGCCGGCACCAAGCGTCCAGGACATCGGTCCTGCGGGTCGCTATTTGGGTGGCGGCCCGACGCTGACCTCGATCGCCGAGTAATAGGCGGCCAGATCATCGATGTCCTGGTCTTTGAGGGCCGGTGCCACCAGAGACATCATGTCGTCTTTGCGCGCGCCACTGCGGTAGTCCTTCAGCGCTTTGACGAGATAGATATCGCCTTGCCCAGCGAGGTTTGGCGCCTCCGGCAGCTTCGCCCTGCCATCCAAGCCGTGGCAAGCCTGACACATCAGCGCCTTCTGCCGCCCGGCAGTCACGTCACCGGCGGCGAAGCCGTCGTTCACCGCGAGGGCCGCAACCGCGCAACCCCCGACGATTATAGCCGCCATCCAAGTCCGCAGCGTCATGGTCGACTACCGTGTCCAGCGACGTCATCATAAAGGACGGCGCCGCGCCAACCGAGCGCGGCGCCGATAACGGGTAACGACGGATCTGCTCTATTTGCCGTCGTACCAGATCCGATAGAGCGCGCCGGCGAAGTCATCCGACACCAGGATGGAGCCGTCCCTCAGTTGAGCGACGTCCACCGGCCGGCCCAAATATTCGCCATTCTCGTCGAGCCAGCCTTCCGCGAACGGCTCGGTTTTTTCGGCTGTGCCGTCATCTTTGAGGTAGGTTACCATCACGCGAGCGCCGACCGGAACGGTACGGTTCCAGGAGCCGTGCTGCGCATCAAAGATGGCGCCCTGATATTTCTTCGGGAACATCTTTCCGGTGTAGAAGGTCATGCCGAGATCGGCCGCATGCGCGGCCATCTCCACCTGCGGGAACACCACATCGGCGGGCGGCGTCTCGTTCTTGTACTCTTCGGTGCGGACATGGCCGCCGCCGTAATACGGGAAGCCGAAATTCTGACCGGCCTTGGTGGCGCGGTTAAGTTCGCCGGGCGGAATATCGTCGCCCATGCCATCGACCTGATTGTCCGTGAACCACAAGGTCTTGTCCTTCGGATTGAAGTCCATGCCCACCGAGTTACGGATGCCCCAGGCATAGACCTCGCGGTTCTTTCCGTCGCGATCCATGCGGATGATGCCGCCGAGGCCCCACTTCTTGAATCCGTCAAGCTTTTCCGGAGCCGGCACGTTGAACGGCTGACCAAGCGTGATGTAAAGCTTGTTATCCGGACCGATGCGGCAGGTCCGCGCCGTATGATTGTAGCTCTCGTCTTCCTTCGGAATAAGTTCGCCCTGCGGCACGATCGGCACGGCCACCACGTCCGGGCTTTCGTAGAAGAACTCGGCCGCCGGATACATAAGCACCCTGTTCTGCTCGACCACGAATAGAAAGCCGTCCTTGGAGAAGCACGGACCGTTCGGGATGACGAGATCGATCGTCGAAGCGAACGGCTTGACCTCCTCGGCGACGCCCGACTTTGAGCGGTCGGTGACGGCATAGATTTGGCTCTTGCGGGTGCCGACGAAGGTGACGATGCCCTGCGGCCCAACCGCCATGTGGCGGGCGTCGGGTACGATTGCATAGAGGCCGATGTGGAAACCATGCGGTAGTTTGATCTTTTCCAGATTCTTCTTGAGCGCTGTGGCCTTGGCGCCGCCTTGCGGAATGGTCGGGATGTTCGGCGACGCGCCGGTCGTCTTGAACTGTCCAAGTTTTTCCAGATTGCTTGGACTATTCTGCGCGAACGCCGTCACAGAGGCCAACAGCACCGCTGCCGGCACGGCGAATAGCATGCTCTTGTGCATGGAGAAACCCTCCCCAATTGCGTTTGTTGAAGTTTGTATCGGCGTTTTTAGCCGCGATGATCTTGGCACATTCTCGAAGCGCCGAACAAGCGGGTGCCGCGATGGGCGCAAGCCCATTAGGCGGCCCCTCACCCCCAGCGAGGCCCGTCCCACGTCAAGGTCGCGTGGCCATGTAATGCGCCAGCGCCTGCATGTCGGCATCGTTGAGTTCGTAGACGACATCCGCCATGGAGGCGACACCGGATCCCATGCGGGCCCCGGATTTGAAATCGTGCAGCGCCTTGGTCAAAACGTCCTCGCGCTGGGCCGGCAAGGCGTGCCGCCGCCCGGAAACCCGAATAATCTTGCACCGGCACGCTGCTGTTGATGTCGGGGAAGCTCACCTGCTGCATCGCGTCCAAGTGGTAGAGCCAGCCCCAATACTCTTGGAACCCATGCGCAGTCGGCAGAGCCTCGGCGTGGTCGCCAAGGTGATTTTTGCCGAACTCGCCGGTGGTATAGCCGAGATCGCGCAAGAACACAGCCATCGCCGGCGTTCCCTTTCGCAACCAAGACGGGCTTCCGGGTAACTGCGGTGGGATCATGCCGGTGCGCAGCGGATACATGCCGGTGAAGAATGCATTGCGACCTGACGTGCAGCTCTGCATCGCCAAGTAGTCCATGAACTTCGCGCCCTCATGTCCGATGCGCTCGATGTTGGGCGTTTCGCCGACCATCAACCCTTCATGGTAGATGCTTGGCTGCATCCAGCCGATGTCGTCGCCCATGATGACGACGATGTTGGGCTTTTGTTGCTGCTGCGCGGCTGCGGGCACACTCGCCGTTGTCGCGGTGGCAAGCAATGCCAACAGACCGAGCCAGATATTCCTGATCGTTGTCATATTCTGTTTCCTGTGCGGCAACCTGATAACGAGCCCGCAGCTTGAGGCCCTGTCCTGCGCCGAGATTTGAGATGGTGAATACGAAGCTAATTAGCTTCGACTTTTTTCATCCAGGACTTCCGCTATGCCTCCAATAGCTACCGAATCGCTGCATTGCGGCAACCGACGCGCTGGGCCAAGAGCGGCTGTGAGAAACTGCAATAAATCCTCGACAGAAGCATCTGCCAGAAACGGACTCAAGCCTTTGGCGACACCTTTTCCGGTTCGGCAGTTTCCGGCATCTGAAGGAAGAAGACGATGACGGCCACGAGGGCGGCGGCGCCTAGACTGAGAAATGCCGCGCTGTAACCGAAATGGTCAACAATCTCGCCAGCTGCAAGCCCACTCAGCGAAGCGCCTATCCCCTGCACCGTGGCGATCGCGCCTAGGGCCAGATTGTAGCGGCCGGTGCCGCGCATGATATCGGCGATCACCAGGGGCGCGAGCGCGCCGAAAATCCCGGCGCCAACGCCATCGAGCACCTGGACCCCGATCAGCCAGACGCTGTTGTCGGAAAGCGTGTACAGCACCGCACGGATGGGCAGGATGGCAAACCCGGCAAGAAAGAGCGGCTTTCGCCCCCACGTGTCGGCCTTGTACCCGACCAGAAGCGCGATCGGCAGCATGACCGCCTGTGCGGCAATGATACAGGTCGACATCATCGCCGTCGCTTCGTTGGGATAGGAAGCCGCGAGCTTCTGTCCCACCAGCGGCAGCAACGGCGCGTTGGCGAAATGAAACAGCATGACGCACAGACCGAAGATGACCAGCGGCCGCGACTTGAACAGGATGCCGTAGCCGGCGACCTCGGTTGGTTTTTCGGCCGCGCTGGGCTCCGCCTCTAGGTCTCTTGCCCGGTTGTAATCGATGGCCTTGGCAGGAATGGACAGCACCGCGATCGCCGTCAGGACGGCGAAAACCGGCACCAGCAGGAACACGGCGCGCTGCGAGAACGCATAGCCCACCGCGCCCGCCACCAAGGCGATCGTGACATTGCCGGCGTGATCGAAAGCCGAGTTCCGTCCCATTCGCCGCGCCAGTAGCGGCCGTGCGAACAGGCCCAAGGTCAGGGCCGCGACCGCGGGCCCGAAGACGTCGCCAGCAACAGCCATCAGACTGTTGGCGATCGCCACCGGCCAGAAAGTCGGGAAGGCGAAAATAACGACGGCTGTAACCGCCAATACCGCTAGCGCCAGAACGATGACACCGCGCTTGGCACGGGTCTCGTCGATCGCGGCGCCAATCGGCGTCTGGACCGCGATGCCAAGCAGGCCGCTGATCGTGGTCACAAATCCGACTTCAGACTGACTCCAATGCTGCTGGGTGACCAGGAAGACATTGAGAAAAGGCCCAACCGCGCCGCGCACGTCGGCCGAGAGGAAATTGACCGCGTCGAGCGAGAGGGGGTTAAAATGTTTGCTCTTGGTTGATGTCACAGCCACAGCCACAATGTCCCAATCACAAGGGTGATGATGGTCAGTGGCGCGCCGACCCTGAAATAGTCCCAGAAGCCGATCACCACACCGGAAACGGCTGCCCTCTGCACGACGATCAGATTGGCGATCGAGCCCAACACGGTGAAGTTACCGGCAAGGGTCGAAGCCATCGCGATCACCAGCCACGCTGTGTCGTGATCCTTCAACGGAGCCACAAACGGCTTGATCAGCAGCACAGCAGGTACATTGCTGACCAAGTTAGACAGCACCGCCATGGTTCCGCTGAGCACGGGAATACTGTCTAAGTGGAACCTGCCGATGGCCGCGAAGAGGTCAGGAGTGAGAAGCGTGCGCTCCGCGCCAGCGACGATGATGAACAGACCGGCGAAAATCAGCAGCAGCGACCAGTCGATCTCGGCGTAGACGCGCCGGCTCTTCACCCGTCGCGTCAGCAGCAGGAGGCCGCCGATGATGATCGCCGCTTTGGCCGGCACAACCCCGGCGAAAAACAATACAATCAAGATCAGGGTCGCCACCAATGCGCGGATCACCAGCACGCGATTGAACTGGACCTCCGGGGGCGGCGCGTCCGGTCGCAAGGCACCGGTGAACTCGGCGCGATGGCAGAGTGCAATGAGCGCCACGGTGATGATCAGCCCCACCAGCGCGACCGGCCCCAACGCCAGTGCGAATTTGGTGTAGGGGATATGCGAGAAGCTGCCGATCATGATGTTCTGCGGGTTCCCGGTGATCGTCGCGGTTGATCCGACATTCGACGCCATCGCCACGGCCAGCAGGTAGGGCACGGGCTGGCGCCCCAGCGCGAGCGTCAACTCCAGAACGAGTGGGGCCAGCACCAGACAGATCGCATCGTTCACCAGGAAGGCGGAAAAAACGCCGGAGGTAGCAACGATCGCGCCGAGCAGGATCAAAGGGCGTCTGGCGTGCGCCCTGACCCAAGCATTGGCGACAGCAAAGAAGCCCGAAAGCCGCAGACTGGCGACGACGATCATCATGCCGAGCAGGAGCGTGATGGTATCGAGGTCCACCGCTTTGTAGGCCTCCTCAAGCGGAAGGGCGCCCGATGCGACCATGAGGCCGGCGCCGACTAGCGCAATGCCGGCCCGGTCGATGCTCAGGCCGGGAATACGTCCGATCGCGAGCGCGAGATAGCTTCCGACAAAGATGACGCCCGCCGCGACGCGCCGGCCATCCACGCTAGTTTGATCGCCGACCGGAAGCAGAGTGGGCGCCAGCGCGGCGGCGATGGCTATCACGACCACTAACCCTACCAGCGGAACGCTCAAGGCGACCAGCCAGCGGCTTCGATTGGAGGCCCTGTCACGCATATGAGCAATGCTACTGACTAGAATACGTGGAGTCCCGAGTATCGCGCTGCAACATCATGCCACTGCATTTGTCTCAGTTGGGTCATTCTCGACTGAGATGGTCAAGGCCGAGGCTCGTACATGTCCGCTTCGGCTCCGATAGCGACCGTCAGCCATCAAAACGTGATTCGGCGCTAAGGGGCCAATGAGCGACATGCGCCGAGGTTCAGAATACCGGGGAGGCCGCCAACTGAGGCGCCCAAAAGAAAGAGCCCGCCGGAGCATGGTATCGGACTGACGGTCCTATGAGGATATGGGTGGCACGCGGAGCTCGCTGAGGCGGATCTCGGCGAGCGATTTGAATTCGCCGTCGGGGTAT
>Ga0181523_10004504_pt1 | contig 11999 bp, 10 predicted proteins | sample PEATcosm2014_Bin_43_FD_119752 | JGI IMG/M metagenome (GOLD analysis project Ga0181523, IMG submission 119752) | Peatland microbial communities from MTU Mesocosm Facility, Houghton, MI, USA - PEATcosm2014_Bin05_30_metaG | ecosystem: Environmental > Terrestrial > Soil > Wetlands > Peat | place... | reverse complement strand
GCCATGAAGCCGGTCAGGTAAATGGCGCGGACTTCGAAATCTTTGGGAATGGGAATCGTCTTCTCGGTGATGGGCACGGAGAGGATTCCGGGAATAATAATGGTCTCGTTGGCTTTGAGAATATTCGATGCGTCGGATTTGTGATTCACGGCGCGGATGGCTTCGGCCAGTTCAGACGAGGTCAGATAAGAAGTCTTGCCCAGATAACGGTGGGCGATGGTGGGGATGGCTTCTCCTCTTTTAGCGGTGTAGAGTTCGGTGCCGGGGGCCGCGAGCTTGGGCGGAGGAAGGTCGGCGGGCTTGGCGGTGGTGGCGCTGACGACGTTGGTATTGACGATGTGCGGCTGCGCGGCGTGGTCGGCGACGGCGGGTTTCGCGGTCTGGGCTTCGGCCGTGAAGCTGGAGGAAGCGTTAGGCGCCATGCGCCATGCGGCAGCGGCGAAGAAGAGACAGGAAACTGAAGTGATGACACGAACCGACGAAAGGCGCAAAGTTCCTCCGCGAAATCCTACCCGTCTGCGATAGTAGCCGCCGGCTGTAGGGGTCGCTAGTTACGTGTGGAGTAACACGGTTGGTTGGGGCGAGTTGCGGTTGCTCCTAGCTGAGGGATTAGATGCCGCGAGCGTTTTGCCGGTGGGTTCCGCTCGGCTTCGCCTTCGCGGGACGGACGAGGCGTCCGTCGCCACACGAGCCATGCGTCCACGTGAGCATCGGTTGCCGGTACAGGTTCCTTCCTTGATGGTGCAAAGTATTTCTCTTTGGCTCGGCGGGGTCGGTGGATTGGGCGGTGCGAATCGGGATGAGTTGGCAGTAAAGCCTAGCAGATGAATAAGTTACAGTTGCTGGCGAGTAGGCCAGCGGGGTGGCCAGCGGGTTGCTTAATTCTTAGGCAAGGTCAGAACGAGAACGATCCTATGAGAACAAACCTGGCAACTGTGCTAGATCCGAGCCGCCGCAGCAACGATGCTGGAGAGTTTGATGCCGCCCTGCGCCGCCGCATTGTGGGGCAGGACGCTGCCGTCGAAAAGGTCGTTGAGATTTATCAGATGTTTCTGGCCGGGCTGAACGCGCCGGGGCGTCCGGTGGGGAACCTGCTGTTTCTGGGGCCCACGGGATCGGGCAAGACGCGGGTGGTCGAGGCTATGGCCGAGGCGCTGTTTGGGGACGCGCGGGCCTGCATCAAGATTGATTGCGCGGAGTTCCAGCACTCGCACGAGATTGCCAAACTGATTGGTTCGCCTCCGGGATATTTGGGACATCGCGAGACGCATCCTCTGCTGACCCAGGAAGCGTTGAACCAGTGGTTCACCGAGAAGCTGAAGCTTTCGATTCTGCTGTTTGACGAAATCGAGAAGGCGTCGGATTCGCTGTGGCAGCTGCTGCTGGGGATTCTGGACAAAGCGACGCTGACACTGGGCGACAACCGGCGCGTGGACTTGTCGCAGTGCATCATTATTTTGACTTCGAACCTGGGCGCCAGCGAAATGACGGACCTGGTGGATGGCGGGTTCGGATTCGCGCCCAAGGCCGTCGAAGTGGACGAGGCGTTCGACGACAAGATTCAGCGCACCGCGGTGGAAGCGGCGCGGCGCAAGTTTACGCCGGAGTTCATGAACCGCATCGACAAGACGGTGGTGTTCAAGACGCTGCGCGACGAACATCTGGCGCAGATTCTGGACATTGAACTCGGCATGGTGCAGCAGCGTGTGCTGATGGCTGCGGGCACGAACCAGTTCGTGTTCAACTGCACGACGGCGGTGAAACAGTATTTGCTGAAGGAAGGCACAGACCCGCGGTATGGGGCGCGTCACCTGAAGCGGGCGATTGAGCGCAATCTGGTTTTTCCGCTGGCCAATCTGGTGGCGACGGGACAGGTGAAGCTTGGCGACTTTGTGCGGGTCGACATGGCTTCGGAAAATCAGATGATCTTCGTCAAGGAAGCCGAGAACAGCCTGGCGCCGGTGCTGCTGGAGCGTTACGGAGCGGCGGCCGCGACCCAGCCTACGGTACGGGCGGCCCGCACGGCGGTGAACAATCGCCGCGGCGGCGACTTTGGAGCCAACCCTTCGCCATCGGTGGCGGAGAGCAAGTAAATTCTTGTCCGAGTTCTTGATTTGTGGGTAGGTACTTCTCGCTTGACCGCATCTCGCGAGATTTCTCTCGATGGCGCCGGAAAATTTCCGGCGCCTTTTTTATTGCCTCAGGCGATCGTCGGTGGGATCTCGATATTACGTCCGCTGTCGGAGGCTGTGTCCGGGGCGATCGTGAGTGGTCGACAATTCGGACTATCATCAGTCTTGGGTTCGACAACGGTTGCGCTGCGAGTTTGCTACGTGAGGGGAACGAGGAATCTTTATGGCACTTATCTATGATTATCTATTTCCTGCCATGTGGTTCTGCTACTTAGCCTACTGGTGGGGGATGTCAACGAACGTGAAGGAAACCGAGCGGCAAGAGTCCACGGCGTCGCGGGTGGTGCGCCTGGTTTCGATGATTCTCGCGGTGGCGCTGCTGTGGCTGCCCAAGGTTCGGCTGCGATGGCTCGACGCGCGATTTCTTCCGTCTGGCGTTTGGTGTTTCTGGAGCGGCGCGGCCATTACCGCAGGCGGGATGCTCTTCTCAGTTTGGGCCCGCCGGTACCTGGGGAAAAACTGGAGCCAGGCCGTCACCTTGAAGGAAGATCACGAACTCATCACCAGTGGACCCTACGCCCTGGTTCGCCACCCCATTTATACCGGGCTTCTGCTGGCTTTCGTCGGGTGCGCAGTGGCTCGCGGCGAATGGCGCGGCGTGCTTGCGGTCGCCGTCGTTTTCGCCGTGCTCTGGCACAAACTGCGGCTGGAAGAGAAATGGCTGGGCGCGCAGTTTGGCGAGCCCTATGCCGCGTATTCCCGACGCGTGGCGGCGTTGGTGCCGTATCTCGTCTGAAGGGGTCCGCACAGGCTGGCCGCTACTTCGCGCGATATACGGTTTTGCCGGCGACCATCGTCCACAGGACTTTGGTTTCGCGCATTTTTTCTGGGGAAATCGTGAGGACGTCGCGGTCGAGCAGGACTAGATCGGCGCGCTTGCCGGGGGCAATCGAGCCGATGGAATCGAGATTCATGGCGCGGGCGGAGTTGCGGGTGTAGGCGTAGAACATGGCTTCGCGGGGCATGGCTTGCGAGGGATCGAGCACACCTTCCGGGCCCTTGCGGGTTTCGGCCTGATAGATGGCGCGGAAAACGTTGGCCGTCGAAACCGGCCAGTCGCTGGCTCCGGAAATGATGCCGCCGTTGTCGAGGATGGAGCGGGCGGGATATTGCCACTGGTAAATCTCGGGATCGAGATAGGGCTTCACGATTTCGATGGTGTCGTTGCTGGCCTCGGCCCAGAAAAGCTGCAAGGCGCTGATGACGCCGAGTTCGCGAAAGCGGGGGAAATCTTCTGGGCGTACGAACTGTTCGTGAGTCAGAGTGTGGGGCAATCCGGAATTGCCGTTGGCCTGGCGGGCGGCGGCAATGCCGTCGAGCGCGGCCTGGACGGCGCCATCGCCGAGGGCGTGCACATGGACGATTAATCCTTGCTTGTCGGCGGCGATGCAGAGCTCGGCAAATGTTTTCGGATCGAACAGGAGTTCGCCGTTGCGGCCTGTGTTCTTGTAGGGCCGGCTGAGGTTGGCGGTCTGCGAGGGGAATTCGACCACGCCATCGGCAAAAACCTTGATGCCGGTGATGTGCAGGTTGGGAACACTTTTGTAGACGTCGCGAGTGTGCTGCACGGCGGCCAGTTCGGCCGCGGGATCTTTGGCCAGGACCTGCGGAAAGGCCACGATTTGCGACGTCAGTTCGCCGTGGTCCGCGAGAAGTTTATAGGCGTGCAAAACGTCGGCGCTGGCCAGGGGATCGAGCCAGGCGGTAATCCCGAGGCTGTAGTTGTATTGCAGAGCGGCGCGGGCGGCGGCCAGCAAGGTTTCAGGAGTGGGCCGGGGCAGCAGCGGCTCGATTTTTTCCAGGCCGGCGTCGACCATGAAGCCGTTGGGCTGGCCATTTTTGCTGATGCCGTAATAGCTGCGTTGCCCGGCAGAAAGTTTCTGCAGAAAGTCGGCAGTGATGCCGGCGCGCTGCAGCAGAGCGCGATTGGCCCAGGCGGTGTGGCCGTCCATGCCGCGGAGCAGGACGCTTTGCGTGGTGTGGGCGCCAGTGCTGAAATCGGCGTTGAGCACGTCGGGATGCGACCAGAACTCCAGGGGCAGGCCGAGGATCTCAAGAATGTCGCCGCGCATGCCCCGGCCCGTCTTCTTCGCGTTGGCGACGAAGGGAGGAAGTTGCGGGAGGGTGAAGACTTTTTCGCTGGCATCGGCTGCAATCAGGCCGAGTCCGCCTTCGATGGAGTGACTGTGCGAGTCGATGAAGCCGGGGAACAGGCTCTTGCCCGCGAGGTCGAGGCGCTCGGCGCCGGCGGAAACGGATTTCTCGACTTCAGAGAGGTTGCCGACGGCGACGATGGTGCCGGCGCGAATCGCAACCGCTTCGGCGTAAGGATTCTGCGGATCGCCAGTGAAGACTTTGGCATGAAAGAAAATGCGTTCGCCGGAATTTTCCTGAGCAGGGAGTTTCTGAGCTCGGGGTTCCTGAGCCTGGGGTTCCTGAGCCTGGAGCGGGATCCCGGTGGACAGCAGAACGAGCACAAGAAGAAATGGGGCAGCCGTTAGAAGAGCCAAAAAACCGCGCGCGAGTGGTCTCAACCGATCTCTCTTTCCGAAGGCCAGCCAGGAGCGAGATTCAACCTAACAGGAAGCAACACTATACACGATTGAAAGCGCCAAGGGTTGGCCGTTACTTCTCGAGATCTGACTGCCGTAGTCTCTCTTTTGCAGAGGGCTGACAAAGTTTGTGAACGCAGTTAGGGGATCACATCGACCGTGGGAACGGCTATTGCAAAGATTAGCCAAAGGAGTAGCATGGGGCTCCGCCCAAACGAGTGCCGACTCTGGGCCGGAAACAGACGCGACCAAGTATGGATTGGCCTCGCATGATTGCAACTCCTGATTGCAAGTCATGATTGCAACTCCTGGCGGTTGGGTTTGAAGGGAGGCTAAGATGTGCATTTCCCATTCAGTTGGTCTCAAAGGTGTGAACCATGCAACCGATGTGAGGATGGTGCAGGCCCTGTTGAACGAGAACATCCTGCGGCTTATCCCGCTTGCGCCTCTGGACGTCGATGGCAGCATCGGGAACCCGATGAAGTCGGCCACGGTTGCGATGATCGGTGAATTCCAGCGGCGCGTGCTCGGCCAGGCGAAGCCCGACATGAAGGTGGATCCTGGGGGACGCACTTTGACGGAGCTTCGTGCCGGCATGGGCGCCGGGCTTACCAAGAACAAGTTGCTGGCTATTATGCCGAACACAACCACAGCGTTGGTCGAGCGCTATTTCCAGTGGTTCGTCACCATGATGCCCAACAATCAGATCAATACTCCTTTGCGCGTGGCGCATTTTCTGGCTCAAATGGGCGAGGAATCCGGTGACTTGCGTTGGCCCGAAGAGTTGGACAGCGGCGAAGCGTACAATGGCCGGGTCGATCTAGGCAACACCCAGCCCGGAGACGGGCCGCGCTTCAAAGGAAGAGGCCTTCTCCAACTGACGGGCCGATCGAACTACGTATCGTATGGGGCAGCTCGCAATCGAGACTTTGTGACCGAGCCCAATAACCTTCTGGTGGCCACGGATGCGAGCCTGGCCGTCGATTCCGCCTGCTGGTACTGGGCAACCTTGAAGAACTTGAATCCACTGGCCGACGCTGACAACGTAAATGAGATCACACATAGAATCAACGGCGGGTACAACGGCTTGGACGATCGGAAAGCGCACTTGGCCCGTGCCAAATGCCTTCTGGTGCCTTAACCTAGCCCTCCTCATGCTGACAGGTGTTTCGGCGGGCAGGGGCCAAACCTCGGGTCCTGCCGGAGGTCCTGCCAGGGGTCCTGCGGAGGTTCGCGACTGCCGTCCGTGCTCGTTTTCTCCCGGAGATGGTTTTCCCAAATACTCTTTCACCTTCGATCTCAAAGCGGTTGGCGACGATCGCGCCGTCGAGGCGATCGAGGTTGCCGGCGATGGTTCCACCCCGACCCAACGGCTGCCCGTGACGAGCATGGACCCGGTGGGAAAGGACGAGACTTTTTTCTTTGGCGGTCAGGACGTTAACTTTGACGGTCTCCTCGATCTGATGCTCATTACTCAGCGCGGGGGCGCGAATGCGAGCGCAGCTTACTGGCTCTTCGACCCTAAAACCAAAGCCTTCGAGTCGCTGGGCACCTACCCCGTCTTTACCGTGGACACTGAGAAGCGGCGTTTGAAGACCTACATCCGTGGCGGTTCAGCCGGACTTATCTACGAGGCGCGCGAGTATTCGTTTCTGGATCAGAAGCTGACCCTCATGCGAGAAGAAAAGCAACAGGCCACGTCGCAACCGGACGTGTTCCTTAAGGTGATTCGCGAACGGGTGGGCGGCGTCATGAAGCTGGTTAAGAGCGAGAGAGTTCGAGCGCCCAAGTAGACCGGCCTAATCGGCTCCCGATCGCGCCCTTTACCCTACTTTGAGGTTCCCGGCAGTGACCTTCGTAATCGTGACGGGTCGTTACCGCATTGCTGCTGCCAGAGAGCGCTCCTAGAATCGGAACAGGGTTTGCTCCGCCTGATTCCGCATGCCTGAGAACACAAAACGACTGGACCGAGCCGAGATCGCGAAGCGCGTGGAGCGCGCGGAGAAGCTTTTGCAGAAAGGCAAGACTCCGGAAGCCCTCGAAGAGTATCTCCTTGTTTTGCGGGACGATGCAGAGAACGATGTGGTGCGGCAACTGGCCGCCGATCTGTGCCTGTCGCTGGGCCGCAACCCCGACGCGGTCAAGTTGCTGGGCGATCTGTTCGAGCGGCAGGTGGGGGCTGGGGACGCGACTCGGGCCAGCCTGACTTATAAGAAACTGGCGCGGCATGGAAGTCCCACGTGGCAGCAGAAATTCCGCTTTGGCCAACTGCTGGAGGGCTCCAATAAAAAGCTGGCCGTGGGCACCTACGAAGCTGCTCTGTCAGACGTGGTGAAGTTCGGCAAGAAGCAGGAAGCGGCGGAGATTCTGGACCGCATTGTGGCGCTGGAACCGAACCGGGCCAACCTGCAGCGCGTGGCTGAACTGGCGTCGGAGCGGGGAGACCGCAGAGCGGCTGCGCTGGCCTTTCAGCAAGTGGCGCAGTTGGCTACGGCCGAGGGCAGCGACTCGGCGCAGTGGTACGAGCGCGCGTATCAGGAAGATGCTTCCGATCAGGGCATCACGCTGGCCTATGGCAAGACTTTGCTGTCGCAGGGCCAGGCGGGAGCGGCCATCTTCATCCTTGAATCGCAAATGAATTCCGGGCAGGTAACGGCGGCGTTGCGCGAAACCTACGCCGATGCGCTGCTGGCGGCGGGCCGGAACGCCGAGGCCGAGCCGCTGGTGTGGCAACTGTTTGAGCAGAACCCGGGGCGGGTGCAGCAGGTGATCTCGCTGATCGGCAGCCTGCTGGATAACCAGCAGGATGACGAGGCGGTGGCGCTGGCGCGCAAGCTGGAACAATTCCAGCGGCGCCGCGGAGAACGCCGGCAGTTCATCGCCATCATGGAGGATCTCACGGCGGCGCGCCGGGCTTCGCCGCAGATGCTGGAGTTTCTCAGTGAACTCTATAACGCGTCCAATCGCGAAAACGACTACTGCCAGACGCTGTTGAAATTGTTTGATCTGTATTGCAGCACCGGTGAGTATGCCAAGGCCGCCGAATGTCTGGATCGCGCCGCCGAAGTCGATCCCTATGAAGCCGGTCACCTGAAGCGGCTGGATATGCTGAAGGGGAAAGTGGAAGAGGGGCGCTTCAAAGTCATTTCCTCGCGATTTTCTCCGACCAAAAAGGTGGTCGAAGAACCGGCGATTGAAGATAGCCGGACGCTGGGGGCGTCGACGCTGCAGGATCTGATGCTGCAGGCGGAAATCCTGGTGCAGTACGGGATGCGGAACAAGGCAGTCGAGCGCCTGCAGAGAATTCAGGAATTATTTCCGCGCGAAGAGGAACGCAACGAGGATTTGCAACGCTTGTATTTGTCGGCCGGTGTGACTCCGCGCTATGCAGGGTCGGCGCCTCTGCCTCCGGTGGCAGCCCCGGCGGCGGCTCCGGCTGCCGCGGCGGCGCCGGCGCCCGATCAGGCGACCGACGTACGAGCGTTCACCCGCGTGGCCGAGATTTCACGCAAGTTGTATCACCAGGGTACGGCCCCGGCCGTACTCAATACCGCGGTGCGCGAGATTGGAACGCACTGGGAAGCGACGCGCTGCATTGCGGCGATGGGCAAGGCTGGCTCGTCCGCGACTGCGGTGGAAGAGTTCTGCATCGAGGGCTACAAGAAGGCGAGTCATTCGGCGATTGCCGAACTGGTTGCGAGCCTGCAGAAAGCGGTCGACGGGCAAGAGCCGCTGGCCATTGAAGACGCGCCCAAGGCGGTGGCATTGCAGGCTGCGCGCAAGGCGGTGACGGAGCTGGGCGCGGCCTCATTGCTGGCCATTCCACTCAGCGACGGCGAAGAAATTGTGGGCATGCTGGTGCTGGTGCACAGTCGGCCGCGGACGTGGCAGCAGTCCGACATGGTGGTGCTAAAAACTCTGTCGGAGCAGATGGTGATTGCCCTGAATAACGCAGGGTTGCGGCGGCTGGTCAAGAATCTATCGGTGACCGACGAGAAATCCGGACTGCTGAAGCGGGCTTCGTATATTGATTTGCTGCTGGCGGAGAGTAAACGGGCGATTCAAAACGCCTCGGCGCTTTCGGTGCTGTTGCTGCAGTTCGGCAAGAGCACGGCCATGCTTAAGGAATACGGCGAGGCGGAAGTGCAGGCGGTGATGGAGCGGGCGGGGCAGCTGATCGCCGCCAACATCCGCACCAACGATCTGGCGTTTCGCTACGACACCATGACCATCGCCATCCTGCTGGGCGAGACCGCGGAAAAAGAAGCCATGCTGGCAGTCGAAAAGCTGCGCAAGACCATTTCCGAAGTGCGGCTGCCGGCGAAGGATGATGGCAGCCAGGGGCACAGCGCGCAGTTTTCCGCGGGCCTGGCCGAGGCGGTGATCCGCACGGAATACGATCCCGTCGACGTGGTCACCGAAGTGATCAATCGTGCCGAGCATGCGTTGTCGCAGGCCATGGCGCAGGGGCCGGGGAAGATCATCGCGCTGGGTCCGGCGCTGGCCGCGGGCGCGGTGGCATAAGGAATTGACTCAATGAATCATTGAAGTTATGACTCATTGAAATCAACGACTCACTCCGGAATGCGAATGCTTCCATCCTTGCCGATCGGGAACGATGGATTCCAGGCGACCTCCCACAGAAAACCGTCCGGGTCCGAGAAGTATCCCGAGTAGCCGCCCCAGAAAGCTTCCTGGGCAGGTTTGACAATCTTCGCGCCGGCGGCGGCACCTTGGTTGAGCACGGAATCGACTTCGGCGCGAGTGCGGCCGTTGTAGGCCAGCGTGATTCCGCCGAAGCCGTGGCCGTCGGCGGCGTTTGAATCGGCAACGCCCGCGTCCTTAGCGAGTTCGTGCCGCGGATAAAGGGCCAGGGCCATGCCCCCGGCCTGGAAGAAGACGATGCCTTCGGCGTTGTCCTTCGACATAGCACGGCGCCATCCCATGCGCTCGTAGAATGCGCGGCTGCGCTTCAGGTCGGCTGCGCCCAGAGTGATAATGCTGACGCGTTGTTCCATGCGTAACACGATATCGATCATTGGCGTCCACAGCAAAATCGTGTACCACGAAGGGCACGAAGTTCCACGAAGGTTTATTTCTGGATGTTCCCTTCGTGAACCTTCGTGCCCTTCGTGGTTCACGATCATGCTCGTCCCGTGACAGACTGATTCCACTCCCCGTCCAGCGCTCGATGGTCAAATCTGTTCGTGCGCTGCTAAACTAACCAGTTTGGCTAATCGATTCTGATCGGTTCTGGTCGGAGTTCTGCCGGGAAAAATCATGTTGAAGCCAGGGGACATTGCCATCGTCAGTGGGGCGCGCACGCCCTTTGGCCGCTATTGCGGCAAGTTGAAGGACTTTACCGCGCAGGAGTTGGCGGCCGTGGCGGCGAAGGGCGCGATCGAACGCTCGGGGATCGATGCGAAAGAATTCGATCATGTGGTGTTCGGGAACGCACAGCAAACTTCTGGCGATGCCTTATACGGGGCGCGGCACGTGGGATTGCGGGCGGGGCTGCCGATCGAGACTCCGGCGCTGACGGTGAACCGGCTGTGCGGGTCGGGCATGCAGGCGATTGTGTCGGCGGCGCAGATGATCCAGACTGACGAGGCGAAGATTGTTTTGGCGGGCGGGATGGAGGCCATGTCGCAGGCTCCGTTTGTGATTCGCGGCCGCGACGGATTTACGCTGGCGCCGGGCGGCAAGCTGGAAGATTCACTGATGGTCGCATTGCTCGATACTTACTGCGGATCGTATATGGCGAATACCGCCGAACTCTACGGTTCGCAGCAGGGGATCACGCGAGAGATGCAGGATGAATTTGCGCTGCGCTCGCAGCAGCGCGCGGATGCGGCTTATAAAGACGGGCGCATTCAGGAAGAACTGGTGCCGGTGAGGCTGCGCAATCTTAAGGGTGAGGCGACGGGCGAGTCGCTGACCGAGGACGATCACCGGCGTCCGCAGACTACGATGGAAGGGTTGGCGAAATTGAAGCCGGCATTTGGGAAAAATGGAACAGTGACGGCGGGGAATGCCAGCGGAATTGTCGATGGCGGCGCGGCCGTGGTGGTCATGTCGCTGGAGCAGTCCCTGAAGCGGGGGCTGAAGGCGCTGGGACGGATTTGCGGCTGGGGCATTGCCGGTGTCGAGCCGAAGCTGATGGGGCGCGGTCCGGTGCCGGCGTCGAAAATTGCGCTGCAGAAGGCTGGGCTCTCGCTGGATTACATCGATCTGATTGAGGTGAATGAGGCGTTCGCGGCGCAGTATCTGGCAGTAGAGAAGGAGCTGAGTTTAGACCGTGAGAAGGTGAATGTGAATGGGGGGGCGATCGCGCTGGGGCATCCGCTGGGCGCGACCGGGACGCGGCTGGTGATTACGCTGCTGTATGAGTTGCGCCGGCGAAAGAAAAAATATGGGCTGGCGACGGCTTGTATTGGCGGCGGCCAGGGAATTGCGATGGTGGTGGAGAGCATGAGCTGATGCAACGCCTTTGGCTGCGCGCATTGCTGACAAGCACCTTGCTTTGCGGAGCCGTTCTTGTGCTGGGTCTGTTCCACCGTGGTTTCTCCGGGACTTTGTGGATATTCTGGCTCCCCGGAATGGCGGCAGTATCCTACTCGCTGGGGGCTGTTGTTAAGGGCGGGTTTGACGCAGAACTGCATCCGGGCTCCGCCTCGCTGGTGGTGCTCGTCGATTTAATCTTTTGGTGGCTGGTGATTTATCTATTGCTCCGTCTATGGCACTCGTGGCAAAGCCGACGCCAGGTGCGGTAATGCAGGAGTTCGCTTAACTCAGAATGACGAGGCGTTTTTCAGTATAAGAGGAAGCAATCATGGAGATTAAGAGAGTTGGTGTACTCGGTTGCGGGCTGATGGGGTCTGGCATTGCCCAGGTTTGCGCTACGGCTGGATTCGACGTGACTGTGCTGGAAGTTGAGCAGAGGTTTCTCGACAAGGGGTTTGCCGGGATTGAGAAATCTTTGGCGAAGTTTGCCGAGCGGCCGGTCGAGAAGGGCGGGATCACCGCCGCGCAGAAAGACGCGATTCGGGCGCGGCTTCGGGGGTCGACTTCCAAGTCCGACTTGGCCGATTGCGACATTGTGATTGAGGCCATCATTGAGAATGTGGACGAGAAGAAGAAGATGTATGCGTCGCTGGATGGCGTGGTGAAGAAGGACGCGATTTTTGCGTCGAATACTTCTTCGATTTCCGTGACGGAATTGCTGACCTCGGTGAAGCGGCCAGAGCGGTTTATT
>Ga0181523_10004503_pt1 | contig 12001 bp, 8 predicted proteins | sample PEATcosm2014_Bin_43_FD_119752 | JGI IMG/M metagenome (GOLD analysis project Ga0181523, IMG submission 119752) | Peatland microbial communities from MTU Mesocosm Facility, Houghton, MI, USA - PEATcosm2014_Bin05_30_metaG | ecosystem: Environmental > Terrestrial > Soil > Wetlands > Peat | place... | reverse complement strand
CTCCTTCGCGAACTCGGCCCAGGATGCCGCATCACCTAAGTGAGTAATATCCTGGCAACGGTCGGGATCATACATGCCCAGGATCGAGGCCTGCGCGAATACGTCGGTGCCGCCCAGGCTCGCCGGATGCAGATTGTTGCCTTCAATCTTGGTGGGACGTCCCAGATGGCTTTCGACCAGCACCGGGTTCGCATATCCGCTGAGCGTGAACGCAGTAGCGTAATACATTGCAACGCCCGGAATGACCTGCTCGGGCTGGCGGACGTAGGGGACAATTTCCTGCAGGGGAAGCTTGGTGCACCCGGTCATGCCCGCCATGGCGAGGGAAGCGCCCATCAACTGGAGAAACCCGCGGCGGGAGACCGAATCGAGCCACTCCGAGGCGCCCTTGGGAAATTCGCGGTGCAGCATGTCCTGGAATTCGGGCGACCCGGCGAGTTCTTCCAGGCTGCGCCAGTACTCCGGTCCCTTCGTCTCCCTTAGTTGCCGCTCGACGGCGGCCCGGTCGATTTTCTTGCCGGGACAGACGTCTTCGAGCTTTGATTTATCGTTTTCCATCTTCGTGGCTAATGCCCTGACTTCGGAAATTCAACTCCCAGTTCCATTTTCAATCGTGAATCGTAGCGTCTCAACGATGACAAGTACTACAGCTCGTGATGTCCTGCACGGTACGCAGCTGGTATTTCTTCACCAGGGCTGAACCGAGCGAGTCCTGGTCGGTGTAGCTGATGCCGTCGACCCGTACCGGCAAGGATGCGGTGGGTTGTTGGTAGCGCATGTTGAAGACCTGTTCGCGCGGGCGCAGAAATTCTTGCGGCGCACGGTGGCAGTTGAGACACCACTCCATCTGCAACGATGCCTGCTGGTACATGAGCGGCATCTGGTCCACGGGCCCGTGGCAGTCGTTGCAGCCAACGCCCTTGGCGACGTGAATGTTGTGGCTGAAATAAACGAAGTCCGGCAACTGGTTGACGCGCGTCCACTGGAGCGACTCGCCGGTCCGGTAGCTGGCACGAACGGGCTCAAGCATCGCAGCGTTCGTCCAAATCTGCGAGTGGCAGTTCATACAGGTCTTGGTGGGTGGAATTCCCGCGAAACTCGACTGTTCCACCGAAGTGTGACAGTAGCGGCAGTCGATGCCAAGCCCGGTCACGTGGTGCTGGTGGCTGAAGGGCACCGGCTGCGATTTTCTAACTCCCGCGTAAGTAATGTAGGGCGAGCGCTGGAGCTGTGCCAGCCCCCAGAACAGGGCTGCGGCGACGAAAACCGGGCCAAACAATGAGGCCCGTGAAATTGCATTGGTGCTGCGTGGAAAAATCTGCATTGAAGATCGCGTCGATTGCTGGCGGGCTCGGTCTACACCGCTCCCGGCTGAACATGATGGTATGAAATCACGTCACCCACACTTGTGACGCATGGCACTGAAACACGGAAACACGTGAGTATATACAGTTGTGCGGTTTTTTGGAACACCCTAGGTAACTTTTCTTTATTGTGCTCCGGGAATCTGACCAGTGGCACGCGGTCGAGTTTTCCCAAAGCCGGAAAATCACTAGCGCAAGTTCATGACGAGCAGCTTCGGCTCTGTCATTTCCTGAATCGCGTCACGCAAACCCTCGCGGCCAAGTCCAGAATCTTTGATGCCTCCATAAGGCATGTGGTCGATACGAAAAGTGGGAACGTCGCCGGCAATCAAGCCTCCGACTTCGAGTTCGTCATAGGCCTGAAATATCAGTTTGGCGTCGCGAGTGAAAAGCCCGGCCTGCAGGCCGTAGGGAGAACTGTTGATCTGCTTGAGCGCGGAGGCGAAATCGTTGTAGGGCTCCACGGTCACGACCGGCGCAAAAATTTCCTGGCAATTCACTTTCATATTGGGCTTGGTGCCGGTAAGCACGGTGGGCTCGAACAGCGAGCCCTTGCGGTTACCGCCGCAAAGCAAGCGCGCACCACCGCGAACCGCCTCCTGCACCCAGTCGGCAGCACGGACAGCGTCGCTTTCGCGGATGAGCGGGCCGAGATCGCTTGATTCGTCGAGCGGATCTCCGACTTTCAATTTGCGGACGCCCTCCAGGAACAGCTCGGTGAATTTTCCGTAAACGGAGTGCTCGACCAGAATGCGCTGTACGGAAATGCAGGATTGTCCTGCGTAAGCAAAGCCCCCGGTGACGCAGCGCTCGGCGGCGTAGGCGAGATCGGTGTCGCCGTGGACGATAACGCCCGAATTTCCTCCGAGTTCGAGAACGACTTTTTTCTTTCCCGCGTTGTTCTTGATGGCCCAGCCGACCGCGGCACTGCCCGTGAAACTGATGAGCTTGATCCGTTCATCGGTAACCAGCAGCCCGGAATCTTCGTTCGAGAGCAACACCGCATTGAATCCGCCATCGGGCCATCCCGCTTGCTGGATCACTTCCGCCAGCAGCAGCGAGGTGAGCGGAGTCTGGGGCGCGGGCTTGAGCACCATGGAACAGCCAGCGGCAATGGCCGGGGCGACTTTATGGGCAACCAGATTCAAGGGGAAATTGAAGGGCGTGATACCGGCGACGGGACCGAGAGGAAAACGCTTGACGATGCCCCAACGCCCTGCGGTCGATTGCTGCCAATCGAGCGGCAAATATTCGCCGTAGGCGCGTACGGTCTCTTCGGCGGCGATGTTGAAGGTGAAGACAGCGCGGTCCACTTCGGTGCGCGCGCTTTTGATGGGCTTGCCCGCTTCCAGCGCGATGGTGCGCGAAAATTCTTCCTTGCGATCGTGAATGCCGATCGCAATCTGCCGCAGAACTCGTTGACGTTCGAAAGCGGGCAGCCGCCGCGTGGTTCCGAATGCCTTGACGGCGGCGGTAATGGAGGCTTCTGCGTGTTCGGAGCGTCCCTGGTGGACATGCGCGATGAGAGCGCCGTCGTAAGGCGCGTGCACCTCGACGAGGTCACCTTCCTCCAGCCACTTCCCGTCCAGAAAAAAACCGTGGGTTGCAACCGGAATCAACGTCATCTCGGCCATACTTCACCTCTTTCGAGTGCGCTCGTGATTCGCAGTCTCTGTGATTTGTGTCTAGTGATTCGAGTCTTGACCCCTGTGTGAAGATTCGAGTCTTGCTTCACATCCTGATTCAAGTTTAATGATTATAGAACTTCGCCACGGCTCGTTATCAACAAGAAAGGTCCCAGGTGTTAGTGTCTTCGGTCTCAGGAAAACCAAAGGCGGTTCAACTTCGTCCCTGTGACCCGACACCCGCGACCTGAGACGTGCTTCATTTTCCGGTTTGCGGTTTGAAGCGGTCGTCGACTTCCACCTGGTAGCCCGCGACCAGGCGATTGGTTTCGTTCGCCATCCCGACCACGGACATCAATTCTTTGAATTGGCCGTCGGTCATGCCTTTGTTTATCGCGGAAGCGGTATGCGAGGCAATGCAGTATTCGCACTGGTTCGTGACCGAGACGGCGACGTAGATCATTTCTTTGGTGAGCGGGTCGAGCGCTCCGGGGGCCATGATCTGCTTGATGTCTTCCCAAGTCCGCTTGAGCATGACTGGATCGTGCGCGATCGCCTTCCAGAAATTATTGATCCAGTCGGTTTTGCGCGTGGCCATGATGTCGTCGTAGATGGCGCGCACCTCGGGGCTGGCATCGGCGTATTCGATAAGGCCAAAAATGGACATGCGGTTCTCCTGGAAAGAAGGTCTCGGCTGTTAGGTCTCAGGTCTCAGGAAAACCAAAGGCGACTCAGGTTCTTTCCTTAGACCTGACACCTGCGACCTGAGACCTGCGGTTCTCACGACACCCAGTCGAGCACCTTGTAGTACGCCCCCGCGAGGGGCAGAAACCACGGCTTGCCGTTATACAGGCCGAGAGGCGCGCCCGGGAACGGGATCTCCGCGAAGGGATTGTCGGTCTGGCCTTCTGCGATCCATTCGGCCATTTTCTGGCCTTGATACGTGGCCATGGCGACGCCGTGTCCAGCATATCCTACGGCGAAATAGATGCCATCAATCTGGCCAGCGTGCGGCATGATGTCGAAACAAAAATCGAGCGTGCCGCCCCAGAAGTATTCGACTTTGGTGTCGCGCAGTTGCGGATAGACGTCGATCATGCCGCGGCGCAAAATTTCCGCGCTCCTGCGGATGGTCTGATCGGTCTCAGGAAAGAAGGCGGCGCGGCCGCCGAACAACATTCGATCGTCGGGAGTGAGGCGATAGTAATAAAGATAGTTTTTGGAATCGTAGATCTGACGATCGCGCGGGCTGAGTTCACGGGCGAGCGCGGCGGGAATCACCTCGGTGGTGATGATGAACGACCCGATGGGAATTATTTTCTTCCGCAGCACGGGAGTCGCTGCACCCGTGTAGCCACCGGTTCCGACCAACACGTTGCGCGTCCATAACCTTCCGCGTGAGGTGGTGAGTCTGAAGCCGGATGCGGTGTTCCTTGAGTCGCGGTCAACGCTCTGCAGTTTCGTGCGTTCGCAGATCCGGGCGCCAGCGCGCATGGCGGCCACGCCGAGTCCGGCAACGTAGCGCGCGGGGTTGAGGCCGGCTGAAATTTCGTCGACCATGCCACCGTAATAAATGTCGGAACCGATTTCGCTGCGCAACTGGTCGCGGGGCACGACGCGCAGATGGTGATTGAATTCGCGCGCGATCACTTCAACCTGGCGGGCGTAGTCATCGAAATGCGCAGGCTTGCATGCGACTTCGAGGTGTCCGCTGCGGGCAAAATCGCAGGCGATGTTCTCCTCTTTCACAATGCGCTCAACCGCGTCGATGGTCTCAAGCGACGCGGCGTACAGGCGTCGGGCCAGGTCGCGTCCGTACATCGAGATGAGTTTGTTGACGCCGAGCTTCAGTCCGGTGAGCACCATACCGCCATTGCGGGAACTCGCGCCCCAGCCTATGGTCTCCGATTCGAGCACGACCACTTTCGCGCCGCGCTTGGCGAGAGAGCGCGCGGCGGAGAGTCCGGTGAATCCGGCGCCGATGATGGCGACGTCAACGCTCTCCGGTAATGGCTGCAACTGGGGAGCGGGCATTTGCACGGTGGTTCGCCAGTAGTTGAGTTCCTGCGGCATGTCGTGGGCGAAAAATCTTAACCACAGGGGAAGCAGAGAAAAATAGGCGAAGTCCGGTTGTTCCCTGTGTGCGCCTCTGTGTCCCCTGTGGTTAAGGTTCTTTCTCGACGCCATGATAAACGATTGCGTCGCGAGCTACAGCACCGCCGTCTCGTGGATCATTCGACCCTCCGCGAAGCGCGAGAAATTCAACAGGGAGACGTCGATCAGGTCGGTCTTCCCGGTCAGAATCAGATCGCCCAAGATTTTCCCGGTTGCGGGCGAGTGCATCACGCCGTGTCCACTGAAACCGTTGGCGAAGAAGAAACCGGGAACCTCCGGAGATTCGCCGAGAATTGGGTGATGATCGGGCGTCATTTCGTAGAGGCCAGCCCATGCTCGCTGGGGATTGACTGCGACATTTTCGAAGACGGGCACCCGATTCGCAGCGCGCGTCAGGATCTTCTCGATGAAGCTCGCATCGAAATCGGTTTTATAGCCGGGCGTTTCTTCCGGATCGTTCCACGCCAGCAGGAATCCACGGCTCTCCGGACGGAAGTGGAAACCCGTGGACATGTCGACGATCATGGGCGCGGTGTGCGGAAATTGGTCGAACGGTTCGGTCGGGACCAGCATGCGGCGCAAGGGTTGGACCGGAAGATCGATGCCAACCATCTTCGCGATCGAAGCCGCCCATGGTCCGGCGCAGTTGACGACGGTGCGCGTAGAAACGGTATCGCGTGTCGTCGCGACTTCGAAGCTTGCGTCTTTATCAGTGATGTCGCCAGTCATATTGCGCGTGATTCCAGTCACGCTGGCGTTCTTCCAGAGCGTGGCGCCGTGATCGCTCGCCCAGGTCATGAAGCCGATCATCGCGCTGTAAGGGTCGACAAAGCCGTCGGTGGAGCAGAAACTGCCGCCGACGATGTCATCGCCGCGGAGTTGCGGAAACTGGCTGCGGATTTCATCGCCGACGACGAGGCGCACGTTCTTCAGTCCCATGGCAATCTGCTTTTCGTGGTTGGCGTGCAGGTAGGCCATGTGATTCTCGTTGGTCGCGCAAAAAAGGTATCCCTGGGGGCGGTAGTCGCACGGATAGCCGAGTCGCTCTTCGAAGCTCGCATAAAACGGGATCGAGTAAAGCGACATCTGGATGTTGACGGGCGTCGAGAACTGAGCGCGCACGCCGCCCATGCTCTTACCCGTGGATCCCTTGCCCTGCGCGGTCTCGCGCTCAATCACGAGAACGCTTTTGCAGCCGGCGGCGACAAGGTGGTAGGCGATGCTGGAGCCGACAATCCCTCCGCCGATGAGAACGACGTCCGCGGTGTACATGGTAGCGGAGCAATTGTAAATGCTCGTGCGGGGGACAGAACTCTGCTCCGTCCGGCGGGGCGAAGCCCCGCCACCACACGTTCCAATCTCAAAGCTTAAGGGGTCAAGTCTCAGGCTCTTGCGACGCTTCAGGAAGTCGCCGCGGCAAAGGCAACCCGAACCAACACCACGATGGCGAACCATCCAAACACCACGGCGAATGCGGTCCCGCGTTTGACCTTACTGATGCAAGTGATGCCGATGGCGGTCAGGATCAAGGTCCAGATACTGAAGACATCCAACGGCGTCAGCAAGGTGCGCAGCACCGCAGAGCCGTCTGGGCCGATGAAGTATCCGGGATTGGTGGCCACAGGATTCTGAATGTTGAATCCGTCGCCGCTGACTCCCATCAAAAGCGACAGGATTGCTAGCAGCGTCGACAGCAGCAGCGGCAGTCTGGTGTAGACAACCAGCGCAAACAGAGTCTTGAATTTCAAATCAGCGCTGGCGCCAAATTTGAGGGTTGCAAATAGAACGCCCGCGAAGACTGCATATATGCCGAGGGCAATGATGGGAACAGCGTACGAGATGATCTTGGTAAGCGTGATCTGCTGCTGCATGACCTTCTGGCGTTGATCGGCCGGCATACGGTCAATGCGATCGGCCTGCTTGGGTTGTAACTGGATCAGATTGTCCACTACTTTGGGAAAGCCAACCTTTTGATCGACCGCATAGATAAACATCACAGAAACGATCGCAATAATCAGAAACGGCGCCCACCAACTGGCGTTCTTCCGGAGATCGGTGAACGTCTTGCTGGGCGCAAAGAAGGTGTTGATTAGGCGCTGCCCTTCAGACAGCGGCGCTGGTTCCTGCAATCGTTGCGACGGCTGAGTTGGCTGTGGCGGCTGCAGTGGCGCGGAGGGATTGGTGGCCATATCTTCTCCCTGAAACAGGAGAGATTGTAGTTTTCTTCCGACGTAATGACAACAAGAAGCGATCCAACACTACAACGCTGCCATCTCCGGCGTGGCGGCCAGCAGCTTGCGCGTGTAAGGGTGCTGCGGTAGAGCGGTGATCTGCTGAGTGGTTCCAAGCTCAACGATCTGGCCACGGTACATCACCGCGATGCGGGTCGAGAGGTAACGGACCACCGGCATGGAGTGTGAAATGAACAAATAAGTGAGGCCGAAATCGCGCTGCAGTTGCTGCAGAAGATTCACGATCTGCGCGCCCACGCTGACATCAAGAGCGGAAACCGGTTCATCGGCGACAATGAACTTCGGGCGTAGAGCAAGAGCGCGAGCGATGCCGATGCGCTGCCGCTGGCCACCGGAAAACTCGTGTGGATAGCGGGGCATAGCGGATTCGTCCATTCCCACGGCACGCAAAAGCTCCCGCACGCGCTGGCGGCGGGCATCGCTGCTCAGGCTTTCTCCGGCAATTTCCTGATGAAGAACAAGCGGCTCGGCGATCACGTCCTGCACGCAGTAGCGCGGGTCGAGCGATCCGAACGGGTCCTGGAAGATGATCTGCATGTCGCGGCGAAGACGGCGTAATTCGGAGCCGTTCGCCTTCAACAGATCGATACCATCGAAAAGAATGGCGCCCGAAGTCGGCTCGATGAGGCGGAGGATCAAGCGTCCGAGCGTGCTTTTGCCAGAGCCGGATTCGCCGACCAAGCCGAGCGTTTCGCCTTGGTCAATTTCGAGGGACACGTCGTTGACGGCGAAGACCTCGCCCGAGCGGCGGTTGCCAAACGGGGATTCGGCGAGATCGAAAATCTTGGTCAGGTTGCGAACTTCCAGCAGGGACACAGATCACCTTCTCTCGACAACTCTTGCCGAACATTCCATATTCCGGAATATGGAACGCGGCCATCTTTCTCATCCCTAGATCCTCATCCCGCGATCATCGGCACAGCCGCCAGAGCGGCGACCATCCCAATGGTACGGGAGCGGCTGAAATGCTCGTGCAAAAAAATGCGCGCCAGTAGAACGGTGACGGCGGGATAGAGCGAACTGATCACAACTGCATCGTCCAGACGTCCGATTTGAGAGGCGCGGATGAAGACGGCGGTTCCGGTGATGTCGAGAATTCCTGCAACCACGGCAACACCCAGCACCGGAGCGGGCACGCTGCGGAGGTGTCTTCCGAATAGAACGATAACTCCCGTGACCACCAAGGAACCGGAGCGCGAGTAGGTGGCAATCCATAGCGCAGAGGCGCCGCCCGCCTGGTGGATACAGAGATAAAAACCAGCGAAACCAACTCCGGCGACCACGGCCATGCCCAAGCCTTCGGGACGTTCAACGCCAGCTTCGGTTCGTGAGATGAGCCAGACACCAATGCCCGCGAGAATAAAACCGAGTAGATGCCGATAGCTCGGGAAGCCCTCCGCGAAAGCCGTCACGATGGTGGGAATCGCGGCGCCAAGAACAGCCGCCACGGGCGCGACCAGTCCCATATTTCCGCGGGCCAGTGCACGATAGAACAAGGCCAGAGCCAAGCCTCCCAGCGAACCGGCGAGCAGCGACCATGCCAGGCTGGCGTTTCCGGGAAATAGCGCGCCGGTCATCAGCGCCAGCGTGCCGACCGCGACCAAGCTGCTGAGATGCACAATAGCCGTAAACAGAAACGCGTTCGCCCGCCGCGCGCCCACTCCGCCCAGAAAATCGCTGGCGCCCCAGACACCAAATGCGGTCAGACTATAAGCAGCAGGAATGTATTGGGCTGCGACGGACATGAAGTTTTGAGATTAGCACGCGGCGCGCGCTGGCACGTAGGGACAACAAAGCACCGCTTCGATAACTCTATAGAGGCGGGGCGCGCCCGTCTTAGGCGGCGGAGACGCGGCAAGCCGCGTCTCTACGGGGAATGCTAGACGGTAACCGCCTCGGGCTGGGTTTTCCCCGCCAACAACTGCCGCAGCACGTACTGCAGGATGCCTCCGTTGGCGTAGTAAAGAGCTTCCTGCGGGGTATCGATGCGAACGATAGCCTGAAATTCTGCCGTCTTCCCGCCCTTCACGCGGACGGTAATCTTGCGGCCGGAAGAAAAGCTTTGGACCACATCGCGAATCCCGGCGATCTCGAAGACTTCTTCGCCGGTCAACTTCAGGGTCTCAGCATTTTCTCCGGGCAAGAACTGCAGCGGCAGAATGCCCATCCCGACCAGGTTCGAGCGGTGGATGCGTTCGTAGCTTTCCGCAATTACGGCGCGTACGCCGAGCAAACGCGGTCCCTTGGCCGCCCAGTCGCGTGACGACCCAGAGCCGTATTCCTTGCCCGCGAGAATTACGAGCGGCACTTTTTCGGCATGGTATTTTTCGGACGCGTCGAAAATCGACATCTCCGCGCCGTCGGGCAAGTGGCGAGTGAATCCGCCTTCGGTGTTCACCATCTTATTGCGCAAGCGGACGTTGGCGAACGTGCCGCGCACCATGACTTCGTGGTTGCCGCGACGTGATCCGTAAGAATTGAAATCCGCCGGCTGCACACCGTGAGCCATCAGGTATTTGCCGGCAGGGCCATCCTTTTTAATGGAGCCGGCGGGCGAGATGTGGTCGGTGGTCACGCTGTCGCCGAGCACGGCCAGCACCCGCGCCCCCTTGACGTCATCGATGGCAGACGGTTTGAGCGTCATATCATCGAAATACGGCGCCTGGCGAATGTAGGTCGAGTCTTTTTCCCACGCGTAAGTCTCGCCCTTCGGAACGGGCAGTCCGCGCCAGCGCTCGTCTCCCGAATACACCTCGGCATAGCTCTTGCGGAACATTTCCGACGTGATCGCACTCGCCATCGCCTCTTCAACTTCCTGCTGCGACGGCCAGATGTCGGCGAGGTAAACGGGTTTGCCGTCTTTCCCTTTTCCGACGGGATCTTTGCGCAGGTCGGTATCGATGCGTCCGGCGAGCGCGAACGCCACCACCAGAGGCGGCGACATCAGATAGTTGGCGCGGACTTCGGAATTGATCCGGCCCTCAAAGTTGCGATTGCCAGAGAGCACCGCAGCGACGACCAGATTTTTCTCGTCGATCTCTTTCGAAACTTCAACCGGGAGCGGGCCTGAGTTTCCAATGCAGGTGGTGCAGCCGTAGCCGACGATGTGGAATTTCAGCTTTTCCAGATACGGCATCAGGCCGGCTCTTTCGAGATAATCGAGCACGACCTTCGATCCGGGAGCGAGCGAGGTCTTGACGGTCGCCGGGACTTCGAGACCGTGTTCCACCGCCTTCTTTGCCAGCAGGCCCGCGGCCAGCATCACCGACGGGTTTGACGTGTTCGTGCAACTCGTGATCGCCGCGATCACGACGCTGCCATGCCGCAGCGCGTGGCCGTTTGTCGAAACGTGTTCGTGGACGTTCGGGTCCTCGACTCCAATTGCGGTCGGACTTCCGCCTTCCTGTTCCCAACGATTGACCTGCTTGCGAGCAACGTCGGCCGGAGCCGCGGCGGCCTTAGCCTTCGGCTTGATCAGCGAAGGCAGCGCCTGCGCAAACGACTCGCCCGCTTTCGACAGCACTACGCGATCCTGCGGGCGCTTGGGTCCGGCAAGACTCGATTCGACCGTGGCAAGATCAAGACTCAGCAACTCGGAGTATTCGGCTTGGGGAGTCTTGGCATCGTGAAAAAGTCCCTGCTCGCGAGCGTACGCTTCGACCAGCGCGATCTGTTCGTCGCTGCGCCCGGTGAGTTTAAGGTAGCGCACGCTTTCTTTGTCGATCGGGAAAATACCGCAGGTAGCGCCGTATTCGGGAGCCATGTTCGCAATCGTGGCGCGATCGGCGAGCGGCAGGTCTTGCAGGCCTGGCCCGAAGTACTCGACGAACTTGCCGACCACTCCGTGCTTGCGCAACATTTCGGTGATGGTCAGAACAAGATCGGTTGCCGTGGCACCTTCGCGCAGGCGTCCGGTAAGTTTCACGCCGACGACGAGCGGGATCAGCATGGATACGGGCTGTCCGAGCATGGCGGCCTCGGCTTCGATGCCGCCCACGCCCCAGCCCAGCACGCCGAGTCCGTTGACCATGGTGGTGTGCGAGTCGGTGCCGACGAGCGTGTCGGGATACGCGGTGCGCTTCCCGCCTCCTTCTTTATGCACAAAAACCACGCGGGCAAGATATTCGAGATTGACCTGGTGGACGATGCCGGTATCTGGCGGCACGATGGCGAGATTGCGAAAGCCGGTCTGTCCCCAGCGCAGAAACGCGTAGCGTTCTTTGTTCCGCTGGAATTCGAGCAACGCGTTCACGTCGAAGGCATTGGGCGAGCCGAATTCGTCGACCTGGACCGAGTGGTCGATGACCAGTTCGGCGGGTTGCAGGGGATTGATGAGCTTGGCATCTCCGCCCAGGCGCTTCATCGCATCGCGCATGGCGGCAAGATCGACCACCGCGGGGACGCCGGTGAAATCCTGCAGTAGCACGCGGCTGGGCGTGAAGGCAATTTCCTTTTCCGGCTTCGAATTTTTGTTCCACGCCGCCAGCGCGCGAATTTCATCCTTCGTCACGTTGCGGCCATCTTCGGTGCGCAGCAGGTTCTCCAGCAGAATGCGCAACGAGAACGGCAAGTGCCGGGTGGAGATGCCCTGCTTGTCGAGAGCGTCGAGGCGGTAAATTTCGTATTCTTTGTTGGCGACTTTGAG
>Ga0181523_10004500_pt1 | contig 12008 bp, 9 predicted proteins | sample PEATcosm2014_Bin_43_FD_119752 | JGI IMG/M metagenome (GOLD analysis project Ga0181523, IMG submission 119752) | Peatland microbial communities from MTU Mesocosm Facility, Houghton, MI, USA - PEATcosm2014_Bin05_30_metaG | ecosystem: Environmental > Terrestrial > Soil > Wetlands > Peat | place... | reverse complement strand
GCCGTGGCCGGTGCTCAGCCGATCCAGATCGTGGACTTCGGCGACTCCGGGCCGGGCGCTAGCCCGGGTGTTCCGCTGCGCTCTATGGACATGGCGCTGGACGATGCGGCCGCGCATATGGGGGCGGCCGCGTACGCCAGCGCCCTGAAGGCGGTGCTGACCGGAATGCGGCAGGACCCGCCGACCCGCATTCTGACGCTGCGGCACGGCCCCGGCGACCTTCCCGTGCTTCGCGTCGAGTACGCAGCGCCGACTCCGCTGGGGATCCTCTCCGGCAACGGGGCCGCGTGATCGGGTGGTGCGGGCCCGCCCGCGGCATGCGGGCGGGCCCGGCCATCGCTCCGTAACCGGGGCGGGAACGCCCGGCCCGGATCAGCCTGTCCCGGTCAGCCCGGCGCGCCGGGTGTCACCGTGTACGGGTACCTGGCCGCGAAGGCGGCCACCGAGTCATCGCGGATCGCCCGCCAGAGCTGCCGGTCGATCCCGCTCAGGTGGACGGGGCTGGTCCCGCCCATCGTGGCCGACTCGCCGATGACCTGCGCGCTGACGAACGTGCCGTCGCCGCCGCGCAGGTTACCGAGCTTCAGGCCGTCGTGCTCAAGCTGAGAATTGGTGAAATTGCTGTCCACGCTAAATGCGGCGGACATAGCATCCAGCACGTGATAATCGGTCAGGATGTGACCGAACTCGTGCCGGCTCGCGATCTTATCCAGAACGGCGCGCATCAGGTTCTGCTGGAGTAGCTCGCGGCCGATCTCGCTGACGCCCGGCTGGCGCACGTAGGGCAGGACATCTGCCCCGGTCAGCAGGTCAATTCCCTGCGCAAAAGTAACACCGTAGCTAGTGACGGTGTAGGGGACATCCACGTCCACGCCGTCCATCGCATTGATGATGTCGGATACGCCGGGGAAATCGATCACCGAATAGTGGTCGATACGGACATTGGTGAGCTGTTCCACGGTCTGGATCAGCAGCGACGGGCCGCCGATGGCGAGGGTGTTCCACAACTCCGTCGTGCCATGTCCGGGCACGGCCACCTCAGCGTTCGGCGGAATGGACACGACTGCGCCGTCCCGTCCGCTGGCATTGAGGTGGACGAGCGAGATCAGGCCGCTCTGACCCTCGGGTGCTGTCGATGACCCGTCGATGCCGCCGCCGCCGATCGAGCCTGGCAGCGCGAACGAGCCCGTCACCAGCACCGTCAGGCTGCGGCGGGTCGGCAGTGGCATGACCGGCTGATGCGCGGCGTCCAGCGCGGCGACCGGGATCCGGTGGATGCTGCTCAGCACGTGATTGGCGTAGAAGTAGCCGCCGCCGGCCACGGCGCCGGCGAGCACGACCAGGCACGCTGCCGTCGCGAGCAGGATGCGGCGCAGCCGCCGCCCGCGCCGCTGGCGGCCAGGCCGAGGCAGCTGGGGGACCAGGGCGGGCTGGCCATTCCCGGAATGACGCCGGTGGCCTAATTTACGCTGAGTCGATGTGTCGGGCATTATCTTTCCTGCTCCCGTTGTGTCCTGTGCGGAGCCACTTTGTCGTGCAGCGGGACCTGCGCCCGCCATTGCAGGCGGCCGATCTGCCCGTCCTGCCGCGCACTTGGGCTAGCTGCCGTAAGTCTCTGATGCAATTTGCCAGTCTCGTGTCACCGAACAATTACAGAGGGTAATGTACCGACCCGGCGGCCCGCAGGCGAGTTGAAAATGCCGGGCGTGACACGGAACCGATAATCGATTGGAGAATCGTGACCGACGCGGCGTTTCGCGACGAAATCCGGCGCAACCTCACGGCCAGCGCACGGCGGCGGCGGCGCCTGTATTACCGCGGGCTGGAGGCAGCCGCTGACGCATCGGCCTGGCTGTGCGGGCTGGCCGCGGCAGCGTGGGTGACGCGCGACGTCGCCACCCCGGCCATCACGCTGCTGGTCGCGCTGCGCGCGGCGGTCGCCGTCACCCTGCTCTCGGCCGCCTCGGGCGTGCTGGGCGGCCTGTACCGGGACCGGCACCAGCGCGGCAGCTTCGACGAGCTCATCGCCGTCGGCCGGGCAGGCGCCGGGATGGTGATCGCGCTCGCGGTGTTAGGCGGGACGCTGGTTCCCGGTCAGCGGGAGCCGCTGCACACGATCGCCTGCGGTGCTGTCTTCGCCCTGCTCGCGGTACTCGGCGGGCGCTCGATGGTGGTCGCGGCCCGGCAGTGGTCGCCATTCTTCGGCTCATCCGGCGTGAAGATCATCGTATTCGGGGCGGGCGACGCCGGCACGCAGCTCATCCAGGGCCTGGCCCGCCAGCCGGCGCCGGAGTACCGGCCGGTGGCCCTGCTCGACGACGACCCGGCCAAGCGGCGGCTGAAGATCCACGGCCTGCCCGTGCTCGGCGACCGGGCCCAGATGGCGCAGGCCGCGGCGCGGACCGGGGCCAGCGTGCTGGTGATCGCCATCGCGCGGACCAGGGGATCGGCGATCCGCGAGCTGACCGAGGAGGCCGAGCGCTGCGGGCTGATCCCGAAGGTGATCCCGTCCGTCGCCGAGCTGCTCAGCGGCGGCGCGCGGATCGAGGGCGTGCGCGACCCGCGGATCAGCGACCTGCTCGGCCGCCGGCAGGTGTCGACCGACATCGACGGCGTCGCCGCCCGCTTCGCCGGCAAGCGGATCCTGGTCACCGGGGCCGGCGGGTCCATCGGCTCCGAGCTGTGCCGTCAGCTGCACCGCTTCGGCCCCGCCGAGCTGGTCATGCTGGACCGTGACGAGTCGGCACTGCACGCGGTCCAGCTCGCTCTCGACGGGCGCGCGCTGCTGGACTGCGACCAGCTGGTGCTGGCCGACATCCGCGACCCCGGCCGGGTCCGCGAGATCTTCCGGCAGTTCCGGCCGGAGATCGTCTTCCATGCCGCCGCGCTCAAGCACCTGCCGCTGCTCGAGCGCTACCCGGCCGAGGCGCTGAAGAGCAACATCTGGGGCACGCTGACCGTGCTGGAGGCCGCCGCGGCGTCCGGGGTCAGCGCGTTCGTCAACATCTCGACCGACAAGGCAGCCGACCCGGTCAGCGTGCTCGGCTACTCCAAGCGGATCGCGGAACGGCTGACCGCGCACGTGGCCAGTCAGTCGGGCGGCACCTACCTGAGCGTGCGATTCGGCAACGTGCTCGGCAGCCGGGGCTCGTTCCTGACCGCGCTGACCGCGCAGGTCGCGGCCGGGGGCCCGCTGACCGTCACCCACCCCGATGTCAGCCGGTACTTCATGACCGCCAGCGAGGCAGTGCAGCTGGTGCTGCAGGCCGCGGTGATCGGCCGCGACGGCGAGGTCCTCGTTCTGGATATGGGCGAGCAGGTGCGCATCGCCGATATTGCCCGCCGGCTCGCTGACAGCGCATCCGAGCAGATCGACATCGTCTTCACCGGGCTGCGGCCGGGCGAGAAGATGACCGAGATGCTGCTCGGCGCGAACGAGACCGGCGAGCTGCTGGAGCACCCGCTGATCCGGCACGTCGCGGTGAGCCCGATCTCGCCCGACGAGGTCGTCAGCCTGGACGCCGGCCTGCCCGGCTGCGACGTGCGCGCGGCCCTGGCCCAGTGCGCGGTCCGGCCGGTCCGGCCGCCGGTGCTCTCCGCGGACTACATCTCCGCCCAGCCGCTGCCTACCCCCAGGCCAGCGGTATCAGCCGGGCCAGCAGATCGTCGAGTAGGTCAGCGGTAGCGGTGCACAGCTGCAGCGGGCCGCCGGCCGGATCGGCGATATCGTCCCCGGCGGAGTCGCCCAGCAGCGCCGATCGCTGCCGGCCCGCGTGCGCGCGGCCCAGCCAGCCGGCCATGTCCTCGCCGGGCTGCCGGGCTCCGGCCAGCTCGCCGCGCCGGACCAGTTCCCGGAGCGTGAAGGCGCGCGGCCAGGCCGGCGGCAGCAGCACGACCGCGTGCCGCAGGTGCTCACGGGCCATCGCGAGGATCAGGTCCGTCGCGGCCAGGTCGTCCGCCGCCAGCGCGCGGCTGCGGTGCCCGCTCACGTCGAGGCCGCGCGCGGCCATCGCCGCGACGGCCTCCGGCGACGGCGGCAGCCCGCCGCCGCGCAGCCCCGCCGACCGGACCGAGGCGCGAATCCCGGCGGCGGCCAGCCGGCTCTGCAGCAGCGCGGCGGTCATCACCGACCGGCACTGGTTCGCGGTGCAGAGCACGAGCACACGGGTCATCCGGGCCGCCGCGTCACGTTTTCCGGTCCTGAATCGATCACCATTCCGTGGCCCACACTAGAACGGCGGGAGCGCGGAGCGGGCGCGGATACGGGGCTGCCATGGGCAGCTGCCGGGTTAATCATCATCCGCCCAATCACGCAGAGCGAGCGAGAGTACACTCACCGTACATCAGTGGCGGCAGAGCATGCGCGCGACGGCCGATGACACGAGCCACGCTGAAGCCAGGAACCTACCGGGAGGACGGGGATGACGACTGAGTTCGGGGGGGCTCCGACTCTTCGCTCCTATATCGTGCTCGTGCGCCGCCGCAAGTGGTGGATCGTGGTTGCGGCGATGCTCGGCCTGGGAGCAAGCCTGGGCCTGTCCTTAACCCAGGCCAAGCAGTACTCGGCCACGGCGCAGATCCTGGTCCAGCCGTCCGGCGCCAGCACAGCGCTCGGCGGCGGGCAGGCCGCCGTCACCCCCACCGACGTGCAGACCGACCTGCAGCTGGTGACCAGCGCGCCGGTGCAGGACGCGGTCGCGAGCAAGCTCGGCAGCAAGCCGTCCATCTCGGCCACCGAGGTGGCCCAGACGAACGTCATCGCCGTCACCGCCATCAGCGCCAGCCCGGCGCAGGCCGCGCTGATCGCCAATACCTACGCCAGGTCGTTCGTCAGCAGCCAGCAGAGCGCGGCGGTCGCCGAGCTCACCGCGGCCGAGGCGCAGGTGCACGCCCAGATCAACTCGCTCGGCCGGCAGATCACCGCGCTCAAGGCCAGCGGCGGCAACTCGGCGACGCAGGTATCGGCGCTGGTCAACCAGCAGGCCGTGCTGCGCCAGCAGCTGGCCCAGATGGAGGTCAGCGGCGCGGTCGGCACCAGCGGGCTGGAGCTGGTCACGCCCGCCGTGGCACCGGCGTCACCGAGTTCGCCTAAGCCGAGGGAGGACGCGGCGCTCGGCCTGGTGGCCGGCCTGATCCTCGGTCTCGGCGCCGCGTTCCTGCGGGACAGCCTGGACGACACCCTGTCCTCCAAGGACGCGGCCGAGCAGCTGAGCGGCGCGCCGGTACTGACGATGGTCCCGATGGTCGCCTCCTGGAAGCGGCGCGACCAGCCGCTGGTGATCTCGGTCTCGCACCCGCTCTCGCCGGCCGCGGAGGCCTACCGGTCGCTGCGCACCTCGCTGCAGTTCGCCCGGCAGGAACGCGACCTGCGGACCCTGGTGGTGACCAGCCCGGCCGCGACCGAGGGCAAGACGTCCACGATCGCGAACCTCGGCGCGGTGTTCGCCCAGGCGGGCGAGCGGGTGGTGCTGGTCTCGTGTGACCTGCGCAAGCCGCGGATCGGCTCGTTCTTCGGGCTGGACGAGCAGTACGGCCTGACCACGGTGCTGCTCGGCGAGCAGGCGCTGGCGGACGTGCTGCAGCCGGTGAGCGGCTTCGAGACGCTGTGGCTGCTGGGTGCCGGGCCGCTGCCGTCCAACCCGGCCGAGCTGCTGAACGGGGCCGCCACCCGGGAGGTGTTCGCGGCCTTGCGCGGCGAGTTCGACCTGGTGCTGATCGACAGCCCGCCGGTGCTCCCGGTCACCGACGCGGCCATCCTGTCCAAGGACGCCGACGGGACGCTGCTGGTCGTGGCCGCGGGCCAGACCAAGCGGGTAGACGTGCGCCGCGCCGCCGAGAAACTGGCCCAGGTCAACGCGCCGCTCGTGGGAACGATCCTGAACGAGGTCACCCGCCAGGTCGGGTACGGATACGGCGGCGGCTACGGGAGCAGCTACGGATACGGGTACGGCCACGCGGCGCTGGACCCCTCAGTGGAGCTGGCCCGGGTGCCGCTGCCGGCCAGCGGCAGCTCGCACCTGAACGGCAGCGCGTCGTCCAGCGGTCACGCGCCCGTCAACGGCAGCGTCAACGGCAGCGCGGCTGAGGGCAGTAGTCCGTCGGGCAGGCACGGGCGCTCGCGGATCAGGAACTGGTAAAGCCCGTGGATCAGCACCATGCAGCCACCGCTGCCTGCATCGTCGTAGGCAAGTTTCACCGCGGCGAGCGTGGCCGCACAACCGGTCCGGCCACAACATGAGCGACCGAGCCATCATATGGCGCCTGATCGGCTCAGGCCGGCGGGCGGGCCGGTGGCGGGTGGTGTCAGCGGTGTCCGTCAGGGGTGCGCTCTGTGCGGACTGCGCATGACCAGGGGTCTGCGCTCATGGGCTCCAGCATGATGTTCGCTGCTGTCTCGTTGTCGGAGCCGGTCCACTGGTCGATCCATTCCCATGCCTGGCCGGCAGCGGTGAACACGGTGCGGGGCTGGCCGGTGCAGTAGGAGGGCGACAGGACGCCGCCGGGCAGTGATCCGGGCGTCCACGGCCCGAGCATGGACGGGGCGGTGGAGTATCCGGCCTGGACCTGTGTCGCGCCGCCTGCTGACTTGTCCCTGGGCGGCCCGGTGCAGTATCCGCAGCCGGGCGTGGAGTACACCATTTCCCAGGTTCCGTCCGCCATCTGCCAGGCGCCGACACCCTCGCCGATGACCGCGCGGGCGTCAGGCGAGGCGGCCGGGATGCTGGCGCCGGCCATGCCGGGGCCGCCCTGGCTGGTGCCGTCGGTCCACCATTTGTCGAGCGCCTGCTCGTGCAGGGTGTATTGCGAGCACAGGATCGCTGCCGAGGCGCCGCTGGTGATGATGGAGAAGTCGCCGTTGACGTTGCACTGCTCCAGCTCCGGCTTGTGCGTGGACCCGTGCGGCGCGCCGGCCTGATACCCGCAGGGCCCGGCCGGCCCGTTGCAGCCCATCACGTAATAGGCGGGCACGTCATAGACGGTGTGATCACGGGGCGCGTTGAACCACAACAGCCACACCCCGTCCGGGCGGTGCAGCATCCGCGGGTTGAAGCACCCGGCCCCGGTCGACCCGCACACCCAGTCCCAGGTCTTGCCCTTATCCGGCCCCCAGTTGTCCAGGGCCTTCGGCGAGAACAGCATGCCCCGGTATTCCCACGGCCCGGTCAGCGAGCTGGCCGTCTCGACCCCGAACCCGCAGAACGGCGTGTTCTTGTGTCCCCACTCGAAGCCGCACTTGTACATCGTGCCGTACAGGTGAAAAAGGTGCCGCCGTCCTGCACGATCGTGCCGTCGTGCAGGTCATGGCCGGTAATCATGATCGGCGTCGTCACCGGCGCGGCGGCGCGAGCCGGTGTCACGAGCGCGGATAAGGCAAGTGCGAGGACGGCTAGGGCTGCAGCAGCCACCGCGCCGAGCCGGCGCATCACTTCCATCATGTCCGCGCCGGGCAGTCGTCCTGGAGAGTGAACGGGAAGATGCATGGCGTCCCCCTTGGCTAGACGGTGTAGGGGTCTATGCACCGCTTATGACTGGGTAGCCTGCGAAAAGATGTGGGGAGACATCCCCATATGGGGAGGTCTCCCCATGCCGTCCGCGGCGTCTGATGACGGCTCGCGGCTCAGCCCCCGGAGGTCCGGGCCATCCCAGCCCGGCCGCTCGCGCGGGCGCGGGAGTTGCCGTCACATGACATGGCAGGCCACGTCACTTACACAACCGGTAGGACACGCCCGCCTGCATCGTCAGCTGCTGAGGATGCGAGCAGGTAGCGGTGATCACGGGAGCCGCAGTCCGGATCCTGGGTGGGCGTAGATTGGCGGGCCCGACGGCCACGGATGGCTCATTGACTGCGCCGTCTCCGCGTACCTAGCGTGGGGTTAGGAAGACGGGCCGACCGGTGCTGCTGATTGTCATGTATGAGTCGCAGACGTGGCGCGTTCGTCCGGGTGAGTCGTTCACTTTCGGCCGGGCGCCTGGGTGTTCTGCGGTGCTGCCCGCGGCCGACCGTGCCGTGTCGCGGAGCGCGGGGAGCTTCCGCTTCCATGACGGGTGCTGGTGGCTGCATAACGACAGCAGTTCCTCGGTGTTATGCGTGCTCGGCGACCGGGGATTCCGGGCCGATCTCCCGCCGGGGCTGCAGGTGCCGCTGCAGCAGTGGCACGCCAAGGTGACCGTGACAGGGTCGCTGGACATCTACACCCTGCGGCTGCGGCTGCCCGATCTTGACGATGCGCCGGACCCGGAGCAGCCTCCGGTCGCCTATATGACCGGTGAGCGCGCGGTGACCAGCACCCGGTACCGCGCTCCGCTCAGCGACAGTGACCGGCTGGTGCTGGCGGCGCGGTTCGAGGCGTACCTGGCCTGGCGGCACGCCGGAGACCCGGCGCCGGCCAGCGCCAGGGACACCGCCGAGCGGATCGGCTGGCAGGCCCATACGGTGGCCAAGCGGTGCGAGAACATCCGGGACCGCTACGTGCGGCTGGGCGTTCCCGGGCTCCGCGGGCCGCGGGCCCTGGAGGAGCTCGCGCTGCTGCTGGTCTCCACCGGCGAGCTGACCGCCGCCGACCTGCGGCGCCTGCCCGCCAGGGACTTGCCCGGCTGAGGCTTGCCGGCGAGATATCCGCCTCCTCTTTCCCGCGTGCCACCCGGCCAGCGTCCGGCAGTGCCCGGCCTGGCCGGCCATGGGGGCCGCGCGGCGCACTGGGGAACCCTCCCCTTGTATCCGGCGCGGTCCGGACGCACCCTGTGCCCAGGACGCGACGAAAGCCGCGCCGCCGGAACTCGCGGCCGTAACTCAAGAAGGCGTACCTCATGAAACTGACCAGCCACGCAGCACGGCAGATAGCCGTTGCAGCGATCACCTGCACAGCGAGCCTCTTACCCGCTGCCGCCATGGCCTCGGCCGGCCCGGCAGCCACGCTGGGATCATCCGCCTCCCGGGCGAGGCCGGCTCGCCCGGTGACCGCCTACGTCACCCGCCCCCTGGGGGACCAGGTGATCCCGATCAGCACTGTCTCCAACAAGGCCGGCAACGCGATCACGGTAGGGGGCTTTCCCGACGCCATCGCGGTCACCCCGGACGGGAAGACCGCCTACGTCGTGAACCAGAACTCGGGCACGGTGACCCCGATCCGGACCTCGACCGGCACCGCCGGCAAGGCGGTCAAGGTCGGGAGGGACCCCGTTGACATGGCGATCACCCCGGACGGGACGACCGCCTACGTCGTCAGCCCCGTGCCGGGCAGGGTGACCCCGATCCGGACCGCCACCAACACCCTCGGCAAGGCGATCAAGGTAGGCGCCTACGTCAGCCTCATCGTGATCACGCCGTAACGACCGTGCAGCCGGGCCGCGCCCAAGGGTGGCCGGCCCGGCCGCACGAAAATCCGGGACGTGACCGCAACGGTCCCGGGCGACTGGCAAGGGAGGATCTTCCGATGTCTGCACATATCATGCGCGCTGCTGGCACCGCTGCGGCGGCAGGGGCGCTTACGGCACTGGCGGCAGCAGGGACCGGTGCCGCTGGCGCGGCCAGCACAGCCCCGCAGCCGGGGCCGCCTCGCGCGGTGACTGCCTACGTCCTCAATTCGGACTCGGTGACCCCGATCCGGACCGACACCGGTACTGCTGGCAAGCCGATCAAGATCGCGGTGCCTGGTCCCCCAGAGATTCTCGGAGCCATGGCGATCACTCCGGACGGCAAGACCGTCTACGTCGCCAACCACGGCTTTGACACGGCGCCCGCGGACACGGTGATCCCGATCAGCACCGCCACGAGCAAGGTCGGCAAGGCGATCACTGTCGGGGAAAGCCCAGACGCCATCGCGATCACCCCCGACGGCAAGACCGCCTACGTCGTCAATCAATCGGGAACCGTGACCCCGATCCGGACCGCCACCAACACCGCGCTGAAGGCGATCGCGGTCGGGAGTAACCCCAGGGCCATCGCGATCACCCCGGACGGCAAGACCGCCTACGTCGCCAACTTCAACTCGGGCACGGTCACCCCGATCCGGACCGCCACCGGCAAAGCCGGGAAGTCCATCAAGGTCGGGAACGAGCCCGGCTACATCGCGATCACCCCGGACGGGAGGACCGCCTACGTCGCCAACTTCAACTCGGCCACGGTCACCCCGATCCGGACCGCCACCGGCAAAGCCGGCAGGGCCATCAAGGTCGGGAAGGGTCCCGTGGTCATCGCGATCACCCCGGACGGGAGGACCGCCTACGTCGCCAACTTCAACTCGGCCACGGTGACCCCGATCCGGACCGCCACCGGCAAGACCGGCAAGGCCATCAAGGTCGGGATCTGGCCCGGCTACATCGCGATCACCCCGAACGGGAATACTGCCTACGTCGTTGGCACCGGCAACGGGATCTCCGGAACCGTGACCCCGATCCGCACCGCCACCGGCAAGGCCGGCAGGGCAATCAGGATTCCGGGCTTCCCCGGCGCCATCGCGATCACCCCGGACGGAAAGACCGGCTACGTCGTCGACAGGTGCACGATCGGGGTGACCGGCGACACGGTGACGCCGATCGACACGAGCGCCAACGCTGCCGGCAAGCCAATCAATGTAGCGACCTGTCCCAGCGCTATCGTCATCACGCCGTAGCGACCGGACTGCCGGGGCGGCCTGGGCCCAGCACCGGCCGGGCCCGGGCCATCCCGGCGAAAGGCCGTGCACGCACGGATGACATGATCACAAGCTCCGCCCAACTCGTACTATGCCGCGGGTTGCTCTCTGGGCCTCGGCGCGCCTGGGCCCAGGTGCTACCTAATGAAGCCGGATGATCACAGATGGTAGCGTAGTGAGACAGGGCCCGACTGAAGTGCCGGCTAGTGCGGATGACGGATAAGAGCCCGGCAGCCGGGCTAACCACCCGAACACCTCGGGATGCCGGCCGTATGACTATCGCAGTGGGGATCCGCGCAGGTGCCATCGCGGCTTTGGTGGCGTCGGTCGCAGCGCTCGGCATCATGCCAGCAGCCGGGGCGGCTACGTCATCACGCGTGACGGCGCTGCCCGTCGTTTACGGGCTGCCGGAAGGGGCCAGCGGCCCGCCCTAAAGCGATTCCACTCCGCCCTTTCCACGTGGGCGAGGATCTGGCGGGCCTGCACGAGGAATGCGGCTCCCACCGCGGTCAGTGCAACGTGACTGGTAAGAAGCTCCGCCATAGTGGCGGCCGGACACTTCGAACGGGCGGCCCCCCGTGCTCCCGGCCTAGCGCCGGCGCGAGCTGGCCGGCGGCCCAAGCTTGGACGTTACGCCCTTCGCTGCACGTCAGGCTCTGGCATCCAGGGCCTCGCGGGCCAAGCCGGGGCGGCCGGGATCCAGCCCTGTTCCTCGCAGAACGCGGTTAGGCCCGCGAGCGTCTCGCAGTTGCGGTCCCAGAGCGCAGCCGCGCTGGCGCCCCAGGCGCCCGCCAGCCACTCAGCGAGTGCGGCGCTGCGCAGCACGCGCACCTCCGCATCGGCGCCGAAGAGCGCGAGCACCATCCGCAGCGTGGCATTGGCCTGGGCGATGCCCGCGCTCTCGAGGGATGCGAGTTCGGCCAGGTAGGCCATCGCCGCCTGGCCCAGGGTCACAGTCGTCCCGTACGCGGCGCCGGACTTGTCCGTCGCCCTGGCTGCGGTACCCGTGGCCATGCCCTTTGCCTCCAGAGATCTCAGGACCAGCCGACGCCGGCCCTGGCGCGTGTGCCTCGCCTCCTGTCTCACAGGCTGCCCAGTGAAGGCTCAGCCGACAGAGGCTGGATGGCCCGCCGTGACGGGACCTCCGGCCCTTTTTCGCCAGCCTCTCGACGCCGCGGTTTCCCGAGCCAGGGACCGTGACCGCCCGTCATGACGCCGCCGGCGGTCCGCGGCGCCAGCCGGCCGGCCCGCCCGGCGGCTAGACGAAATGCACCTCGGCCTGCGCTGGCTCGTCGCCGGTGAGCGCGTCACAGGTCGGGCAGTACCACCGGGCCTCGACCGGCGTGCCGCACGCGTTGTGCCGGGGGGCCGCGG
>Ga0181523_10004499_pt1 | contig 12008 bp, 10 predicted proteins | sample PEATcosm2014_Bin_43_FD_119752 | JGI IMG/M metagenome (GOLD analysis project Ga0181523, IMG submission 119752) | Peatland microbial communities from MTU Mesocosm Facility, Houghton, MI, USA - PEATcosm2014_Bin05_30_metaG | ecosystem: Environmental > Terrestrial > Soil > Wetlands > Peat | place... | reverse complement strand
CGCGGCCAGCTTGTCGAAGAGCGGCGGGGCGACCTCCGGGATCGCCTCGAAAGGGGGGTCCGCGAAGATGATGTCGGGGGGAGCGCCGACCCCCGTGGGCAGCGAGAGCGCGTCGGCCTCTACTGCGACAAGCTCGTCCCCGGCCCTCTTCAGGCTCCTGCAGACGGCGGCGATGTTCCTCCTCAGGCACGCGGCGGCCTTCGGGCTTCGCTCGACAAACGTCCCCCCCGACGCGCCCCTGCTGAAGGCCTCCAGCCCGTACGCGCCGCTCCCGGCAAACAGGTCCGCAAACCGGGCCCCCACGACCCGGCCGCCAAGGCTCGAGAACACGGCCTGGCGCATCCCGTCGGTCGCGGGCCGCACGGCCTGGCCCCTGGGCACCGCGAGCTCGATCCCGCGCGCAAGGCCCCCGCTTATGCGCACGGCGCCCCTTCGGCGCCGCGCGGCCGCAGCGGGCAATTATTCGACTTCAGGAGCGACATGGCCACAAAGGCATCCCGATGAGACTGCCGCCGTCCGACCACTTCAACGGGAAAACATTCTTCAATCCCGGCGCCGCGTCCCACCGGGGCGTGCTCGACCTCCTCAGGTGGAAGCTGACCAGCCGGGCCGAACCGTGGCCGGCCAGGGTCGAGGTCGACCGGCGGCCCCTGCCGCCCGCGCCGGCGTCGTACGGGATAGTCGCCACGTGGGTCGGGCAGTCAACGGTCCTGCTGAGGAGCTCCTCGGCGACGGTCCTGACCGACCCGATCTTCTCCGACCGCGCCAGCCCGATCCCCTGGGCCGGGCCGCGGCGCGTCGCGGAGCCCGGAGTCGACTTCGGCGCGGTACCCAGGGTGGACGTCGTCCTCCTTTCCCACGACCACTTCGACCACTGCGACATCCCGACGCTGCGGCGCCTGGCCCGCCGCGACGACCCGCTCGTCATCGCGCCCCTGAATCACCGGGCGCTCCTCGTCGGAGCGGGGCTCACGCGGATCGTCGAACTCGACTGGTGGCAGACCCACGGGTGGGCCCCCGGCCTCGCCGCGACGCTCGTGCCGGCTCTGCACTGGAGCCGCAGGCGCCCCTTCGGCACGAACCGCCGGCTCTGGGGAGGGTTCGTGCTAAGGGCGGGCGGGCGGCTCGTGTATTTCGCGGGGGACTCGGGCTACGACGGGCGGCTCTTCGCCGGGATAGGCAGGCGCTGCGGCGCGCCGGACCTGGCGCTCCTGCCGATCGGCGCCTACGAGCCGCGCTGGTTCATGCGCGCGGCGCACATGAATCCGCCCGAGGCCGTGCGCGCGCACCTCGACGTCGGCGCGCGCCGGAGCCTGGCGGTGCACTGGGGCACGTTCCAGCTCACCGACGAGGGCCGCGAGGAGCCGGTGCGCGCGCTGGCCGCGGCCCGAAGCCTGGCGAACCTGGGCGCGGAAGCCTTTGACGCGCCCCCGCTTGGCGCAAGCGTCGCGGTCTGAGCGGCGCCTGTAGGGGCCAGGTTTACGGAACACGGGCGCCCATGAGGCGTCCAAGTTCAATCGATTCCGCTGTAAACAGTTGCCGATGTTGCGTCCCTGGGCAGACTGGGCTGCGGGTTCCGCACCCGGGACCCCAGCGACCATGACGTGCGCCAGGCTCACCGCTTTGATCGGCCTTGCGGCCGCGGCGGCCGCATTCCGGGCGCGGGCGGACGAGGTGAACGCGTGGCCCGTGTACGTGCTGCACGAGGATCCAGCCGGGCAGGTGCAGTCGTGGTCGTCCCTGGGCCCCCTGCTCTTCTCGGGGCCGTTCCCCAGCCCGGATGCCGGGCACGTCTCCGGCCTGCGCCCCCTCTACGTGGAGCTGCGCGACTCCGACAGCACGAACACCGACATCCTCTACCCGCTCTTCTTCTACAGGCGGTACTCCGACTCCTACAGCTGGTCGGTCTTCCAGCTCATCAACCACCAGGGGATCTACGCGGGCGTGACGAAGGCCGGCGGCCAAACCGACCGGCGCCTCGACATCTGGCCCTTCTATTTCTCGCACGTGACGGATGACCCCTTGAACACGTACCGCGCGCTCTTCCCCGTCTACGGCACCATCAGGGGGCAGCTGGGCTTCGAAAGCCTCTCGTGGACACTCTTCCCGCTCTACGTCGCGAGCCAGAGGAAGGGCACGCACACCACCTACGCCCCTTTCCCCTTTGTCCGCGTGGCTACGGGCGCGGAGGACGGCTTCGCCCTCTGGCCCCTCTTCGGCGCCACCAAGGGGCCCGGCACGGCGCGGCACTTCTTCTGCCTGTGGCCCCTCGTGTGGCAGAACACGCTTGAAACCCCTCCCGACGCGCCGGCCGGCGCCGCCCCGGGCACCCAGACGGGCTTCCTGCCGTTCTACACGCGCGAGCGGAGCCCCGGGTCGGTCAGCGAGAACTACCTGTGGCCCTTCTTCGGCTACACGGAGCGCACCTCGCCCGACCGCTACAGCGAGCGCCGGTACTTCTGGCCGTTCCTCGTCCAGGGCCGCGGCTCGGAATCGGTCGTCGAGCGCTGGGGCCCGTTCTACACCCACTCAAACGTGAAGGGCACCGACTCGACCTGGGTCGGCTGGCCTCTCTGGAAAAGGACCGAGTGGGTCTACGGGGACATCAGGCAGACGAGGACGCAGTTCTTCTATTTCGTCTACTGGTCCGGCGAGCAGGAGAGCGTGTCGCGCCCGGCGGCGGCGCACGCCTACAAGCGCCACCTCTGGCCCCTCGTCAGCGCGTGGGACAACGGGGCGGGCGGCCGTCAGGTCCAGGTCCCGAGCCCGATGGAGGTCTTCTTCCCAAACAACCCCGACATGCGCGAGACATGGTCGCGGTTCTTCACCCTGTACCGGTTCGACCGGCGGCCCACCGGCGAGACGCGAAACTCGCTCCTCTGGGACGCCGTCACCTGGCGGCGCGGCGCGGGCGAGGGCCTCGAGGAATTCCACCTGGGGCCGCTCCTCGGCATGCGCAGGACGCCCTCGGGCCCGGGCTGGACCATCTTAGGATTCGATTTTGGGGCAAAACTGAACAAGGATAGGCAGCCGCCGCTAAGATGAAGCAGATCCAGATAGTCCTCGAGGGGGCCGGGAGCCTCGTGCAGCTCCTGATCCGGACGCTATCCTACGCGGGCACTCTCCCGCGCCAGTGGGCGCGTTTCATCGAGCAGTGCTACATGATCGGCTACACGACCCTCCCCATCGTCGCCGTCCTGAGCTTCTTCATCGGGACCGTCCTGGCGCTCGAGGCTGGCTACTCGATGGAGGGGTTCGGCGCCAAGCAGTTCATAGGGAGCCTGGTCGGCCTCGCGATGGCGCGCGAGCTCGGGCCCATGATGACCTCGGTCCTTCTGGCGGGGCGCGTGGGGTCGGCCATCACAGCCGAGCTCGCCTCGATGAAGGTGTACCAGGAGATCGACGCCCTGACGACCATGAACATACCGGCGGCCAAGATCCTCGTCCTGCCGCGGCTGGCCGCGGTGCTGGTGATGATGCCGGTCCTGATCGTCATCTCCAACATCGTCGGCTGGTTCGGCGGCGCCGTCGTCGCGCGCTACGTGACCTCGATCGGGATCAGCTCGGAGGCTTATTTCGCGGCCCTTCGCCAGTACACGGGGTTCAAGGACGTCCTGAACGGCGCCACAAAGGCGGAGGTGTTCGGCTTCGTCGTCGTGCTCGTGTGCTGCAACATCGGCCTGAACACGCGCGGGGGCCCGCGCGAGATCGGCGCCGCCGTCACCCGGGCGGTCGTCACGTCGCTCATCATGATCCTCGTCCTCGACTACTTCGTGACGAAGCTCCTCGAATAGCCACCCATGAGCCACGAGATGATGGAGGCCAGCTGCAGCAAGACCCGCAACCCGTTCACCGGCGCCGAGGCGGACGCCGTCCGGATCAAGGTCGACGCCCTGTCGAAGAAGTTCGGCGAGCTGAGCGTCCTCAGGGGCGTGAGCTTCGAGGTGAAGCCCGGCGAGATCTTCGTCATCATGGGGCCGAGCGGCTCCGGGAAGAGCGTGCTCCTGCGCCACATCGCCGGCCTGGAGGTCCCGACCCAGGGCAGCGTGGCTGTCGACGGCCTGGACCCGACGCTCGAAAGCACCCGGGAGCGCGTGCGCCTGGCGCTCGTCTTCCAGGATGGCGCCCTCTTCAACTCGCTGAGCGTCTACGACAACCTCGCCCTCTACCCCCGCGAGCACCGCGCCGGCGACGAGAACGCTATCCGCGACAAGGTCATGCGCTCGCTCAGGATCCTCTCCCTCGAAAAGTCGGCCGGGCAGTTCCCGTCCGAGCTCTCCGGCGGGATGAAGAAGCGCGTGGCGATCGCGCGGGCTCTGGTCATGGAGCCGCAGCTCCTCCTCTACGACGAGCCCACGAGCGAGCTCGACCCCGTGATGGGCGCGACCATAAGCGAGATCATCGCCACCCTCAGGCAGGAGTACAGCGTCACGAGCATCGTCGTCACGCACGACCGCGAGCTCGCGCTCACGATCTCCAGCCGCGTGGGGATCCTCATGGGGGGCAAGCTGATGTCGCTCGGGCTGCCGGGGGACCTCAGGAATTCCCGCGACCCGCGGATCGTCGATTTCCTAAACCCGAAGATAGACGTTGAGCATCCCCGATTCAAGGAGCTCGAAACCCAGGACATCCCATGAACTCAAGCCAGCAGACCGCCCGAGTGGGGCTCTTCTTCCTTCTCGGCGTCGCCCTCGTGTGGGTGACGTACGAGACGCTGAGCGGCGGCAAGATCTTCGAGCCGCGCAAGCACACGCTTTTCGCACGGTTCGACGACGTGCGCCAGCTAAAGACCGGCGACGAGGTGCGCCTCGCCGGCGTGAAGGTCGGCTCCGTCCTCAGGACGCGGCTGGCCGGCCGCCGCGCGGAGGCCGTCCTCGAGGTCGACCCGACGATCCCGATCGCCGGCGACGCGACCGCCACCATCGAAATGTCCGGGCTCATTAGCGGCAACTACGTCTCGATCGACATGGGGACTCCCGGATCGCCCCCGCTGGCCGACGGCGAGGAGATAAGGACGGCGGAGTCGCCCGACCTGAACACGCTCATGACGGACCTTAGCGGCCTCGGCAAGCAGCTCCAGGACTCCCTCGGCATGCTGAGCACGGCGCTAAACGGGAGCCCGAAGACCGGCGGCGGGCTGATCGCCAAGCTCGACAAGCTCCTGGCCGACAACGAGGGCAAGCTCAGCGCCACGATGACCAACCTCCAGGAGATCTCCGAGAAGGTGAACCACGGCGACGGCACCATCGGCAAGCTGCTCAACGACCCCAGGCTGCACGACGAGCTCCTCGCGACCGTGGGTGATGTCAAGGCGGCCGCCGCCCAGGCGAAGGAGCTTGTCGCGAGCGCGCAGTCCGTGATGGACCAGGTGAAGTCCGGCCAGGGGGCGGTGGGTACGCTCGTCTACGACCCCAAGACAGCCGAGGACATCCGGGCCTCCATCGCGGACATACGCAGCGTCTCCGACAAGATCGCGAAGGGTCAGGGCACGCTCGGCAAGCTGCTCAACGACGATGGCCTGTACAACAGCGCCCAGGTGGCGATCAAGAAGGCCGACCGCGCGCTCGACGGGCTCAACGACTCGGGGCCGATCACCGCGGTCGGCATAGTGGCGAACGCCCTGTTCTGAGCGCCGGGGCGTCGCGTCAGGTCTTCGGCCCGCGCTGCGCGAGGGCGCGCGCGCGCAGCCTCAGGCCGTTCAGCCGGATGAACCCGGTCGCGTCGCCCTGGTTGTACCAGCTCTTCACGCCCTCCATCGAGGCCACCTTCATGTCGTAGAGCGAGTACCGCGACTTGCGCCCGCAGGTGATGACGTTGCCCTTGTAGAGCTTGAGCCGGACGGTGCCCGTGACGTACTTCTGGCCCTCGTCGATCAGGGCCTGCAGAGCCTCGCGCTCCGGTGCGAACCAGAATCCGTAGTAGACGAGCTCGGCGTACCTGGGCATCAGCGAGTCGCGCAGGTGCATGACCTCGCGGTCCATCGTGAGCGACTCGACCTGGCGGTGGCCGTGCATGAGGATCGTGCCGCCCGGGGTCTCGTAGACGCCGCGCGACTTCATCCCGACGAACCGGTTCTCGACCACGTCCGCGCGGCCGATGCCGTGCCTGCCTCCGAGCTTGTTCAGCGCCCTGAGGACGCCGGCCGGCGTGAGCCGCCTGCCGTTCACCGCGACGCAGTCGCCCCCCTCGAACTCGAGCTCCACGTGCTCGGGCCTGTCGGGGGCGTCCTCCGGGGACGCCGACAGCCTGAACATCGCCCGGTTGGCCCTCGTGCTCGGGTCGAACCACGGGTCTTCAAGGATCCCGGCCTCGTACGATATGTGCAGGAGGTTCCGGTCCATCGAGTACGGCTTCCGCGGCGATGCCGCGACTGGGATCCCGCTCCTCCTGCAGTACGCGATCATCTCCGCGCGGCCGGGGAACTTCTCGCGGAAGGACTCAATCTTCCAGGGCGAGATGATCTGGAGCCGCGGGGCCAGCGCCATGTAGGTGAGCTCGAAGCGGCACTGGTCGTTGCCCTTGCCGGTGGCGCCGTGCGCCACCGCGCCCGCCTTCTCGCGCTTCGCGACGTCGACCTGGGCCTTCGCGATCAGCGGCCGGGCGATGGCCGTGCCGAGCCGGTACTGGCCCTCGTAGACGGCGTTGGCACGGATGATCGGGTAGATGAAGTCGCGGGCAAACTCTTCGACCAGGTCGAGCGTGTAGTGCCTCGACGCGCCGGTCCTGCGCGCCTTCTGGGAGAGGCCCTTCAGCTCCTCCTCCTGGCCGATGTCGGCCGCGAACGTGACGATCTCCGCGTCGTACGATTCGCGCAGCCACTTGAGGATGACGGACGTGTCGAGACCGCCCGAGTAGGCGAGGACGATTTTCATGGATGGGGAACATTAAGCCCGCAGGGCGCCACAAAGCGAGCCCGCTGGCGACCCCCTCCGGCGTCCCCCCCGGCTGGAGGAGGGCCTCCCCGGCGCCCCGCTACGGCCTTCCCCGGCCCCGGTCGGCGTCGATCAGGAGCCTTGCCAGCGCCGCGCTGATCGGCTGGCCGCTGCCCTGCTCGAAATAGGAGTAGCCCGGCGACGGATTGACCTCGAAGCAGTACCACTCGTCGTCCGGGGTCCGCATGAGGTCGATGCCCGAGAAATGAAGCCCGAGCATGGAGTTGAGCCTCCGGCATTTCTGGGCCACGTCCGCCGGCAGCTCGGCGGCGACCATGGTGGTGCGGGCATAGCGGTAGTCCAGCTCACCCGACTCGATCCGAACCGCGAGCACCTCGCCATTCAGGACATGGGCCCTGTAGTTGGTCCCGGGCACAACCCGCTGGAACAGGGTCGGGCACCACTTCACGTCTTCCAGGGAGGCGCGGTGCGCGTCGGAAAACCTGCGGACGATGCTGCGGACGCCGCTGACCGACTTGTAGATCGAGTCCGGGTTCCCGGAAAGAAAGCGACCTGCCGCGCCGCTGTCATTCGAGATGAAGGTCTCCGGTATCCTGAACCCGGCCCCCCGGATGACGGTCAGCTGGTACGGCTTCGAGTTGTTGGTCGCCGAGGGATCGGAACGGTTGACGACCAGGGCGTCGGACGAGTCCAGGCTCGCCGTCAGCTGAAGCTCGAATCCCGAGGCCCTCATGGCAATTGGATCGTCGCGCGCCCTGCCCTCCAGCTCCGCGTAGTCTAGGAGGTTTCCCCCCCTCACGTAGGCGGCGTTCACGTCCTGCAGCGCGAACTCCGCAGCCCCGTCCGTCACCGTGCACCGCCAGCCCGCCCCGGCGCCGATCGCGCCGTCGATCTCCGAGGCGAATATCTTCCGGTGCTCCAGGAAGAAGAAGTCGGCGCCGGCCCTTTCCAGGGCGGCGCGCGCCATGGCCATCGGCTCGTCCTCCATCGATCCCCAAAGGAGAATCATGCGGCTATCCCACGTATCTCGCCATGGCCTCGCGATTCTCGCGCGTCGATATGTCCGGCACCGACGCCAGGTCCGCGAGAAAGTAGCCGTCCTCGTCCGGCGAGACAAAGAGGCACGACAGGTACGGCATCGAGAAGGCCCTTGAAAGGGCGCGCATGTGCCCGCCGACGGCTTCCGGCGTGCGCTCCTCCACGACGGAGTCCCCGACGATCGTGGACCTGAGGTAATCTAGCCTCCGCGGGCATTCCTCTGCCACGGGCATGCCGTTCCTCAGGTGGAGGGGCCAGACGGGGACCCCGCATCCCTTCGCGACCTTGAGCCACTCTATCCTGTGCAGGCCGAGTCCCGATAGGCTCTTGGACGTCGGAGGGTTCAGCTTGCGGCACCCGAGCTCCGACAGGAAATAGGTGAGGAAGGCGCTCACCTCGGCGCAGACGTAATCGCGGTCCGCCGGCTCGATGTAATAGAACTCCTGCGGCAGGAAATGGGAGACGGTCGTAATGACTCCGGCGACCTCCCGAGTCTGGATCGGCGCCCCGCCGCCCACCGAGATCTCGGACTGCGGGAAATCGCCGACCGCTATGGCCGCCTTGAACGACTCGCTGAAATTGGAAGCTGTGACCAATGACGCGGCGCCCGGCGGAAACATTCCGACCAGCTCAACCGCCGCATCATTGGCCACATTGCTTATTACAAGGATCAACGAGGGGCTCTTACCTTGGCTTCCTGGCCTTCGCCGGGCCAACGGGGGGCCTGTCCTGCGCCTTGATGAAGGCCTGCCCCTTGGCCGCGGCCCTGAACGAGGCCTCCAGGCTGCTGACCCTCTGGTTGAGGCTGTCCAGGGCGCTCGCGATCAGGCCCGGGTCGCCCACGTTCCCGACTCCCCCCGGATTCTCCACGCTGTCCTTGGACCCCTTCGGCCCGAAGTCAGCGACGCCCTTCACGGGGTTGACGTCCGCGGGAATCTTGTCGGGAAACTCCTTGTAGTGCTCCTTGTCGATTTCCTTTATGCGCTCCTTGGGCGACTTGTCGATCAGCACCTCCTTGGTGACCTTGGTCGACGACGGATTCTTGTAGAAAGCCAGGGCGTACACCGTCACGCCCTTGCCGGGCGTCAGGTTGGCCCCGCTGACGAGCGTTGACGGCGGGCTCGGGTCCGTCAGATCCACCCACTGGTCGAAGGTCGCGTTCGTGGGCAACGCGAGGTACGGCCCGATATTCGGATGGTCGGCGGTGATCGTGTAGCCGCTGGACGACGTGTCGACCCAGCCGTCCACGTTGGCCTCGGTCGTGAGCGTGCCGCCCGGATCGGGGCTGACGGCCACAAAGTCGTTGTCCACCAGGCTCCCCGTCGTCTCATTGAAGGCGTCGATGACGGCGCCGCTGCCGCCGCCGCCGCCGCCGCCGACCGGCACGTACACGACAAGGACCAGGATGGGGCTCGTCCCCACCGTGCCGACAGGCGGGGGCGTCGCGGCGACGTAGGAAACCAGTCCGCCCTCGGTGCATCCGGTGACGCTCACGAATGCGAATGCCAGGTTGAGGCCACCCTCCGTCACGGTCGGATCCTGAGGGCCGGGCTGGAAGGGGGTCCCGGTCGTCAGGGTGGCGGTCCCGGACGGATTCAGGCCGGGGATGGGGGTGAAGCCGCCGTATGAGGTCGTTGCTCTCGGCTGGCGCGTGTGGGCTCCAGACGCGCCGAAATAAACATATTGGGTCGTTAACGTTGGCATGTGCGGACGGGTTTCGTGGGGTTCGTCTTATCTTCGCGTGCCCGGGCCAAGTATCGGCGGGGGCGCCGTTCTCTAGGGTTCGATTTTCGTGGGCTGGGAGGGAGCATGGTCAGCGGGAAACCTCCGGGGTTCCGTTGGAATTGGATAAAACAGCTCGGCGGCGGAAGAATCCCGGCCCATGCCGGGGCGGGGCGATGAGTTCACAAATGGGGTGCGCCCCCCGGAAGCACCAAAACCACCTTTTTTCACGCGGTAATTGGGTTTGCCGCCGCGAGGCGTTAGTGCTTGCCGGCCGAAATCATTTCGCCCCCCCCGGGGGCCGGCCGTTCCCCGGCGACGCCGTTCAGCCCGCCCCGACCCGCGCCTCCGAAAGCACCGCGAGTATCGCCTTCTGGACGTGGAGCCTGTTCTCGGCCTCGTCGAAGATCACCGAGCGCGGGTTGTCGAGGACGGCCTGCTCGACCTCGTGGCCCGGGTGGGCGGGCAGGCAGTGCATGAACAGCGCGTCGGGCTTCGCCGCCGCGAAGAGGCCGGCCGTCACCGCGTACGGGCGCATCCGGACCGCGCGGTCCTCGGCCTCCTCCTCCCTGCCCATGCTGGTCCAGACGTCCGTGTAGACGATGTCGGCGCCCGCGACCGCCTCCTGCGGGTCGCCGGTGAAGCTGAAGTCGGGGGCGCGGCCCTCGGCCTTCAGCAGGGCCCGGATCTGGGCGCCGGGCTCGAAACCCGGCGGCCCCGCGAGCGAGATCCTCATCCCGAAGAGGCTCGCCGCGAGTATCCAGGAATTCGCCATGTTGAAGCACGTGTCGCCGAGGAACGCTATCTTGCGGCCCCGGAGCGCGGCGAGCAGGTCGCCGCTCGGCCCGGCCCAGCGCTCCGCCGCGGTGAACGCGTCGGCGTAGGTCTGGCAGGGGTGGAGGAAGTCCGTAAGGCCGTTCACGACGGGGACCGTCCCCGCGGCGGCGAGCCGCTCCACCTCGGCCTGGTCGAAGGTGCGGATGACTATGCCGTGCACGAAGCGGGAGAGGACCCGCGCCGTGTCCTCGACCGACTCCCCCCGGCCGAGCTGGATGTCGTTCCTGTTCAGGTAGACCGCGTGGCCCCCGAGCTCGTGGATCCCGACCTCGAAGGAGACGCGGGTCCTCGTGCTCGACTTCGCGAAGATGAGGGCCCATGTCTGGCCCGCCAGCGCCTTGGCCGCGCGGCCGCCCCGCGTCCTCTTGAACTCGCGGGCGAGGGAGAAGACCCGGCCCAGCTCGCCGGGCCCCAGGTCGGTGCCTTTGAGGAAGTGCTGCATCGGGTGAAACGGAAACCCATAGGGCATCCGGGGCCGCCCGACGAGCGGAAAGTGGCCGAACCCGCTGGCCGTCAGCGCGACCCGAGCGCGTCCCTGAAAATGGCCACCGAGCGGGAAAGCTCCTCGGCGGAGGCGTTCAGGGGCGGCAGGAGGCGGATGACGTTTAGCCCCGCGACGGCGGTCAGCAGGCCGCGCTCGAGGAGCGCCGCCGCGTAGGGCGCCGAGTCCGAGGCCATCTGCACGCCCACGAGGAACCCGCGCCCGCGGACCTCGAGCACGTGCCCGGGGTGCTCCCGCGCCATCGCCGACAGCTCCCGGATCCAGGGCACGCTCTCGCGCGCGACGTGGGCGAGGAGCCCCTCGCGCTCGATGACGTCGAGGACCGCGAGCGCAGCCGCGCAGGCAAGAGGCGTGCCCCCGAAGGTCGACCCGTGGGAGCCGGGCTGGAAGAGCTCGGCCGAGCGCTCGCCCACCCACAGGGCGCCTATGGGGAACCCGCCCCCCAGCCCCTTGGCCATCGCGATGGCGTCCGGTCGCACGCCGGCGTGCTCGAACGCGAAGAACCGGCCCGTCCTGCCGGTGCCGCACTGCACCTCGTCGAGCATGAGGAGCAGGTTGCGCTCGTCGCACAGCCGGCGGAGCCCGACCAGGAACTCGGCGGTGCACGGGTTGACGCCCCCGTCCCCCTGGATCGTCTCGACGAGGATCGCCGACGTGTCCGCGTCCACGAGCCTCGCGAAGCCGTCCAGGTCGTTGAGCTCGGCGAACGCGAACCCGGGGACGAGCGGGCGGAACCCCTGCTGGACCCTCTCGCGCGGCGTCGCGCTCATCCCGCCGAACATCCGCCCGTGGAACGCCTGCTTCGCGCAGACCACCTTGAAGCACTTCCCCTCGGCGCCCGCCTTGCGGACGCCGTGCAGCCGCGAGAGCTTGAGCATCGCCTCGTCGGCCTCCGCCCCGCTGTTGCAGAAGAAGACGCGCCCCGGGCCGGCGTAGCCCACGAGCCTGCGCGCAAGCTCCCCCTGGTTCGGGTTGCGGAACAGGTTGCTCACGTGGACCAGCTCGCCGGCCTGGCG
>Ga0181523_10004497_pt1 | contig 12009 bp, 7 predicted proteins | sample PEATcosm2014_Bin_43_FD_119752 | JGI IMG/M metagenome (GOLD analysis project Ga0181523, IMG submission 119752) | Peatland microbial communities from MTU Mesocosm Facility, Houghton, MI, USA - PEATcosm2014_Bin05_30_metaG | ecosystem: Environmental > Terrestrial > Soil > Wetlands > Peat | place... | reverse complement strand
GGGTAAACAGGGTAATCTCAATTTGTAAGAGCCCCTGCGGCCGTGGTGTCGTGTCCTGACGACCGAGAGCTGCCAGGGGCTTCGCGATGCCTTAGCCAGGAGGGACAAGCCCCGTGCCGGCCATTGTGCTCGTCGGCGCCCAGTGGGGCGACGAAGGAAAGGGCAAGGCGACCGACCTACTCGGCGACCGGGTCCATTACGTCGTCAGATACCAGGGCGGGAACAACGCAGGCCACACGGTGGTCATCGGTGAGCAGAGCTACGCCCTGCACATGCTGCCCTCCGGGGTGCTCTCGCCGGACGTGGTGCCGGTCATCGGCAACGGCGTCGTGGTCGATCCCCGCGTGCTGCTGGAGGAGATCGACGCCCTCGAGACGCGCGGGGTGTCTTGTGCGAAGCTGCTGATCTCGGCGAACGCGCATCTGATCATGCCGTACCACCGCGCCCTCGACAAGGTGACCGAACGGTACCTGGGCAGCGCGCGGATCGGCACCACCGGACGCGGGATCGGCCCCACCTACGGCGACAAGATCGCCCGCGTCGGGATACGCATCCAGGACCTCTTCGATCCCGGGATCTTCCGCCAGAAGCTGAAACTGGTGCTGCGCGAGAAGAACCAGATGCTGACCAAGGTCTACAACCGCCGCGCCATCGAGCCGGCCGGGATCGCCGACGAATATATCGGCTACGGCGAACGGCTGCGGCCCTATGTCGCCGACACCAGCCTGGTCCTCGGCCGGGCCCTGGACGAGGGCCGCGTCGTGCTGCTCGAAGGCGCCCAGGCGACCATGCTGGACGTCGATCACGGCACCTACCCGTTCGTCACCTCGTCCTCGCCGACCGCCGGCGGGGCGTGCGCGGGATCGGGCGTCGGCCCCACCCGGATCACGAAGGTCATCGGGATCGCCAAGGCGTACACCACCCGGGTCGGCGCGGGCCCCTTCCCCACCGAACTGACTGACGAACAGGGCGAATGGCTGCGGAAGACCGGCGGTGAATACGGCGTCACGACGGGGCGCCCCCGCCGCACTGGCTGGTTCGACGCAGTTGTCGCCCGGTACTCGACCCGGGTGAACGGCATCACGGATTACTTCCTCACCAAGCTGGACGTGCTGTCCAGCCTGGACAAGGTGCCCGTATGCGTGGCGTATGAGGTGGACGGGAAACGCTGCGACGAGCTGCCTGCGACGCAGACCGAATTCCATCACGCGCGCCCGGTGTATGAGTACCTCGACGGCTGGTGGGAGGATGTCTCGCAGGTGAAATCCTTCGCTGACCTGCCACCGAACGCACAACGTTACGTGCATGCTATCGAGGACATGATCGGCGCCCCGGTCTGCGCGGTCGGCGTTGGGCCCCGGCGTGACCAGACCCTCCAGATCCGCGACCTGATCTGATGCGGGATCAGCAGCCAGGAATTAGCCGGTAGGCTCGCCGGCGTGCGCGTTCTAGTGATCGGTTCCGGGGGCCGGGAGCACGCCATCGTCCGTGCGCTCGCCCGGGACCCGGCCGTGACCAGCCTGCACGCCGCGCCCGGTAACCCCGGGATCGCAGCGCTGGCCAGCACTTCGCAGGTGTCCGCGTCCGATCCGGCGGACATCGCCGCACTGTCCCGGAAACTGCGGGCCGACCTGGTAGTGATCGGGCCGGAAGCGCCACTCGTGGCGGGCGCGGCCGACGCGGTGCGCCACACCGGGATCCCCTGCTTCGGGCCCGGTGCCGCCGCGGCCATGATCGAGGGCTCCAAGACGTTCGCCAAGGAAGTCATGGCCGAAGCCGGTATCCCGACCGCCGCGTCGCGTACCTGCGTGACGGCCGCGGAAGCGGACGCGGCGCTGGCCGGGTTCGGGCCGCCGTACGTGGTGAAGGACGACGGGCTCGCGGCCGGCAAGGGCGTGCTGGTCACCACGGACGCAGCTGCCGCGCGGGCGCACGCGCGGTCCGCCGGCAAGGTCGTCATCGAAGAGTTCCTCGACGGCCCGGAGGTGTCCCTTTTCGCGGTCTGCGATGGGACCACCGCCGTGCCGTTGCTGCCGGCGCAGGATTTCAAGCGTGCCCACGACGGTGACCTCGGCCCGAATACCGGCGGCATGGGCGCCTACACGCCGCTTCCGTGGGCTCCACCCGGCCTGGTCGGCGAGGTGATGGCGACGGTCGTTCAGCCCGCCGTCGACACGATGCAACGCCGCGGCACACCATACCGCGGGCTGCTGTACGCCGGTCTGTCCCTTACCGCCGCGGGTCTCCGGGTGGTCGAGTTCAACGCCCGCTTCGGCGACCCGGAGACGCAGGTGATCCTGGACCGGCTGGAGACGCCCCTGGCCGGCCTGCTGTACGCGGCCGCCACCGGTGACCTGGCCGGGCTGGGCGGGCTGGGCGCACTGCGCTGGCGTCCCGGCGCCGCGGTGACCGTCGTCGTCGCGGCAGAGGGTTACCCGGGACGGCCCGCCACCGGTGACGCCATTAGCGGCCTGGAGCAATCCGAGCACGTTCCGGGCGCGTACGTCTTGCAGGCCGGCACGGCTGCCGGGCCCGATGGTGTGCTCCGGTCGGCCGGCGGCCGGGTCCTGGACATCGTCGGCACCGGCGGAAATATCGAGGCCGCCCGCGCCGCCGCCTACGAGGCGGCGAGCTGGATCCATATGCGCGGAGCGTGGTGGCGTGGCGACATCGCCGCAACCGCCGCTCGCGCCGTCGCCCCGGCGGGAGCGGACGCCCCGGCGTCCGGCGGCACCCAGAGGAGAGGCGGGATCGGGTCATGATCAGCCGGTACACGCTTCCCGAGATGGGCCGGGTCTGGAGCGAGGCCCACAAGTACGAGCTCTGGTGCCGGGTCGAAACCCTGGTCCTGGAGGCCAACGCTCACGCCGGGACCGTTCCGGCCGACAGCGTCGCACCGGTGCGCGCGGCTCCGCCGCCGACGCCCGAGGCGGTCACCGAGGTGGAGGCGGTCACCGACCACGACGTGATCGCGTTCCTGACCGCGTGGGCGGACAACACCTCCCCGCGCAGCGCCGCAGCCTACGTCCACTTCGGGATGACGTCGTCGGACCTGGTGGACACGGCACTGGCCGTGCAGCTCACCGAGGCGACCGACATCCTGCTCGCCAAGTGCGACGCGCTGGTGGCGGCGTTGCGTGATCATGCGCTGGCGCACCGGGCCACCCTGCGGCCGGGCCGGACCCACGGGATTCACGCCGAGCCGGACGTGTGGGGCCACCGAGTGGCGGACTTCGCCTTCGGGGCGGCCCGCGCCCGGGACCGCATCCAGCGGGCCCGGGACGCCGTGGCCGTCGGCAAGCTGTCGGGCCCGGTCGGCAACTACTCGAATATCGCGCCGGAGATCGAGGCAGCGGTCATGCCGGCGCTCGGTCTGCGGCCGGCGGATGTGGCCACCCAGGTCGTGATGCGGGACGGGATCGCGGAGTGGGTCAGTGCGCTGGCGCTGGCCGCCACGGTGTGCGAGGCGGTGGCGCTGGAGGTACGGCACGGACAGCGCACCGAGGTGCGCGAGTTGTCCGAGCCGTTCGGCCGGGGCCAGAAGGGCTCTTCGGCGATGCCGCACAAGAAGAACCCAATCCGCTCCGAGCGGATCTGCGGGCTGGCGCGCGTGGTGCGCGGCTACATCACGCCTATGATGGAAGGCGTGCCGCTGTGGCACGAGCGCGACATCTCGCACTCGAGCGTGGAACGGATCGCGCTGCCCGACGCGGCCATCACGGTGGACTACCTGCTGCACCTTACGACCGGGCTCGTCAACGGCCTGGTCGTGAACGCCGATCGGATGCGGGCCAATCTGGACGCCACCGGCGGCCTCATCTACTCGTCGGCGGCGCTGCTCGATCTGGTCGCCTCCGGCATGGCCCGCGAAGATGCCTACGCCCTGGTCCAGGCGGCCGCGATGGAGACCTGGAACGAGGGTGTCCCGTTCCGCGACGCACTGCGCAAGGAGGCGGCCGCCCGCGGGCAGTCGATCGACGAGGCGCGGCTGGACGAGGCGTGCCGGCCCGAACATTACGTGGCGCGCCTGGGACCGGTGTTCGCCAGACTGGAGGGGCTGACGTGACCGCAAATCGTGTCAAGCCACCGCTCTTGGGCGAGGTGGATGGAATACTGGGCCACGCACTTGCGCGGGGAGACCGCCGCGGTTCCGGTCGTCCCCGCTCCCGCCCGGAGGGCGCTCTGGGCCGCCTGGCCTGCGTCCGGCCACACACCGGTACCGTTCGCTACCCCTCGACAGGAGTTGCATCTATATGACGATGGGCACTGAGACCCGTTACCGCGTACGGGGCGGCGCGCCGCTGCACGGCACCGTTTTTGTCCAGGGCGCGAAGAATGCCGCGCTCAAGATGATCGCGGCGTCGCTTCTCGCCTCCAAGGGCCGCACGGTCCTGCGGAACGTACCGCCCATTGAAGATGTACGCCGCGCCGTCGAGCTCGCCCAGGCGGTCGGGGCCATCGTCGAGTTCCACGAGTCAGAGCGGACGCTGGTGGTGGACGCCTCCCGGCTCAGCAGCCCGGTGCTGCCGGCCGAGATCGCCCGGCGGTTCCGCAGTTCGGTGCTGTTCGTGCCTGCTCTCCTGCACCGGCTCGGCGAGGCCGTCATCGAGGGCGTCGGCGGCTGCAACCTCGGCAACCGCAACCTCGACTTCCACTACCGCGGCTTTGCCCGGCTCGGCGCCGTGGTCGATGAGGGCGAATCGGTCATCCACATCAAGGCGGGCACGGACGGCCTGCGCGGGGCGCACCTGTACCTCGACACCCCGTCGCACACCGGCACCGAAAACCTGATCATGGCCGCGTCGCTCGCCCCCGGCACGACGGTCATCGACAACGCGGCGCTCGAGCCGGAAGTGCTCGACGTCATCGCCTTCCTCACCAAGATGGGCGCGCGCATCACCGGCGGCGGGACCGGCTTCGTGACCGTGGAAGGGGTCAGCGAGCTGACGGCGGTCGAGCACACCGTAATGCCGGACCGGATCGACGCTGGCGTCTTCGCCATGGCGGCCGCGATCACCGGCGGTGAGCTGAACCTGGTGGGCGGCTCACTGGAGCACTTCGGCGTCGTCCGCTGGAAGCTGGAGCAGATGGGCGTGGAGTTCTCCACGCAGGGAGCGGTCCTGCAGGTCCGCCGGCCCAACCCGCTCCGGCCCATCAATGTCATCACCTCGCCGTACCCGGGCTTCGCGACCGACCTCCAGTCCCCGATCATGGCGCTCGCATGCCTGGCCGATGGTTCAAGCTACATCCGCGAGACCATCTTCGACGGCCGCTACACGCTGGTGGGCGAGCTGAACAAGATGGGCGCGAAGGTCGAGGTGGACGGGAACGCGGTGATCGTGCACGGCCCGAACACCCTGCGCGGGGCCGGGGTGGTGGCGCACGACCTGCGCACCGGCATCGCCCTGATCCTGGCGGGCCTGATCGCCGAAGGCGAGACGGTGGTAGCGCCGGGCTACCTGATCGATCGCGGGCACGCCTCGATCGCCCAGCGGCTCACCACCCTCGGAGCCGATATCACAGTCGAGGACGCGACCTCGGTTTAGAGGACGCGACCTCGGTTTAGGGGCATCCGACCAGGGCAATAACGCCCGCTCTGGCCTAGTTGCAACGTGTAGCCGCCGATAAACCGGTTTTGGTTCGGTTCCCAATATGATTATTCCGGACTCGTGCACCTCTTCACAAAATACGCCGGATGGGTTACGAAAAGTACTGACCGGCATCTATCCGGGGCGATGAGGTGGCGTGATTGTGCGGGATACGGCGGGCGGTCGGTGACCGAATAAGGATGGGGTGAACGTTGAGCGCGCACGTCAGCAGCGACCTTACGGCCTGCCAAGGGTTAACGGTCCACGGGGGAAAAGGCCGATGACCGCCAGGAGGCACCAGCCCAGCGAGCTCATTATCGGCGTCGTGGGGCCATACGACCTGGTCGAACGGATCATGCTCTCCGGTGCGGCCGCGCGGGACGAAACATTCGGTGCGGCCCCGGCCCCGGGGCCACCCCGGCCGGAGGCGACGGAGCCCTTCGCGGAGCAGGGTGGCCCGGGGCCCGCGGGCCCGGCGAGCTCTGGAGGCCCGACGAGTCCCGGCGCAGCGGCCTGGCCGCGCGAGGAGCTGCGCGGAGTCATCGGCGGCACATTGCCGCGGCGGCTGATTGCCGCCGCCTACCGGCGTGAGCGGGAAGCCGCCGAAAAGGTCGCCCGGCTCGGCGCCGCGATCGACGTCTGCCTGTTCGCCAGCCCGGTGCCATACGAGTACGCGCGCCGCGCCGGGGTTATCTCGGTGCCCTCCACCTACGTGCGGCTCGACGGCGGGGCCCTGTACGCCGCGCTGCTGCGGGCCAGGATGCAGGGCCATAACATCGAGCGGATCAGCATGGACGTGCTGCCGCGCAGCTCGGTGGAGGAGGCCTACGCCGAACTGGACATCCCCGGGGACGGCGTGCGGCTCCGCCAGGACCCGGGCAGCCCGGCGGCCCTCGCGGCCTTTCACGAACGGCTCTGGCGGATGGGCGAGACGTCGGCCACGCTGACTTGCCTGGAGTCGGTCAGCCGGCGGCTGGCCCGGGCCGGGGTCCCGGTGATCAGCGTCCACCCGACTGACGAGGCCATCCGGATGGCGGTCTGGAACGCTGTCCTGCTCGGCGGGCATCACCGGCTTGCGGCAGCGCAATTCGCGATGGTGGTCGTAGAGGTCCCGCGGCTGCGGGAGGGGGCCAGGCGCGCCCTGTCGCGGTACTCGCGTGATGAGCTGCGCCTGACGGTGCACCGGTTCCTGACCGGCGAGGCGCAGCGCATCCAGGCGATGGTCATCCAGGCCGACGACCACTCGTTCCTGGTCGCAGCGACGAGAGGGTCGCTGGCCGCGGTGACCGGCGATTTCAGCCAGATGCCGTTCGCCGACCGCGCCCGGGCCGAGCTCGGTATCACGATCGAGGTAGGGGTCGGGATGGGGCGGACCGCCCAGGATGCCGAGACGCACGCCCGGACCGCGCTCATCCGGTCCCGGTCTGGTGGTGCGGGTCCGGGGACGGCGCTGACCCGGGAAGGTCATTCGCTGGTCGTGCCCCGGCGGGCCACGCCGCCCGCATTGCGCGCGCCCTCGCGGGGCATCGAGACGCTGGCGCGGCTGGCCGGCCGGCTCGACGGCTCGGAGACGGCGCTCGTGGTGGACGCCGAAACGGCTGGCCGCCTGCTCGGGGTGACCTCACGGACCGCCCGCCGACTCCTGCGCGGTCTCGTCGACGAGGGGCTGGCCTGGCCGCTGCCGCCAAGCCGGGCCGCGCAGCCGGGGCGGCCCCGCCAGTTCTACCGGCTGATCACCGAGAAACTCGAGGGTATGGAGCCGTCCCGCGCACCGTGATCAGCCCCGGCCAGGGTACGCCCGGGCCGCGGCAAGGAACGTGTCGTTGGCCTCGGGCTCGGCGATCGACACCCGGGCCCCCTCTCCGTCGAAGGGCCGGACGCTGACCCCGGCCCGGGCACAGCTGGCCGCGAAGTCCGCGGTCGCCTCCCCCAGCCGCAGCCAGACGAAGTTGGCCTCGGTCGGTGGCACGGTCCACCCGTCGGCGATCAGCGCCTCGCGGACCCGGGTCCGTTCCTTGACCGTCGCCTCCACGCGCTCGAGAAGCTCCGCCTCGGCCGCCAGCGACGCGACCGCCGCCGCCTGCGCGATGCTGTTGACGGTGAACGGCAGCATCGTCTTGCGGGCGGCCTGCGCCACCGGCGGATGAGCGATCATGAACCCGGCCCGCAGGCCGGCCAGGCCGTACGCCTTGGAGAAGGTGCGCAGGATGGCCACGTTCGGCCGGTCCCGGTACAGGCTCAGCCCGTCGGGTACCGACTCGTCGCGAATGTATTCCCGGTAGGCCTCGTCCAGCACCACCAGGCAGTCTTGCGGCACGCGGTCGAGGAACTCGGTCAGCTCACCGGAGTGCACCACCGTGCCCGTTGGGTTGTTCGGGTTGCAGACGAAGATGAGCCGGGTCCGGGCCGTGATCGCATCCGCCATGGCCGGCAGGTTGTGGACCTCGCCGCGGAGCGGAACGCGGACCGAGGTCGCCGCGGCCAGGCCGGCGAGGATCGGGTACGCCTCGAACGACCGCCAGGCGTAGAGGATCTCGGCGCCCGGCTCGCCCACGGCCTCCAGGAGCTGCTGGGCCACCCCGACGGAGCCGCAGCCCAGCGCGACGTGCTCCGGCGGCACGCTGAACCGCTCGGCGATCGCCGTGGTCAGCAGCCCGGCACCGGTGTCGGGATACCGGTTGACGCTCTGCGCCGCCTCGGCGATGACCTTGACGACCGACGGCAGGGGACCAAACGGGCACTCATTGGACGACAGCTTGAAGGACCGGCCGGCCCCTGCGGCCGCCGTCGCGCCCGGCTGGTAGCCGGGCAGGTCCTGGAGAATGCGGCGGAACCGCGGCGATGCTTCACTCACCTGCCCAGTCTCGCATCCTGGCGCCCCTGGCGGGTACCGGCGCCGCGGGGGCGGTACCCGCTTGGGGCGCCGGTACGCGTCGCCGTGGGCGCGGCCGCCACGGCCGCCTGCTGGCTCCGGGCGGCTAGGTCAGTGCAGGTTAAGAATCAGCCCGGGGCCCCGGTTCCGCCGGCCGGGCGGTCGGTGCGCCAGGCCGCCGTCCGGCGCTCGGTGGCCGCCCGTCAGGGCTCAGTGAGCTGCGGACAGTTCCACGATCTTCACGACGACCAGGCCGACGGCCACCACCAGGTAGCCGCGCAGCGCCAGCAGGCCGAGACGGCGGCCCGGCGACCACCGCGGGCGTGACAGCTCGGACAGCGGCGGCATCCGCCAGGTGAGCCGCTCCGCCTGCAGGACCACCCCGGTGTCGAGTTCTTCCTCCGGATCGTCGGGCAGGCCCGCGCGGTGCGCCGAGCGCCACTGGGCCATCGCCCAGACCAGCGTCCCGGCCAGCCCCACGGCCGCGCCGCCGGCGACGAGCGCGGTCAGCTGCCCGCCGCTGAGCGACGGGAACATGCTCGCGGCGGTCAATACGAGCGACAGCAGGACCAGGCCCCCGATGATGATCCCGGCGACGGCGTTGAGCCACGGCCGGTTCACCCACGGGCCGAGCACGTCCCGGTCGTTACACAGCAAGACCAGGAACACCGCTGCGGACGGCAGCAGCACACCGGCGAGCGCCTGGACTCCCTCCGTGATCAGCCCGAGCGGCGCACCGGGAATGAGCACGACCGTGGCCGCGACGGCAAGGAAAAACGCGTAGCACCCGTAGAACATGGGCGCGTCCTTGATGCCGCGGTGCAGTGAGTGCCGGGCCCCCGCGATGTCACCCAGCGCGTACGAGGTGGCGAGGGTCACCGCGGCCGCGCCGAGCAGCGACGCGTCGAGCAGGACGAGCGCGAACATCGCGCCCGCGTGGTCGCCCACGGCCCGGCCCAGGTCGGCGGCCACGGCCCCGGCGTCGGTGAAGTGACCGTGCAGAACCGTACCGCCCAGGCCGAAGGCGGTGATGCCGATCAGCGCGGCGGCGCCGATCACGACCACGAACGAGCCGATCACCGTGTCCGCCCGCTCGTAACTGATCCAGCGCGGCGTGATCCGCTTGTCCACGACGTTGGACTGCTGGAAGAAGAGCTGCCACGGTGCCACTGTGGTGCCGACGATCGCGATGACCAGGAGGAGCACCCCCGCGTTCAGCCCGCCCCGCCCCCCGGCTCCGGCCGGGAAGCCGGGCAGCAGGAAGTCGTGCGCCATCTGCGCTGGGCGCGGGTGGGTGAGGAAAATGAGCGGCAGCATGAGAACGTTCACGGCGATCAGCACGTACATCCACCGCTCCCAGCGGCGGAAGCTCCCGCTGACCGTAAAGGTGACCAGGAGCGCCGCCGCGCCGGCCACGCTCAGCCAGCGGGGGACGCCGAAGTAACTCCCGGCGAGCGCGACGCCGATGAACTCGGTCACGATCGTGAGCCCGTTTACCAGCACCAGATCGCCGATGGAGAAGGCGGCCCAGAACTTGCCGAACCGCTCGTGGATGAGCCGCGCATGCCCGACGCCGGTCACCGCCCCGAGCCTGACCACCATCTCCTGGTTGACGATCAGGACCGGGATGAGGACGGCGAGGACCCACAGCAGCCGGGTGCCGTAGTCCTGCCCGGCCTGCGCGTACGTGGCCACGCCGCCGGCGTCGTTGTCGCCGACCATTACGATGAGCCCTGGTCCCATGATCGCCAGCAGGTACCGGAGCCGGCGCGGCCAGCTCGGTGAGCGGTCGAGGTCAGCGGCCCGCACGGTGCCGAAGGCACCCTGGATGTCACCGACGTGTGCTGGGTCGCGAACCGCCGTGCCCGTGGCCGACCCGGCCTGCCGGAGCGCGGTGCGCCGCTGCGCCCAGGAACCGAAGCCGAAGAAGTTTGCCATGACGCATCTCCAGATCTACCCCCGTGGGGTATCCGGTGCGCGTATCAGGCATCGCTGACCGGGGGATCCGGCCGCCGTACGCCAGGGGCAGCCCGATGAGCTGCGAGGGCGGAGAATGCCGCCGAACGGACGTGGCGAGGGCCCAGCCCCAGGCCCGGGACGGCGCGGTAACGACCGGAAGGGAGAGTCTGGTGGCACCGCGGTCAGCGCTGCGCGATAGGCGCGAATGGGTGAGGTTCGCTTGAGCTGCAGCTGCAACTATGACTGCCGTCTGGCACGGCCCTCACCTCCTTCGCTCGCCACCACCGGGAACCTCCGCCTCGGCGGAGCCCGACACACCATAGCCCGCCGCCGGACGCGCCGGCAACTTAGCTGAACGTTGGCTGCGCCACGCAGATTCCTGATCGGCCACCGGTTTCGGTGTCAGTGACCGATCCCGCCGCCGAGCTCGATCGCCTTGACGATCAGCAGGATGACGGAGACCACGAGATAGCCCCGCAGCAGTAGCATGGCCATCCTGGTTCCCGGTGACCAGACCACCGGCTTGAGCAGGGCGAGGGGGGGCATCCGCCAGTTCGTGCGCTCCTGTTCCGTCATCGTCATCCACACCGGGACTGGCCGGGTCCGGCCGCTTCGCCGCTGTTTGATCTCCAGCCACAGGCCAGTTCCTCCGCCGCCCACGAGGAGTGCGATGGCCGCCACTACCGCGACCTCGGCGACGTTCAGGTTCGGGAATATCGTGCCGACCACGAGGGTGGCGGACAGCGTGAGCAGAACGCCGATGATGACGCCGGCCACGATATTGAGCCAGCGCTTGTTGGCCCAGGGGCCGAGGACTTCCGGGTCGTTGCATAGCAGCAGCAGGAACACCGAGGCGCTGGGGAGCAGCACCCCAGCCAGGGCTTGGACCGCTGTGGTCAGCAACCCCAGAGGTGCGCCGGGGATGAGGACGATGCCGGCGGCGGCGGCGATCATCGCGGTGTAGCTGGCGTAGAACGGCTTGGCGTCCTTGAACTTGCGGTGCAGCGAATGCTTGATGCCGAACACGTCACCGAACGCGTAGCTGGTGGACAGGGTCACCGCTGAGGCACCGATGATGCTCGCGTCGAGCAGCACGATAGCGAATAGCGCGCCGAGCGCGTAGCCGTGCGCCTCCAGCGCGCGCGCTACCCCGAGCGCGTCGGTGAACTTCCCGACCAGGTTCGTGCCGCGGACCGCGTACACGGCCACAATTTCGATCGCGATCGCCCCGGCCACCACGACGATGGAGCCGAGCGCGGTGTCGGTCCGCTCGTAGCCGATGAACCGGGGCGTGATGCGCTTGTCGATGACGTTGGACTGCTGGAAGAACAGCTGCCAGGGCGCCACGGTGGTGCCCACGATCGCGATGATGAGCAAGATCGCGGTCGAGGTGGCGCCCCCCTGGATTCCCGGCACCACGAGGTGGTACGCGATCGAACCCCAATGCGGTTCCGACAGCAGGGCCAGCGGGTACAGCACCAGGCTGGCCGCGATGAACAGGAAGATCGCCCGCTCCCACCGGGCGAAGCTGCCGCTCGCGGTGATGGCGATCAGCAGGACGGCGGCCACCGGCACCGAGACGTAGGGGCT
>Ga0181523_10004496_pt1 | contig 12010 bp, 12 predicted proteins | sample PEATcosm2014_Bin_43_FD_119752 | JGI IMG/M metagenome (GOLD analysis project Ga0181523, IMG submission 119752) | Peatland microbial communities from MTU Mesocosm Facility, Houghton, MI, USA - PEATcosm2014_Bin05_30_metaG | ecosystem: Environmental > Terrestrial > Soil > Wetlands > Peat | place... | reverse complement strand
GGTACAGGCGAGGAGGTTTATATCTTAAATTATCCGATACATGCGCGCGACTCGGTGAGGGTTCTTAGACTGGCATTGCATCCCTATCCGGCCCAGAATATTATTCGCCAGGCGAGGTTGCAGGCAATAAGCATAGGGGTAGTAGTTATCGCAATCTGGGTCATGGGATTCTTCTTCATACGTGCTGTGAAGCGTTCGGAGAAACTTTCGGCAATGATGGCCCAAAGAGAGAGACTAGCCGTTATCGGTGAAATGGCGGCAGTGCTTGCCCATGAAATCAGGAACCCTCTTGGCAGTATAAAGGGCTTTGCCCAATATCTTTCAGAATTGGGGACTGGTGGCAAAGCAGAACTGGGTATCATAATCAATGAAACACGTCGGCTCGAATGTTTGACCGACGAACTTCTTCTTTATGCTAGGCCGCCAGAGGTAAAGGTAGAAGAATTTAATCTTTCTGTTCTGGCTGCTGAAGTTGAGAAACTTCTGCTGGAATCGACTCGTTCGAAAATGGCGTCAGTAATGATTAAGATAGATATCCCGAGTGATATGGTTATGGTGTCTGACCGGGGAAAATTGAAGCAGATACTTTTCAACCTCTTGAGAAATTCTGCTGAAGCGGTCAACGAGGAAGGATCCATAGAATTAAGTGCTGAACGGTCGAGCGCCGAAATTATTATAATAGTCAAAGACAACGGCGCCGGCATGGATGAAGAGACCAAGTTGCAGGCCTTCACATCTTTTTTCACAACGAAGACAACCGGCACCGGTCTTGGACTAGCCATAGTCGATAAGCTTGCGACTGCTCTGGGAGGGCGAATAAGCCTGGAGAGCGCACCCGGCCGCGGAACGGTCTGCACGATAACAATGCCGGTGGCAATAAGAGGTGAGGCATGAATAGAGAGAATTTCAGGGTACTTATCGTAGATGACGAAAAGTCTTTTCTCCTTCTTATGACAAAGATACTGGAAGATGCCGGATACTCTGTCAAAGGGTTTACAGATGCCGAAGCAGCTTTGAAGATCCTCGATTCCTTTGGGCCGAACCTTATCATCTCTGATCTGAAGATGCCAAAAATGGATGGTATTCGTTTCATGGAGGAGGCAAGGAAAGTCAGCGATGCAGATTTCATTGTCATTACGGCCTTCGCTACTGTAGAGACCGCTGTTGCCGCAATGAAAAAGGGCGCAGCCGATTACATAACAAAACCACTTAAGGATCCCGATCAGCTCAGGATCGTAGTGGCGAGGATTTTCGATCGTCAGGATCTCCTCACCGAGAATGCCCTCATGAAGGCGACACTTTTTGACAATATCCCTTCGTTGGATATCGTGTTTGCAGGGATGGAAGATATTCTCAGAGAGGTGAAAGATGTAGCCTCCACAGATGCCACGGTAATGCTTTATGGCGAGACGGGAACAGGCAAGTCCCTTGTGGCCAAGGTTATTCACTGCCTCAGTGGAAGGAAGGGCCTCTTCGTAGATATCAACTGCGCCACCATACCCGAAAATCTGCTCGAATCAGAACTTTTCGGCCATGAGAAGGGAGCTTTCACGGGCGCACTTCAACAAAAGAAAGGCAAATTCGAGCTAGCCAACGAAGGCACAATCCTTCTTGACGAAATATCAGAGATGAGCACGACATTGCAGGCAAAGCTTCTCAAAGTGCTTCAGGAAAGGACCTTTGAGCGACTCGGTTCGCTGAGCACTCTTAAGACCAATGCGAGGGTTATAGCCGCTACAAATAGAGATCTGAAGCAGATGGTTGGTGACGGAATATTCAGGGAAGACCTTTATTACCGGTTGAATGTCTTCCCTATTTTAATTCCATCCTTGAGGGATCGGAAATCAAATCTTAAGGAGATTGCTCATTATCTTGTAAATACTATCTCTCGTCGACTCGGTAAGGAAACGAAGACCATACCGGAGGCCGTGATGAAAAACGTTATGGAATATCAGTGGCCTGGCAACATAAGGGAGCTTGAAAATGTTATAGAACGTGCCCTGATCGTCGCGAAAGGAACCGAACTAAATATCACAGGCATCGGGGAACAGTTTGACGCACGACAAGAACAGAAGGTAACTGGTGATTTGAAGGCAATCGAAAAAAAAGCGATAAGCAATGCCCTTTCGCAGACAAGTGGGAACAGGAGAGAAGCGGCTGAGATGCTTGGAATCTCCCTAAGATCGCTCCAGTACAAGATAAAGGAATACGGAATTGCATGATGTCTTTATGCAAATATTGCATCAACTGGCATGCAATACTTGCAGATAAGTACTTGCTATTTTATAAAATAACGCGATAAATCAGCTTGTATTATTATGGCACACCGATTGCTCTCTCAAGGTCAAGAAATCATTGACCATTGAGAGGAGGTGAGAACAATGAAGAAAGGTCTTATCGCAAGCCTGATTGTTGCACTGGTAGCAGTTGGCGTCACAGTGGCCTTTGCTTTTGGTCCGGGGTATGGCATGGGGATGGGATCAGGTAATGGCACATGTGCCATGGCTGGCGGAACAGTCAGTCCTGAACAGTCCCAGAAGTTTGCAAAGTTCCAAAGTGACATCCTGCCGCTGAAGCAGAAGATGCTGCAGTTGAGGACTGAATTGATGACGCTGCGGTCTCAGACGCCGACCGACTGGAAAGCTATTTCGGCCAAGCAGAAGGAGATGGTCGATGTAAGGATCGAGATCCAGAAGCGAGCCGCTGACAGCGGCTTTGCAGGTGCAGGGTACGGGCCCTGCGGGTATGGCTGTGGCAATGGGCAGGGACGTACAGGTATGGGTGCCGGTATGGGTAGAATGGAGAGATAGTTTTTAATAATTGTCGCGAGGACACAGAAGGAAATTCTTCTGTGTCCTCTGAAAATCTTAGCCCTTATAGGGCAATAACGGGGTCTCAGTGATAAAAATAACCTCGCTTTTTTTTATATTTTCAGTCCTGTTTTTATCTTATGCCTATGCTGAAAACGATACTTCAGAAGGTTACGATGAAAATACAGAGATTACTATAAAAGGAACGATCAAGGATGTCATTCGTGAGATGAGAGGCCCGGTGATTGTTTTGCTGAAGACCGGCGGCAAGGATTACAAGGTCATCACTGCTCCGCCATGGTTTATTGTCCAGAAAGGCATAGAACTTAGCCCTGGGAAATCATATGAAGTGGTCGGTTCCCAATTTTTCTCCCGCGACGGCAATCGATACTTAATCGCAAGCCGTATAAAAGACTTGGATACTGGGAAGATAACGCAACTTAGAGATTCTTCCTGCATGCCTCTGTGGAAGGGAAGACGAATGAAGGGAGGCGTTAATTAATAATTCTGTGTCCTACTTGATGAGTGCCACGACATCGTGGACAAATATTGATGCCATGACATCGTGGCATCAGGCACAAACACTGTTCTCTGCTACATAGGGCGGATTGGTATTCGTATCTAACAAAGACAGGCGCTCCTCTCGGCTTTGAAAAACCGAGTATCCGCGCCCAGGAGATTTCATGAAAACAATATCAAATAACGAGTTTATCGAGATATTCCCTGCATTCAGGAACAATCCCGGCCTGGTCACTGAGATCCTGTCGGTGTCCCATTATAAGGCCTTTCCAAAAGATATGCAGATTTATTCCGAAGGCGATTTCTGCTCGGCCATTGCCTTGATCATTTCGGGAGAGATCCGTGTCTTCAAGATAGGTGAAAGTGGACGGGAAATAACCCTTTACGAGATAGAAAGCGGAGAAACTTGCATTCTCAATGCATCCTGCATTTTGTCAAACATGTCGTATCCAGCACATGCTGTGACGATATTAGACGCTGAGCTGCTCCTTGTACCGGCTCAGGAATTCCGAAAGCTTCTCTCACGCTACGAAGAGATGAGGGGCTTTATCTTTACCCTTCTAAGTCAGCGACTCACCTCGGTGATGACTCTCGTCGAAGAGGTTGCCTTCGGGCGAATGGATCTGCGATTGTTCGAGTATATTGAAGAGAAATCGGAAGCCGGTAAATTAAATTCGACCCATCAGAAGATCGCCGATGATCTCGGAACCTCGCGTGAAGTCGTAAGCAGACTGCTTAAGGACTTCGAGAGACACGGCAAGATAATCCTTTCGAGAAATCTCATACAGATTGTAAAGAAATAAATCCAGCCTCATTTGATTATGGCCTCTTCTCCGAGTGAATCCTTGATCTGGATTGATGTGCTTGATACCTTTTAATAATGGATTGATTAGAATTCACTTACTAAAGACCCATACGAAGATTGCAATGTTCATATCAAAGGCATCGAGAGTTTCATGGTGCATGTATGATGATTTGTTGATTGCATATTTGCGGAGGCCGGCGTGGATGATAAAACGAAGACGAAAGCACAGCTTATTGATGAATTAAAAAAACTTCGTCAACAGATCGAACGGATGAAACCCTCTAAGAACGATCAATCACCGCTCTCCATACAAGAAGATAGAGATAAACTATTAGCACTCATAAACAGCATTAGCGATGAAATTTGGTTCGCTGACACGCACGGGCGATTCACTTTGGCAAATCTATCGGGCCTCCGAGAATTCGGGTTGGACACCGCAGGCGAAATAGATGTGGAAAAGCTCGCCGAGAGCCTTGAAGTATATCGTTCTGACGGCACCCCACGCCCTATTGAGGAGTCTCCTCCGCTGAGGGCACTCAAAGGCGACGTGGTAAGGAATGAGGTACAAATGATTCGAACTCCCATACATGGTGAGTCGAGATATCGACAAGTCAGTTCTACTCCAGTTAAGGATGCCAGGGGTAATATTATTGGGTCGGTTTCTGTTGTACGTGACATTACCGAGCTCAAGAAGACGGAAGATGCTCTGCGGGAAAGCGAGGAGCGGTTCCGCGCAGCATTTGAGAATGGTGCTATTGCCATGGCTTTGACCTCCCCAGACAACAGACTCCTGAGGGTTAATTCTGCCTTGTGCCGGATGCTCGGTTTCTCCGAAGCTGAGTTGGTAGATCGTAGTTTCGTCGAGATTACACATCCTGACGACTTGGAATTGAACATCCGTGGCATACAGCGGGTCGTCAGCGGCGAGACGCAGTCGTTCCGAATGGAGAAACGCTATATCCACAAAGATGGCAGGATCATCTGGGGCGACATGAGCACGGCCTTGGTTCGCAACGCTCACGGTGCGCCGCTATACATCGTCACCCACATTCAGGATATCACCGAGCGCAAGCGGGCGGAGCAGACTATTCGCGAGAGCGAACACAGATTTAGAGCTGCAATAGAAAGTTCGCCTTTTGATTTCTGGATGATAGGTAAAGATGGCCGATATATAATGCAAAACTCTACAAGTAAACAAAGGTGGGGTGATCTTATTGGGAAACGGCCAGAAGATCTGAGTATTGACTCTCATATTTTGTCAAAATGGCAAGACAATAACAGAAGAGCCTTGGCTGGCGGAACTGTATATGGTGATGTTAATTATGTTATCCAGGGCGAAGAAAGATCCTTCCATAATATAATTTCTCCTATTCTTGATGGAGAAACGATCCTGGGTATTTTAGGGATTAATATTGATATCACCGAACGTAAGAAGATGGAAGAAGCTCTCAGGAGATCGCATGAGGAATTAGAATTGAGAGTTAAGGAACGGACCGCTGAATTAAATGATTCGAATCGACAACTAACCTTAGAAATTGATGTTCGCAAACAGATAGAGGAAAAACTAACACGAGCGATGGCTGAATTAGCCCGTTCCAATACAGAATTGGAACAATTTGCCTATGTAACGTCGCACGACCTGCAGGAGCCGCTCCGGATGGTATCAAGCTTCGTGCAACTTTTGGCGAAACGCTATAAGGGGAAACTTGATCAGGACGCTGACGATTTTATCAATTATGCAGTGGACGGTGTAACCCGGATGCAGGGCCTAATCAAAGATATTCTTGCCTATTCACGAGTGGGATCCCGGGGCAAAGAATTCAAGTCGATATCCAGTGAGGTAGTGCTTGACCATGCACTTTCAAATTTGAAGACGGGGATTGAACAGAGCAGTGCGGTAGTGACGCGAGACCCGCTGCCGGTAGTAACGGGGGATAACTCTCAACTTGTGCAGTTGTTCCAGAACCTCATTGGCAATGCTATCAAGTTTCATAAGGAAGGGGCTCCCCGTATTCATGTTTCGGCTCATCAGCAAGGAAACGAATGGGTCTTTTCGGTAGCTGATACCGGTATCGGCATTGCACCCGAATATTTTGCGCGTATTTTTCTAATCTTTCAGAGGCTGAATGACAGAAAACAGTACCCGGGAACCGGAATAGGGCTGGCAATCTGCAAGAAGGTCGTAGAGCGTCATGGAGGAGAAATCTGGGCAAAATCAGAACCGGGAGCGGGTTCAACATTTTATTTCACACTGCCTGTGCAAAGGGATCTGATATCATAGCGGTGCAGGTGATTGAGCCGGTGTTTACTCATACTCAACTGACCTGCCCCTTTGAGAAATGGTCAGCATGCGGAGTTCTGGAAAGTATTCTAACGAGCTGAAGCAGGATAAATGTACAATCTATCCAGGAAGCCATCAATGAAATTCTGTACCTCTGAAAAACAGCTTGATCCGATACATGTAATTTTTGCAGAATAACATTTGACGACGAAGGCGAGAAATGAGTCAACTTAAGAATCCGTTAGAAGTTTATAAAATTCTCCCGAAATCCAACTGCGGGCAATGCTCGGTTCCGACATGTATGGCTTTTGCTGCTGCTGTACTAATGGGGAAAAATAAACTGGCCGATTGCCCTTATATCCCAAGCAGGATCTCCGAATCATTTGCCAAGAAAATAGTTACACACAAATCCATCGCCAATAACAGAGAGGAGGTAGTTGAAAAATTAAAAAGCAAGGTGTCTGCTATAGATTTAATGTCGTCAGCGCCTAGATTGGGAGCAACTATTGTTGGTGAAAAGTTAGCTATCAAATGCCTCGGCAAGGACTTCTTTATAGACCCAATGGGAAATATTACATCTGAATACCATACTCACGCCTGGATGGAGCTCATATTACTTGACTATATACTTAACAGTAAAGGCGGGAATATATCTGGGGAATGGGTCCCATTCAGAGAACTAAAAAAGGGAGCGGTGATGAGCCCTCTTTTCGAGCAGCTGTGCGAAAAAACTTTGAAGCATATGGCTGACACCTACACGGATCTTTTTAAAGATCTCATTTATATTTTTAGCGGGGATAGAACAACCAATATGTTTTCATCCGATATCTCTCTCATCTTGTATCCGCTGCCTAAAATACCTTTCTTAATCTGCTACTGGGAAAGGGATGGTGATATGGAGTCATCACTTCATGTTTTCTTCGATTCGACTGTTGAGAATCATTTAAGCATTGATGCAATCCATGCACTCGGCACAGGGTTAGCTGTTATGTTTGAGAAGGTCGTTCTAAAACACAAAAATACTTAGAAGTCTTCGATGATTCGAGGTTGAAACGGTGGCTCTTCCGATGGGCATACTTAAGGACAAATATGACCTTAATAATGCTGTGGTGCAGAGAGATCGAACAAGGTTTAAGTTGGACCAGGGAACGGGCTGCCCCCTGGCCCCAGTTGCTTGTAACCGGTAATGGTAGAATGTGACAGGCAGAACACTCGGCAATCGTTCTCGGGTGTCCCTGGAGCAACAAACTCTGAATGTTATCATTAGCTTCGGATGTAGCGTACCCTGAGTGAGTCGATCCATGACAACCCTCGCACTGCACATCTCCGTGACACCTTCTCTGGTATAGTTTGATCGCTGAGGTTATGCTTGTATAATGAAAATATAGATGTTCATACTACCTAGCCTAAGTCAATAAAATACTAAGGGGAAGAAATGAGCCAAATAAAAACGTGTTTTTCATCAGCGATGTCAGCCGGCATTCTTTGTGCCGGGCTGATTTTAGGAACAAATGTTTACGCGGCAGAAGTCGATCCGTGTGCTGATGATATTGCGAAGTTTTGCCAAGGCATGAAACCAGGAGCGGCCACAATTCATTGTCTTGAGTCGCATGAAAGCGAGTTGACTAATGCATGCAGAGACTATGAGCCAAAGATGCACGGCAGAAGAGGAGAAATAAATGAGAGAGTTCAGGAACAGTATCTGTTCCATCAAGTCTGTGGAAAGGATGTGGCCTCATTTTGTAAGAATGCAGATCCAGCAAACGAAGGGATAATGGGATGTCTGAAAAAGCATGAAAAAGAGGTGTCATCCCCATGCGTCGAAAGACTTAAAGCGATGGAATCGGGAAAAGAATAAGCATATCGAGCAGATCCCGCCACTGGCTCAACTCTTCCACCTGTTTAACCATCCACCGCAGAGCCCGGGACTGGCGAGCATCTCAGGGTGACTATATATTCACCGGTAACGTAGTGAATACTAAAACTAAGCCTGCTCAACTAGAGCATGCTTGAATTAACACATGCTCGGGGCTTCAACCCCGAGTGGTTGACCGACTACTTTATCGGATTGTAATATCTTCCATTCACTTCTTCTCCGATGATCGCAAATTTGGCGTTAGAGTCTGATAGTGGATCAGATTTCCACGAAAAGCCTATTGAGGGAACTTTTACTTGTGCCTCAAGCTGTGCTGAGGCGCGATAGCCTTCTACACGGAATTGTTTCTGTGGATCGTCATAAATTATTTTCTCATCCGTCGCCTTCCATATCAGCTTAAAACTCATAATAGCTGGTATTCCGACTGCGTCGAGGGCTGGCCACTTAGGTTGATCAACAACAGCAACATTATTCATCTCAAGTGTTGCTGTCTGCCCGTCAGGACTGATGATAAGTCCACCTTTAGGCACCGGAACCACCCAATATAACCCTGAGGTGGAAATAGGAGGATGAAAATCGTGAATTTGGTTTTCAGGGGCAGCCTGCCCCCGAAACAAGGTGAGTCATATGTGAGTCAATGTTCCCGTATGTGGCGTGCGACCCGCAAAGTATTCTCCCTGCATATATCCGTAGTCCGTTGTGGGGGTGCCGAACGCAATCCGCTCGCCTTTGTTGTCAGTGCCCATTCCGACAAAACCGGCGCACCGGGCGACCTGTCCTTTAAAATGGTAAATGTGCGACGGTTCCAACTGTGGTCCTGCCGGCTGGTTATGGTTGCCGTTCTTATCAAGCCAAGGTATCGGATAAGGATCAGTTCCGCCATTGTATGTGTGCAATTGTGAGTCTGGTAGTTTACTATCTGCAGTAACATCATTAGAAAACAACAGCGATAAGGCTCCTGCAGAAGCAATGCTGAGACTGGTACTTAGAAAATGACGTCTTGTGTAACATGAGAGCAGATCATCTATGGAATTCATTGTTTTCCTCCTTGGAAGACGTTGGGTAGATTATCCCATGTTTATCTATTATCATTACGCTCCTGCTGTGTCAAGGTCAGTTAATTAAGATATGCGCTCTAACAAGTGATATTCTGGTGGGGTTATTACTTTATTTTTTGTACATATATTGCGGATCCTCTTAGGAAATAGCGTAAGCTGAACGCATTAATATTGCAGGTTGCATTTCCCGGACTATTCCTGCCACTCATTCCAATTCTTTGCTTCCGCCCGTTCCGATGATTCCTGCCATGAATTCCGGAGCAAATCTGCCACCCGAATAGGAGAGGTATCGGCTCCGATCCATAACATTACTTGGTGATTTCCATCCTGTAACAAACAGCGATCTGCTTCGATGAGCAATCTAGGTTCCACCAAGAAATCTCGATTTTGAGATTTCTTGCGGTATGATGATTCCCGACCGTAACCTCTCTCTTCGCCAGAATACTGACGGTCTGAGTAGCATGTCGAAATCTTCACGGCAGCTAACGGAGGCCGCTGACTTGATCCTACTGAAAACATCCAGGTGTCGCCAGTATTGAAAATTTGGTGATTTTCGAAAATAACCTTCACAACCGCGTTATCGAACACGGGAGAAAATATATCGGACAAAAGCTAATTTTGTCGCCAGTTTTGTCCGCCAAAAGGAATCGGGCACCACGAGTTTTCTCACAAGGTGACGTTATTAGCAGTAGTAGGGTGCTGTTTGCATCCATCCTCTTTTCAAGTGTATCTTTGACCCGGCCCGGCTAAGATTTGTTAATCAGATGCGAGATGGATACCGGATATTCAGCAGGGGTATCAAGTACTAATTCGGCAACCAGCGTTGCAAAATAGACTCTAAGTCTATGCTAAACTGGGCCAAAGACAAAGGATTCTGAATATAACCGCTGGCCCCGGCAGCAATTGCTTCCGTCCTGTCCGATTCCAGCGCTGAAGACGTGACTACCACAACGGGGAGATCTCTAAGGCGATCGTCGGCACGTATTTCATGGAGCACTTCGACGCCGCACATGCCCGGCATCTTCAGATCTAGCAATATCAGGGCGGGTACCCTAAGTCCATTCTTGAGCATTGAAAGCGCGGACTTGCCGACATGATGAGAGGGACACTTATCCCTCTTCCTGTTTATTGGTAATTTGTAACAATGCAAATTGTGTGCAATCTCAAGTATTAGACATGTACAGGACTGTCGCAGCGAGCTTCCCCTCCCTGAGCGCCTACAATAAGTTTATCAAGATAAGCCACCTTGTATAATTGGAGGCTTGTGGTAGAGGTTCGATTATGATGAATATGTTGGTACGACAGAGATGAAAAGCATTTCTGATATATCAGGAGGTTTCTGACATAGCAGAAATGGGGCACCTTTCGCAGTAGCATATCCGAATCGCGGTCTTCGCTGAAGTCCCAATGTTTTCAAGGTCTTAAATGACCATTTAGATGGAATAAATATATATTGTGGTACAACTTATGCTGGCAAATAAATATGTAGCCAATGTTTCAAGAGAGACGTATTAAGCCATGATAGAGGAGCTACCGATGGATACCTTGACCGATTTCGAGAATCCCTTTGTTATGGGGAGATCTTTATTGGTGTTAGTTTTGATTGAGCTAATCACCAGCTTGGTAGTTTATGTGTTTTTTTTATGACTGCAACTGTAGATCAGATTATGCGACACTATGATCCATACATAAATATTTGCAATCGGGAAAAGAGTGCGCAGCATTCTGAATAAGGTGTACCTTTGACTGTATTCAAGTTTCTCAATCACCAAAGCGACGGAGTTGTTATTAGGAGGCACAGAAAGAAGACACCCATATCACGGTGAGTTTTATCGCCGAGATATTCCATGTTGCAAAGAAACGTGCCGGAATCAAGAAGCGTGCAAGCTTCCACACGCTACGACACAGCTTAGCCAGCCATCTCATTGAGGCTGGCCACCAGTCTGCACCATGTCAAATTGCTTCTGGGAGGGTATCCCTTATGAAAAAACTGAAATATTTTCAGAGATTAGCCTTAATCAGTCGATAGAGGGATTTCTTTTTATCGATACCGTGTAAATAGGTAGTATTTGTTAGCAATGGAGGTACTATGGTGGCTGTTACTGAATTATTTGAAAGCCTTAAAAACATGCATATGTTTGCAAAATTGAATGATCGGGAAATAGAAGAGGTCATTAGCAAGATAATAGTCAAGAAGTATCGCAAAGACGAGGTAATCTTATGGCAGGACGACACTAACTCCTATATGTATCTTGTAATATCTGGTCAGGTAAAAGTTGTACAGACCACTGAGGATGGGAAGGAGATTATTAGGGCTATACATAATGCTGGAGATTCGTTTGGGGAATTATCACTCCTTGACAGTAAGACTTCCCCAGCAGAAGTTAAGGCAATGCAGGGCACGACTGCGGCAATAATAAGCAAGGACAACTTTTTTGAAATTATACATACACAGGGAAAGGTGATTGATAATTTACTTTTAATGTTCTGCGGAAGGCTGCGGGATTCCTGGGACCGTGTGGAGATGGCTGAGAATAAAAGTGCGATACAAAGAATTACAATCCTTTTCCATCAACTATCTCTGACGTATGGCAAACCAATTACCGAAGGAATTTTGTTGAACATTCGGTTAACTCATCAGACTTTGGCCTCCATGACCGG
>Ga0181523_10004494_pt1 | contig 12012 bp, 11 predicted proteins | sample PEATcosm2014_Bin_43_FD_119752 | JGI IMG/M metagenome (GOLD analysis project Ga0181523, IMG submission 119752) | Peatland microbial communities from MTU Mesocosm Facility, Houghton, MI, USA - PEATcosm2014_Bin05_30_metaG | ecosystem: Environmental > Terrestrial > Soil > Wetlands > Peat | place... | reverse complement strand
TCGGCGGTGATGCTGAGGCGCGTCGGCCGCGTCGAGCCCGCCATGGTGAACGCGGCCTGCCGGGGCGAGGCGCCGAGGAGGCCGAGCGAGATCGCCTTCTTCCCGACGATCCCCCACAGCTGGTACGTCGCCTGGGCGCCCAACGGCGGCATGGACGAGGAGACCAGGTAGCCGCGGCCGTCGGGCAGGACCACGAATTGGGCCAGCTGTGCGTGCGAGGTCGTGTCGAGGTCCACCACGGTGTGCCCCGGCGTGCGGAGCGCGGCGCTGACCGACGTCGCTCCGGCCGCGGCCTGCAGGCCGGAGACCTTGTTGTCGGCGCGCACCAGCCCGATGCCGAGCACGATGGCCACGGCGGCGGCGGCAACGGCAGCCGCGCCGAGCCCGGCCACCAGGTTGCGCCTGCGCCGGGCGCGTCCGGCGGCCGGCGGCCGGAACGGCCGACCGTCGGCGGCCAGCCGGGGCATGGGTGGCGCTTCCTCCTCGTCGTGACGCTCGGGGAGCCGGCTGGCGATGTTGGACCACAGCCCCTCGGGCAGCGGCTCGACCGTGGTGCCCACCGCGGCCGCCACCTCGCGCAGGCTGTCGAGCTCCGCCCGGCAGCGCGGGCACGTGGCCAGGTGCGCCTCCAGCTCTGTCAGCTCCTCGCCGTCGACGGCGTCGAGCGCGTAGACACCCAGGAGCTCGCTGGCGTCCTCGTGCGACATCACGCGTCCACCCCTCGGATGCCGGCGTCGGCCAGGACGGCGCGCATGCGGCGCATGCCGTTGCGGATCCGGCTCTTGACGGTTCCCTCCGGCTGATCGAGCAGCTCTGCCACCTCGCGGTAGGTGCGCCCGTCGAAGTAGGCCAGCTCGATGGCCCGCCGCTCCTCGTCGGGCAGCTCCCCCATGGCCTGCGCCACCTGGTCGGCGACGGCCATGTCCCAGACCTCGTGCTGCATGTCGTAGTCCGCCTCGGCGGTGCGCCGGGCATCGCGGGACTCCCGTGCCCGCCGCGAGCTCGAGGAGCGGACGGCGTCAACGGCGCGTCCGTGCGCCTGGCTCAAGAGGAACGAGCGCAGCGATCCCCGGCCCGGGTCGAAGCGGTCGGGTTGGTTCCACAGGCGCAGGAAGACCTCCTGGGTGACGTCCTCCGCCTCGGTGGGGTTCTGCAGGACCCTCTTGGCGAGCCCGAACACGGCGCCGCCGTGGCGCCGGTAGACCTCGGCCAGGGCCACCTCGCTGTATCGTGCGATGGAGGTCACCAGCCGGGCATCGCTGACTTCGTCGAGGTGGTGCATCTACGACCTGTTCGTGCCCGCCCTGCTCCGTGGATGCCTGAATCCTCGCCCATCCGGGCATAGCCTGCGCTCCGGATAGTAGGCGTTATGAGGACCACCATCGATTCCTACAAGTCCCGGGCCGGCCGGCTCGATCTCGAAGGCATCGACTTCGACGACTTCAGGGACCACCCCCTGCCGCGGGAGGCACTCCGCTCGTTGCGCTACATGCACGACGTCGAGCACCACACCGTCTGCTACCTGAGGGACCTGCTCCTCACGCCGGCCCACCAGGACCCCGTGATCACGTCGTTCCTCTCGTGCTGGGTCTTCGAGGAGATGTGGCACGGGGAGGCGATCGCCGCGGTGCTCGAGGCCCACGGCGAGCAGGCGGGCACGCCGAGGATCGCCGCACTGCGCCACGGGCACCGGCGGCGCCAGGCCGTGAGCACCCTGAGCACGATCGCCTCGGCGGCCTTCGCCGGGCGGGCCTTCGTCGCGCTGCACATGACGTGGGGCGCCATCAACGAGTGGACGACCCAGGCGGGCTACGCCCGCCTGGGCGAGACCGCCGGCCACCCGACACTGCGCGAGCTCTTGCGCCGCATCATGAAGCAGGAGGGATCGCACATCGACTTCTACGCGTCGGAGGCGACGCGCCGCCTCGACGACAGCTCCAAGGCGCAGAAGATGACGCGTTTCGCGCTGTCGCACTGGTGGCGGCCGGTCGGCTCCGGCGTCATGCCGAGACCAGAGGTCGGCTTCCTCGTCAGGTATCTCTTCGACGGCGAGAAGGGAGCGGAGGCCCTGGCGCGCATCGATCGGCGGGTGGACCGGCTCCCGGGCCAGAGCGACTTGCACCTCCTCACGCGCGCCGTGGCGCGCATGCCCGGCTGAGCGCAACCGGGCGGGTGCACAGTCCCCGCGCCCATCGTCAGCCGATGACGGCGAGCAGCACCTCGCGTGCCCGCTCCAGCTCGGCCCGCGACACGCGCTCGTCGGGGTGGTGGGCCAGCAGCGGGTCACCGGGGCCGAAGTTGGCCGCCGGCACCCCGTGCTCCCAGAACGACGCCACGTCGGTCCACCCCACCTTGGCCCTCGGCGGCGCGCCGCTCTTGTCCACCAGCGACCTGAGCAGGGGGTGCCCGAGGGCGGGCGGCGCGCCGTCCCCGGCGTCGAGGAGCTCCCAGGTGTCGCCGGCGTCGGGCTCGAGCGTCGGGTCGAGCAGCTCGTGGAGGAACGCCTCGGCCTCCGCCCGGCCCCGGTCGGGCGCGTACCGGTGGTTCAGCGCCACCCGCGCCTCGTCGGGCACCACGTTGGCCGCCACTCCCCCCTCGACGCCCACGGCCTGCAGCTGCTCGACGTAGGTGCACCCGTCGAGCACCACCTCGCGCCCCTTCCACTCGGCCACGCGCCGGAGCAGCGGGCCCAGGCGGTGGACGGCGTTGCGACCCGTGAAGGGGCGGGCCGTGTGGGCCCTGACCCCGCGGAGCGTGATCCGCACCCGCATCGTCCCCTGGCAGCCGGCCTCGACCAGCGCGCTCGTCGGCTCGCCGAGCACGGCCGCATCCCCCGCCAGGAGCTCGGGCCGCGCCTGCCACAGCTCGAGGAGACCGCTCTCGTCGCGGCCGATCTCCTCACGGGCGTAGAAGCACCAGGTGACGTCGACCGCCGGCTCGCGCACGGTCGCCGCCAGGTCGAGCATGACGGCGAGGCCGCCCTTCATGTCGGACGCGCCGACGCCCCACAGGGTGTCGCCGTCGAGCCTCGGGACCTCGTTGCCCGCCGGCGGGACGGTGTCGAGATGGCCCGCCAGAACGAGACGCCGGCCGCGGCCGAGCGCGGTGCGGGCGACCACGTTGTCCCCGACGCGCTCGACCTCGAGCCACGGGCACGCCGCGAGCGCCCGCTCGACCACGTCGGCCAGGGCGGCCTCCCGGCCACTGAGCGAGGGCACGGCCATCAGGTTCCCGGTGGCCGCCAGCAGGTCGCCCATCGGATCAGGTGCTGGCGCCGTGGTCCCGCAAGACCTGGGTCAGCTGCGCCTTGTCGTGGCGCTCGCCTTCGCCGAGGCGCTTGATCACGAGCACGCAGGGCACGAAGAACTCCCCGCCCGGGTACTCCCGCCGTCTGCTGGCCCGGATGGCGACGCACCACGGCGGCACCACGCCGCGGGAGATCTCTTCGCCGGTCTCCGCGTCGATGACGGGGATCGACGGATCGAGGAAGCTCCCCGCCCCGAGGACCGCGCCCTTGCCGATGCGCGCCCCGCCCGTGACCATGCACCGGCTCCCGACGAACGCGTCGTCCTCGACGACCACGGGCACCGCGTTGGGAGGTTCGAGGACACCCCCGATGCCCACCCCGCCCGCCAGGTGCACCCGCTCACCGATCTGCGCGCAGGAGGCCACGGTCGCCCAGGTGTCCACCATGGAGCCGGCTCCGACCCAGGCGCCGATGTTGACGTAGGAGGGCATCAGCACCACGCCGCGACCGAGGAAGGAGCCCCAGCGGGCCGATGCACCGGGCACGGCGCGCACACCGGCTGCGGCGAACCCGTGCTTGAGGGGCAGCTTGTCCGCGTACTCGAACGGCCCGAGCTCGACCGTCTCCATGCCGCGCAGGGCGAAGAGCATGAGGATCGACTTCTTGAGCCATTCGTGCACGACGACCTCGTCGCTCACCGGATCGACCTCGGCCACGCGGGCCTGCCCCGTGTCGAGCAGCTCGATGGCCTCCGTGACCAGCCCCGCCGCGTCCGAGTCGCCCGGGGAGAGGTCGCTCCGTCGCGCCCACAGCTCCTCGATGCCCGCCTGCAGATCAGCCATGGCTCACCCTAGCGAGGCGCTCCCCCACCAGCGCCAGCCGCTCCATGGGCTGGACCAGCGCGACCCGCACGTGCCCCGCGCCACCGTCACCGTAGAGATCGCCGGGGCTCACGAGGATCCCGCCGTCGGTGGCGAGGGCCTCGGCCATCGACCACGCGTCCGGCCAGCGGTCCGCCGGCACCGGCACCCACAGGTAGAAGCCGCCCTCGGGGGGCATGACCGGGCAGCCGTAGCCACCCAGGACACCACCGAGGTAAACCAAGCGCTCGCGGTAGCGCGCCCGCTGGACCTCCACGTGTTCGTCGTCGGCCAGGGCCACCGCACCGGCGGCCTGCGCCGGTCCCGGGACCATGAGCCCGGCGTGCTGGCGCACGGCCCGCAGGAACTCGACCAGCTCGGCGTCCCCGGCGTAGAAGCCGACGCGCACGCCGGCCAGGTTCGAGCGCTTGGAGAGCGAGTGCACCGCCACCACGCCGTCGCGTCCGTGCTGGAGCACCGAGCGCGGCGGGCCGTCCCACGTGAACTCGGCGTAGCACTCGTCGGAGAAGACCGGAACGCCGTGCGCGCGCCCCCAGGCGGCCTCGGCCCCGAGGTCCCCCAGGGCACCGGTCGGGTTCGAGGGCGAGTTCGACCACAGCACCAGGGCCCGCGCGGCGTCGGCCGGCTCGACGGCGTCGAGATCGAGGCCGCCCGACCGTCCGGGCGCGGGCGGCACGGGGACGGGGCGACACCCGGCCAGCTCCGCTCCCATGGCGTACGTCGGATACGAGACGGCCGGATACAGCACCGTGTCCCTTCCCGGCTCGCGCAGGCGGAGCACGTGCGGGACGGAGGCGACCAGCTCCTTGGTCCCCACGCAGGCGGCGACCGACGACACCGGCACCTCCGCCAGGCCGAAGCGGCGGGTGAGCCATTCCGCTGCCGCCTCCCGCAGCTGCGGACTGCCCGCCGAGGCGGGGTAGCCGCGCTCGGTGCCCGAGGACGCGAGCGCGTCCACGACGGCGCGCGGCGGCGGGTCGCACGGCGTCCCGATGGAGCAGTCGACCATGCCGCCCTCGTGCGCCTCGGCCAGCTTGGCCAGGCCCTGGAGCCGGTCGTAGGGATACGGCGGCAGGCGGAAGGTCACGGCGCCGCCACGAACTCGGCGAAGCGGGCCCGGCCCACATCGTCCAGCACCACCTGCAGCGTGGCCGATTCCTCGCCGTCGTCCTGGCCCAGCACCTCTCCCTCGCGGTGGACGGCGGCGAGGACGTCGCCGCGCGACCAGGGCACCACCAGCTTGACGACCCGGTCCGAGCCCCGGAGCCGGTCGCCGATCACGCGCAGCAGCTCGTCGACCCCTTCGCCGGTGCGGGCCGAGATGAGCACGGACCCCTCGATCCCGTGCGCCAGCGCCTTGGCCGAATCGGGCGCGCTGTCCGCCTTGTTCACGACCACCAGCTCGGGCACGTCGGCCGCACCGATCTCGACCAACACCTCGTGCACCGCCGCCATCTGGCCCTCGGCGTTCGTCGCGGTGCCGTCGACCACGTGCACGATGAGGTCGGCCAGGCGCACCGAGTCCAGGGTCGAGCGGAACGCCTCCACGAGCTCGTGCGGGAGCTTGCGCACGAAGCCGACCGTGTCCGTCACGAGCACCGTCTCGCCTCCGGGCAGCGACAGCTGGCGGGTGCGCGGGTCGAGCGTGACGAAGAGCCGGTTCTCCGCCGGCACCCCGGCGTCGGTCAACCGGTTGAGCAGTGTCGACTTCCCCGCGTTGGTGTACCCCACCAGCGCCAGCTCGCGATGGCGCCCGCGGGCGCGACTGCGTCGCTGCAACGACCGCGTGCGCTCGACGTCGCGCAGGTCGGCCTCGAGCCGGTGCATGCGGCGCACGAGACGGCGCCGGTCCACCTCGAGCTGCGTCTCGCCGGGACCACGCGTCCCGATGCCGCCCGCCTGCTGGCTCAGCGAGGTGCCGCGCCCGCGCAGCCGGGGCAGCCGGTAGCGCAGCAGCGCCAGCTCGACCTGGGCCTTGCCCTCGGGGCTGCGGGCGTTCTGGGCGAAGATGTCGAGGATCACGGCGGTCCGGTCGATGGCGGTGCGGCCGAAGAGCTTCTCCAGGTTGCGGTGCTGGGCCGGTGTCAGCTCGTCGTCGAAGACGACGGTGTCGGCATCGAGGCTGCGACTCAGCTCGGCGATCTCCTCCGCCTTGCCCCGCCCGACGAAGGTGGCCGGGTCCGGCGCGTCCCGTCGCTGCACGACGCGGCCGACGACGTCGGCCCCGGCGCTGTCGACGAGCTGCGCGAGCTCGTCCAGCTCCTCCTCGACCGACTCGGCAGTCAGGCCGGGGAGGACGACCCCGACGAGGATGATCTTCTCCCGGAAGGTGCGCTCGATGAGCGTCCCGGGCAACAGGTTGCTCAAGACAGCATTCCCGGATGGATGTCGATGTCGGCCACCTTGCGCACCGGACCCGCCAGGTGGGTCGTGGCCCTGGCGTCGACCCCGAGGGTCACCTCGAGGACACCGCCCGGATTGCGGACCCGGACGGGACCGTCGGCGCGCACGGCGCCCCAGCTGCGAGCCGCGGCCGCCGCCGCCACGCTGCCGGTGCCGCAGGCGAGCGTCTCGCCGGCGCCCCGCTCCCAGACCCGGAACTCGAGCAGCTCGCCGCCGTCGTCGTGCACCACGGTGATCCACTCGACGTTGATGCCGCCGGTGAACGCCGCCTGGAGCTTCGGGCCGAGCTCCGCGATGTCGACGGCGGCGGTGTCGGGGCCGAGCAGGACCAGGTGCGGATTGCCCACGTCGACCGTGCGGGCCCGGCGGTCGCCGAACTCCTGCGGCTGGTCCGGCCCCAATCGGGCCGGACCCATGTCGACGTCGGCCTTCGCCCAACCGGGCACCTCCCCCGGCGTGTACTCCACGGTGCGCACACCTCCCGCCGTGGCGACCGTGAAGGTGGGCGGGGCGACGAGGCCGGCATCCACGGCGGCCTGGGCGAGGCAGCGGATGCCGTTGCCGCTCATCTCGGCCTCGCCGCCGTCCGCGTTGTGCAGCTCCATGGACAGGTCGCACCCGTCGCGGCCCGGGCCGACCCGGATGATGCCGTCGGCGCCGATGCCGCGGCGGCGGTCGGCCAGCAGCCGCACCTGGGCGACCGAGAGCCGGACCGTGTCATCGGGGTCGAGGACGACGAGGAAGTCGTTTCCCGCGCCCTCGTGTTTCGTGGCGTGCACCCGACCATTCTCGCAGCCCGCAGCGTTCAGTCGTGCACCGCGAGGGCCCGCCCGAGCAGGTCCCGGGCCTCGGCGGGGCTCCCCGCCCAGGCGATGCGCGGGTCCCGGCGGAACCAGGACGCCTGTCGCCGGGCGAACTGGCGGGTGCGCCGGACCGCCTCCTCCAGGCAGTCGGCGAGGGGGACGCCGTCCTCCACGTGGGCCAGCACCTCGCGGTACCCGAGGGCCTGGCGCGCGGTGCGCGAGATCCCACGGGGTCGAGAAGCCAGGGCCCGCACCTCGTCCACCAGTCCCTCCTCGACCATGGCCGCGAAGCGCTCGGCGATGCGGCGGTCGGCCGCCGCGGGGTCCAGGCCGAGCCCGACCTGCGGGATGCCGGTGGCCGGATAGGCCTCGAGCCCGGGTCCGAACTCGGAGAACGGCCGGCCGGCCCCGAGCGTGACCTCGAGCGCACGCACCACCCGCCGACGGTTCGTCGGTTCCATGCGCCCGGCCCCGACCGGGTCGAGCAGGGCGAGACGAGCGTGCAGGTCGGCCGGCTCGGAGCGGCCCTCGTCCAACTCGGCCTCCAGGGCGGCCGCGACGTCGGGGTAGCGGCCCGGGATGGAGAGATCGTCGACGACGGCCCGGTGGTACAGCCCGGTGCCACCGACGAGCAGTGCGTGACGCCCGCGCCGTCCGATGCCCGCCACCGCCTCGCGCGCCGCCTCCTGGAATTGCGTGACGGTGAACTCCTGGTCGGGATCCACCAGGTCCAGCAGGTGGTGGGGCACGGCCGCCCGCGCGTCGGGACCGGGCTTCGACGTCCCGATGTCCATGCCGCGGTAGACGCACATGGAGTCGACCGACACGATGTCGCAGTCCCCCCGGCGGCGGGCGAATTCGAGGGCCGCCTCCGACTTGCCCGACGTCGTGACGCCGACCAGGGCGACCGCCGTCAAGCGCTCACCACGGGGATGCGCATGCGGTGACGTGGCCGCGCCGTCACCTCCTCCAGACGCCCCGACAGGTGGTGGGGGTGACCGGCCGTCACGGTCACGCGGGCCAGAGCCCCCGGCGCCGGTGCGCCGACGGGGCCCCCGGCGGCAAAGTGGACCAGCTTCCCCTGGCGGGTGCGGCCGTTCAGCATCGTGTCGTCACGACGGCTGACGCCCTCGACGAGCACCTCCTCGCTGCGGCCGACCCGGGCCTGGTGCCGGGCCAGGGCGGAACGGTCAACCACCGTCTTCAGGCGCTCGAAACGCTCGGCGATCACGTCCGCCGGGACGAACGCCGACTCGAGTGCGGCGGCTCTCGTCCCCGGGCGGGGCGAGAAGATGAAGGTGAAGGCGGAGTCGTAGCCGGCCTCGGCGCAGACGGCGAGCGTGTCCTCGAAGTCGTCCTCCGTCTCACCCGGGAACCCGACGATGATGTCCGTCGTCACGGCGAGGTCGTCGACGGCGGCCCGGGCCGCCGCCAGTCGTTCGAGGTAGCGCTGCGCGGTGTAACCCCGCCGCATGGCGCGCAACACCCGGTCGCTCCCCGACTGGAGCGGGAGGTGCAGCTGCTCGCAGACCTCCGGCGTCTCGGCCATCGCCTCGATCGTCTCGGGCCGCAGGTCCTTGGGGTGCGGGCTCGTGAAGCGGATGCGCCCGATGCCCTCGACGGCACCGACGGCGCGCAGCAGTGCCGCGAAGAGCGGGCGCCGCCGGGTGATGTCCCTGCCGTAGGAGTTGACGTTCTGCCCGAGCAGCGTCACCTCTGTGACCCCGCGGCGGGCGAGCAGCTCCACCTCCGCCACGATGTCGTCCATCGAGCGGCTGACTTCCGGCCCGCGCACGGACGGCACGATGCAGAAGGCGCAGGAGTTGTCACACCCGGTCTGGATGTTCACCCAGGCCGCGTAGGGCAGCTCGCGGACGGCGCCCGGCCCGAGCAACGGGTCGGGACCCGACTCGGGAGCGGGCGCGTCGAGGACCTCCATGAGCGGGCCCTCGGTGAGGGACCGCCGCAGCAGGCCCGGTGCGCTGGTCAGGTTGTGGGTGCCGAAGACGACGTCGACCCATCCGACCTTCTCCTGGATGCGCTCCCGGTCCTTCTGGGCCAGACATCCCCCGACGGCGATCTGGAGCCCGGGTTTGGCATCCACGAGCTCCTTGAGCCGGCCCAGGGTCCCGTAGAGCCGCTGGTCGGCGTTCTCCCGGATACAACAGGTGTTGAGCACCACGACGTCGGCGTCCTCCATGGCGGCCGCCGGCTCCAGGCCGTCGGCCACCAGGAGCCCCGCCAGGCGCTCGGAGTCGTGCTCGTTCATCTGGCACCCGAAGGTGCGGATGAAATAGGTGCGGGGCATCTCCGAAGTCTAGGGAACGGCCCGGCGCCTAGATTCTGGGCGTGAACGGTCGGGACCTGCACCCGCGCGCGTCGTGGGCGCTGGTGCTGGTGCCGCTGGTGGTGGCGTCGTGCAGCTCGGGCCCCTCCCCCGAGACCCCCGACGGCAAGCTCGGTGGCGCGGACGGCACGGTCCAGACGGCCATCCACGGCTACCTGGCCAAGGTCAGCTCCTGCAAGGAAGACTCGAGCCCCGTCGTGTGCCTCGAAGCCGCCGACCGCGCGCTCGGTGGCCAGATCCACACCTACGCCAACCTCCTCGCCGTCGGGCACGGCTTCACGGCGCCGGCCGCGGACCTCACGGCGGCCCGCAACGCGGCCCAGACCATTGCCAACAGCCTGGAGATCCTGGGCGACGCGCAACCGACACAGGCCAACTACGACCAGGTGCTCAACACCTTCAACGTCAACTCGGCGCTCGGCCAGCTGCAGAGCGCGGTGACGAAGGTGAACCGCACGCTCGGGGGCTGACGCCTACAGCGTCACCTCGGCCTCGTCGCCGTAGACCAGGCCGCGCCGGTCGGGTCGGAGCACCAGCACGCACCCGGGAACCCCGGACGCGGCGAGGGCGGCCTCGGCCCCGGCACGCACCGTGTCGACGGCACCGGCTCGCGCCATGGCGATCAGCGTGGGACCACCACCCGACCAGCTGGCGGCGAGCGCGCCGGCGTCGACCAGTCCCCGTAGCAGCCCGGGCGCCTCGGGGAACAGGGCGGTGCGGGCCGGCTGGTGGATGCGATCGTCCGTCGCCTCCGGCCTCAACGCCGACGGATCGGCGAGGCCGGCGAGGAGGAGGCCCATACGACCCAGGTTGAACACCGCGTCGGCCAGGGTGAGGGTCTCGGGCAACACGCCGCGCGCCTCGGGTGTGGCGAGGTTGCGATCCGGGATGACGGCGACGAACGCCATCTCGTCGCTGAGCGGCAGCCGCGCGTGCACGCACTCGACCCCCACCGTGGTGGCGGCGACGAGCCCGCCGAAGACGCTGGCTGCCGCGTTCTCGGGATGCCCGTCGTGCGCGGCCGCGACGGCAAACGGATCGTCGGCACCGGCCGCGGCGGCGGCGGCGGCGGCGAGGGCGGCGGAGGAACCGAGGCCCCGGGCGACCGGTATCTGCGAGCGCACCGTGACCGACACGCGGTCGTGACCGAGGACCTCGGTGACGACCCGCGCCGCAAGATGGGACGCGTCGTCGAACAGACCCGAGCCCTCCCCCTCGCTGTGCACGCGCAGTGACGGCGCCGGCCCGACCTCGACGCTCACATAGCGGTCGAGGGCGACGGCCAGGGTGTCGAACCCCGGTCCGAGGTTCGCCGACGACGCTGGGGCCCGGGCGCGCACGGCCGTCAGGCTAGGTCCTCAGAAGAGCCGCTGGAGAAGCGACTGGCGAGGCACGTCCTGCTGCAGCCGCACCGGCACGACGACGCGCTGGGTGCCCAGGGTCACCACCACGGTGCCGGCGCTGGCACCCCGGGACGCCCGGTCGGTGAGGTGGTGCGCCGGGCGGAACACCCGCGTCGCGGTGACCCCCGGCCAGGTCAGGACCGACACCGAGGCCGCGGCCCGGGCATCGACGGTGCGTCCGGCTTCGCTGACATCGGCCACCACTTGTCCGCCCCGCAGGACCGGCGTGGTCCCGATCAGAGGCCCGAGGGCGTCGACGAGCGCGAGGCCGTGCAGTCCGGCCTGTGCCAACACCTCGGGACCCGTCTGACCGGTCACGGCGGCCAGCAGGAGCACGGGCCGCCCGTGCACGGTCCGCACGACGGCGAGGACGTCACAGCCCCCGGCTGCGGTCGTGAAGCCGGACTTGACGCCGATGATGCCCTGCAGGCCCAGCAGCGGCGTGTAGGTGGAGATCGTCCCGGCCACCGGCAACGTGACGGACGTCATCTGGACCATGGAGGCGAACGCCGGGTTCTTCATGTCGACGGCGGCCACCTTCAGCAGGTCGGCGGGGGTCGACGTCGACCCCGGGTCGACTCCGCTCGCGTCGGCGAAATGCGATTGGCGCATGCCGAGCTGCGCCGCGTCGGCGTTCATCTTGGCGACGAACGCCGGCGTGCTCCCGGCGTCCCAGCGAGCCAGCAGGTCGGCGAAGTTGTCGGCCGAGTGCACGAGCAGGCCGCTGAGCACCTGCTGCTCCGTCAGCTGCTCGCCCACGGTCACCTGCGCATTCGAGTCGTCGTCGACGGTGTCGTTGTTGTAGTCGTCCACGTCGGCCTGGGTCACGGTGATGTCGGGGCCCGCCTCCTTCAGCCCCAGCGGGTGGTCGTGCAGGATCACGTAGGCCGTCATCAGCTTGGTCAGGCTGGCCACGGGCGCGGGTTGC
>Ga0181523_10004493_pt1 | contig 12012 bp, 10 predicted proteins | sample PEATcosm2014_Bin_43_FD_119752 | JGI IMG/M metagenome (GOLD analysis project Ga0181523, IMG submission 119752) | Peatland microbial communities from MTU Mesocosm Facility, Houghton, MI, USA - PEATcosm2014_Bin05_30_metaG | ecosystem: Environmental > Terrestrial > Soil > Wetlands > Peat | place... | reverse complement strand
GTGAATATCAGCGGCAGCAAGGCCAACGATGTTGACATCGTCCTCCCTGACTTTAACCTCAGCGGCTACGGGTGGTGCATTTATCATCGGACCGTTCCTGAATGAGGGTGGGGGAGCCTTTGAGGGACTGCCCCAAGACCTATGAGGCTGTTTGCTGTAAGCCTGTATTGGCCGGTTTCGACTTCCCCCAATAACAAAGGGCAAATCCGCACTTCAGTCAATATTCACAATGGATTCGGCCACTTTATCACTTCTCTTGCGTTCGCTTACCTTTCCGTGCGTTGACCTGCCAAAGTGCAATCATCCAGAGGCTGCGCTCTTAATGTGGTTGCGGCCAAGTGCTGCCATTGTTAATTCATTACCATGAACATTCAATCTATCAGAAGAATCTCCATCGCCCTGGCCGCCGCGCTCGTATTGGTTTCAGCGCGCCTGTGGGCCGATGGGGATGTGTCGGGCGTCACGGCGCACCAAGGGCCGGCCTGGCTGCGCGATGGGGTCATCTACGAAGTTTTCCCGCGGGACTTTTCGCCGGCGGGCAATCTCAAGGGCGTGACGGCGCGGCTGGACGAAGTGAAAGAGGTCGGCGTGACCATACTGTGGTTCATGCCGATTCATCCGATTGGCGAGAAAATGCGCAAGGGGGAATTCGGCAGCCCCTATGCCATCCGGGATTACTACGCGGTGGACCCGAACTACGGGACGGTGGAGGATTTCAAAAGGCTGGTGGCTGAAGCGCACCAGCGCGGGATGAAGGTGATCATGGATTTGGTGGCCGACCACACGGCGTGGGACAGCGTGATGATGGAGCACCCGGCGTATTACAAGCAGGACGCGAATGGGAAAATCGTGTCGCCGGTGCCCGACTGGACGGACGTGGCGGGGTTGAATTACGGGAACGGGCCACTGCGGGAGTACATGATCGGGATGCTGAAATACTGGGTGGCGACGTGCGACGTGGACGGATTCCGGTGCGACGCGGCGTCGATGGTGCCGACGGATTTCTGGTTGGAGGCGCGGGCGGCGCTGGAGAAGATCAAGCCCGACATCGTGCTGCTGGCGGAGGCGAGCGAACCGCGACTGTTGGTGGGGGCGTTCGACATAGATTACGACTGGCCGTTGCTGCACACGATGGACAAGGTGTTGATGGAGGGGGCGCCGGCGTCGGACCTGCGGCGGACGTGGGAGGAGAGCCGGCGGCGATTTCCCAAGGGGGCGCTGCACCTGCGGATATCGGACGACCACGACGAGGCGCGGGCGGTGGCGCGCTACGGCAACCGTGGGGCGCTGGCGGCCTCGGCGCTGATGTTCACGCTGGACGGGGTGCCGCTGTTGTACAACGGGATGGAAGCCGGGGACGCGACGGAGTCGGGGGACCCGGCGTTGTTCGACAAGCTGACGATAGTGTGGCAGCCGAAGGGGCGGCCGCCGCTGCGGGAGATTTACCGCGGCTTGAGCAACCTGCGGAAACAAAATCCGTGTTTCGAGAACGACCGGGTGGAGTGGCTGCACAATTCGGATGAGAACGACGTCGTCACGTTCATGCGCGGGGACGAGCAGGATGAGTTTGTGGTGGTGATCAACTATTCGAACCGCCCGATCGCCGGGTCGGTGAATCTGGAAAAGGGCGCGGACTACAAGCCGGTGAAGATTTCAGGGATGGCGGACACCCACGACAGCGGCCTGCCGCTGTTCCACCTGAACGGCTTCGAATGGCGGATTTACCACCGGGCGGTGCCGAAATAAGACCGCAGCCATTGGGTTGCGAAAAATCAGGCAGGGATGTTGTTTTGGGGCGTGGCGTGGTGAATAGCGTGCGGGTTCAATCCGTGGCGGTCAGGCCGCCCGCCGCCGCTTCCCCGCCGGTTTTCTTGAAGGTCACCACCAACAGCGTCGCCAACGCGGCCAGTCCCATGCTCGCGCCGCCCAGGACGAGCGCATTCACCGGTTCGTTGTGCAGAAAATGTTTCAAGATGAAACCGAGCAGGCTGGAAGCGACAATCTGCGGCAGGACGATGAACAGATTGAAAAATCCCATCATGACCCCGATTTTTTCCTTCGGCAGCGCGGGCGCCAGCATGGCGTAGGGCATGGAGAGGATGCTCGCCCACGCGATGCCAACCGCGGTCATGGAGATCAGCAGATGATGCTTGTCTGAAGCCAGAGGAACCAACGCCAAGCCCAGCGCGCCCACCGCCAGACAGAGGATGTGCATCAGCTTGGGGCCGGTGTATTTCGTGCCCCACAGCAGCACGAATGAAAAAAGGAAGCAGACGGCATTGTACGCGGCAAAACAGAAGCCCGACCAGGAACCGGCGGCTTCCATCTCCACTGAGCCGGGCGCTGCGTGAAATATGCCTTTCGCCACGGCCGGTGAAAAATAGACCCACAACGAGAACATCGCAATCCAAGTGAAGAATTGAACGAGACCAAGTTCCCACATCCGCCGGGGCAGACGACCGGGCAGATGATAGACCCACTTCGCGAACCTCACGAACGATTGAACGAGGCCAAGTTCCCACATCCGCCGGGGCAGATGAAATACCAGCGCGAAGAGGGCGCCCAAGCCGAGCGTCCAATCAAACTTCCGCGAGCGGATGGCGGCCAGTTCGGAGTCAAAAGGCGGGTATTCCCTGGCGCTAAAAACCGTCCAGAGCACCGCGCCCAGGAACGCCGCTGCGCCGATGTAAAACGAGAGCCGGACGGAACGGGGTATATGTCCCTGCCCCGCGCCTTCGGAGGCAACGCCAAACCAGTTGGTCATCATCCAAGGCAAGGCTGATGCAATGGTGCCGCCCAGACCAATGAACAGGGATTGAATGGCGAAACCTTGGGCGTTCTGTTCTTCGGGCAGATTGTCCGCCACCAAGGCCCGGAATGGTTGCATGCTGGCATTGATGGTTCCGTCCAGTACCCAGAGCAGCCCCGCCGCCATCCAGACCGACGGGCAATTAGGCATTAAAATCAGGGCGAGGGACGCCAGAATCGCACCGCCCAGAATAAATGGACGCCGCCGGCCCAGCCGGGTCCAGATGCGGTCGCTGTAGTGCCCGACCAATGGCTGGATGAGCACGCCGGTAACGGGCGCGGCCAGCCACAAAATGGCCAGGGAATCGGCGTTCGCCCCCAGGTAGCTGTAAATGGCGCTCATGTTGGCCATCTGCAAACCCCAACCGAACTGGATGCCGAGAAAGCCGAAGCTCATGTTCCAGATTTGCCAGAAAGAAAGACGCGGTTTTTGCATGATGGGGGTTTTTTGGTTTGAAATTTCGGGCTTGCAATAACACCGCAGGCCGGAAAGTTCAAGGTTTTTATTCTGGCATGTTTGTGCTGTCTGCCGCGTCAATGAATTTTTCACGCCGCGCGCGCCGTTCATGGCGAGTGCATCCAAGCGCCGCCGGAGCGAAATTAATTTTGCCTCACGCGTGGCGAAATCGCGGAGCACATTTGGTCATCGCGCCGGGAACGCCGCCTTCAGGCGGCATCCATTCGTCATTGAGCAATTCTGCCGTGTGAACACGGCGTTCCTTTTATGCTTCGTTGCCATTCGCGCGGAATCGTCCTAGTTTGTCCATCAGAAATTTTATGACGCGCTTCTACGAGCAACTCGCCGCCGCGACGGCCGAAAAACAGCCGTTCGTGCTGGCGTTGATTTCCGGCACGAAAGGCTCCAGCCCGCAGCGCATCGGCGCCAAGGCGCTGTTTTTTCCCGACGGCAAAATCGTCGGCACGCTCGGCGGCGGCTGCCTCGAAGCCGAGGTCCACGCCCGCGCCAAAAAAGCCCTGAAGTCCGGTCAGCCCGCCACGTTTGAGCTGGTGCTCGACCACAATTTCGGCTGGGACGACGGGTTGATTTGCGGCGGCAGCGTGAGCGGCCTGATTTTGCCGCGCGCGGCGGAAGCGGCGGAGCTTTGGCGCAAACTCGCTGCCGTCACCGCACTGGTCCGCTGGGGTGTGAAAAAAGATTTTTCCATCGCGCTTGTTCCCGGGAGCGCCGGCATCCCTGCCGGCGAGAAATCATGTTTGGCCGAAGACCCGCCGGCGGGGATGCCGGCGCTCCCGGAATGGTTCTATCAGGAAACCGTCGCGCCGCCGACCGACTTGTGGATTGCCGGTTCGGGCCACGTCGCGCAGGCCGTCGCGCCGCTGGCGCTGCAACTCGATTTTGCCGTGACGGTTTTCGATGACCGGCCGGAACTGGCGAACCACCGGATTTTTCCACCCGCCACGCAACTGCAAGTCGGCGGCTGGCACGAACTCTTGAAAGTGCCGCTGCCGAAATCGCCCGCGTTCGGTCTCATCGTCACGCGCGGCCATCAGCACGACGCGCTGGTGCTGTCCGAGTGGATTCAGCTTCCGTTTGTTTTTTTGGGCATGATTGGCAGCCGCCGCAAGGCGCGCATCATGCGCGAACAATTTTTGAAGCAAAACATCGCCACGGCGGAGCAGTTCGACAAAATCGCCTGCCCGGTCGGCGTGGACATCAAGGCCGTCAGCACGCATGAAATCGCCGTGAGCGTGATGGCGCAGTTCATCCAGAAACGCGCCGAAGCAATGACTAAATCCTAAATCCGAATGACTAAAGAACTCCCAAGGCCCGATGTCGAATTATCCAGTCGCGCGGATGAACCAGTTTTGTCATTCGAGCTTCGTCATTCTTTAGTCATTAGGGCTTCGTCATTTGTCATTCGCCTGTTACGTTTCGCCGAAAAAACTGGAGAAGCAAAAAATTCCCTGTGAGTGCCGCAGAAAAAAACCCTGCCTTCGGCGTCGTCATTCTCGGCGCGGGCGCGTCGTCGCGGATGGGCCGGCCCAAACTGTTGCTGCCGTGGAAAGGCACCACCATCGTCGGCCATCTCATCCGCCAATGGCGCAAACTCGGCGCGGGGCAAATCGCCGTCGTCCACCGGCCCAACGACGCGCCGCTGGCCGCGGAACTCGACCGGCTGGATTTTCCGGCGAAAAATCGCATTGAAAATCCGAAACCGGAGCGCGGCATGTTCAGCTCCATCGTTTGCGCAGCGGACTGGGACGGATGGAAGCCGGGAATTGGCGCCTGGGCGATTGTGCTGGGCGACCAGCCGCATTTGCGCCTGGAAACCTTGCGGGCGTTGCTGGGATTTCATGCCGCGCACGCCGACGCCATCTGCCAGCCGGAGTTTGACGGGCGCGCGCGGCATCCGGTGATTTTGCCGCGGCCGGCTTTTGAGGGGCTGAAGGGGTCGGCGGCCGGGACTTTGGAGATTTTTTTGAATCTTATTCCGTGTCGGCGCGTCCAATGCGTCATAAAAGACGACGGTCTGGCGCTTGACATGGATGCGCCGGAGGATTACAAACGGGCAACAACTTCAAATTGAGCAGCACATGAAGAGTCCGGAGCCAGAAAATTTCGGCGCTCATTCCCGGCGCACGTTTCTTAAAACCCTCGGCACCGCCGCCGTCACCGCCGCCGCCGCGCGCGCGCAATCGGTCGCGGCGGAACTGGAAATGGCCAACGCGGAAAAGACCATCGGCCCCGGCGCGGTGCCCGTCACGCTGAAGGTCAACGGCGAGACGCTCAAGCTGATGCTGGAGCCGCGCGTGACGCTGCTCGACGCGCTGCGGAATTATTCGAGCCTGACCGGCGCCAAGGAGGGCTGCGACCGCGCGGCCTGCGGCGCCTGCACGGTGTTGCTGGATGACCTGCCGATTTATTCCTGCCAGAAACTTGCCATCGAGGCGCAAGGCCGCGAAATCACGACCGTTGAGGGGCTGGCGAAAAATGGAAAATTGACCGGGGTGCAGCAGGCGTTTTGGGACAAGGACGCACTGCAATGCGGTTATTGCACACCGGGTTTCATCATGAGCGTGACCGCGTTGTTGAACAAAAATCCGCATCCGACCGCCGAGGAGGTCAAACACGCCTGCGCCGGAAATCTTTGCCGTTGCGGCACGCATCCGCACATCATGCAGGCCGTGTTTCAGGCGGCGGGCGTCGCCGCGAGCGGCCTCACGAAAACGGAGGTGATGGATTATGCCTAGCTGGCCAGCTAACCCGAAATACATCGGCCAATCCACGACGCGCGTGGACGCGGCGGCCAAGGTGACCGGTCGCGCGCATTACTCGTCCGACATCCAGGCCGACGGCTGGCTGTACGGGATGATTCTGCGCTCGAAATGGCCGGCGGCGAAGATTCTGTCGGTCAATCTGGACAAGGCGCTGCAAGTTCCCGGCATCAAGGCCGCCGTCACCGCGCGTAACGGCGAATTCACCGTGCGCTTTTACGGCGAGGAGATCGCCGCCGTCGCCGGCACGACCAAGCAGGCCTGCCTCGACGCGCTGCGGGCCATCGAAGTCAAGGCCGAGCCGAGTCCGGAATTTGTCGTCAACGAAAACGAAGCCCTGAAGGATAACGCGCCGGAAGTCTGGGCGGGCAGGCCTAATGCTTCGCCGGGCCGCTCGCGCGAACAAGGCAACGTGGACAAGGCCTTCAGCGAATGTGCCGCGGTCATTGAAGGTTTTTACACGACGCCGGTGCAATTGCATCATCCGATGGAGACGCACGGCAGCACGGCCTCGTGGACGGACGACGGCTTGACGGCGTGGACCTCCACTCAGGGCATTTCCAGCGTGCGCGACGGCCTGACCGGCGCGCTGAAATTGGACCACAGCCAGGTGCGGGTTATCACCGACTTTATGGGCGGCGGCTTCGGCTCAAAATTTGGCGCCGGCGCGGAAGGCGTGCTCGCGGCGCGGCTCTCGCACGAGGCCAAGGTGCCCGTGCGATTGATGCTGACCCGATTTGACGAGGCGCTGGCCGTTGGCAACCGGCCTTCGAGTTTCCAAAAAATCAAAATCGGCGCGCTCGCCGACGGCACGTTGCACGCGTTTGAGATGAACAATTACGGCACGGCGGGCATCGGCGCCGGCGCGGACAGCGGCGGCGGCGGCGGCGGCGCGGACATTCCCGCGCCTTACATTTACAAGGTGCCCAACACCCGCGTGAAACAAACTCATGTGGCGGTCAACGCCGGCTCCGCCCGCGCCTTCCGCGCGCCGGGACATCCGCCCGCCTCCTACGGCATGGAATCCGCCATGGACGACCTCGCCGCGAAGCTCGGCATGGACCCGCTGGAGTTCCGTCTGAAAAATGATTCGAACGAAGTCCGCCAGCGCGAATACGCCATCGGCGCGGAAAAATTCGGCTGGAAGGCGAAATACCAGAAACCCGGCAGCTCGCCCGGCGTGGTGAAAACCGGCGTCGGTTGCGCCGGCGCCGCGTGGGGTGCCGGCGGCGGCAGCAGTTCCACTCAAGGCGAAGCCCAAATCAATCCCGACGGCAGCGTTGAATTTCGCCTCGGCGTTCAAGACATCGGCACCGGCACGAAAACGGTCATCGCGGTCGTCGCCGCGGAGCTGCTGGGCCTCAAACCGGAGCAGATCACGGTCAAAATCGGTGACACGAATTTTCCACCCGGGCCCGGCAGCGGCGGCAGCACTACGTGCGCCTCGGTTTCGCCGACGGTTTATGACATTTGCACCAAAGCGTTGCAGCAATTGCAGACCCAGTCCGGCGTCGCCGACGCGCGCGGGGATAATTGGTTTGCCGCGTGCAAAAAACTCGGCGTCAACCCGCTCGTCGTTCACGGGAATTGGCTGGAAGGACTTTCGTCCCGCCCGGCCTATGGCGTGCAGTTTGCCGAAGTTGTGGTGGACACGGAGACGGGTCTGGTGACCGTCAAAAAAATGGTCGCCGTCCACGATTGCGGCCTCCTCATTGACAAGCTCACGCTCGAAAGCCAGGTCAACGGCGGCATCATCATCGGCATGGGTTACGCGCTTTACGAAGAGCGCGTCATGGACAATCTGTCCGGCGTGGTGCTGAACCCGAATTTTGAAACCTACAAACTGCCCGGTCTGGCCGATGTTCCGGAAATTGAGGTCGTGCTGCTGAACATGCCCGAACGCGGCGTGATCGGCATCGGCGAACCGGCCACCGTCCCGACCGCCGCCGCCATCGCCAATGCCGTCGCCAACGCCATCGGCGTGCGCGTCGGCAGCCTGCCCATCACGCCCGCCAAGGTGCTGGCCGCGCTCGGCAAAGTGCCGCCTCCAACCGCATCACTCGCATGAAAGCCTTTGAATACGCCACCGCGCTCTCGACCGACAGCGCCCGCCAACTCGTCACCGACCACGGCGCCTACCTCGCTGGCGGCAACGATTTGCTCGGCCTGCTGAAAGAGTATCTCGTCAGCGCGGACATTCTCGTCAATATCAAGTCGCTGCCCGGCCTGAACAAAATCGAGAGGGGTGAAAAATTCTGGACCATCGGCTCGCTGGTCACCGTCGCTCAGATTGAGGATAGCGCGGAAATCAAAAAAACCTTCCCCGGCCTGCACGACGCCGCGTCTGAAGTCGGTTCGCAGCAGATTCGCAACGTGGCCACCGTCGGCGGCAATCTTTCGCAACACTCGCGTTGCTGGTATTACCGCCAGCGCGACACGGTTTGCCTGAAGAAAAACGGCGATCTGTGCTACGCGCGCGATGGTGAAAACCGCTATCACAGCCTGTTCACCGGCAACACCTGCATCAGCCCGGTCGTGTCAAACCTCGCCACGGCGTTCACCGCGCTCGACGCCACCGCCATCGTGCTGCGCGATGGCAAGGAAACGCGCATGAGCATGTCCGAGCTTTACCAAAAGGCCTGGGATAATCCGCTCGCGCACAATTCACTCAACCCCGGCGACCTGATTTTGCGGGTCGAGATCCCGACCGTGCGCACATCGAGCGCCTACCTGCAGGCGAGCGACAAACACGCTTTTGATTGGGCGCTGGTCAGTTGCGCCGCGGCGGCCGATGTCGCAGGCGGAAAATTGAGCCAGCCGCGCGTTGCCCTCGGTTGCATCTCGCCCGTGCCGCATCAGGTCCAGGCCGCCAACGATTTTCTCGACGGAAAAACTTTGGACGACGCCACCGTGTCACAGGCGGCGGATTTGATTCTCAAGGACGCCCAGCCGCACCAGCACAACGGCTACAAGGTGCCGCTCGCACGCGCGTTGATCTGCCGCACGCTGCTCAAGCTGAAAGGATGAAGCCATGAACCCGGTTTTCTGCAAACATCTGCGGACGAAATCAATGTATGTCGGTGCGACGCCGGAGGAAGCTTTCGCGGACAAGGACAGCGCGGAGGCCTCGCCCTGTCACTTCTGGTGCAACCTCACGCAAACCGTCGTCGGCGTGGACGACCGGCCCGTGCACAAGGATATGTGCAAATCTTCGCGCTCGTGCTTTGAGGAATGATTTCGCGTGACGTGTGACGGGTGGCTAATGGCGCACACATCAAACTCGGTGCGAAACGGGAATTTGTGTTTGACGCTCGCCCTCACCTTTTATCCTCTGCCCCGGGAGAGGAAATAGTCGTTGGCCGGTTCCGGTTTTGCGGATGAGCGTTCGACCAATCCAGTCGCGGGTCTTTCAATGAGACGGCGAACGTTTCTCCTTCTCCATGGGGAGAAGGCCGGGATGAGGGAGGACGTGAACCATCCACAATCCGAATTCCATAGGGATAACGGACGGACTTGTCGCGCCGAAATCAGATGAAGGCGGACGAGAACTCTTTTCCTGAATCCAGGTTGAGATGGACGATTGGGGGGAGCGCGCGCGTCCCGCGTGCGGGTTCGGGCGTCGCGCCCGAACCATTGGTTGAACCATTCAGTTTGGGAGACGGGTTTCCGGCGCGACGCCGAAAACGGCAACCGGGACGGTCGCGCTCCCCACTCCAAAATCGCATTGCTGACGTAGCGGCGTCTCGGCAGAGCGCCGCAGACTGTGCCGGAATTTCAAATGGCGGCTTTCTCCCGAAAGCCGCTACGTTGGAGGGCGGACGGGGCGCACCCGCAAACGGGACGGACTGGTCGCGCACTCCGCACTCCGCATTGGCAACGGACGCTTTTCCTGAAATCATTTTGGGATGGACGACCGGACGGCTCGATAGGAGCTGGCGGATTGAAAGAAAAATCAATGTGGACAAAGTGAAAAGAGGGGTCTAAGGTCAAAATCATGGAAAAATCGCACCGCACAGTGCGGTCAAATGATAATGTTAGGCTGTGTTAGCGCATTGTATTTATGAAGCCGTTTGATCTCTTGGCAAAGTTTTGGGAGTGGGTTACACAGTGCCGCTCGGCTTCCATCATGCGCGAGCGTTTGGCACTTCAAGAGCAGCAGTCGAGAGCGGAGATATTTGCACTCAGAACGGCGCACGAACAAGAGACAAACAAACTTGAGGCGGAGCGGGATGAGCTTAAGGCGCAAGTGGCCCGCATAGAGGCCGACCACGCACTCACAAAAAATATACTCCAAGAGGCGTAAGATGAGATTCAGCGGCTTCATAACGAAATGAACATTATGGCATCCAACCGCGAGCGTGAGGCGCGTTCACAGCAGGCTGTAAGCGACAATGTTTTGCCGAGCGAGAGTTGCCTATGAGAGCTTGCCGAACTTGCCAGCGGGTCGAATTTTGCTAAACTTGCGGTGTGAAGGCAAATCCGTTGGCGTGTGCGCTACTGGTGCTGCTGGCAGTCGCCTTTCAATTGCCTGCGCAACAGCCAGTTTCTTCAAGCGGCACAAATGCGCCAGTAGCAATTCCCGATTGGGCTAAGGAAGACTCCGCTCAACAGCCGGTGACTTCGAGTGGCACAAATCGGCTTGCTTCCAAACTTCCTGTTGTCAGTGTGACGAACCCCGATGGTTCGGTCATAAAGTAAAGTGCTGACGTGGAGACGATGGTGCAGCTTTCTGTGGAGGAAGTTGCCGCCATAACAAATGCCGTCGCCGCCGCCACCACCAACAAATTTTCTTTGGAAACCAAGGCGCTGGCGGAAAAAGGGGATGCAGCCGCACAGGTGTTGCTCGGTTATAGATACTTCACAGGTCTCGGCGTGGCTAAAGATTTTACTGAAGCAGCCAAGTGGTTTCGCAAAGCTGCTGACCAAGGAAATGCTGATGCAGAGAACAATCTCAGCGCTTGCTACGCAAACGGTTTAGGCGTGCCACAAAACAAAACAGAAGCGGACAAATGGTATCATACCGCGCTTGTTCGGGAACTCAAAGAGTCCAAGCTCAAAGCTCTGGCAGAGCAAGGCGACGCTAACGCTCAATTTGATTTCTGAATGAACTATCTTTTCATAGCTATTTCACCAAAGGAATATGTTGAAGCGATTGAGTGGATTCGTAAGTCTGCAAATCAAGGCAACGCAGACGCACAATACAACCTCGGCGTGATATATGAAATTGCCCGAGGTGTACCGCAAGATTTCGCTGAAGCAGCCAAATGGTATCGCAAGGCTGCCGAGCAAGGTAATGCCGATGCAGAATCCAATCTGGGCTTTCTGTATAGCCTCGGCAGAGGCGTGCCGCAGGACTATGTCGAGGCTTACAAGTGGTGTAACCTCGCTGCCGCGCAAGGAGAAACCAACGCTATTAGCAATCGAGATCGCATCGCTGGTTCTATGACTCCTGACCAAATCGCCGAAGCGCAGGAATTATCGCGTGAGTTTAAGCCGCGCAAGGAATCAGGTTCTGCCAATTCCACTTCACCCGACAATCCCACCGCCAGCGGCACTGGATTTTTCATCACGGACGATGGTTATTTGATTTCAAATAATCATGTCGTCAAAGATGCAACGAAAGTTCGTTTGGTCACGAGTGCCGGAACGATTGACGCCAAAGTGGTTCAGGTGGATGCGGCCAATGATCTGGCTTTGTTGAAAGCGGACGGGCGGTTTGCACCGCTGCCCATTTTACCAAGCAGGTCAGCGCATTTGGGCGGCACGGTGGCGACGATTGGTTTTCCCGAACCGACGTTGCAAGGGTTCGCGCCCAAGCTGGCCAAAGGGGAAATTGCGTCGTTGTCCGGCGCGGCGGATGACCCGCGCTATTTTCAAATCAGCGTGCCGGTGCAGCCGGGCAATTCGGGCGGGGCGCTGGTGGATGAGCGGGGCAACGTGATCGGCATCGTGTCGGCCAAGCTGGAT
>Ga0181523_10004492_pt1 | contig 12014 bp, 6 predicted proteins | sample PEATcosm2014_Bin_43_FD_119752 | JGI IMG/M metagenome (GOLD analysis project Ga0181523, IMG submission 119752) | Peatland microbial communities from MTU Mesocosm Facility, Houghton, MI, USA - PEATcosm2014_Bin05_30_metaG | ecosystem: Environmental > Terrestrial > Soil > Wetlands > Peat | place... | reverse complement strand
TCAGGAAGCCCGGAGTCGCCGCACTGGAGCGCCCGCGCGGCGTCCTGATCATCGGGAATCTTCCACCGCACCGGTCTGCCGAGAGCCTTGGCGATGACATCTTCGTTCGCCGGTTCCAGGAAGCGAGACTCAAACCGGTTGATTACGATCTCCAGGTTAGGGCCTCCTTCGGCGAAGAATTGCGAAATAAGGCGATTTGAATTCCGCAGTTCGGAGATTCCGGTCTGGGTGACCAGGTAAATCGTTGAGGCGTCTTCGAAGAGAACCTTGGCCGCCACATCGATCCTCGATCCCACATCCACGATCACATGATCGAATTCGCGCCGCGCGATCGCGATTAGCTTGTCGATGGCGCCTTCAGAAACATCAATGTCGGGAACATTGGTGGGAGCCGCCAGTACGAATACTCCAGACCGGTGCTTGACCAGGAGATTCTGAAGAAAACCCGCATCCAGCCTGTCGCTACTCCGAAGTGCGTCCTCTGTCGAGTAACCCGCGGTTATCCCCAGGCACAGTGCCGCGTCTCCAATGGGAAGAGCGAGGTCGATGAGCAGGATGCGTCGGCCGGAACTCTGCGCCAGGGCGATGGCAACGTTGCAGGCGACCGTCGTAACGCCGGATCCTCCTTTGGACCCGACAAAAACGTGCAACCCTCCTCCGGATTTCCGAGCGGGAGGAGCCTTCTCGCGGGGGGTGGCTGTGGTCCGAACCAGAGCCTCCGCCACAGCACCTTGCTCAAGGGGCAGAAGGAGGAACTCACGAGCACCTGCACGCATGGAGCGAATGGCGAGTTTCGGATCTGTTTTCTCCGAATAGACCATAATCGCCGCCGCTTCGTCGGTACAGGCTCTTTCCACTAATTCCAGAGCGACATCCGGGTCACTATCCAGGTCAAGGATGACAACTTCGAACGATGCCAGCAATCCATGCAGGTGTTCGCGTTTCGGCGGGTAGGAATCGAATTCGCGGACATTGGCCCGGCGAGTTTGGGCAAGAGCCCTGGCCATGACCGAACGTCGCTCCCCGTTGGGGCCAATCAAGGCAACCGACAAGAGTTTGGTCCCAATGATGTCGGCTTGCTTCGTCTCGAATTTAGGTGATACACCTGCTGTACTCACGGTGTGAAATGCTCCTTGAGGAACCAGCCCCTCTTTCCGCTCGAATCCCAATTCGACATGTCGCCGGGGAGCCGAACTCGCTGGTTTCTTCCGCCCATAACAAACAAATGTCGGCAATTCGGGGGGAACCTTGAACGCGAGCGTCAAGCTCCGGCTGCCTGCCAAATAAAGCTACCGTGGGACGATGGTAACCATTTATGGGTCAGTATGGAACTTAGATAACCATATAGTTGTGTTACTAAAGTGTAATCAACTACTTCGGGGCGCTCCGGTTCTCCAGCCAGCGCGAGACTCGTCCTGCTGTGACTTGCGAAATGAGCGGGGTTTTTTGACCGCGAATCGACGGGCTGGCTGCTCGGATCGGCTCCAAGCCTAGCCATTCGATGTGGCCGGGGACCACTTACGCTCTGTCGGTCAGAATGGCATCGATGCGTGCCAGGTCCTTGTCCGTGAAGGCCAACTCCGCGAGGGCGGCCACGTTCTGTTCGATCTGCTCCACGCGGCTGGCGCCGATCAACGCTGAGGTCATGCGGCCGTCGCGGAGCACCCACACCAGAGCCATTTGCGCCAGCGACTGCCCGCGCTCCCGCGCCAGCTCGCTCAACAACCTGACCTTGGCGAGCTTGTCCTCGTCGATGTCGCGGCTCTTCAGAAAGCCATGTGGCTTTGCGGCCCGAGCATCCGCGGGAATGCCCTTGAGATAACGATCAGAAAGCAGGCCCTGTGCCAGTGGACAAAACGCGATGGCGCCAACGCCTTCGTTGCCCAGCACATCGAGCAAGCCGAGCTCGGGAGTGCGCTGGAACATCGAGTATTTGGTCTGATGAATGAGGCATGGCGTGCCGAGCCCGCGCAGAATCTTGACGGCTGCGGCGGTTTGCTCCGGGTTGTAGTTGGAGATGCCGGCATAGAGAGCCTTGCCGGAACGCACCGCCTGATCGAGCGCCGACATCGTCTCTTCCACGGGCGTCTCCGGATCGGGACGATGCGAGTAGAAAATGTCGACGTACTCAAGGCCCACGCGCTTCAGGCTCTGGTCGAGACTCGCGATCAAGTACTTTCGCGATCCCCAGTTGCCATACGGGCCCGGCCACATGTCGTAGCCGGCCTTGGAACTGACGATCAACTCGTCGCGATAGGGCTTGAGATCGAGGCGCATGATCTCGCCGAAGTTGCTTTCGGCGCTTCCCGGCGGAGGTCCGTAATTGTTGGCCAGGTCGAAGTGGGTAATGCCCAGATCGAATGCGCGGCGCACCATGGCGCGGGAGTTCTCGAAGTCATCGACCCCGCCGAAGTTGTGCCACAGCCCGAGAGAGATGGCAGGCAGGCGAATGCCGCTGCGACCGCATCGGCGGTATTGCATGGTGTCGTAGCGCTTTTCGTTGGCAGAATACAAAGCGGCTCCTTAGTCAACGCAAAGATGCGGGGTCAACGCTAGCTCAAAACCGCCGAGATCGAAACTTCTTTCCGGCCATCCGCGGGAGGAGGCACGATGCTGCCTTTCAGCGGCGCTCCGTCGACGGTCAGCGCGACACTGTTCCCAGCGCCCTTGCGCTCAATGGCGATCTTATATGTCACTCCGCGAAAGATGCGTGTCGCGGTAAATCCTGGCCAGCCGGCAGGAATAACGGGGGCAATTTCGAGGCCATCATAAGTAGGACGCACGCCCAGGATCCACTGCGCGATCGCGTAATAATTCCACGCCGCTGTTCCTGTGAGCCACGAGTTCTTGGCCTCGCCGAATGTCGGCGCGTCTTTACCGGCGATCATCTGCGCATAGACGTAAGGCTCGCAGCGGTGAACTTCGCTGATCTCTTCGCGCGCCGAAGGGTTGATGCGCAGGTAGTAGTCGTACGCCTCATCACCGTGGCCCAACCGCGTCTCGCCGATCATCACCCAGGGATTCACGTGGCAGAAAACGCCGGCGTTCTCCTTGTAGCCTGGCGGGTAAGAAGAAATCTCGCCCAGGTGCAGGTAATAGCGGGTGTACGCCGGCTGATGCACCACGAGCCCATGCTTGGTGGCCAGGTGCTCGCGCACGGCAACGAGAGCCTTGGCGGCCCTGCCGTCGTCGAGGCCGATGCCCGCCAGCACACAGAAACCGTTTGACTCGATGAAGATCTTGCCTTCCTCGCGCTCTCTCGATCCGATCTTTTCGCCGAAGCTGTCGTAGGCGCGCAGAAACCAGTCACCGTCCCAACCGTGGGTCTTGATTGTCTGCTCCATTCGGTCGGCCGCGGTCAGAAAACACTTCGCGTCGTCGGCGCGGCCGTGGCGGCTGGCAATCGCAGCAAGCTCGTGTGAGGCGTGCACGAAAAGCCCGGCGATGAATACCGACTCGGCCACCTTGCCATCCCGGTTGGTTGTGGTCTGAAATGAATTGCCGGGCGTGTCGGAGAAGCAGTTCAGGTTCAGGCAGTCGTTCCAATCCGCGCGGCCGATGAGCGGCAGCCCGTGGGGCCCCAGCCGTTCCAGCGTGTAACGGAAGCTGCGATGCAGATGCTCGTAGAGCGGCTCCTCGGTGCCGGGCTTGTTGTCGTAGGGCACGGGCTCGTCGAGGATGCTCCAGTCGCCAGTCTCCTTCAAGTAGGCCGCGACGCCGAGGATGAGCCAATGCGGATCGTCATTGAATCCGCCGCCGATGTCGTTGTTGCCGCGCTTGGTGAGCGGCTGGTATTGGTGATAAGCGCCACCGGTGTCGAGCTGCGTGGAGGCCAGGTCAAGGATGCGCTCCCTGGCTCTCGCCGGTACCATGTGCACAAAACCCAGCAAGTCCTGGTTCGAGTCGCGGAACCCAAGTCCGCGGCCGATGCCCGACTCGAACGACGAGGCAGAGCGCGACATATTGAATGTCGCCATGCATTGGTACGCATTCCAGATGTTCACCATGCGATTCGTGTGCACATCCGGCGTATCCACCTGGAAGATGCCTAGAAGCTGATCCCAGTGCGCATGCAGGCGATCGAAAGCCGCGTCCGCCTCTTTTGCGCCGAGGTATTTCGCAATGACCGGTTTGGCCCTTTCCTTATTGATGATTTGCGTTCCGGGCGGATCGAATTTCCGGTCGACCGGGTTTTCTTGATAACCGAGGACGAAAACGATCTGCCGTGTTTCTCCGGCGGCCAGGTCGAGATTGACCTGGTGCGCGCCGATCGGCGCCCATCCATGCGCGATGGAGTTGGTCAGTTGGCCGGCGGCCACGGCTGCGGGATTGTCCCAGCCTCGGTAGGGGCCCAGAAAGGCATCGCGCGCAGTGTCGAAGGCGGCTGCTGGCTCCGAGCAGGCGAAGAAAGCGAAATGATTGCGGCGCTCACGGTACTCCGTCTTGTGATAGATGATGCCGTCAACCACCTCCACTTCGCCGATGTTGTAGTTCCGCTGGAAGTTGGTGGCGTCGTCCTGCGCGTCCCACAGGCAGAACTCGATGCTGGCGAAGACGGAGATCCGCGCCGGCGTCGCTCGTCGATTCGTCACCGTGAGCTGCCAGATTTCGAGGTTTTCATCGAGCGGAACAAAGTAGCGCGTGTGCGCTTCAATGCCGGCGAATTTGGAGCCGATGGTGGTGTAGCCCATGCCGTGGCGGCAGGAATAATCCTCGGCGGCGTGCCGTGTCGGCTGCCAGCTCGGCGACCAGAAGCTGCCCGACTCTTCGTCGCGCAGATAAATGTAGCGGCCGCCGGAATCCCATGGCGCGTTGTTGTACCGGTAACGCGTGAGCCGCCGTAATCGCGCGTCGCGGTAAAAAGAATAACCCCCGGCCGTGTTGGAAATGATCCCGAAGTATTCCTGGCAACCAAGGTAGTTGATCCAGGGCAGCGGCGTATCCGGCCTGGTGATCACATACTCGCGGTTACGATCGTCGAAATAGCCAAACTTCATCTTCGGTTCCTTTCCGGAGCCGGGGCGGAAGAAAAAATCTCAGCCCAGTCAGGAAAACAAGCTGAAACGTTTTTGCAGGGCGAATTCTCTACCCATGAAAGCGAAGCGCGATTATAGCCCAATCAACTGAAGTGCAACAAGAACATTTGCGGCCCCTCGCAGCAAGAGTGAAGGAATTCGTTGCCGTGGCGCGTAAAAATGTGAGAGACTGATCCGTCTTTCCACCCGGACCTGGCGGCTGAAGCGAATGAAAGTTACGGCGCGATCATTGAATCGAGACCCACGAAACCCTCGTATCCGCCGTTCCTGGGGACTCTCCCTATGCATTACGGGACTGGTTTTTTCTTCCGCCTTCCTGCTTTATGGAACCGAGAACCCAACCCCAGCAATCAAGCTTGACCAGGTTGGGTATCTTGATGGCGCACCCAAGGTCGCGCTGGTCGCAAGCCCCGCCAAAACCTTTGAGATCAGGCGTTCCAGCGATGGAAGAGTCGTCTTTCGTGGAGCTCTTTCGCCGGCCGCGACCGATCCGCTCTCAGGCGACACCGTGCAGGCAGCGGATTTCTCCGGGCTGCGCCAGGCGGGAACCTACTACGTCGAGGTTCCGGGGGTAGGAAAGAGCTGGACCTTCGCCGTGGGAGCGAACGTCTTCGAGCGCACCTGGTACCTGGCCATGCGCGGCTTTTACGGGCAGCGCTGCGGAACGGCCGTCGATCTGGGCCGGGAGTTTCCCGGCTATTCCCACGCAGCTTGCCATTTGCACGGCGAGTTTCATCCCAGCTCAGGCAAATCCGGACCGCGCGACAACATCGGCGGATGGCACGACGCGGGCGACTATGGCCGTTACATGGTTAACTCCGGCGTCGCCACGGGAACGCTGCTGTGGGCGTGGGAGATCTACGGTCCCCGGCTCAAGCCAATTCAACTCGCGATTCCCGAAACCGGGAACGGCACTCCCGACATTCTCAACGAAATCCGCTGGAACCTGGAATGGATGCTCAAGATGCAGGACACCGATGGCGGCGCCTGGCACAAGCAGACGAGCACGCACTTCCCGGGCTTCATCCCTCCCGAGAAGGACACGCTGCCCAGCGAGGTCATCGGAACCGGCTCAGCGCCCTACAAAAGTACCTGCGCCACTGCCGATCTGGCCGCGGTGGCCGCGATCGCCGCGCGGGTCTACAGGCCCTTCGATGCGGCGTTTGCCACGCGCGCCCTGGATGCGGCGCGCCGCGCGTGGAAATGGACCGAGCAATACCCAAATGTGATCTTCAGAAATCCGCCGGGCGTGACCACCGGTGAGTACGGCGACTCGAACTGCGCTGACGAGCGGCTTTGGGCGGCCGCAGAGCTTTGGCGCACCACTGGCGAGGCTGCTTACAATCAATTCTTCCTCAAGAACTATGCCGCGTATCTTCCCATCCTCGACTCTCCGGCGAGGGAAAATTGGAGCATGATGGCCCCCATGGCGCTGCGCACTTACGCTCTTGCCCGGCGCGAAGGCGCCGATGCCACGGCGCAGGCGGCCATTCGCGATCGAATGTTGTCGGCGGCGCGCGCCATCGTGAAGAACACCGCAGCCAATCCCTACCACGTCAGCCTCAAACCGGCGGATTTTGTTTGGGGTTCGAACGGAATCGCCGCGCAATACGGCATGGATCTCTTGATCGCCAACGCGATCGCGCCGAATCCAGCGTTCGCGGACACCGCGGGCGATGATTTGCACTATCTGCTCGGCCGTAACACCTTCTCGCTCTCGTGGGTCACGCAGGTCGGCCAGCACTCGGTCCTGCACCCGCATCACCGGCCCAGTGGATCGGGCGAACAACCGGGGCCATGGCCGGGATTAATGTCCGGAGGGCCGAACGCCGGACGCCAGGATCAGGTACTGGCTGCATTGCCGGCGGGCTTGCAGCCAGAGAAATACTACGCCGACCAAACTGCCTCATATGCGAGCAACGAGATCGCCATCAACTGGCAGGCAAACCTGGTTTTCCTGCTGGCGGGGCAATTGCACTAGGAAACATTCGACCCCGCGCTCAATGAGGCGCGATCGCCAACAAGCGGCGGGGGAGAGCGAGAGTTCGATCGGCAAGTGAATTCGGGGGATTCGATGCATCTTCATCCATTGGATATCGCGATTATTCTGGTGTACCTGCTGGGCACCGTGCTCGTAGGCTACTGGGTATCCCACTACGGCTCTCGCGACATGACCGCATATTTTCTGGGCGGCAACAAAATGCCCTGGTATGTGCTGGGCCTGTCCAACGCTTCGGGCATGTTCGACATCAGCGGCACCATGCTGCTGGTGTACTGGATGTTCGTCTATGGCCTTAAGAGCGTGTGGATTCCATGGCTGTGGCCGACCTTCAACCAGGTTTTTCTCATGGTCTACTTGTCGGCGTGGCTCCGGCGCTCGCGGGTCATGACCGGAGCAGAGTGGATCAAGACGCGTTTCGGCACCGGCCGCGGCGCACAGTTGTCGCACCTGATCGTTGTTCTGTATGCCTTCATCAGCATCATCGGGTTCTTCAGCTACGGCTTCAAGGGCATCGGCAAATTCGCGGCCACGTTTCTTCCCTGGCACCTGTCGCCGAACCAGTACGCGCTCATCCTCGTAGCCATCACTGCCCTTTATGTCATCAAGGGCGGGATGATCAGCGTGGTAATCACTGAGGTGGTGCAGTTTTGCGTGCTTTCCGTCGCATCTTTCGCGGTGGGCATCATTGCCATGCGCCGCGTGGCGCCGGAGATGTTGCACAAAGTGGTGCCGGCCGGCTGGGACAACGTCTTCTTCGGCTGGCACTTGAATCTCGACTGGTCGACGCTGATCCCGGCAACCAGCACGCGAATCGCGCAGGACGGCTACGGGCTCTTTGGTTTCTTCGTCATGATGCTCCTTTTCAAGGGCGTGCTGATCTCCGCCGCGGGCCCGGCCCCGAACTACGACATGCAGCGCGTGCTTTCCGCCAAAAATCCGCGCGAGGCTTCGATGATGAGCGCGTGGGTGAATGTCGTGCTCACCTTTCCCCGCTATTTTCTTACCGCCGGTCTTGCCATCCTGGCCGCTGTGTTCTTCAGCGATAGCATCCGCGCCATGGGCGCCAACATGGACTTTGAGCTGGTGCTGCCCTATGCACTGGCACGCTTTGTTCCCGTCGGCTTGCTCGGCTTTCTCATCTCCGGTCTGCTCGCCGCCTTCATGGCCAACTTTGCCGCCACTGTGAATGCCGCGCCGCCGTACTTCGTCAACGACATCTACAAGCGCTACATCCGCCCTGACGCTCCGCCGCGCACCTATGTCCGTCTGAGCTATCTCGCCTCTTTCGCCGTCGTCGTCATCGGTGTCCTCATCGGCTGGAATGTCACTTCTGTCAACGCCGTCGTGGTGTGGATCGTCTCCGGATTGTGGGGAGGCTACACCGCTTCCAACGTCTTGAAGTGGTACTGGTGGCGCTTTAACGGCTATGGCTACTTCTGGGGCATGCTCACCGGAATCACATCCGCTCTGGCGCTGCCGACGCTGGTCGCAAAGGTCCCATTGGTCCAGCATTTGCTGGCCGCCTACTCTATCAATATGGATGTCTCCATCGTCTTCCCGCTGGTGCTGCTAATCTCGCTCGTCGGATGCTTTGCGGGCACGCTGCTCACAAAACCCGAGGACGACGAGGTGCTCAAGGACTTCTATCGCCGCGTTCGGCCGTGGGGCTTGTGGGGCCCCATCTACCGCAAAGTTCTCGCCGAGGACCCCGGCTTCAAGCGCAACAAGGACTTCATGCGCGACATGTTCAACGTCGCCGTGGGTATTGTCTGGCAGGTCGCATTGGTCGTGCTTCCCATGTACATCGTCATTTGGGAGCTCAAGCGAGCCGCAATCACCCTGGCCATCGTTCTGGTTACGTCGGCAATTCTCAAGTTCACCTGGTACGACCACCTGGAGCGCCGCGAGGTGGAGGCTTCGGAAGTCGCGGGGCCAGCTCGCTCGTCTTCTTAGCAACCCCGGGGGCGATGTTAAAAGAGGGGAAAGTGAGAAAAAAAGCGAAGGTAAGGCACGAGCCGATGCCGGGACAGCCGGTCAGCCTGCGTATCCTGGGCGAATACCTCGATTTGTCGCCGGCCACCATCTCGCTGGTGCTGAACGATGCGCCTGGCGTCCGTGCGATTCCCCAGGAAACGCGGGACCGCGTGAAGGCGGCAGCCGCAAAGTTCGATTACCGGCCCAGCTTTTACGCGCGCTCCCTGCGTAAAAGGCAGACCTATTCCATCGGCGTGCTGGTTCCGGAGCTGAGCGACAGCTATTGCGCGCAGGTGCTCACGGGCGTGGAAGAATCTCTCATCGAGGAAGGCTACTTTTACCTCACCGCCAGTCATCGCCGCAAGCCCGACTTGATTGAAGAGTACCCGCGCATGCTGATGGAGAGGTCGGTGGAGGGATTCATTCTGATCGATACGGTTCTCGAGCACAGCTTCAAGATCCCGGCGGTCGCGGTTGCGGGTCATCGCCAGTTTCCCGGAATCACCAACGTAGTGCTCGACCAGCGCCGGGCGGCAGAACTGACGTTGCGCCATCTCTACCAGCTGGGTCATCGCAAAATCGCTTTTATGCGCGGCGGCAGCCACAGCTCCGACGCCGAGGACCGTTGGGAATGCCTGAAGGCTGTAGCCCATGAACTTGGCATTGTGGTACGGCCCGAGTTGACAGTTGATCTCAAGCTACGGGTTTCCACGCCCGAACTGGGCTTCGAGCCTGCTTGCGAATTGCTCAACCGCAAGGCCGATTTCACGGCGTTGGTCTCCTACGACGATATTGCCGCTATCGGTGCAATCCGGGCCATACGGGACCAAGGGATGCGCGTCCCTGAAGACATCTCCGTGGTCGGCTTCGACGACATCCAAAGCGCGGCCTTCCAGAATCCGAGTATCACGACCATCCGCCAGCCGCTGCATGAAATGGGCACCATTGCCGCCCGAATCCTCTTGCAGCGGGTTCGCGGCGAGAGCGCCGTTCCGCAGACGTTGTCCGTCCTGCCGGAATTGGTCATTCGCGAGTCGACCTGCCCGCCGTCCGAAAAGCCCAATCGAACAAAGCGCAACTGAAGCGGCGGAGAATAGCTCCGGGGACGAGGGGCCAGCTCGAGAATCGAGCCGCAAACCCCCTATTTTCATTGCCTCCTGCATATTCAGGCTGGTATAGTCCTGCTTTGGCCGCTACCCGCGCGGCAACGACTGCGGCTCACGAGGTCGTTCGGCCCATTAGACAAAATCGCAGCCTTACCGGAGAGCTGCAGGGTCCTTCGATTCTTATCTTCGAGAGTTCGGCCAGGGCGTAAAAGAGCAAGTTGTTCCTGGAGTGATCGAATTGGCAAAACCTTCCTCTGGCCGACCTGTGAGCAAAGCCAGGCAGCGCACAATGGCGCCGGTGACGAACCGCAAGCCCACGATGAGCGATGTGGCTCGGCTGGCGGGCGTGGGCACCATGACCGTTTCCCGAGTGTTAAGCGGCACGGTTCGCGTTTCGGCGGAAACCACGCAACGGGTCCAAACGGCGATTGAGCAGCTCAAGTACCGGCCCAACGTGCTGGCGCGCGCATTTCGGGGTCAACGCAGCCATTCGATCGGACTGATCATTCCTTATCTTTACGATCCTTTCTTTGCCAGTTGTGCTCACGCGGTAACCACCGTGGCCAGGGAACACGGCTATTCGGTCATCATCACCACTTCCAACGAAGATCCAGAAACGGAATACGCCCAGGTCGATGAAATGCTGCAGCGGCATGTGGATGGCCTGTTGGTGATTCCTGCGAGTATCCGCCACTCGCGCCTTACGCGGACGCTCTTTGGCAAGACACCGGTCGTGGCCTTTGACCGGCCGGTCCCCGATCCGTCCATCGATACCGTCCTGGTGCAGAACGCCGTCGGCTCGCGTCGCATTACGGAGCATCTCATCGAGCACGGACATCGGCATATCACCTACATCGCGCTCAGCCGCAGCCTCTTCACCATCAACGCGCGCTATGCCGGCTATCGCCGCGCCATGCTGGACGCGGGGTTCGAACCAAGTGCGGTCTTCGATTGCGAATCGGAGGAAGTCGTGGAGCAGATCCTCAAAGCAAAAAAGGCATCCGAAACACCCCCCACCGCAATCATCACTTCGAATACGCTGGTTACGCGTTACGTCCTTGGGGCGATTTCTCGCCTTGGCTGGCGCATTCCCAACGATCTCGCCTTCGCCGGTTTCGACGACTTCGACCTCGCCGAGTTCACTTCACCGCCGCTCACAGTCGTCCGCCAACCCGCGCAGGAGATGGGCCGCGTCGCCGCAAACTTGCTCTTCGACCGCATCGCGCGCGGTGAAACGCCGCATACGGGCAACCGCATCGTTCTCCCCGTTGAGATCGTGCTGCGGCGCTCGTGCGGCTGCAAACACCGCACGGCTGTAGTCGTTCATTGAAAGCGCTTTCCGGAAGCGCGGCCTTTACTGTACCGGAACTGTTTGTGTGGCCAGGTTCCAGCCGCGCATGCCGATCGCAGGTTTCGCGCCGCCGGCCGCAAATGCCACTGTCACTGTGCGCTGCCCGCCGGGCAAGAGCGAGACGTAGTTGTCACTGTAATAGGCGGGCAGGATGCGTTGGCCCGTCGCAGCATCGGTGAGCGTGAGCTTGATCATGAGCGCCGCCATGGAGCCCGTGTTCTTGATCTGCACCGTTACCGTGCGTTCGCCGTTCGCCGTTGCGGAGGCCGCCGAGGCCGATAGCGTAGCTGGCGGAAGCGAGTTCAGCTCGCGGAGGCTCGCCTCGTCCGCTGACCACCAATAGAAGTTGTCGCTCACCGGCGCGCCGGCAGCATCGCTCACTTCGAGCTTCACGAAGATCGAGTGCCCTCCGGCCAAAGTTGACAGATCAGGTTTCGCCACCGGCGTTCGATCATCGGCGGCGGCCTGAACCTGGTTGGACTGATCGCTCAGCGTTTTCCCATCCAGGCCCTCTACAAGCGTGCGAACTTTGAAGGACCGCGCCT